>Ga0209705_10000168_pt1 | contig 34293 bp, 28 predicted proteins | sample PPLLaktember2015_5_FD_187262 | JGI IMG/M metagenome (GOLD analysis project Ga0209705, IMG submission 187262) | Freshwater sediment microbial communities from Prairie Pothole Lake near Jamestown, North Dakota, USA - PPLs Lake P8 Core (1) Depth... | ecosystem: Environmental > Aquatic > Freshwater... | reverse complement strand
TGGCTCCTCATAAGAATCTGTACATGGATATGCCAAAAAATGACTGGTTTCTTCATGGGGGCTTTGCGCCCAAACTCCCAGGATTTTGCGCTTTAATGTCAATCCCGGAGTTTTTAGTTTGACTGTTTTATTTCGAGGCATTATCATAACTTCTGACCTGAGCGGAGGATAGAGCTCTGCGGGGACGCAACTCGAGCGCCGACTCAGGGGTCAAGACCGGAGTTTGGCTCTTGGGATTTGCGAATAGTACAATCTCAAGAGCCACCGGCATGTATACTCCGGGATTGACACCAATGCGATAAATCCAAGGGTTGCTTCCGAATGTCGCGACAAATGACGTATCTCCTTGCAGGTCAATAGGATACAGCAGTTCTTAGCCTCGTGTTCTGTACAGATTCTTATGAGGAACCTATAAAAACTCAATCGCTACGAGTGTAGTCTGTTATACGATGTTGATGCTGCGACCATGGCGGCGTTGCCGATTTATAACTTTGCGTCCGCCGGCGGTTCGCATCCGTGCTCTGAACCCACTTTTGCGGATGCGTTTGATTTTGCTGATGCGATGGTTTTCCATTTATTTCTCCTTGTCAGGCACTACAAAAGTTAAGCTGCGATAGGTTCGGTTGCCCAGGTCGTCTTCAAAGCGTACTGCCAGCAGATGTTCGCCGGGTTCGTTTATTTCCTGCTCGAATTCCACCTGTTCCTGTCGGCTGTCGAAGATACCGTCGTTGGGCAAAGCCATCTGCCAGTTTTCGCCGCTGTCGAGTACATAGCCAACTGCGCCAATCACGCTGGCGTCATCTTCTATTTGTGCGTGGAAGCGTAAGGTGTTCCCGTCCAAATCATAGCTCATCCGGCTGATCTGCGGCGGGGTATTATCGACCACCACTACGGAACTGATACGGCTGGCGGCCAGCTCTTGGCCAGCGGGATTGTCGGGTTTGTCCGAGGCGGTTACTTTGATTTCGTAACGACCGTCGCTGACGGTCAGGGTGTTCCATTTGAATTGTTGTTTTTCCAGTTCTTTGGCGATCCGGATCCACTGTTTACGATCTACCTGGCGGACGAAAAGCTCGTAGATCAGCTTGTCACTATTTGGCTCTTCGGTTTCCCATTTAATCATTATGTTTTTCGAAGGGTCGATTTGTTCGTTGTCTGGTTTGTCCGAGTCGGTCCGTTGGGCTGTGACTTTTTTCACCTGGGGCGGCAAGTTAGGTATCATGTGTGCCAGTTCGACCGCCTTGACCACAGGTGAGCTTCGTCCGTCACTGCTGGCGAAGTCCAGGCGATATTGCAGGAATCGTCCCGGAGGCGATGATATCGCTATTGTTTCGGCTGCGTCGGTCGGGGAAGACCATTGTTGCCATCCGCCTTTTTCCGGGTCGCTGGTGTTTCCACTGCGTGTGGCGACCTGCAGCGTTGCCGCCTGCGGGATATCAGCTTCGATTTGCAGTTTGCCCCAATGGCTTATTTGTTTGGCGTCGATCATTTCCGAGAAATATATGCCTTGACGGGAATAATCCGGATCGATGACGATTACCGCGCCGGGATTGGCGCCGCCGGCATAAATTCCGCCGTCTTCGCACAAGCATAACGCCGAAACCTGCGCCGACGGTTTGAATGTGTGCAATACCGCCGCTTCCTGGGTATCGACATCCAGCATGATCAGCTTTCCTTCGTTTCCTGTCCCCAACAGCAATTGTCCGTTCCCGATATAAGCCATCGCAAGGATGATCACTTTTTCATGAAACAGCGTGGTCACATATCCGTCCCGGGCGATCTTGTAAACATTGTTAGCTTCGGCCGGCGCCAGGTTTGTCACCTGTGAAATGAAATCCGGGCCACCCGTTGAGTCCTTATCGGTTTTCGCGGTGGCTGCCGGTATCAGTTTGATCGCTGAGTCACCGGAGGCTTTGCTGTCTTCGTCGGAGTCTTGCGGTTCCTGGTTATCATCGGCGTCTTCGTCTTCCTTGTCCTGATCCGTTTCCGCCCGGCTGGTATCGCCGTCGGAAAGTATCAGTTTTGCGCCCGGTCGGGCGGTGCTGGGGTCGGCGGTGGCAACGTACAGGTTACCTTCTTCATCGAAAACCAGTCCGCTGATTTCGCTGTGTCCGGTATCGTAAGCGATAGTAGCTTTTTTGGTGCCCGGATCGATTCGGTACACCAGTCCGTTCTCATCACCCCCGGCGTAAATTATCCCGTCGGCATCTCTTGCCTCGGCCAGGATGTTTTTCTCTTTGGCCTGATAAAGCACCTCCATATTGCCTCCGTCGGCATCCAGCGTGAGCACTTTTCCGGTCGGGCCGGTACCAAGGTATATTCGTCCGGCCGGTCCCACAACGATACTCCAGATGTACTTGATTGTTTCATCACTGTCCTGGAATAACGTTTTTACCCGATCTTCTTTGTCAAACCTCAACAGCAGTCCCGCCTGCCCGCCGGTCCCGGCCAATAACCGTCCTTCCCGATCGAGGGCCAGGCTGAAGACGTGTTCCTGATCATCTTCACCGTTGCCGTAGATGATCTCGGGTTCGTGCCGGGGTGGTTTCAGACGATAGATATAACCCTTACCGCTGGTAGCTACATATAAGCTGTCGTCTTCGGCTTTGACCATCGCATTAACTACCCACAGTTCGTCCTGATCGCCGAGCAGTTGGCGACTCTGACGTGCCAGGGATATTTCTCCCCTGCTGCTGATTATTACCTGGTTCGGTTCTCCTTTTTTGAACATTTCTTCGGTATTGTGTTCGAGGTAAACTGTTTTAACAGCCCAAACCATCGGAGATATGGCTGCCAGCGATATTGCGGCCAATAGGGTGATTATCGATAGTCTTTTCATGTTATTCTCTTCCGGGACAGTTTTTCGCATGTTTTTTTCCAGAATTTACCAATTATATACTTTCCCGACGGGAAATAAAGATAATATCCAACCGCGATCAAGAAAATTGTAAATAACCGTTTTGAAGGGGGTGATTTCGGTCGGGATGGCGGGTCTGCGCGACGTAACATTATGTATATCAAGCAGTTACAGCGTTACTGGTTGGTATGAGTATCATAGCCATGGAGGTCTGATTTGGAAATCAGGAAATCCAAGGCTACCCACCTCAGTAAAGTTGACCTTACCAATCTCAGATGCAGCGAACAGACCATAAATTCCTACATTTTCATTACCAATATAGACCTGTCCAAGGGTGGCCTTTTTTATAATACCGCCCGAGGAAGACAATACCTGAGACTCACCGCTTGGCGCCAATATCTTTGAAAGGTCATCTTTATATGGTTTTACACCGGCCAGGGCATAACTGCCGTCAAAATATCGATTACGACCGACTTGCACTGAACCTATAGTCGCCGCGTATGGGTTCAGACCTTCACCCTCGTCTTCGGTACCAGGTTGACAATCTTTACCAATATCGTAGCCTGCCAGGATACAAGTATCGATTATGTCGCCTTTGGCATAGACTTTACCGATGTTATTGCCGGCGCTGAGAATTGCGCCGTCAAGAAAATTGAACGCCTGAAAAGTACCTATATCGATACCGGCCCGCGCTGCGCCGGTGAAATCGCCTAACTTGGTAACGACCTTCTTGATGGTGCCGTTGGCCATGATGTTGCCGGTAATATGCCCGTTGACGGCAATGCTCGCGATGCTCCCTTGTTGGGCTCCGGCAGTGACGTCAGCGTCAAGATTGCCTGGCTTTATCGTTACTGTTCCGATATTGTCGCCGATGAGCGAACCACCGCTGAATTCTGTGGCCTGGAAACTACTGACTGTGCCGGCCAAATCAAAAACGACGCCCTTGTCAATATTATCGACTTTGATCTTGATGCCTTTTGTCGCCGCCACATCGGTGGTTATGCTTGCATTCTCAAAGATATCATCTATGGTCAAAGAACTGAGACTGCCGGTCAGAACGATATCACCGGCCAGGTCGAGTTGTTTTCCGGTAAGCTTGCCTAACGTACCGCCGGTAAGTCCGCCCAAGGTAGTCTGGGTGTCGCCGTCTCCCTGTTTGACGCTGAATGATATGCTGGTCTTGTCGGTAGTATCATCCTGTAGTGCAATTTTCGCCAGATTGGCTCTGCCGAGAGCCGAGTCAGTTTCACCTATAACTGTAGTGGTGGATCCCTTGACGGAGGTAGTCAGGGATTTACCTTCGAAATGTAAAATAGCTGTTCCATTGCTTATCTTGACAGTGACTATAGAGCCGTCAGCATCGGTATATTTGACGGTTTTGCTGTCGGCCTGGCCGGCTGGTACGGGGAATGTTTGTGCTATGCCGGTAGCGCTGACGGAATTGCTCCAGAGCTGATCGTTATCCTGAGCGCGGGCAAGGTAAACATTATCGCCTGCCGCGAAACCGCTGGTGGAACCGCTCCACGACCAGCCATCCGCCCCGTCAATGTCAGTTCCCAGCAGCACGTCGGCATACGCAGTTCGACGATAAAATTCCACCTTCTCGACGGTACCGTCGCTGTCGGTGACATTAATGGCGGTCAGGGTCAGGTCTTCGCCCAGCGTTAGCAGATCGGGATCAACAGTGATCGAATCGATCGTTGGCAGCATGACTACCCGTCCGGTCGCGCTTACTGTCTCACTGAATGCCCCACCATCGTCCCGCGCGCGTGCGAAGTAGATATTATCGCCTACGGGTAAATCACTGGTCGAGATGGTCACCGTCCAGCCGCCACTGGCGCTGTAGTCGGCGCCCAGTGTCGTATCGGAGGCGTCCCATAAACCGTTGCCGTTGCTGTCGCGGTAAAACACAACCTGGCTGATCGAGCCATCGGTGTCACTTACGCCGCCGGCTATCAGTGTCAGGTCATCGCCACGTACTATGGGGTCGGGGTCGATAGTAAGCAAGTCCATCGTTGGTGGGATATTGGGTAATTCAACCGCGCCGGTTGTCGTTACAGTGTTGCTCCATGTTCCATTGTCATCCCTGGCCCTGGCAAAATAAACATAGGCGCCTGGCGGGAAATTATTATCAATCGGAATGGTCACCGTCCAGCCGCCGCTACCGCTGTAGTCGGCGCCCAGGGTCGTATCGGAGGCGTCCCATGAACCATTGTCGTTGCTGTCGCGGTAAAATACAACCTGGCTAATCGGACCACCGGCGCCATATACGCCGTCGGCTGTCAGGGTCAGGTCGTCGCCCTGGATTACCGGGTTGGGATCAGCCGTAAGTGAGTCGATTGTCGGCGGGATATTAACCGTGCCGGTTGTTGTCGCGGTGTTGCTCCATGCTCCTTCGTTGTCCAGAGCCCTGGCGAAGTAAGTGATAACGCCTGTCGGAAAACCACTGGTCGAGATGGTTACCGTCCAGCCGTCGGTGGCGATGGAGTCGGCTCCCAGGATCGTATCGGAGGCGTCCCAATAATGGTTGCCGTTGCTGTCGCGGTAGAATCTTACCATGACAACTGACCCGCCACCATCATTTACGCCACTTGCCGTCAGTGTCAGATTATCGCCCTGAGCTATCGGGTCGGGACTGTCGGTAAATGAGGCGATTGTCGGAGGCTGGTTGACCGTGCCGGTTGTTGTTACGGTGCCGCCCCATGCGTTGTCGTTATCCTGCGCTCGTGCAAAATAAGTATTCGTTCCAGCCGTGAAGCTACTTGTCGAACCTGTCCAGTTCCAGCCGTCGGAGGCGATGGAGTCGGCGCCCAAGGTCGTATCGGATGCGTCCCATGAACCATTACCGTTGCTATCGCGGTAGAATTCTACCATGACAACTGACCCATCACCATCACTTACGCCGTTTGCCGTCAGTGTCAAATTATCGCCCTGAGCTATCGGGTCGGGACTGTCGGTAAGCGAGGTGATCGTTGGAAGGTAGTTGGGCGGTTCACCGACCGTGCCGGTTGTTGTTGCGGTGTTGCTCCATGCGTTGTTGTTATCCTGCGCTCGCGCAAAATAAGTATTCGTTCCGATCGTGAAGGTGTTTGTCGAACCTGTCCAGTTCCAGCCGTCGGAGGAGTCGGTGTCAACTTTCAATAAGCTATCGGTTAGTATATCCAGGCTGCCGTTGCCGTTTGCGTCGCGGTAAAATTGCACTTTGGTTATATTTCCGTCGCTGTCATCGGCCGTTATGGAAAGCGTAAGGTTATCGCCATATTTTACTGGGTCGGGACTATCGTTAAGCGTACCTACGGTTGGCGGGTTGTTGTTCACTGTAGTGGTGACAGAAGCCCAGTTGCTCCATTTTCCGTTATTGTCGCATCCGACGGCAAAGAACCAGTTTGTGCCGATGGGGAGTTGGCTGGTTGAGACGTTCGCCTGCCAGCCGGCGGCTGGATTATTGTCCTCGAATAAGGAAGCATCCGGTTTGTCCCAGATACCGTTTCCGTTGGTGTCGTGAAAGAAGATCACCTTATTGACCGACCCGTCAAAGTCACTAACGTTGGCGGCGGTCAAGGTCAGTTGATTACCTCGAATTATCGAACCTGGCTGGGCCTGCAGTGAAACAATTCGCGGCGGTGAATTGAGAGGATTGCCTGCCTTCCAGTTGGCTACGTCGTTTCCGTAATTGAATGCGAAATTTCGAATAAGCGCAGAGCTTGCCAACACAACAGGTCCGTCCGGTTGGGTAGGCCAAAGATCGTCACCCACAGGATGCGACCCATCGCTGTAATTGACCCTGTCGGTCCGGATGTAATAATAAACGTCATAATTATCGTCAGCACAATCTACCATGATATCGCCTGGTATGGCAAGCTCGATCCGTTCGCCGCTGTTTTTCAAGCTGCTGCTTGTCAAGTGATTTGGTCCCCATTGGATTATCTGCGTACCCTGAGGGACGTTGTATAGGGAATTAAAACCGGCTTCACTTTTTACTATATAGAGAAATTCACCGGGCTGTAGAGTTATTGGCGTATCGGTCGGGAAGGTATAATCTAAGCCGCCGACGAACTTCCAGGGCTGACCTGTAATTTCATCGAGGAAGGTTACCGGCTGATCGGAGATGTTAAAGAGTTCGAGATATTCATATATCTCGTCAGTATCATTGAGCAAATCGCCGGGATTGTACATAATCTCGTTGATGACGATGGGTCCGACTTTTGGATAAGCGTTTTCAGCACCGGGCGTGTTCGAGCTCATAGCGACGAAATTGAACGTATCGTAGCTTTTTTCATATCGTCCGAGGGCGACATTCACTTGCGAGGCGCCAAAGTCCTTTTCCTCGAAGAAGCCGTCCAAGACCCATTCGTTCAGATCGGGATCATATTGGGCCGAGGAGAGGAAGACATCCTCGCCGTTCTCGCTTAAACCAAAAGGATTTTTTACGCCCGGATCTGTCGATGTATCGCCAAAATTGGTACTATCATAGAACACAATGTAGCTGTTGGGTTCAACGAGTACAGGAATTACCGAGTTATCGGCCTGCAGGCCAATCTGGTATTTTTTTAAACTATCACCGTCTTCACTCAGAAACCAGCCGCCGATATCAACGGTATGGTCGGAGACGTTATTGAGTTCTATCCAGTCTCCGCCTGGGTCATCCGAATGGGCGAGCACCTCGCTAATCACTATTTCTCTTTCATAAATATCTTCCCTGCCCGGTGTGCCGTCGCGTTCGCTGCTGGGTCGCCATGAGCTTCTTGTGTCCCAGGAAGCTACATCCCAGTTATACGGATCGACAATGGTCAGAGAAAACCCTTTCCCGTTGGTCACCGGATACCAGTTCTCAAATAGTTCCTCGCCGAGATTATAGACGCCGTTGTTGTTTTCGTCCTCCCATAAATCCGGCTCTCCCGTATCCTGACTGCCGTTATCGTTTATATCATCAAATAACAGGTACGGTTCGTTATTGTCCTTAACGCGATCATCATTAAGATCGTTGAAATACTCACCGTTATAAACAAATTCCAGAATATCCTCGCCTGAGGCCCCTGACTTGGTCTTTAACCTGATCAACTCGCCCTCGTCTTTGAGTCCACTGTCGATGAAGGCGCCCGGGGCAATGTTGATATTTGTAGTATCGTATCGGGCGTCAAACGCGGCCCGGTTTCGCACGACCACTACATAATCACCCGGATCAAGCATATAGGAATCAGTAAAGGTATAATCGATGCCCCGTGTAAACTCGACATATCGCAGGTTCAGGGTTTCGGTGGCGCTTATGTTCTGCAGTTCGATGTATTCGAAGTCGTTGTTGGTGAATGTGGGATTAATAGCCAACTCATCCTGTGTCGGGTCATCCGGATGGTAATTGATCTCGGTGATGCGCAGGTAATCTGTGAGGTTCGATAACAGCACCCTCACTTCCAATGATTCGAGCGTAAGCGATGGATATTGGTGGAGTGGTTGTCTGGTTCTGTTTGAATGAGTCGATTTTTTCAGTTTTCTTCGTAATCGCTTCATCTCTTACTCCTAAAGTGTGGCAAAACAGACTACAAAAACGTAATAATATATCCAATGGGTACTGTTGTACATGGCAGGGCCTATCGTAAAATCTTGTGATTTACGCGAACACAATTTTTACTATCCGGCACTTTTACTCAGTATGGATATACATTCGGTCTGGCTGGCCCCCTGGATACATCCTTCTATCCCTGAACCGACATAATCTGGAACCACCTGCTAAGTAAAGAATTATACTTACGCAAAGGTCCACCTCATGCCTGGTCCACAACTCTCCTCACAAAAAGACTGCACAACCGCACAGCCGATCTTATTATAGTGGATTAGCGGTCGAATTGCAAGAGTTTTCTTGCAGCCTGAGGGGGCTTTGGCTTGTAAGTACTTGTCAATAAAGGAGTAATTGATCCCGATTTTGTTCGGCCTTTGTCGTTGGGCGGCTCATTGTAATTACATCTTTTATAACAATTAAGACAGAAGTGAAAATCACACAAATAGAAAGGTGTTGACAAGGGGATCGCCTAATGTAGATTCGTGTCTGTCGAGTGCCTTATGGGTGAGGCCAGGATAAGTTCACTGGAGTTGTTAAGTGAAAATATGTTTGATAAATCCCGCGTGGTTGTTTGGCAGTTCTGGAGATGTTGTCCTGTCGCATAATCTGGGATTGGGCTATCTTGGTGGTTATCTTCGCAATAATGGCAGCCATGATGTTCAGATTATAGATGCCCTGGCGATGGGATTTGGGCAAAGGCGTTCCATGCCCAACGGTTGTCTGAGGGTCGGGTTGACCGATCGGCAGATTGTCGATGCGGTCGGCAACCAAACCGATCTGATAGGTATTACAGTACCGTTTTCTCATTTAGCTGGTGTTGTGGAATGTTTGTGCCGGGCCGTCAAATCGGCTTATCCCGAGATTCCGATTATTCTCGGTGGTGTTCATCCTTCAACATGCCCTGGGGAATTCCCGAAATCATCAGCAGATTATTGGCTGATTGGCGAAGGTGAAAAATCGCTGCTTTCTCTGGCTGATGGCATCGATCCTGGAAATATACCCGGGCTGCTCAGCCGGGAAAGGACGGTGCTCACTGATGGGGAAATGGCTGAGCAAATTGCCGAGCTGGATGAGATTCCATTTCCGGCACGCGATCTTCTGCCGATGGATTTATATATTAAGCTGTCTGCCCGTGGCGTGAGTCATAAGCCATCGGCAAGTATCCTTACCAGCCGTGGGTGTCCGTGGGATTGCGAGTTCTGCTCCATTCACCCGATGTATGGATACAATTGGAGAAAAAGGTCCGCACAAAACGTCCTTGCTGAAGTGGCTGAATTGGCGGAAAAATACGGCGTTCGCCAATTCGAGTTCGAGGACGATAATCTTACTCTCAAATATGATCGCGCGATGGAGATTTTCGAGGGACTCTGTCAGTTACAGAGCAGATCGAATGTGAAGCTTACATGGGGTACGCCAAATGGGATAAGAGTCGAGACGGTTGACCGCAAAATGCTCGAGTTGATGAAAAAAAGCGGTTGTGTCCGTGTGACCTTTGCTCTCGAACACGGCGATGAATATGTTCGCGATGCTATGGGTAAAAAAATGGACATCGAGAAATTCGAATCCGCCATGTTAAACGCTATTGAAACAGGTCTGCAAACGGAAGTTTTTATTATGGTGGGCTATCCGGGCGAAACGATGGAAAGGTTTGAAAACGCGCATAAATATTATCGAAAACTTGCGGACTGGGGAGCAGGTACGCTGCACTTTTTCTATCCGCAGCCTTATCCAGGCACAAAGCTGTATCGGATGTGTCGCGAAAAAGGTTATCTCGACAACAGCCGGGACAACAGGTTTCTCACGGTCCTCAAGCCGAAAATCGAAACAGAGGACTTCGATGCCGACGAAGTTGTACGAAGAAGAGAACTGCTGCTGAGTGAGTTCGATCGTTCCTATCGGATGCGTCAGCGAATCAAATCGGTTCTGCCGCAATCACTTATCAACTTCATCAAAAAATACATGCCCAGAAAAGCGATGTAACCTCAATTTTGCAGAACCTTGGTTCTGAATGACTTTGCGGCCGAGAGGAATTCTTCCAGAATGGTGCGGCTGATGGGACTATCCGGATATCGTTCAGGGTGCCATTGAACCGCCATAAGGAAAGGATATTCCACCCGCTCAACAGCCTCGACCACGCCGTCATCGGCAACAGCCGCGGCCAGCAAACCATCACCCAGGCGATTGATGCCCTGATGATGACAACTCGCAACGGTGAGATTGTCGGTTTTCATCAAGGAAAAAAGTCGGCTGCCTCGGTCAAGGGTAACCTTATGCTCGGTGGATCGACCCTCCTGGCCGTGATCGATCTTTCCCGGGAACTCGCTAACATGTTGGTATAAGCTGCCGCCGTGAGCAACGTTTATCATCTGTATGCCAAGGCATATTCCCATTACTGGCAGACGCCGTTTTTGAACCGCTTCGTACAACGTAAACTCAAATTGTTGTCTGCGGGCGTGGAGTAGTTTGGTTTTTGGGTGCGGCTTCTCCTGCCATAAAGACGGGTCGAGGTCCAGACCTCCGGTAAATAATATGCCGTCGAGATGATCGAGCGCCGCGTCAAGTTGGTCGGGGTTTTTGGCTGGAGCGATCGGAAACGGCAAAGCGCCGGAATCCAGCAAAAAGTCGAGGTATTCGCCGTTAAGATAGGCCTGTTCAGGCCCTCCATCGGTAAGATTATAATTCATGCTCACGCCAATGCACGGGGCCATAGAAACTCCCTTGAATGGGCACATACTGACTTCAGGGAACCTCTAAAAATGAATTTTCAGAGGCTTCTTTCATCAGTTTCCATTGTTTTTGTTTGGCGTTTTGGTTTCTGCCGGTTTTTTGTCTTTGTTCAGGATTTCCGGTTTGGACGTATTGACAGTTATGGTCGCAGGAACGGACAGATATTTCCGTGCGATACTCTGGAGATCAGCCAGGGTGACCGCTAAGATGCGGTCGGCATGTCCCTTGGACCAGTCGTAACCAAAACCGTATAGCTCGTCCAAAGCCGCGGTCATAGCCGCGGCGGCATTGGTTTGTCTGCTCAATGTTTCGGCATTGATGCAACTGCTTTTGGCGCGAGCGAGTTCCTCCTCGGTAAACTGCCCTTTGGCGGCCTTGGCCAATAGTTCCCTGATGACCTGGATGACCTGTGGGACCTTTTCGGCTTCGCACTGAGCGTTGGCGGCAATATAGCCCGGCAGTAGTCCGGCAAAACTGAAACCACGAGCGTAGTAAACCAGTTGGGCGCCCCGCAGCTTACCAAAAAGCCAATCGGAGCTGCTGGTACTGCCGATAATTTCGGTAAGAACCTCCATCGGATAACGATCCTGAATATCAGTGAGCTTCATTCCGGGAAAACCTACGTAAACCATAGCGCCGTTCATGGTGGTTGCTTCGACGAATTGTCTGTCTCCTTCGACCGCCGGTTCCGGCTTGAACTTACCTGGATCGAAAGGTTCGCCTTTGGGCAGGGTTGAGAAACGTTGGCGTACCATGTTTTCGACAACCGCCAAGTCGATGTCCCCGAAAACCGTGAGAACTGCTCGCGACGCGACGGTATGGTCCTTATGAAAACTGTGCAACTGTGGGCACGTTATGGCCGTCACGGATGGGGTTGTGCCCAAACTGATACGGCGGTAAGGATTGTCGAGAAAAAACTTCGAGCGGAAGAAGCGATTACCCAGACTCGACCAGTAATTCTCAATTTGTGGTATGGTGACGAGAATCTGCTGTTTGAGTTTGGCAAGCTCGTCCTCGGGAAAAGTCGGCTCAAGAACGATCTCACTGAAGATTTCAAAGGCCTTGGCCAAATCCCCGCCCATTACCTCGGCGGTGTAAAAATATGTATTGTCGCCTGCAGCGGTCTCGATCGTGCCGCCGATACTGTCGAAATAATCGATGATCTGTTCGGCAGTATAGTTGGTAGTTCCTTTGACGGAAAGCTGGGTCATCAGATTAGTCAGTCCGTTGTCCTGATCTGTTTCGTCGAGCAGTCCGCCTAAAACATAAAGCTGGATATTGACCAGCGGCACAGCTCCGTTACGCTTGAGCAGGACCCGCAAGCCGTTATCAAGCACAATTTTCTTGACGGCTGATTCCGCCGGCACGTCGGCCTTGGTCTCAGTGGTCTGAGCTAACGGCTGACCGGTCAGAGTCAAGGTTAACTGCTTTTCGGCCTGCAGGTACTTTTGGGCCATGCTGCGGACCTGCTCGGCGGTTACGTGCTGGATGTTTTCGACGTAATGATCCGAAAAATGCGTCTCACCGGCAGACAGATAGTCCTCTGCCATGGTGCTGATCTGCTGGCTGGCTGTTTGATTGGAACGAATATGGCTTACCTGTAACCGTCGCTTGGCACGAGCCAGTTCCTCGGGGCTGACGGGTTGTTCCCTGATCCGTTCTATCTCACACCAGACTGCGTTGCGTGTTTCAGTTATTTTTTCCGGCGCCAACTCACAAACAATAGTAAACGTGCCACACGCCCAATGAGGCGTGTTATTGTACGCGTAAACAGAAAAGACCAATTGCTGATCTTCCCGTAACGAACGATAAAAACGGCTGCTTTCACCCGAACCCATAATAGCGGCCAAGACGTCAAGCGCATAAAGATCGCCGTGCTGCAATTTGATGGAAGGAAACCCGATCATCATCTTGGCCGGGCCCTGCATGGAGGGTAAGACCTTGACCATTTCACGCGGAGCGGTTATTTCCGGTTCGTCCGGCAAAACGATATTAGTTTTGGCTCGGCGGGTGAAATCGGCAAACTCCTTTTTGATCACATCGAGCATCTCCACGGCGTTGATGTCGCCGCCCACCGCGATGATCGAATTGTCAGGCACGTACATACGCCGATAATAATCAAGAATCTCCTGACGGGTGACCTGCTGAAGAACCGATTGATAACCAATCACCGGATAGCGTCCGGGATGCACCTTGTAGCGGAGTTCGTCGAATAGATAATATAACTGCCAATCTGGATTGTCGGCTCCCATTTCCTGCTCTCGCTGGACAACTCCCCATTCGCGATCGAAGGCATCGGCGGGAAAGGTCGGCCGGGTGACCCAGTCGGCCAACAGATTCAAAGCCTTGCCGACATGCTGAGCCGGAACGGTAAGATGATAGCAGGTCTGGTCCTTGGAAGTATAGGCGTTCCAGTCCGCTCCGATCTGCTGGAGTATCTTGATTGATTCTTCTTCGCTACGGGTTTCGGTCGCGCCTCTGACCAGCAGATGCTCAAAAATGTGGCTCAAGCCAGCGCCGAGATAGTCCTGCTCGTATATACTGCCGGCCTTAACATAAAAACGGACCGCGGCGACCGGGGTAGTGTGGTTTTCTTTGACTATAGCGACCATGCCATTGGGCAGGACCTCCACAATTTCGTCCGGACGATCGACCAGGCGAAACGATCTGGCGGTCCAGGGCACTTCAGCTTTTGTTTGTGTTTGCGGCTTCTGGGGTTTTTCCTGAGCCGAGGCCCAGCCGCCCAAAACAAATAACATCACCAGCAAATACTTATACGTAAGACTATTTTTCATAAATCTGGTTCCCCAAATAAACCCGGTAAACTCTCAACTCTCGACCCTTAAGCTTTCGAAGTTTAGTCCTCGTGTTCCGTCCCTTCGATATCAGCCAGATATGAAAGGGTTCGCTCCAGTTCGCTTTGCAGATTTTTCACCCGCAACATACTCTTAACACGGGTGAGCAACTCCAGTTTATTGACCGGCTTGCTGAGGAAGTCGTCCGCGCCGCAGTCCACACCGCGTTCGATATCGCCCAGCTCGTTCAGGGCGGTAACTATGACAATGAGGATATTTTTCGTCCTTGGATCGCTTTTGATCCGTCGGCAAACCTCGAATCCGCTCATCCGCGGCATCATAATGTCGAGCAGTATGATATCGGGCATCTTTTCGGAAACCTTTTCCATGGCGTCCACACCATCAACGGCAACACGAATGTTGGCATCCAACTCGTCGAGATAAGCCTGTAATAACTCAGCGTTTTGAACATTGTCCTCGGCAATCAGTATTTCACTGTGACCGTCTGAGGGTTTCGTTTTGTCTGTCGATCCTGCCATAAAAATCAAACTCCATTCAATGGGGTGTTGGCGTCAAAAGTCGATATTCACGCGTAAAAATGCTGCTTTGGTATCAGAATCAACGTTTCACAATCCTTTTGACGCTGGCGTCCAATCTGGAAAAAACTGATTATAATAACATTTCTTCACGGTGTCCATCGCAGTTTTGGGCCGACCTTTCTGCTCGACCCACTACTCATCCTCTCTACCCATACTGCTCAAGTATTTGTCTTATTTGTGGCAAGAGAAATTTTTCTTCCAGCTCTTCCCGGTCGGCCAACACATGAGCTGTTTGGGCCAACTGATCGGTCAGAGACGCTGCATCATCCACAAAAAGCACCCATTTACCTCGCAGTCGGCACAATCCTCCACCATCACCGCCCAGCCAAGCGCGACGCACTTCGATATCGAGTTGTTCAGCCAGGTCCAATAATTCTGCTAAAAGAGCCTGCGTATCCATCGTTTTAAGTATTTCTCAACGGTGACCCGATAGTTCCAATGGAGTATCCATTTGCGGTATCCTGCTTTGTGTTTGTCAAAACCATTTGCTCAATCCGCATTGTAGATACAGCTAATGGGTATTGTTGTACATGGCAGGGCCAATCGTAACGTCTTGTAGTTTATGTGAATATAATTTTCGCTGCCCGGCATTTTTATCCGGTACGTGTATATTAACAGCTATGCATCTGTAAATCCAGGGATTATTCCAGATTGCTGCCGGCGGCGGGCCATGGGTTTTCGGAAAGATTGATTTTATCTGGTATGATTGAACGCCGTAAGAATATTCATCAGCAGTTAAAAGAAAACGAACAGCGTCTGAGCGATCTGAAAAAGCAACTGCATGTTACTCAGAAGTTGGCCCTGATCGGTACTACGGCCTGCCTGGCCGCCCACGAGTTCAACAACCTTCTTTTGTCCATTATCAATTATTCCGAACTGGCTTTGAAACAGCAGGATGATGTTGATTTGGTGCGTAAGGCGCTGGAAAAAACCATCACAAACGGTAACCGTGCCGCTGTGATTATCCAGAGTATGCTCGGAGCGGCCACCTGTCACCGTCAAGAGTATCAGATGGTTCCGCTGGCGGGGCAGGTCGAGGAATGTTTCCATTGTATGGGCCGCGACCTTGGCAAGGATAACATTAACGTCAAAGTTGATATTCCCGATGACCTGACCGTTTTCGGCGATCCTGGCCAATTACAGCAGGTATTGCTCAACTTGATTATCAATGCCCGCCAAGCTATGCTGACCTGCGGCGGTACGCTCACTATAGAAGCTCGCAAGCTGAACGATGGCACTGTACAAATAAAAGTGAGCGATACCGGCTGCGGTATTGAGCCGGATATTGTCGGGAAGATATTCGAACCGTTCTTTTCCACCAAAACTGACGCTAAACGGCCGGATCAACGCGGTTCAGGACTCGGCCTATCGATATGTCAGGATATTATCAATTCGCACAACGGCACTATCAGTGCTTCTGGAAGGCCCGGCCAGGGGGCGACTTTTACCATTGTACTGCCAGCCTCCGACACCACCCCTGCTACTTCTGACAAATAACCGCGTCACTATTTGATCGGCCGACCACTCCCGCGATAAATCCAGCGATTTCGCAACCTTAAGTACATAAGAAAACGGGACACGTAGAGCCGCGTAAGCGAAAACTCAATCGTTATCGTTATGAGTTTACTTACGTTTATGCTGCTGGGTGGCTTTCTGCAGGAATCGTTTTTCGCTGCGGGTGAGGCTTTGTATTCCCTGTTCGTGTACCTTGGCCAGGATGCGGTCTAACTCGTAATTGAGCTTCTCATTCTGTTCCCGGTTGTGCTGCTGCGCGTATCTGCCACGTTTCTGTTGCAGCAAGGCAAAATATGGCCGCGCCATCACCCAGACAAATCCCGTTGCCATACCGCCCAGATGGCACAAATGGCCGCCGGCATTCCTACCTCCTGTCAATACGAACAACAAGTAACCTACCGTCAGCAGCACTGCCGCGGTACGGATCCGTACCGGGAATATTAACAATATGACCCGAAATTGTGGAAACAAAATCGCACAGGCTACCAGCAGGGCCAATACGCCTCCCGATGCGCCTATCAAATATCCTTCGCCCATCCACTGTAGTCTGCTGGCCACAACATACAAGGCGCCTCCAACGGCGCCGCATATCAGGTAAAAAGACAGGAATTTCTTCCAGCCCCAGTTGCGTTCCAGGACCGGGCCAAGAAAGTAAAGACCGACCATGTTCAATAATATATGGAACGGATCGTCCACGGAATGCAGGAACTGAAAGGTCAATAACCGCCAAAACTGCAGTGCTACTACCGGCGGCAAACCGGCAGCCGCAAAATAATATTCCAGCCGACCTCGTATTATCACTTGCAATATGAAAACAGCGCAATTGACAATAAGCAGATACTTAACCATCGGTGTCAGACGCGGCAGACCAAAACGCAGTTGCCCGCCGCCGGGGCCGTTTAATGGTTGCTCTCGGTAGTAGGGACGATCCTGAAATCCCACAATAACGCCTCCACTATATCAATGATATAGTTACTGTCGGCCAAATTAACTGTCGGCTCCAGAATACTGACGGTATCCAGTATCCGGTGATGCCTGTTTTTTCGTTGTAACACAAGCTGGTCTATCATAAACTACCAAGGTTGTGGATACTAACAAAAAACATATAACAATTCTGGGTTCGACCGGTTCCATCGGTCTGAACAGTCTTTCGGTAATCGATTCACTTGGCGACGATTACGAACTGATCTCGGCCGGCGCCCACCGCAATTGGCAGGTTTTGGCCGACCAGGCGGTCAAATACAGTCTGCGGAAGGTCGTTTTGACCGACCCGACCCACCTGACCAATTTGAAAGAAGCCCTTAAACACAGCGATACCGAGGTTTTGAGCGGCCCACAAGGTCTTGTTGATCTGGCGGTCGATCCGCTTTTGGATGTCGTTATCGTGGCTGTGGTTGGTGCGGCGGGACTACCGGCTGTGCTGGCCGCTACCGAAGCCGGCAAAACCGTAGCCATCGCCAACAAGGAATCGCTTGTCTGTGCGGGCTCTCTTGTGATGCCCATGGCTCAGCGGTGCGGCGCAACCATTTTGCCAATCGACAGCGAACACTCAGCCATCCTGCAGGCAATGCACTCCGGTAACCGCACTGAGGTCAAAAAAGTCATTATTACCTGTTCGGGCGGCCCTTTTCGCACCGCTTCGTCGGAGGAAATCGCCCAGGCCACCCTGGCGGACGCCCTGAATCACCCCACCTGGAATATGGGACCTAAAATCACAATCGACTCAGCTACCATGATGAATAAGGCATTGGAGATCATTGAAGCCCGGTGGCTTTTTGACCTGGCGCCTGATCAAATCGAAGTGCTCATACATCCCGAATCTGTCATTCATTCCATGGTAGAGTTTTGCGACGGTTCGGTGATCGCCCAGATGTCCAGTCCCGATATGCGACTGCCGATCCAGTATGCCCTGACCTATCCAAACCGGGCGCCCGGCCCTTCTCGTCGGCTGAATCTCCGCGAACTGGGACAATTGACCTTTGAACCGCCGGATATGGAACGGTTTCCTGCGATCCGCCTTGGGTTCGAAGTCGCCCGGCAGGGCGGTGCCGCCGGCGCTGTGCTCAACGGGGCCAACGAAGCTGCGGTCGAGGCCTTTCGGGCCGGTGAGATCGGCTTCGCCCAGATTACCGAACTTGCCGAGCACTGTCTCAATAATCATAACCAGCTTGAAAACCCGGACTTACACCAACTCATGCAGGCCGACCAGTGGGCCTGCGACGAGGTAAAACGCTGTATCAAAAACTTTCAAGGTGCGAGAAATACATAAAACTGACGACAACATCAATTATCGGTCCCTGCCGGGTAAAACAAAAAGCAATTATCAGGCGTAATAGGGACAGATTAGAAAACTGATAATAACTTTGTGTGTTTACCTCAAGGCGGCGAAAAATTCACTACTGTTTTAGATTAAGGAACAACAAATGCCGGAAAAAGCAGAATCGAACGCTGATAATTCCAAAAAATCACAATTAATCTTCCTGGTCCTGGCGGTGGCCCTGGCGATCTTTATTGCCAGGGATCCACAGCGGTTCTGGCACATATTCATGGTAATCTTAGGTTTCAGTGCTGTTATTTTTGTGCACGAATTGGGCCATTTCACCGCTGCCAAGGCGGTTGGAATCATGGTCGAGGCGTTTGCCATTGGTTTTGGCCCGGTGGTTATCGGCATTAAGAGAGTTGGGCATGGCTTCCGGATCCGCGTTTTGCCCGAGCTTATTCATGGCAAGAACACTCAGAACGGCCAGGAAGACAAAGGCCCTCTTGGCTTTATTATTCCTTACGCCCAAGCCCAGGCCGGCGAAACCGAATATCAAATAAGGCTCATTCCCCTGGGCGGTTTTGTAAAGATGCTCGGCCAGGAGGACGTAGGAGCCGACAAACCTTCCGACGACCCGCGGGCTTACGGCAACAAAGCGGTTTGGAAGCGAATGATCGTCATAGCTGCCGGGGTGATCATGAACCTTATCTGCGGGGCCATTGTGTTTATGATCGTCTTTAGTAAAGGCATAGAATTGCCTCCAGCTATTGTGGGCGACGTAGTTGACGGGTCACCAGCCGCACAGGCCGGACTCAGGGGCGGCGACGAAATAATCGCTATCGACGGCAAGGAAAATGTCGATTTCTTCGAGCTGATGGTTGCCGGCGTATTCACCGACGACGGCGAAAAAGTAGCTCTGAAGGTCCGCAATACCGACGGGTCCGAGGAAATCGTCTCCATGGAACCCAAAATGAACCCAAGTCTAGGAATAAAGGGTTTTGGTATAGGCCGACCCAGCACCCTGACCATTGCCGATCTGAGCGAAAAGAATACCCTGGAAGAGTTGAGAAAAATTGGTTTTGAACCCGGCGATCAGATCGTTGCCGTCAACGGCCTGGAAATTTCCCGCTACGACCAACTTGCTGAAAAGATGTTTCCGCCCGTGGGGGTGTCGAATCCCGGAGCCATTACCCTGACCGTCAACCGCACCGATCAATTGGGAAACACCACGCCATATAATATAGACATCGGTATATTCCTGGCCGCGGTCGGAGGCAAAGAAAGAAACTCTCAGGTTCTGGGCATGATTCCACGTCTGAAAGTATCGACGGTAACGGAAGATTCACCCGCCAGGCAGGCTGACATCAAGGATGGCGACATTATCCTGAGGTTTGGTTCTCTCAGTAACCCCACTTTAGAAGAGTTTAAAGAATATTGCAAAAGCCATGAAGATCAGTCGGTCGATATCCTCGTTTTACGAGGGGAAAACGACCGAAGGGTGGAAAAACTATTGCAGGTCACGCCCAAAAAGCCAAAGTTGAACTGGTGGCAGACGATCTTTGGCGAAAAGCCTCCGCCCGTTATTGGTTTTATGGCCGGGTGCGATACCGATACTCCCATTGTGGCCGACTGTAAAGAGTTCGACAAGGACATTCCACTCATGCCCATTCCACGTGGCGTAACCGTAACCGCCATAGCGGATCAACCCGTTCAAAACTGGCAGGATATGATCGCTCTTTTGGGTCAGAAAAAGGGCCTGCAAGTCGAAATCACCTATCGCAGCGGTGAAGATCAATCACTGCAGACGTTGTCAACCACTGTTCCTGACAACGAAGACTGGATCGGTTTTGCTTATGTGCCCGACTTGGGAGACTTGCTGGACCTGCCTTTAACGCCGATGAAAAAAACCTTCAAAGGCGAAAACTGGTTCGAGTCACTCGGAATGGGACTGGATCGAACTTATGTTTTCGCCGCTCAAACCTATCTGATGCTGCGCGGTATGGTAAAAGGTACCGTCTCGCCCAAGAGCGCCAGCGGACCTGTCGGCATTCTCAAAATGAGTTACACCATCGTCGAACAAAAATCATATATCTTTTATTTTTACTTTATGGCTATGATAAATATATGTATCGCGGTGTTCAACTTTCTGCCGCTGCCGATTCTGGATGGAGGTCATTTCGTACTGTTGATTGTCGAAAAAATAAAAGGTTCGCCTGTTTCCATTAAGGTGCAGGAGATAATCAGCTACGCCGGTCTGGTTCTGATTCTTGGGTTCGTTTTGTTCATTACGTATCACGATATCGTCAAATTAGCCACCGGACAATTGTAGGAAGCCTCTAAAAAATGCTCTCGTGTAACCAGCTCTGCTGGATGAAAATTGGGTAAAAAAACTGCGAGTTAACAAGGGTATCCTTTCGAATATGAAGATTACCGAAATCATAAGCAAACGTATCGAAAATCTGCTTACCACTCCCGGCCAGGAACTGGGCCGCTGGGCGTTGTTTGCCAGGTTTCAAATTCAGTTGTGGCGGTTCTGTATGCGCCGGCTGCGGGTCAATAACGCTATGGCGATGAGTGCGGCCCTGTCGTTCCGTACGATTTTTGCGATGGTTCCGGCGATTGTGCTGGCCTTGTTGGTGCTGAAATTGGTTGCCGGTCCGTCCGGCAGCAGGGATTTCCTGCGCGAGGGCCTCGTAAAAGCAGGCGTGGCGAATATGGTTGTTGTCAGTAAGGCCGACGAGTCTCAATCGGATCAAACAAGCCAGGCCCAGGACGGGCAAAAACCGGTCAGCGTTGCCGACGAGATCATAAAACTGGTCGAGTCTGTGGAACAGAAACTAACCTTTCAGCGGCTCGGCCCGGTTGGAATGGTACTGCTGATATGGACGGCACTGACGCTGCTGACTACCATGGAGCGATCCCTGAACCGTATTTACGGCGCCCGGCAGAGCCGTGGTTTGGGCAAACGGGTTATGCTCTACTGGTCGGTATTGACCCTGATTCCGATTGTAATGGTGGCGGCCGGTTACATAGGCGACAAGGCGACCGAATCGTTTACGGACATATCTGTTCTTTCGGGTCTGTTTTGGCTATTGGGATGGGTTGGCCCGCCACTGGTGGGTATTATCTTACTGGCAGCCCTATATAAACTGGTGCCCAATACCAAGGTCAGTTATCGTTCGGCAGTAGGCGGCGCATTGGTAGCGGTACCGCTGTGGCTGTTGGCCAAATACGGGTTTTCCCTTTACGTAAGTGAGATGGTCATCGGAAAAGTCAGCCTGTATGGAACGTTGGGTTTACTGCCGATATTTTTGTTTTGGCTGAATCTTTCATGGACCATATTTCTTTTCGGAGCGGAGCTTTCTAACACCGCCGCGAATCTCTCGAACATGCAGGCGGCGGAGTTGGCCGGGCGGATCAGTCTGCGACCTGTGGATATGCTAGCCGCTGTAGTTGCCCTTGCCAGGATATATCAGGCCGGGGCCGGTGCGGTGCGGTTCGAGCATATTGCGGCAAAACTTAATCTGCCGGACGAATCGGTACAAAAATTATTGGATCGGCTCATTGAAAATCAATTAGTCTGCCCCGTGGAAAACGAAAATGCCAATATGTACGTCCTGGCCAGGCCGGCCGACAAGATACCGCTGCTTGAGATTCTGGAGTTCGATCTGCCCGCCGGCGCCCCCTCAACGCCGAGTCCCTACGAGAAAGAAATCACCCAACTCGTCACACAGGTAAAAGACCAGACAAAAAACACGTTGGGCAAATTAACCCTGGCCGATATACTCGCCGAGAAGAAACCAACATAGCCTCTTTTCGCTGCCCGTGGCGCTGACACTCGTTATATCTGACCGGCCAGATGCGCTATACCCAACAGGACCACTATGGTAACCAGCAACATGCCAAGGCCGGTTACGAACAGCAGCGCTACTTCCCGTACGAATAGTCTGGGGGTGATCTCTTCGAGTTTTGTCGCCTTGTACACCAACGAGATACCCAGACCTATCGGCAGAACCCACAATAGCGACGTCGCTGTTGTGGAAATGTTCATCGGTTGACGAAACAATTGTGCCAGTATGAAAAATGATTGCAGCAAAGCTGTTTACGCCTTTCTTGTTGTAGTTTGTCTTGTGGGCCGGCGGCTCAATCGCGGCATCAGAACGTCCATAATACACAGAAGGTTCAGCAGCCCCGCCACTCCCACGTAAAGCCGGCCAAGGTCAACGCCCCGACCGAAACCCATAGCGGCATCGGAATCCTGTGCCAACATCCCTATTACAGACGGCACACCGCATATCAGTTGATCGTAAAACCAGGCCTTGGCGGTGATGGTTTCGATATTGTGCGGATCGATTATCTCTACTCCGCCCAGCGTCACGCCCAACAGAAAGATACCGCATATCGCCACGCATATCACCCCACCGCGGAAATGCTCGCCCAAATACCAATGACCCGCTCCGGGTACCAGCCAGGCCAGTATCCCTGCCAGATAAATCGGCTTGATGTCTTGTTGTTCTGGTTGCGATTCTGCCATAACTCTCCTGGATAACAGCCGTTATACACATTCCATCATATATGCACCTGTGTAAAAACTATCAGCTTTTCTTTGCCAAGTCAAGCAGCTATTTTGCGTATAATATTATTATATATAATTTTTCGGAAAAGTTCTGCTTGTGAGCGTCTTGTATATGTAATGTAAAAGGATGTTATGGGATCGATCAGCCCGGAACAATTGAGTTTTTGGTACCAGGCTTGTGGGACGCAATTAGTCCTCTACGGACGAAATTGGCTCGATGCAGCCCTGGCTGAGGACGTGGTGCAGGAGGTGTTTGTCCGCCTGATGGGCCAACGGACTGAAATACGTGACGTTCGGGCTTGGCTGTTCCGTGCGGTACGCAACGGGGCTATCAGCCACCTGCGCCGCCAAAAACGCCGAAAAAAACATGACCAGCGCATCGCAACCCAGCAGCAAAACTGGTTCGAGCCTCATCCCGACGACCTGATCGACGCTCAGATGGCTCAAACTATCCTGGAATCGCTGCCGCCCCGACAGCGGGAAATCGTTATGTTAAGAATATGGAGTCAAATGACCTTTAAGGAAATGGCCGGGCTTGTTGACCTGCCGCTTTCGACCGTACACGACCATTACCGTACGGCCCTGGCCCAGATCAAAAGCAAAATGGAGTTATCGTCATGCAAAACGAAGAAAACATAACACCGGCTCAGCGTGAACTGGAAATCGCCCTGGGGAGCTTACGTCCCGTAGCGACCTCAATTGATCGCGATCTGCTGATGTTTCGCGCCGGACGGGCATCCGGACGCAGGTATTATCGCACCTGGCAGGGCGGCGCCGCCGTGCTGGCGGTGCTGCTGACCGTTTCATTGCTGCACAGCCCGACAGTCCAGCCGATAGAACGGGTCCAATATGTCACACATGAACAACAGGCCGCGCCGTCCGATATGATGACGATGACCAAGGCGACCACCGGCCCTGCTCGTACCCGCAGCCCAATGCCCGGCAATTATGTCAGATTGCGAAACAGGGTATTGATCGGCGGACTGGATGAGCTGCCCGAGACATACTCCTCATCCGGCCCCAGCGAGCCGCCCATGAATCGTCGGCAATTGCTGGAAATGATGCTGTCATCTTAATCGTGTTATCAATCAGTATATTTCGTCTGGTTTAACAGAAAACCACAGGATTATTACTCAACGGAGACAAACCATGATACGTAAAGTTATGTTCCTTATTCTTATTGTTTGCGTAGTTGTTTTTACAACTGCGACCGAGATTACCTGGGCCGAAAATAAAGATACGCCGCGAGTGGTACAAATGACCGTCACCCCGGCCCCCCAGCCGGCCGAGGCGCTGAAGTATCAGCTCCTGCCCGAATTCCTCGACCAAACCCCCGGCAACGCCGCTTTACTGTATCACGTGGCTGCTGCAGAAATACCAAACGACCATGGGGAACTTATCAAAAAAATGAGAGATTGGCTGGATATGCCTATAGAGAAGCTCCCGCAGAAGGAAGCCCTGGATGCCATAAGCAATTTTGGACAAGCCCTGTATCAACTCAATCTGGCCGCATATCGCGAATACTGTGATTGGCAGTTACCCATACGCACCGAAGGATATAGTCTATTGATGCCGTCGTTAAGCAAATTCAAAACTCTCGGCACAACTCTCGCTCTAAAGGCTAGGCTGCAAATTGCTCAGGAACAATACGACGAAGCTTTGAATACGTTGCGAAATGGCTTTGCTTTTGCCGGACACATCGGCGAAAACAACCCCGCATTGATACAGAACCTGGTGGCCATAGGAATTACCAGATTATTGATCAGGGAGATCGAAAATTTTGTTCAGGCGCCCCAGGCTCCCAACCTTTATTGGGCTTTGACCAGCCTGCCACGCCCCTTTATCGATATGCGCAACTCCATGGAAACGGAAAAGTCGATGCTCTATATACAATTCCCCCAACTGCGCGATATCGAAACCGCAAAACTGACGAAACAGCAGGCGTTAGCCTTGTGGAATGAAATAGTCGGTCTAATAGAGGGTAACTCAAAAGCGTATGATCTGGATGAGAAAATGGTCGTTGCCGCGATGATGAAACTCTACCCGCAGGCCAAACGCCAACTGATCGCCCAGGGACATTCGCCACAAGAGATGGAGGCCATGCCGGTCATTCAGGTCGTTCTCATCTATCAATTGCAGCAATACAATCACATGGCAGATGAGATATTCAAGTGGTTCCGCGCCCCCTATCTGCAGGCCCGTGACGGTCTTGAAAAAGCGGAACAACACCTCAGCCAGCTCGTATCTGAAACGCGCGAAAACATGATGCGCAATTATTTTTTGGACCTCTTGCCCGCCTTGGGTAAGGCATACTATGTGGAAGTACAGTTGGATCGTGACATCGCCATCCTACGCTGCGTGGAAGCCGTGCGTATGTATGCCGCTGACCACAACGGCAAACTGCCGGCAACTCTGGGCGAGATAACCAAAGTCCCTGTTCCGCTCGATCCACTTTCAGGTAACGAATTCATTTACAAAATCGTTGACGGCAAAGCCATCATCGAGAGCCCCGCCGCCAGCCCCAAAGATGCCCTGCACTACGAATTGACGATCAGGCAATAAAATAACTTCTTTTATGATTATCACAGCAACAATATCCAGAAGGTGGCATATCAAAGCGCAGCGAAATTCCTCAGCATCGCCAGGCCCACACGTTGTGACTTTTCCGGATGAAACTGCGTTGCGAACACGTTGTCCCGCCAGATACTCGATACGAACTCACCCCCGTGATCAGTGGTAGTAGCGATCACCGATCTGTCGGTCGGCGCTACGTAATAGGAATGAACAAAATAAACGTACACGTCTTTTTCCAGACCGCGATACAACGGCACATCACCGTGCACCTTCAGCGAATTCCAGCCTATATGGGGAATCTTCAGTTGGGCCTTGTCAGCTCGGCCGCTGAAGTCAAACCGCTTTACGCTACCGGCGATTACCCCCAATCCCCGGTACTCACCGTCTTCATAGCTCACCTCGAACAGCAGTTGCAAACCCAGACATATCCCCAAAAACCACTTGCCGCTTTCGATGGCTTGCAAAATCGGTTCGATCAGCCCCTTTTCCCCCAGCGTATCCATCGCATCGTGAAACGCTCCAACCCCCGGCAACACAATCTTGTCCGCCTGGGCCACCGCCGAGCCGTCCGTTACGATCTCGGCCGTTGCCCCGACCTTATTAAACGCCTTCTGCACACTGTGCAGATTCCCCATACCATAATCAACTATACCAATCATTTATTCAGTGCGCACATACCCACGCGCCCTCCCACCTCGTGCCTCATGCCGGGTGCCATGCCCCACACTTGCGTGGGCATGTTTACTCAACGTAGTGGCAGAACTCAAATTTCTCTGACTCTGCACCTCGTGCCTTCTTCATTTATCTCGTAGAGACAATAACCTCCACTCGGCGGTTCGATGCCTTGCTAGACCCGACCGGGTGATGTTCTCCCCGTCCGCCTGCTATTATCTGTTTGGCAGAGACGCCCTGCTCGATCAGATAGCGGGTCACCGCCAGGGCCCGTTCGGTGGAAAGCTGCCAATTGTCTTTCCATCCACTTTTCTTGATCGGGTCCGTATCGGTATGTCCTATTACCAATACCTCTTTATTGGCGTGCTCCTCTTCGATAATCGAGGCGATGCGCCCTAATTGCGTTTTGGACGTCGATTTCAGGGTTACCTTGCCCGAATCAAACAATACGTCATTAGCCAATGTAACAGTGATTTTACCGCTGGCAGGGTCGTACTTCCCGCCCATCTCTTCCAGGCCGCCCTTCTTCCTGCCTTCGTCCTGCAATTGCTTATTGGCCATCTCTAACTGCGATTTCTCGGCCTCACACTGGGCCAGCGATCCTTGAGCACCGTCAAATAGCCCCTTAAGATTCTCCAAATCTGCATTACACGTCTGATACTTCTGCTTCCAGGGCTGACAACCGCCTGCCAAACCTATTCCAACCACTAATCCCGCCGCCACTATCATTCTAATACGCTGCATTGGTAAAACTCCTTAACTAGTTCCTGTTGCACAAACAAAAACCTATCATTCCCGCGAAAGCGGGACACGAAGCGAAGCGAAAAGCCTCGCTAGCGAATCCAGTATTTTGGCTGCTTTAAGGTGAGCGTGAAAACATATTTTTCAAAAAATCCGCTTTCCGTAACAGATATTAACTAGAACCTGCGTTTCGCTCAACTTCTTTTTTTGTCTTTTCAATCAATTGTTGTCGCTTTTTTTCTTCCTGCCGCAACTGCCTGACCTGGCTGATTACTTTACGAACCCGTCGGCCGATCAGAAAAACCACAATACCCATACCGGCCATTGTGAAAATAAAAGCAAATAACTGCGTACTCCATATCTTCCATCCCAAAAAACTGACTGTAACCTCCTGCCGGTTACTGGCCATAAATATCAGTACCGCCAGAAACACCAGCCCGATCCCGATCAACTTTGCATAAACTTTTATTTTGTGCAATAACACTGTCTATACTCCTTGTGTTCGGATCATTAGCCGTTCCATGCCATCCCACCCGCCGCGGTAAAGGCGTTAATAAAGTAATTTACTATCGGCTCGTAAAACACCATCACCGCCAGCGTTCCCATCGACAGAAACGGCCCATAAGGTATCTCTCGGCTGCCCTGCAGGGCCAATCTCGCCACTGCCCAGCCCAATCCGAAAAACGGCGCCACAAAAAACGCTATCGTCGGGCTTACCCAGCCCAGCACCGCACCTGCTGCCGCCATCAGGTGCACATCTCCCAGCCCCATCGCCTCTCGCCCAAAGCTCAGTGTGCCAAGTATCCGGGTCGCCCATACGATACCACCCCCTATCATAAAGCCAAATATGCTTCCAAGCAACCCTGCTAACCATTTTTGTTGAATAATTTCCTGCCACCATCGGCTTAACCCACTTTCACCGCCACCAGCAGTCAAAATCCACATAAAAATCAGCCCGCCCATAACCGCCGGCGACAGAAAACCAACCTCCAACATCATCTCACGACGTACATTTATCCCAATTCCCGACTGATCGATCAGGTCACCGGGATCCTCGGTAGGGCCATTTTCTGTGGTTTCCGCAAGTTTGGCATGGGCCTCATCCAACTGGGCAAAACTCCGCTTCAGCAGGCCCAGCTTGAGCATAATCAGCCCTGCAGCCAGTCCCAAGGCCGCTCCCAGCCCGGCAGCCCCGCTTTTTGCCGTGGCGTAAGGAACCAGACGCCACAATTGCCCCGGCTCAACCTCCAGCCAATAAGGCCAAATCATGCTCAACACCACTCCCACCACCGCCGCCAGGTAGCTGACTGACAGTGGGATAATCCAGTGCTTGGCGTCGATCAATGACGACGCCAGCAGAACGCAGACCAATACTATATGCCCACCATATACAAGCCAGCCGCCCTGCTCAAACCCCGGCAGCACCCCACGCAGGTCCGCACGAAAATATACCCAGTACAAACCAACGAACAGCAAAGCTGTGAGAAGTTCAACCATCGGATATTGTATCGAAAACCCCGCCCCGCAATGTCGGCATCTGCCACGCAGCAGCAGCCACGCAAAAATCGGAATATTATCGTACCATGCGATAGCTTTCTTGCACAACGGACAATGACTGCCCGGCTTGACTACCGACATCTCCAACGGCAGCCGATAAACCACCACATTGAGAAAACTACCCACCGACGCACCCAACGCGAACAAAAATACCATCCATATTTCAGCCGGTATCACCAAACTACAACATCCTTGTTTTATGAGCGCCCTTGTTTCATAGACGCCCGCACCTTCATCGGCAGCCCAGTCAGTCGTATAAACCCAATCGCATCGGTAATATCGTATTCAGTCCCCATAGTGAAACTCGCCAGGTCAGCCGCGTAAAGACTGTTGGGACTGGTCACGCCCGCCAGTCGGCAGTGCCCTTTGTATAATTTCAGCCGCACCGTGCCGCTGACCGGTTCCTGTGTCTTATCGACAAAACTATCCAGCGCTTCCCGCAGCGGAGTGAACCATTTCCCCTCATATATAAGGTCCGCGTACCGCAGGGCCACCTGCTGCTTATAGTGCAACGTCTCCCGGTCCAGACAAAGCATCTCCACTGCCTGGTGAGCGGTATAGAGAATCGTTCCACCCGGCGTTTCATATACGCCCCGGCTTTTCATTCCTACTACGCGATTCTCGACTATGTCAGCCTGCCCTACGCCGTGCTTTCCGCCCAGGACGTTGAGTTGCTCCATAAGCTTTACCGCCGGCATCTTTCGACCGTTAAGCCGCACCGGAATCCCCTTGTCCAAACCAATCTCTATGTAATCAGCCTTAGCAGGCGCCTTGCTGATCGGTCTGCTCATCACCAGCATCTCATCCTGCGGCTCGTTCCAGGTATCTTCCAACTCAGCCCCTTCATGGCTGATGTGCCAGATATTCCGGTCCCGGCTGTATATCTTCTTTTTTGATTGTTTTATGGGAATTTTGTGTTTTTTCGCGTAATCGACCGCCGCCTCCCGGCTGGTAAGCTCAAAACTCGGATCTTTCCACGGCGCGATGATCTTCAATTTCGGATCCAGCGCCAGGTACGTAAGTTCAAACCGTATCTGATCGTTACCCTTACCGGTCGCCCCATGCGCCACCGCGTCGGCACCTTCTTCATGGGCCACACGCACCTGCTCCTTAGCGATCAACGGCCGAGCAATGCTCGTACCAAGCAGATAACCGTTTTCGTATATCGCTCCCGATTTCAACATCGGCCAAAGATACTCTTCCACGAACTCGCGCCGCAGATCCGCTACAATACACTTACTGGCGCCGCTGGCCAACGCCTTCTTCTTGACCCCTGCCAATTCACTGCCCTGGCCCAGCTCAGCCGCGAAAGCGATCACTTCGCAATCATATTTCTCCCGTAGCCACGGCAATATAACACTGGTATCTAGCCCGCCGCTGTATGCCAGGACAATCTTTTTTACTTTACCTGCCATTTCTTATTCCATCTTCAGTCAACAGACAAACCGATCATTTTTGATGCATTTTATGGGCAAGCCGGGTCACTTTTTGCAAATTTATCGCGAAAATTGGCCGTTTTTCGCGTTTTTTATCGATAAAACTCCATTTGCCAAGGCCAGTTTTTACGACAGCCCGGTAGTTTAGCACGTTTCAACCCCAATTACCACCCCTTTCTACCCGTTAGCGACAAAATATTCGGGTTGGATGTTGATAATGGTGATTTTTCTGCTAAAATGGCGTTTTTGCTAGTTTTCCAGCGAAAGCCTGGATCAAAAACAGGGTCGGTGACTCCTGTTTTTTTTATAAGGCAATCCTATGCAACTTACTGATATACTTGATGTTAAGTGCGTGAAGGTTCCCCTGCAAGGTGTTACGAAGTATGAGGTTATCACTGAACTTGTCGATGTTCTCGACCAGGCCGGACTGATCAAAGACTACCAAAGCACTCTCAAAACCGTCATGGAGCGCGAATCGGTCCGCAGTACCGGTGTCGGCCAAGGCTTTGCCATTCCGCACGGTAGGTGTTCAGCGGTTGACGATTTGATAATGGCTGTCGGCAAAACAGCCGAGCCTATCGATTTCGTAAGTATCGACAAACAAATGGTTAGCGTGATATTTATGCTGCTCTCACCGCCCGATAAGACCGGTCCCCACATCCAGGCGCTTGCCCTTATCTCCCGATTGATGACCGACTCCAAATACCGACAACTAATCACCGAGAGTTCCGATGCCGAGCAGCTTTACCGGCACATCGCCGCGTTCCGGCAATAACAAATCACGAAGTCAAAGGGCGTGAGGTGGGAGGGAATTTTTCGTTTGTAAGTGCTTATTTTTGGTGGCGGGGAATTGTTGTAAGTGCTTATTTTTGGTGGCGGGGAATTGTTGTAAGTGCTTATTTTACGTTGTTGGAATTGATGTAAGTGCTTATTTTTGCGTAACGATTATAACGATTAGGTAAGATAGGTAAGAAAAAACTGCGAAATTCGGCGAAATTCGGATGAATTCTGATGAAAAGTGATTTGGTTTGTACCATGTTTGCACTATGTTTGCACTATGTTTGCACTATGTTTGTACCATGTTTGCACCATGTTTGTAATATGTTTTGATGAGTTTTGATGGCAAGTCAACCACCAGGTCACGAAGACGGGAAGGACACGAAGATTTTAGAAGACCCTAAAAGAGGGAGAGAGTTTTATTGGGTAAATGGGTAGGGTAGAGGGGATGGGTAGAGTAGGGGGGATGGGGGGAGAGCAGAGGGGTCGGGGGTCAGGGGCCGGGGGCCGGGGAAGGGAAGAGGGCGGACCACTTGGGGCGCGGAGTTGGAGTGGGCGGTCCGGGGGCAGGGAAGGAAAGAGGAGGTGAAAGGTTGGGATTTTGTTTGACATTTTGGGCGGGCCGTGGTAGTTTTGGGTTATAGTCGAGATGGGCCGCGTTGGGACAGGAAGAATTCACGCGAAGGGCTTAGACAGGCAAAGATGAGAAATAAGAATCCCGCAAAGGCGCCAAGGAGAAGAATAGAACACGGATCAGACGGATCAGACGGATCAGACGGATCAGATTTTAAAATAGGGACAGGAAATCGGAAGAAGGCACTAGGCACTAGGCACTAGGCACTAGGGGGAGGAAGAAAAAGGAAAAAGGCCGAAGGGGAAGAATAGGATCCGTGTACTGGTTGAGCGTGAATTGGACAAATCCGTTTCACAGTTAAGAGACTTTTTCTGCCTTCGGCAGATACTGGACCCGCCTTTGGCGGGGCTGTTCTGTCAGGTTTTTTTAGGCATGGGAAAGCTTGGAATTGTCTTTTGTGATTGAGATAATGGGATAGTGGAGATAAGGCCACCACCCCCACGACAACTCGTCGCCGTCATCTTCGATAAGGGCAACCACGCTGAATATATGATCATGGGCGTAGTAGTGCTCCGCATTACTATCATCTGTCATAATCAGTACCTCATCGATATAGTTGCCATAGATGTAGTCGCGCAGTTGCGTTTCGGTTGGTCCGGTGGAATCATAATCGGTTTCAGCTAATACCTGCCAATTGTTGTTGTAATAATAACGGGTAGTCAGATTATTGACAGCATGAGTCTTACCTGCCATTACTGCCCCTGAACTGGTCCCCTCTCCCACGCGGTTTCTACTCTATGTTCTCAACCCATCTTTCTTCTTCCGCCCTAATTAGAAGGGCAAAAGCAAAGGTGTCAACATAATTAAATAAAATAGTAATGTTATTGATACGCATAGTTTTATAATCTTGTTATTTTCATTTATCAATAAAACTATGCCTACAAAAAAACCACAAGCAAATAAAATTACCGTCAATATTTTCGATATAAATTCAGGCAACCAAAAGATGCAACCACTAAAATCTAGCGTAAATGATGCACCAATAATTAACATAAACAAAAACAAATGCAAATATCGCATTATGCGTATTGTTCTTCTTAGACTTTTAACCATATCGAACTCCTTAAATTTCTTTTTATTCAGAAATCACATATTCAATGTTTATCGGGATATCCACTTGTCCACACTGGATGGCCATCAGAAAATAATGTTATTTTGTTTTTAAAAGTCAATAGACCACCACTTTGAGCAATGTTGTGTCTCCACCCACTCTCACCTCTATTAGACCAGCATACAAATAACATCATCTCGTTAATTTTGTGGTTAGTATGTTGTCCTGGTCTAAGCGGAAAAATATCATCGTTGAATTGAATTGAACCGTTTAGAGCGTCTGCATCTCCGTGGGCAAACAATGCAAATTTATAAATATCTCTGGCTTTCAAATGCTTCTCTACAGTTGCTTTTGTTGTTTTGAACGGTCCGTTATACTCAACGAATAAACCTTGCTCTAGCCATGCTTTTTTCAACTGATTTTTTTCATTTATCAATACATAACCTAAGGGGCCATATGAAAACGTATCAGCATCAATATAAGCTGTATTAGGTACCTTATAACCACCACATTCAGTCTTCGTAGCCCATTTACTAAAGTCACTATAGTTTAATCCCATGAAAAGAGCTAAATCTCTTTTCCGGTCTTCTTCCGTTTGTCTTAAATTGTAAGAATCTGGCAATGCAATAGTAGTTCTTTCTTTCGATCGTTTTGCCTTATCAGACTGTTTATAATGCCATAAACCAAAAGGATCGATTAGAATTGAAGGGATTGACTTAACATATTCATAAAGGTTTGTTCCATATCTATATTGTTTTTTAGGCTCTAAAGTACTATTTGCTAAATAACCGTTTGGTGTAACTCCTAGCGGATCGTGGCTTAGCCATCGGCCGGTGTGGTAGTCGTAGTAGCGGTTGCGGTTGTATTGCAGTTGCAGGTCGTCGCTGTCGAGGCTGTCCACGCGGCGGCTGGTGAACATGTAGGGGTTGCCAAACTGGGAGGCGTCGTACGTCTGGGTGAAATCGGCGTTAGAAATCTCCGGCTTGCCGTAGGCATCGTATTCGTAGCGTTCTTCCACGTCGCCGTCATCTTCGATAAGGGCCACCACGCTGAATATATGATCGTGGCCGTAATAGTGCTCCGCATCACTGTCATCTGTCATAATCAGCACCTCATCGATATAGTTGCCATAGATGTAGTCGCGCAGTTGGGTTTCGGTTGGTCCGCTGGAATCATAATCGGTTTCGGCTAATGAGGTGCTAAACGGATGACGGACACTCGAAGCTTAGCATTAAGCCGCCTGGTCCTGTTTCTTCTCGTAAAGATCCTCGTATGCTGCCGGGCTTAAATAACCCAACGCAGCGTGACGTCGTTTATGATTATAGAACACTTCAATATATTTGAAAACATCTTTTTTGGCACTTTCTCTTGTCTGGTACTTTTTACCGTGAATCCATTCTGTCTTAAGGCTGCCGAAAAAACTCTCCATACACGCATTATCCCAGCAATCACCTTTACCAGACATGCTGCAAACAATTTTATGGTCATCGAGCATTTCCACAAAGGCATCCGAAGCATACTGACTGCCGCGATCACTGTGATGGAGCAAACCGCAACCCGGCCGACGATGCATAAGGGCCATATCCAGAGATGAAACCACCAAAGCTGTATCGATACGATCTGACATCGACCAACCGACTATTCTCCGTGAAAACAAATCCATCACCCCCGCCAGGTACAGCCAGCCTTCTTTTGTCGGTATATATGTTATATCGGCTACCCATTTCTGATTAGGCTTAGCAGCGATAAAATCACGACCAAGCAAATTGTCAGCTACCGGCAAGTTGTGATTGGAGTCCGTGGTGACCACGAATTTGCGTTTAACACGTGAATACAGTCCCATTTGACGCATTACACGGCGAACCGTTTCTTTGCAACAAACAATATTTTCTTCACGTAAATCCTCATATACTTTGCGGTAGCCATATATGCGTTGGCTTTCACAGTAGGATCGGGCCGCCGCCT
>Ga0209705_10000166_pt1 | contig 34546 bp, 27 predicted proteins | sample PPLLaktember2015_5_FD_187262 | JGI IMG/M metagenome (GOLD analysis project Ga0209705, IMG submission 187262) | Freshwater sediment microbial communities from Prairie Pothole Lake near Jamestown, North Dakota, USA - PPLs Lake P8 Core (1) Depth... | ecosystem: Environmental > Aquatic > Freshwater... | reverse complement strand
CGGCTGTGACCCATGCCACTTCAGCAGTTAAAGGCATGATCAGTATTGCGATTAAGCCGTAACAAACATTAAGTGTTCATATTGCGGACGGCTGGCTGTAAAAGGCCAGCCGTCCTTTCGAAAACCTGTGGATCGACGGCTGTCCTTATTACCGTTGAATGAGGTGAGTTGTTTAAAAATATCAGGCGACCATTGACCTGATTAGAGATGTTCCCAAACCAAGCGGGGCGACCACATCGGCCGCCCCGCTTTCTTTTGTGTGCCGAGCATGTTCGACAACTTGGAGGTGCAAGTCCTCTACACAACCTGATGGAAGTGAAGTGTTGCGAATCGCAAGTGCGCTGCCATGAGGCGGGGTTCTAAAGAAGCGTGGAGCAAAACCGTAACCTGACGGACAGAAACCGGATATGAGGCAGTTCAGGCTGGACGAGTTGGCAAATGACAACGAAGTCCATATCCATCAAAGTTCTAAACTGTAAATTCGGCAGGTGTACGGCGAAGGTTCTCGATCTTACCTCGGGAGGTCTGTATGGTGTCTCGAAAACGAGACTGAAACCCATCTTCTACACCTTGATTTTGCAACTCTTTTCTACCGTAATAGCGTTGCGGTCAGCAACAATGCAAATACGGTCGATACAAAATTTGCTTTTGAGGCGGTCAACAATCGGAACCGGCGTCTTTACATCCGCTTTGAGGTAAAAAACACAAAATCATTATTTTTAGCCTAAAAACGCCATTTTCCGCCTCCCAAAAAGACGCAACTGTAAAAGATGGGTCTGAGACTACAGTACCCGGGTTATTGAGGTGAGGATGTCTTTTTCCAGGTCGCCGTCGCGTGCCAGCGGGATCCATACGTTGTTTTGGTCGCTCTTGCCTATGGAAGCGGAGTCTATGGGGATTTGGCCGGCGGTACCGGAAAAGACATCCTGTGCCTGCACCGAACCGCTGACGACCGAGGGGGCAATAGAAAGCCTCTCTACGTCAACGCGACACTGTAGTTGGTACTTACTGTTTTCCAGCGAGGAGAGCTCCATACGTACGCTGCGGCGGATGGTGTGCAAACTGGCCTCGGCGGTCGCCACGGCGGTCACGGTGTCCCGGCGCCAGAATTCAAACCATTGGCGGCTCACCAGCGGAAATGTTTCAATGATTCCTGATCGCAGATTGACCTGGTCCAGGCTAAATCCCCTGTTTTTCAATTCCGATTGGCACTGTTGCCAGAGATGATCCAGGTCGGCTTCAACAATCACCGGTTCGCTGTCAAGGGCAATGGGAACGGTTGCGCAACCCGTTAAAAGACACGCTAGAATGGCAACGATAATTAGTGGTTGTTTGTGCATACCCGGCATTTTCATTCACATTCAGTATGGATAACTATTTGAAGAATTCTGTTAAGGCTCGTACTGTTGTTCCAATTGTCTCAGTGATCGGCGACAAGCCAGGCGAGAAACGGTGTTGAGCCGATCGATAAACAGGATGCCGTTAAGATGATCGGTTTCGTGCTGGTAAATAGTGGCGGCAAATTCGACAGCGTCGGTAATAAACCGGTTGCCGTCCAAATTCATGGCGCTGACGCTGCAAACGGCGTAACGTCGCACGGTAGCTCGTACGTCGGGGATCGACAGGCAGCCTTCTTCCATCCTGAAATCACCCTGACAATCACTGAGTTGTGGATTGACAAGAACCTCAGCGTCATCGCGTTTGCCGGTGGGACTGACGACGATCAGCCGTAATGAAACGCCCACTTGCGGAGCGGCCAAACCGACCCCCGAGGATTCGATCATCAGATCAGTCATACGTTCCGCCAGAGCGGTAATTTCAGGTGTAATCCGCTCCACAGGCTTAGCCATCTGAGCCAGGATTGGATGCGGATAAGTAACAATCCGTAAGTTATTTAAGTTTGAAAGGTCAACCTGCATAAATCTCTAGTGCCAAGAGGATTCCACAAAAAAATTACATCCTTATTCATTATATTAAGTTTTCCCGCCGCAGACTAGCGGAATTAATTACCGAAACCTGATACCGTGTAAGGTTTTGAGCTTTGGCGGCCATGGCCGAAGTGCCTATAACTCTTTTATCTGTAGGATGTTATGTGTGTTTGGCGGCGATGGGTCTGTCAATAGGTCAAAAACAGCGAAAAAAACCGGAATTTTTTGTCTGAAACGGGCGGAAATGTAAAAAACGTTGAACTTTTGTTCGGGGGTGGTGTATATTCTCACGAGGTTGCTTCTATATCTATATCAGGTATGTTTTGGTATCGAGTGCTGTTGAGATAAGGATTGTATCGGGAAAGATGGTCAAATTGCCGGAAATCATAGAACCGCAGACGGCATATACAGCGAACATGAAATCGCTGTGGGGGCAGTGGCCGGCGCTGGCGCAGCAGGTGGAACTGGTTGACGAACAGGATATCATTAAGTGTGAGCCGACCCGTAGCGGCCAATTGACCTGTCGGCTGATGGGTGCCAAAGGCAGTGAGGTGTATCTGCACAGCCAATATGATCCGAAACGCCAGGCAGATCAATGGGCCGAGGGCGTGGTAGAATCGGCCGAGACACCGCAGGATCAGGAAAGCTCCCGGATACCGATGTGCTATATGGTGGATGGGTTTGGGCTGGGGTATCACGTTAAGTCGCTGTTTGAGAGGTTGATCGGTGATGCGTTCATCGTTGTGAGCGAACGCAACATACCATTGATTCGCACAGCACTGGAACACCTGGATTACTCACAGATGCTTGGTAGCGGACGTGTGATATTGATCACGAGCAGCGAACGGGAGGAGATTTTCAGTAAACTGCAAACGCGGTCCACCGCTATGATGCTGGGTGTGGTTTTTACTCAGAGTTTACAGGGGCAGGTGGATGGCGAATTCCACAGCGAAGTGCGCAGGACGGTCAGCGAATACGCGACATTTATGCGCAGCCATCTGATCAGCCTGATGGCCAACAGCGTAACCACCTGCAGAAATATTCTGTATAACCTGCCGAGCTATGTGGGTACGAGTTCGGTCGATGTTCTCAGAAATCGTTTCAAAGATACCCCGGCGGTGATAGTCTCGGCCGGCCCTTCACTGGGACGAAATGTGGAGTTGCTCAAGACGATCCGTGATAAGGTGGTGGTGATCGCGGTGCAAACTACGCTAAAGCCGTTACTGGCGCAGGGTATTGTGCCGGATTTTGTGACAAGCCTGGACTATCACGAGGTGAGTCGGCGGTTTTTCGAAGGGCTCGATGACCTCAGTGACGTGCATTTGGTGGCCGAGGCGAAGGCGACCTGGCATGTGATCGATTACTATCGCAGACGTGGGCCGGTCTCGCTGCTGGATAGTAAGTTTGCCCGCGGGGTCCTCAAAGGTATGGAAGACAAACATGAACAGTTGCCGGCTGGAGCGACGGTAGCGCATCTGGCGTTTTATCTGGCCGAACACATCGGTGCTCAGCCTATTATCTTCATCGGGCAGGACCTTGCGTTTACGGATAACGTGTATTATAGCCCGGGTAACGCTCTGCACGAGGTCTGGAGTGGGGAGTTGAACCGATTCTGCACTATTGAGATGAAAGAATGGGAACGGATCGCCCGGAATCGGCATATACTGCGGAAGGTGGAAGATATTCATGGACAGAAAATCTATACCGACGAACAGATGTTCACTTATCTGCAGCAGTTCGAAAGAGATTTCGCCAAGTGTCCGGTACGGATAATCGATGCGACCCAAGGCGGAGCGCGAAAGCAGAACTGCGAGGTAATGAGCTTAAAAGATGTGGTGCAACGGTATTGCCTGAAACCGGTCGATCGTAAAAAGTTTGACTATCGTGAAAAAATAAATCGTTTCGATACGAGCAGGTTGAAAGAAGCCTGTCTGGCAGTGCAGAAGCGGATCAAAGAGGTAGAAGAACTGAGAGATATCGCCGCCGAGACAATCGAACAACTCGATGAGATGGCCTCGCTGGTGGACGATCAGCCGAGGCTGAATCAGAAGATGGTTCGCCTGGATGAGTTGCGAACCAAAGTGAAATATCGTGAGGAGATATATCAGTTGGTAATGTATGTAACGCAGGGGGCGGAAATGTTTCGGTTTCGCCGGGATCGTGCCCTGGAACTGGACGGCAGTCATGGAAAAGATCTGCAACGAAGACAACTCAAACGAGATGTGCAATACGTTACGGAAGTAAAAAACGGTTGCGTGAGACTGCTGGATATGTTGCAGGAGTGCGTAGCGCGTTTCGATAAAGAAATGGAAAACATCGAAAGAGTAAAAGATGGCAGTTGGTGACAGAAATAAAACAGCCGCTATTGTGTATGCGGACCTGGATCGGAGCACTTTGGGGACGCCATCGCGGATATCGCAGCGGTTGGCGGAGCGGTGTGTTCTGGCCTGGACGGTAGAACGGCTGGAACAGGTTCGACGCGTGGATGAAATAATTGTGTTTTGTCCACACTCGCAGCAGGGGCAAATCGGCAAGCTGGTCGAAGGGACACGGGCAGTTGTTGGACCTCTGGGAGAAACTGTGCCGGTGAGTGATCGGATAAGGCATCGCAAGTGGGCTTTAAGAAGCTGGCGGGGGGGGATACACGAGGCAACGCAGTTTGACGAACAGGCGTTTACAAATGAGATGGCTCAATACCTCCGGCAGCGTGGAATCGCCACGGCGGCGCCGGTGGCGGCTGAGGCGGTGCTGATCGATCCGGAACTGCTCGACGGATTGCTGGAAAATCATTCGGCCCATAAGACCGGGATGCAATTCACCTTTTCGCAGGCTGGTGTGGGGCTTTGCGGCTGGGCGCTTCAGGTGGGGCTGCTGGGCGATCTGGCACAATCGGGACAGCATATCGGGAATCTGCTGGTGTATGATCCCCAGTCGCCACATGCCGATTTGCTGGTACAGGAATGCAACTATAAGGTCGAGCCAAAGCTTTATATGACGGAATTCAGATACACAGCCGATACGCAGCGCAGCATCATGGCAATTGAAAAACTGATAGAACAAGCCGGCGGCAGCCTGGATGGATGGGACGCTGTGCGGATTGTTACGGCAATGGACCGGCAACAGAAAGACGCGGATATACTGCCGCGCGAGGTGGAGATTGAAATCAATACCGCCACGAGTCTGAGGATAGACGGTTATCCCCATCGAGAACACAGAGCCGGCAGTAGTAGAGCAGAAATGCCACTGTCGCAATTCGAGAAGATTGTCGCGGATTTGCAGGAATATGATGATATTTGTCTTACTATCGGTGGGACCGGTGAGCCGCTGGCGCATGTGGATTTAATGAAAATGGTCGAGGCAGCCAAGGCGGCCGGGATTATGGGAATTAACATTGAAACCGATGGGCGACTGCTCAAAGACGAATTAGCCGAGCGGCTGCTGGCTTCACAAGTGGATACGATCAGCGTATATCTGGATGCCGAGGGCGCTGTGTTGTATCAGCAAATTAAAGGTGAGGATCGTCTGGAGGGTATTGTGGGAGAGATGGAGAGTTTTATCGATACGAGTGACGGCCGTGGGCCGCAGATTGTGCCGCATCTGGTGAAGACCAGAGCAACGATGGTGGAGATGGAGGCGTTTTATGATCGCTGGATTTCGCGGTGCGGCTGCGCGGTGATCACCGGGTACAATGATTTTGCCGGCCAGATCGAAGACAAGGCGGTGATGGACATGTCCCCGCCGCGTCGCCGCCCGTGCCGGAGGCTCTCCGGCTGCATGACAATCCTGGCCGATGGAAACGCGACGGTCTGTTCGCAGGATTTTATGGGCCGATGCGCGATCGGCAACGTGAACGACAAAAGTGTGAGCCAATTATGGCGATCGGAAAAGATGGAACAACTACGCAGGGCACATCATGACGGCAGGTTCGATGTGAATGAACTATGCGGCAGATGTAAGGAATGGCATAGGTAAGACGTGAGGGATACGTCCCGGTGTGCGATGCACACTTTACAGAGAGGTAAAACCAAGTGAACGTTTTGGGAATTATACCGGCACGGAAAGGCAGTAAGGCCCTGCCGGGCAAATGTGTGCGTAAGCTCCTGGGTAAGCCGGTGATATGCTACACGATTGAGGCGGCGCTGGCGTCAAAACAAATCGACCGGGTGGTAATAACAACAGATGACGACCGGGCAAAAAAAATCGCCCAAGGTTATGGAGTGACGATTATAGATCGTCCCGAAGACTTGGCCGATGATACGGCGAGGATCGATGATGCGCTGCGGCATTGCTGCGCCCAGATGGAAAAACATGATGGTTATAAAGCGGATGTGGTGGTTTTGCTTTATGGCAATGTGCCGGTCCGGGCGGAGGGAATTATCGATAAGGCAATTGAGTATTTGATAAAAACGGAGGCGGATTCGGTGCAAACTGTGGCACCGGTGGGTAAATATCATCCATATTGGATGAGTAAACTCGAAGGCGACCAACTGATAAAATACATTGATAATAAGATGCATCGCCGGCAGGATCTGCCAAAGTTATATACGATCGATGGTGCGGTGGGCGTGGTAAAATATGAGACGCTCATGCGAGCGGAGGGCAACAGTGATCCACACGCCTTCTGGGGACGGGACAGGCGTGGACTTGTACAAGATGCTCACGAAACGGTTGACATTGACAACCTGCTGGATTTTTATATGGCCGAGGCAGTGTTACGCGCAAAAGATGAGTAACTTAAACTGACCGATTCTAACGAATAGTTCGGTGCACTTTCATTTTTAATGGGCTTATTTGCGGACAAATATTCGTACCATGCCAAGGTTTGGATCGAGTATCAATATTCGTCCGGTGCCGTCAACGGCCACATCGAGTCCGCCGGTGGTACAATCAGCACTTTTCTCGCCGCAAAGGCGGTCATGTTCAACAAACTGATCGGGTCCGGCTACCACGCCGACAAAAAGTCCGTCCGCGTCGTATATTTTTATTCGCGTCAGTCCTTTCTCGCAGGTGACAAAGCCGTCGTTTTTGAGCATGGCGAAATTGACCGGATTGCAACAGCCGCAGAATCCTTCAATGTTTGGCGAAAACTTGCCCCAGAAAAATTCCAGGTGGCCATCAAATGTGTAAGCCTCGATACGATGTCTTCCAGGGTTTACAACGCGCAGCAATCCGTCGGAAGCAACGGCCAGATCAAAATAAGGGCTGGACACTATGAAACCCGGTATGTTTCGGGCCTGGTCTTTTCTGCCGATGCTATTTTTAATTTTGCCGGTGGTATCATAGCGATACACAATGCGGTTACCCGCGTCGGCTACGAAGATGTCATTTCGCTGGACGGCAATAGAGGTCAAAACGGCGTCGGCGGTGAGAGTTTCCCAGCTTTCCTTTGGTAGGCCGTTTTTGTCGTAAACCTCCACGTGATCTTTCAGGATTACATAAACAGTTCCCTCATCGTCAATAGCTAAAGACCGTCCGGCGCCACTGAGTTTTATTTCTGACAATTTGTTGCCTTGCTGATCAAAAATCGAAATGGCGTTATCACCGCTCACATAAATTTTGTCGCTGCTGTCCACCGCGATACCGCGGGGCTGCTTCAAAGTGACGGCGAACTCGCCTGACTGGTTGTACAGGATCAGCTCAGGATCGATTTGCCGCTGTTCGCTCAGGTCGTAGGCAAACTCTTCGCCAAGACCGCTGCCTTTCCGGCCGGTGGTGTCGATCCCCAAAAACGCGACCAAACCAACCACAAGGGCAAGGACGATGATAACGGCAATTAGAATATCCGTATTGCTTGTTCCTGATCGCTTAAACATGTTTCTCTCCAATTAGGCTCCCACGAGTGATAATAGCTCCCAATTTGCCGATGTCCAAGCAAACGACCATTGCGTAATGTAACTTCATATCCATCAAGGTATTACGGCGGTCACTTTCGGTTTTGGGTTTTCAGTTCGCTCCTACCAGCAGACATTTCATTCGGTTCATGTCCCGCAGGATCAACTTGTTGGCGGCGCAGGCCATCGGCCCCCACGAATCGGGTCCATCCAGAACCTGGGCCTCGGCTAATTGTTGATAACCATCGGGTTTCGCCTCGATAAGTCGCAGCAGTCCATGATCGTCCATAGCATAGATCATGCCGTCGGCAATCGTAAATGGACCGATACCAAATTTGTGATCGCTGCCACTGGTCCATATCACGTTTCCGCTGAGGTCCAGGCAGACCATTTGTTCGTCAGGACGAACTCCATAAATGTAACCTTCAAATAAAATCGGAGTATGCTGAGCAGCTCCAAAAATTTCCGGTTCGAGGTGGAACAGCGTTTCCACCTGGAAGCCATTCCCCTGGGCATCTTCGATTAATTGCACCATCATACTGCCTTTGTTATAGCCGGCTGAGAGGAATATCCGTCCGTCTCCTATAATCAGTGGCGATGGCGTGTTGATACGCAGCTTCCATTCGGTGGTTTGCCACAAAACTTTTCCGTTTTCCGCCGAAACGCCCACCACGCCGCCACTGCCGCAGTAAACAAACATTCGCTGTCCGTTGTATTCCATTGGCATTATGGACGAATGGGTCATCTTCCATTTGTCAGGGTTGGGTGTTTGCCAGATAATTTCACCGGTAGCGCAATCGACAGCTATCATCAGTGCCGAGCCGGCCGGTGCGATTATCGCTGTTTGGCGGTCGATTATGGGGCACTGTCCGGCGTACCACATTGGCACTTCGCTGCCGAATTGCTTTACCAGGTCCATAGCCCAATAAAACTGACCCGTCTGTGAGTCGAGACAGATCACATGGCATTTGGGTCCTAACGACACAACGTACTTGTCGGTCACCGCCGGGACAGTACGTGACATTCCGTGGTTACGCTTGACTTTAACCGGATAGGAATACTGCCAGATGTCCATGCCGTCCGCCAGCGACAAACACCGCAATACATCCGCTTGGCGATCCCGGTAATAATCGAGAACATACACCCTGCCGTTTAAGACTGCTGCGCCGGCGTAACCTTCGCCCACTTCGATATCCCATAAAAGTCCCGGTCCGTCTTGCGGCCATTGCGTGGCCAGGCGTACCGTCTCATCTGTGAAAACAGCATCGGAATTTTCACCGCGAAAACGCGGCCACAAACCGTCCATCTCAGCCGGTGTGCCATCGAACTGCCGCAGCGTTCCCTCGAACACGTTGGAGTATTCCTCCTCAATCGCCTGTCCAACTCGTCCGTCAGTTCCCGAAACGCGTTCCTGCAGGTCAGCCGGTGAATCAGCATACCATAGAAACAGGCATAAGATCCCTGCTATGCCCGCAACAGATGGGATCAATTTTGCAATGGCGAATTTTTTCATGTCTCGATTATTCGTTTCTTAACCCTTGCATCGGATCGCCGCGCAGGGCCAAGACCGCTGCCAGCCATGTCCACATTATACCACTGAATGCTATGGCTACAAGTGTAAACGCCAGTGAAAGCCATGGTATCTGTTCGCCCGCCTGGCGCAGGGCCGGTAGTATCGCTACCAATGCCGCCCCGATGCCGCATATCAGTCCGAGCAACAGGGGTGTGCAGTGCTCGTATAGAATCAGACGCCTCAGTGTCGGCCGATCAAATCCGACTGCCCGTAACATCGCAAACTCGCCGCGGCGTTCCAAAACGTTACGCAATACCACCAACCCGATCGCCACACTGCCGAGCAGCAGTCCCAAACCACCCAGTACCTGGAATATTGACAGGTAGGTGCTTTCTACCGCATAAAAAGCGGCAAGTTTTTTCCCTGTGGGGCTTAGTGACAGGGCTACGTTACGCAACGCCCGCGAAAGTGTCTGGGAAACCCTGCCGGTGGCATCGGCAGGGGCGTCTATAAGGAACATTCGGTACCCTTCCTCGGAAGGAAACCGCCTGATAAATGTGTTCTCATCGATCAGAAGACTTCCCTGCAGAATCGAGTTTTTTATTGCCCCGACCAGGCGAATCCTGAAGCTGATCCCATGCTCGTCCGTAAAAGTGAGGTCATCCCCAACCGATTTACCCAAAGCCCATTTAATGGTTGCCGCATCGGCAATCGCAGGGACTACATTGTCGCCGTAGTTTTGCTCCAACAGCAACCAGGGCGTCTGCGTCAATGAGTTGTCGATCGTTTCGAGAAAGGTAAACGCCTTACGCTGGTGTAGTTGTTCGGGCTGGACGGCCAACAATTGTGGTGTTTGCGGGCGGTTGAGGTTTAGGCAACTGGCGTCATCTCCATCACGGAGTCGCAAATGAACCACTTTTACGTCTTTCAAATCGGCTGCTTCCAAACCGAAAGCTTTTTGTCCCTGACTGCTGTTGAGGTCGTAATAAACCGCAAGTGTCGCCTCGCCCATCAGGGCGAACCCGCCGGTGCCTGATGAGCGTTTTTCACCATCTTTCAGCAGGTCGCGGCGATTAGCACCCACAGCGACAACAATAAAAACTCCACAAGCCAGCAATGCCACTATCGCCAAACTGCGAGACCGCCGCCGCGTACAGTTCCGCAAAGCCAGAGACGGTAAGGTCAATAGTTTCTTACCGGCGATGACTGCCAACCGATTTAACAGAGTCGCGACCATACCCAGCATTGCCAACAGCAGTAGTCCGCCTGCCCCGAAAAACGCTCCCGCACCAGGGCCGGTCGTCCCCAGCAGTGTCACCGCTGCGATACCCGCGATAACTGCAATCCACAGGCCGGTTTTACGTTTGCCGAGGTTTGTTACAGACTGGTCTGACAAAAAGCTCGTGTCGTCCGAAAGCAACCGACGCGGCCTGTAGCGCCCCTGATGGCGCAATGTCAACTGCATCGCTGACAGCGCGGCCAGTATTCCAGCGACGCAGCCGATTACAAGTGTTGTTGGTTGCGCATGAAAATAGATGATCGAGCTTCCGATCGCGTCACGCCAGACCGTCGTCAGGCCGCCGAGCATCGCACGCGTGTACAACAAGCCGGCGCCGGCGCCGGCGATCGCTCCCAGCAGGGCGAGCGCGGCTCCTTCCATCAGCAGTAGCATCCGCACTCGTCTGGCGGAAAACCCAACTGCCAATAAAGTTCCCATCTCTTCGCTGCGCTGTTCGATACCCAGGACAAACAGCAGCCCCGTCAGAAGCAATGCTGCCACGATCAGAAAAAAACTGAATCCCAGAAAAAGCCATTCGAAATCCATGGCTTCACTGCTTGCCTGGTAAGCTCGACTGCGCACCGGTTGAAAGTAGAATCCTGACTGTTGCGGATCCAGTTTTTGTAATATGGCGCTTTCGATTTTATCCCGGCTATTATTCGTCAGCGGATAACGCAGGGCTGTCAAATTACCAAACCGGTTGGACCACATTTGCTGTCCGGCGGCAAGAGTGACAAACGCCTTGGGAGTTCCTCGGAAGGTCTTCCAATAGTCCTGGTCCTTATCACGGATTTTTTTCAGATCGATAGAAATACCTGGCTGCCAATCGCGGCAGTTTTCTACGTCTGACAGACCCGCAAAATCCGGCATCAATTCCCGATCGGCTGCTATGCCTTCCATTGCCACTACGGCGCGAACACGAAACCTGTTTGTCTGCTCTTTGAGCTTGCGCATAGGGCCATCCACAAAATAAGTCAGTTCGATAACGTCACCGACTTTGGCCTGCAGATCCTCTTTGAGCCATTCGTTGATAATTATTTCATCGTCGCTCATATCCGGTGGAATAACGCCGGCGATATACTGCGAGTTTCCCATGGCTGTGATTATTGAGTATGGCGTGGTCCGGTCGCCGAGGCGAATCTCGTTAACGAAATAGCTCAGTATTCCGACAGGTTGGAGATTGCCGGCGGTCGCAGCTTCGACAAGAGGCTTATCGAGAAATATTCGATCACAGCGCAGCTCGATTACGTTTTGCTCGCTTAGTTCGCGTAACTGTATGTTCCCGTCAGCCAGTCGCCAGTGACATTTGACAGCGGCATTTGCGTTTTCTATGGAGAGCTTATTGCCGGCATTGTCACCGAGCAAAAGCATATTGGCTCGGCCCGCCAGGTCAACTTCTTCTCCAAAAACGGCAATATCCACATAAGCGTTGAGCGGTGCTGTCTGATTGGCGGCAAGGCTGAAGCGACCGAAATCGGCATCGCAAACAATGACGCTGACTTTCAATCGCATAGCTGCTGAATTATCAGTTGCTGTTGACAGCACCGCATCGCGAGGCAACAGGCTGGGTTTGGTTACCCGCAGCACTACCTCATCCCCCCGGCTGGCGCCAAGCTGCTGAGCTAACGGCTCGCTTAAAATAATTTCGTTCTCTCCAATATCGAAAACATTACCACCTGGCCCCATCTTCCAGAACCGCTCATCCACGCCCAGGACTTCGACGCGGCCGGCCTGTCTGGAACCATCGCTGTTAGAAACCAATCCCCGTAACGCCAGTACGTCCGCGGAGTTGGTATTAAGCTCCCTGGCCAACTCGTCCGTAAGAGATGCGCGGAAAAAGCGATTTTGTCCCAACATTGCCAGTTTGGTTTGTCCCAGGCGTGAAAGGGCTGTGTTTCGCAGGCTGTAGCGCACCGAGTCGCCCACTACCAACGCCCCGACCAAAACTGAGGTGCTTACCGCTACGGCCAACAGCACACTCACATTAGTGTGTCGGTAGAAACGTAAACTTCTCCTGAAAAGCGTCCAGATTGTCATTGCCTTTTACCTGATAACAGCTTGCCGCCGGTCAGGGTCCATACCCGGTCCATGCGATCGGCCAATTCCATCGAGTGAGTTGCCACGATCAGTGTCACGTTTTCGTCCCGGTTAAGCTCGACCAGCAGTGCCATCAGCGTTTCCGAAGCGGTCCGATCCAGCGAGCCGGTCGGCTCATCAGCCAACAACAGTTTGGGACGGTTTATCAAGGCCCGTGCCACTGCCACACGTTGGCACTGGCCCACGGACAACTGTCCCGGCCGATATCCCAGTCGCCGGCTCAGTCCAATTCGTTCCAACAACTGGTGCGCCCTTTCAACAGCGTTCTTATTGTTCGTCCTGGGAGTGGCCAGCGTTGGGACCAGAACATTTTCCAATACGGTGCATTGGGGCAGTAAGTGGTGCAACTGAAAAACAAAACCTATTTCCAGGTTACGAATCGCCGCCAATTCCACTTCGCTAAGTTGACCGAGGTCTCTCCCATCCAGCAGTACTTCTCCGGCGCTGGGCCGGTCCAGCGCTCCGATAATGTTGAGAAGCGTACTCTTACCTGAACCGGAAGGGCCCGTAATAGCTGCCGAGTCTCCCTTTTCGATATGCCATGATATGTCTTTGAGTACGTAATCCGGTTCCTGTTGGGGGGCGGTATCATAGCGCTTGCATACGTTTGTCAGTTCAAGCATTTTTGGTTATTCTCCGCAACATTTTTCTGCGACATGACGCCGGCGTCAAAAGGATTGTGGTTAATCATTTTCTTTTGTCTTCAGGAGGGAGTCAAAAACCTCTATAAGACTCTGCCCTGTTTTTTTGATGCTGAATTTTTCGATCACGGTTTTTCGGCCGTGTTTTCCTAACTGGTTTGCGTAATTGACATCGAGCAGTAATGGCTCCAGGGCGGCGGCTAAAGCGTCGGCTGTATCGGATTTTGTGAGTATCATACCATCACCAATAGCCCGATGCAATTCCGTAAAGACTCCGACAGGCGGTTGAACTACCGGGACGCCGGCCGCCAGCGATTCCAGCACATATAGCCCACAGGCCGGGCCGCGCCTTTCCGGTACGGAAAGCACCGTCAACGATTGCAGAAAGATACGTCGGAATGCCTGGTCGAAACCGGTCAGAAACTCTACCTCGCCGGTTAGTCCCTGGGCCTTTATTTTGTCTTGTATTTCGCGGATATAGGAATTGTCGTTTACGGTTTTTCCGCCGGCGATACGCAGCTTGACTTGACCGAATTGCTTACGGTTATGTTTGAGCGTCAGGAACGCTTCAACCAGCGTATCAAGCCCTTTTTCCCGACACATCCGGGACAGATATCCGATTGTCGGTGTTTTTGGTCGCGGTCCGGGCGGGACGGAGGCTTCGGCTGAGATTCCAGCCGGTATGACTTTTATGCGTTCTTTTTGCAGCCCCAGTTTTTCTTGAATTACATTGGCATAGTATTCACTTACCGAAACGAACATATCTATATCCGCGGCGCGTTGGGATATTGTCTCCCAAACCAGCTTTTGCCGGGGTTCCGGCAGAACATCGATAAACTCGTCTTCATCCTGGAGCAGGCATACCACCGGGACTCTCAGCGTTTGCTTGAGACGTCGTGCCAATCCTGACAACAGGATATTCGACAGAAGAATCACGTCAGGTTTATCGATACCTTTGAGCCAGTCAACCAGTCGTTCCAACTCCTTTGCCTGGCGACCTTCTTCACCGCGAAGCATCGACAGTGTCGTATCGGCCAGATCACCGGCGTTCGTCATTCCTGCCAGCCGTGCCGCCCAATTCAGAATTCGGGGTCGATCTAATAAACAATCTATTCGACGCGACGTTCGACGGAACAGAGACATCTTTTGTTGGAGATAAACATTTACGCCGCCGTAAAATATTTCCGACACATCACCCGAACCCATATCTTCGTGTGGTAACGGCAGATACAGTGGAACTATCAGGGCGTCGTGACCCTGCCGACGCCATTCTTTTACTATTGCCGCATCGCGCACGCAGTTTTCACAATAGAAATTATTTCCCGAACCTGGAGTAATCTGTACTATTCTCATTTTGGGCCAAATCCGTACAAGTAACCGTCTTCCGCGCCGACAATCACCATGCCGCCAGCAAGTGCCGGTGATGACGTTATCGCTGCGCCTATTTCGAACGACCATATTTCCTTGCGTTCGGAAAGGCTCACCATATACAACCGCCCGTCACCCGAGCCGAACACTACTTTGTTCTGGCAGATGACCGGGCAACTATCGATCTGGCCGGCGGTACTAAAGGTCCACAAAATCTCACCGTTGCTGCGGTCCAGACAGTATAAATTTTTGTCTCTCGAACCGACAATTATCTGCCTTGGGCCGACTGCCGCCGAGGCGTAAAACGGATCGCCCTGGTTTTTGTAGTCCCATACGACCCGGCCGGTAACAAGGTCTCTGCAAAGAAAGGTGTCTTCATAGTTGCCGACATAAACCAGTCCGTCCGCCAGGGCCGGTGAGCTTGCGATATAGGCGCCGGCCTCGATCTGGTTTATTTCTTTGCCGTCGCCGACCGAAACAACGTGGATTATGGCATCGCAGCCGCCGAAAACTACCATGCCGTCACTGACCGCTGGGGTGCCGTTAATGTAGCTGTCGCTTTCGTATGTCCATACTTTTTCGCCGGTTGCCGAATCCACGCAGTGCAGTATGTTGTCGTAGCTGCCAACCAGAATCCATGTTTTGTCGCGTTTGGGCGGCCGAAACCAGTTTGCCGAGCCGACAATCTTGCCGGCTGTTTTGTATTTCCATTTGAGCTTACCGGTTTCCGCATAGAGAGCGTACAAATACGTATCCAGTGAGCCGGCGATGACCATATCATCTATCACGCAGGGCGGTGCTTCGACAGCGTCTTCTGTTTGGAAAGACCATATTTCCTGCCTGGTTTTCTGGTCAATCGCATATATCTTGCCGTCCCCGGACCCGACAAAAACCCGCCCGCCGCTGATTACCGCGGAAGATTGAATTTCGCCTTGCGTCTTGAATTTCCACAACAGTTCCAGGCGATCACCCAGGCTGCCTGGGGCAACACCGTTCAGTTCGGGTCCGCCACGGAAAATGGGCCAACTGCCGTCAAACGCATCTTCTCGCCCGGCGGTTCCACCTGATACGTTTTCGCTACCCACGTTTTTGGGCCAGGTGGCCATAAATCCCCAGAAAATTCCACCCACGACAATGGCCGAGAGCATAATCACGGCTAATACCTTGTACGATATCGTCTTCATAACACAACATTATTTCCGGATTTTACTGCAAAATCAACCATGCCATGTTGACATAACAGATAATCTGGATATACTGATAAAGTACACTAATGGACGTTACGTTGAAAAAACACGTAAAATTACGGAGTACTGTTTACAAGAGTTATGTTATCAGATTATATGGAGGTTTTCCTGCCGTGGCCAATGTTAAAAGCACAATTATGGCGGTTTTGGTCGTTTTATTGGTTGTTTCGACTATCCAGGCGAGCGATTGGCCCCAGTTTCGCGGCCCCAACCGCGATGGGAAATCCACCGAAACCGGGCTTCTGAAGAAATGGCCCGAAGGCGGTCCAAAATTACTGTGGTCAGTGGATGGCTTAGGGGAGGGATATTCTTCGATCGCCGTGGCCGGGGGGCTTGTCTATACAACCGGTATGATCGAGAAGGAGGGGGTCCTTTTCGCCTATGACCTCGATGGTAAGTTGAAATGGAAAAAAACCTATGGCCCGGAATGGCGGGCAAGCACGCCCGGCACGCGGGCCGCGCCCACCGTTGAGGATGGCAGGCTGTACCTGATCAGCGGGGAGGGAGCGGTATTTTGCTTTGACGCCAAGACGAGTGAAAGAATCTGGACCGTTGACGCTAAAGAAAAATTCGAAGGGCAAAAAACCAGTTGGGGTATTTCTGAGTCGGCCCTGATCGTTGGGGACAATGTTATTTGCACTCCGGGCGGTAAAGATATCGCTATGGTAGCACTGAACAAATTGAACGGCCAGACCGTCTGGACCAGTAAAGGATTAAGCGAAGAATCCTCTTACTGTTCGCCTATTCTGATTGAAAGAGGCTCACGCAAACTCATTGTGAACATGCTGGCGGAGTCGGTGGTCGGGTTGGATGCCGGGACCGGAGAGGTACTATGGAAAGAAAAAGAATTCGGGGTAAAAGCCATCAATCCCGTTTCACCTGTTTATTATGACGGTTGTGTTTACAGCACCAGTGGATATGACGATGGTGGCATGATGCTCCAGCTTTCACCGGACGGTGCCAAAGTGACCCGCAAATGGGACGATAAGACTCTGGACATTCATCATGGTGGAGCCGTATTGGTAGATGGTTACATTTACGGGGCCAACTGGAAAGAAAACCCCAAAGGCGACTGGGTCTGTCTCGACTGGAACACTGGAAAAGTTATTTACGAAACCAAATGGAACGGGAACAAAGGTCAGATCATTTACGCTGACGGCATGTTATACTGTTATGACGAAAATACCGGCGATGTTGCTTTGGTGCCGGCGACTTCCACCGGGTTTAAACCGGTCAGTTCTTTTAATATCCCTTCCGGCGGAAAGAAAAACAAGCACTGGGCACATCCGGCAATATCCGACGGCCGGCTCTACATTCGATATGTCGATACCTTAAGGGTTTACGATATAAAACGCGAATAGCCGATAGTTGTCTATCCACTATCCGTTATCCACTGGCAACTTTTTTTCACCTGTTCCAGGGCTGCCACGGTAAAAATCACCGGATAAAGCTCTTCAAAATACCACAGCTTGGCAAAATAAAAACCGATCGGCGCCGGCTTGAAAGTGCTTCCACGTTCCGTATGTTCGATCAGCCATATCAAACCCTTGTTTACGGCGAATGATATGTTTGTTTTTTCCTGCTCGTGAGCATTTTCACCTGCCAACATGCCGGCCAACGCAGCTACCGCAAGGGCCGTCTCTTCAATGGAGGAAGGCATCTGTGTCTGAGCCGCACCGCCCCAGCCGCCATCCGGATTTTGAGATGAGACAAGCCAGTCGGTTCCTTTTTTCAGCATAGCGATTACATCAATTGATATATGCTTAACTGTGAGCAGATAATTTAGTGCCGTTAATACTCGAACGGTCCCGTATGTAAGATTTTCTTCACCGGCGGCAAACTGATTGCCAAACCACAAAGGGCTCCACGAACCGTCTTTTCTTTGGCTCTGCGAGAGATACGTGATGGCTTTATTTATTGACGCATCAATTTGTTCTCGCAAATGATTGCCGAGTTCGCTCCGCCATGCGATCAGTGCCATGATCGCATGAGCCGTCAGATCGGCGCCACTGCGGTCAAACGGCATATCCTTCCATCCCTTACAAAACGTCGGCATCCCGCCGTTGCTGTTCTGCAAATGCAAAAGCCAGCTTACCCCGGCCCTGGCCGCTTCTAAGGTTTGTTTGTCCTTTAGCCCAAGGTTTTGTATTGCCAGCAGTGCTCCTGCCGTATCATCGGCATCGGGTACCGCGCCGCAGCAGTCGGTCCAGCCCCATCCGCCCGGTCTGGCATGACTATAAAGATGTATCCTGCGAAATTGCTGTCCCAGCAGCCACTGCCCGATACGGGCCCGTTCCTGACGATCCATCAACGCCGGCAGATTGCCGACCGACAAAGCGTTTACCGACAGGGTACTTACCCAGGTAGCCAGGTTGGTATCAATCGGCCAACTGCCGTCCTCGCGCACGCCGGCAACGATGAAATCGATCCCCTTTTTTACTACTGCATGATCCTTAGCGCCACCAGCCACCATGTTCATAACCACAAAACTGGTCAAGGTGATCGCTTCCAGAAACCCCCCGCTTTCCGGTTGAATTTTCTTTAGAATTGACCGTGTCCGCCGCAGGGCCGACCCGCGTATTAGTTTTATAACCGGGTTTCGACTCGGACAGTTACAATGCCTTGCCTGCCCGATAGCAATCAGGGCCGGCAGAGCATAACTTACCACCTGCAAACGCAGCCATTTGTAGCATTGGGACGGAAACATCGCCAGCTCAAAAGGCAGAGGACTGACCCATTGCCACGCTTCCTCGGCCAAGCCCAATCGGCCGCTGATAGCGCACATCGACATGATTGGCGCTGCGAATGTATGATCTTTACCGTAACGGCTGCCGAGAGCCTTGGCTAGCCGCTGACCATCCAGCCCGCCGGCTTGGTGTTCCAACCATCTCTGGGCATCCGCAACGACGGTATCGTATTTTTTACCGGCCTGGCCAGCTATTCCAAAGGCCGCCCAGCCCAGGACTGTCGCGCTGATGTTGCTGATACTGACCGCCGTATCGCCCCAGCCGCCATCGGAATTGCGATTCTGTGCCAGCCATTCGAGACCGTTATGGATGAGTTTTTGATGCTTTTTTTCGTCCGACACTGCCAACGCGCAGACCGCCGTAGCGGTTGCCAGGGCACTGCTGGAAAGCTTACCATGCCAATGACCGCCCGGTTGGCAAGCATCTAAAAGCGACATCCGCGCATTTAACAATGTCTCATGAAAAGCGTCTTTATCAAATGTCATTTGCCGTTTGCACCTGTTTGGTTTTTTCTTTGCTATTGGTTGTGATCCACGCCCAGATGTCCCATTGCCAGCAGCCCATAATAAGTATATTCACAGTCCAAAACCTCATCCAGCCAATTGCCGTGAAACCCGCCTTTGCCGGACCAAAGGCTTTCGACAAACCTCAGAGACGGCTGCTTTATACCAGTTCCGCAGACAGGCATTCCCATCAGGGACAGGGCATGTAAAGCCGTTGCTGTGGACAGCAGGTCCGGCAGCGGCGCCTCAGGGACCGCCAGTAGCCCGCCGGTACTATGGACCTGTGACAGCAGCCATTGGCCTGATGCCTTATCGATTGGTTCACCCAGGTGATATAACGCTGTTATTGCGGCGGCGGTAGCCGGCGTAGCGCCTGTTGTAAGACCGTGGTCATTGGCAAAAGCTCCGTCAGTTGTTTGTAACGATCTGATACAGCCGGTCAGCCCGGCCCTGTCCGGCGGCTCGATGTTCAGGTCCTGATACGCCCCCAACGCCAGAAAACAGCCATAAGCCGTTCCGTGCTCGGCTCGCGATTTAGCGCTATAGCCGCCGTCGCCAGATCGATAGCCTTCCAGTCGCGCACAAATGTTTTTGTGTACCGCCGGTTCCAACTTTTCATGCGGCAGGTTCGCCCAGCAACGGGCCAGGCTGACCAACTCTATAAAATCCATAGACTCGACATTATCGAACGTACATAAATATCCCTCGAAAGCCTCTATCGGCAGATCATCCTGCCCCGTCATCGCTAAAAGCGCCTCGAAACCAAACACGCTGTAATAGAGATCACTTTTACCGACCCGGTTCCTGAACCCGCCGTCCTGATTGATTTGACTGTGAAAAAACCCGACCACAAGATCACGCCTGTCACTCAGCAGATTCGCTCCCGAGCGTACTGTCTGTATTATTTGCCGCCTTATACTCATTGCAACAAACCATTGATTCGATGTCGTTGAATATCTTACCGATAACCCGACGTAGCAGCCCTTTAAGGTTGCTGTTTTTAAGTTCGCTCAGTGACCGTATAGCCTGATTCTTGTATAGTTCTATCAGGTTCTCAGCCGTCTCCACACTGCCTGTTTGCCATAAAATCTGATTTACCATTTCAGATTCGTTTTTGCTGAACTGTTTTGCCCGTTGCCAAAAAGCTTCGAGTACGCTCCTCTGATCGTCCTTGGCCTGTTCATAAGCCAGCCCCAGCAGCAGAGACGGACGCATTGCCAGGATGTCACCGGTTTCGTCTGGCGTCTTGAAGTCCTGAAGATCGTCGTATATCTGATACGCGATCCCCAGTGCTTCGCTGTATTTTCTCAGTACCTGACAGAGATCATCATCGGTCCCGGCGTATATCGCACCCAAATGCAGGGCCACTTCGAAAGCCGGTGCGGTTTTTTGACGGAATATCTCCAATATCTCTCCGACCCTTAAAACCTCCGGATTCCGCCTCCAGCACAGCTCTGCCCCCTGGCCGAGGCACAGGGTCCGATGGCCATCGGCTGCCGCCTGCAGCATCCGCACCTTTTGATCGCTTGAAACACAGCATTGTCCGATCAACCGATAACCTTCCCCCAGCAGAAAATCGCCCACATTTAACGCGATCTCTATTCCGTATTTTGCATGCACGGTTTCCCGTCCGTAACGCAGCGGATCGTTATCTTCGATATCATCATGGATCAATGACGCTTTATGAAAACATTCGACCGCCACCGCCAGCCTGGCCGCCTCTGTTGAGATTGTTTCATCGTCTTGACCGTTGAGTGACTGGATCACGCACGCCGTCAGAAAAGGCCGCCATCGCTTTCCTGATTTGCTCAGCCATTCGCAGGCGATTTCCTGCGTTTCACCTTGCGATGCTCCCATGATATTTCTTAGCGATTCCAGGCCAAAATACAAATCGACTTGACGACGCAACCGGTCCGGATTCAGTCTGTAGGTCTCTTTCTTACCGCTCAGATGGATCGCATCCCATACCCAGTCCAGATCGACACTGGTATTACGGCAACCGTCCTGCAGCAAAGGTATAGCTATCCCGGGCGCCGCCGCTGTCTCCATGTAAGGAAACACTTGTTCCAGCACCGACATACAGCTTACGCCCACCACCGCTTCGATCTTACCCGATTCGATCAACGACATCACCATCGGCGAACCTTCCGCCACCATGACCACATATCCCAGCCCCTCGGCTTCGCTTTGGACATCGCCGATCATACATTGATCGCAATGTCTGCAGACCAGACCATACGCGTCGAGTTGTCCCTGGCATTTCTGCTCGTCTCTCAGGCACTTCGGCAGCAGCAGCAGCCGCCGCGCAAATGGAGTCCCGGCCAGCGCCTCACGCCACACCTCGTTGTTTATCAATACCCCGATATAATTCCTGTACTTCTCCTCTGTCTGCGAGATAGCGATGATGTTTTGCGCATGCCGCTCCAACTCGTCTTTGCTCAACGGCCCAACCGGCCGTCTCTCTTTGACATACTCGCGAATTATACGCAGCAGCCGATTTCGTTCACCCTTGCCCGCGGGTATATTATCCCCAACCTTCCTGCCCTGTGTTACTAATTCTACTTGTAATGTCAACGGTTCTGTTTTTCGCATACTAACAGTCCACACTAATCAATCTGCCTGCAGCTCCGTGATTAGTTTTGCAATCTATTATGTATCTGACTAAACGCCTTGCGCCAGGCACGAACTTCCGTCTTGCCCAGCATACGAATCAGCAGTCGTTTCGCCGGCCCAACGCCCGCCGCACGCTGATTGTCCCAAAACATCCGGGGAACCCACTTGAAATTCTGTTCATAACAGGTTCGGTATAGCTCCAGATGGTCCAGTCGCATGTCTTCCAGCCTGAACCGCTGCCCGCTTTCAATTTCATCTTTCAGTACCGGTTCGTAAAAAATCGGGAAGATAACCGCTCGACGCGTAGCAAGATGTTTGACCAGCTTCAGTGTTTGCGCCACATCTTCCGGCGCCTCGCCCGGCAGCCCCAGTATAATACTGAAAACCGGGAAAAATCCATTTCTCACCATTCGATCCGCCGCTTCGCGCACCACTTCTTCCCAGTCGTCCGGCCCAAACGGCGACAGCTTGCCGGCGCTGTTGGCCGAAACCAGATGGCCGTTGGCACTTTCGATACCCATATTTACCCACAGATAATCACATTTAGCCTGCCAGGTTAAAAGCCTTCGTATTTCTTTCAGTTGCTCGTCACTCAACTGCATAACCGAGGTTATATTGCCGTGATCGATCTGCATAAAGGACAATCCTTTTACCTTTTTCATCTCAAGCAGTAGTTCGTGCAGCTTGTCGAAATCAGGCTTCCCGCCTTTGCCGCCGTACCGAAAAAAATCTTCACTGCCGCTGACCACCGCGTTAATCCCTTGTGAAACGTTCGTATGCAGATCAGCTACGATGGTTTCAATCGGCAGATGCTCCATTTTTTTCCCCGCCGTACTGCAGAATCTGCATCCTTTCCCGCATCCACGCGAAAGCTCGACAATCCCAAGCAGTGACGCTCCTTTGATTGGCCGTATCGATTCTATCCCATTGTCTTGTTCGCAGATATGTTTGGCGACCGGGCTGCCGCCAAGAATATCAGCGATGAGCTTAGGCCCTTGCGTTTCAAAATACCCTTCGAAAATCGTATCGAACCCTTGCCGCTGAGCCTCGAATGCGTTATTGGCCCATTGCCACGCTCCCGCACCGCCGCCTATGACCTTGAAATCGTATTTTTCCTTTGCCTTGCCTATCACTTCCATCATCCGATTCATCCAAAACCGGGTATAAAGCTGGCCCTTCCAGAAGTTATCTGTGGTTGTATTGCTCATACCCTGCCCCAGCGGATCGCTCGAACTGACCAGCACCGCTTTTACCCAGGGACCAAGCAATTTCCCAAGAGATTCCGGCGTCGTACAAACCACATTATCTCTGTTCAACTCGCCTCCCGCCAGAAGTGCCGATTCAATTCTGCGCAGCCCCAAAACCGCCGCCCAGGCTCGACCGGCCTCATCCGCTTTCATCGCCGGAGAAACCAGTCGCCGCATAACAAATTCCGGAACCTGCGTCGTCTGCATAGTAGCGAAAATGCCTTCAAAAAGCATTTTGTATTCAGCACTGAGCGTCCTGTCGGCGACCAGAACCACCTCGGGTTTCACAGCCGATGGTAATGCTTGCTTACTCAACAGCAGTGACTCTCCCCTTTGTCATCATCGCCACAGTCACACGAACACTTACAGTTTGAGTTTGTGGTGAAACCCTCTTCACTGGCGACGCTGTCGTCATTACAGTTACAGAGGCACTTATAGATTGCCGTGAGTTCTTCCTTACTTTTGCCGCTGCGCCGGCGAAGCATAGCGTAAATATCTTCTCCAGAAAGTGACGACAGATCAACCTGTGGTTCGTCGCACTGTTCAGCCTCACTGCCATTAATCGGACCGGTCGGATGTTTGGGAAAAATAATGGCCCCTTGCGGACAGACACGTGCGCAGGCGGGGCAATTGGTTTTACAGTTATGGGGCCTTTGAACTTCGATTTGTCCCCCCTGTGAAACACCGAAAACATCGAAAAGACAAAAATTCAAACATTGTCGGCAGTTGTTACACTGCTGGTAGTCAATAACCGGAAACCATGGAATCCAGTCCCCGTCTTTCTTTATCTCGAACAAAAAACCCTGATCGGCGGTATCCCGTTTACAACAGCCGCAACCGTCGGATGTATTTTTTGAGGAGCCACAATCGTCAGGAAGCGGACCATCTTGTTCACAGCCTGCTTCTCGCAAAGACCTCACAATTTCCTCTGCGGTCTGTTTTCTCATATTGAATATTTCCATCTTTGCCTCAGCCGGTGGCTGTTGCCCTTTGGCAAGCAGCCATTTTACCGCCCGGGGATGACAGGCAATGATCTTCAGCGAGTCCTCTTTTGCTAATTCCGTGAGCATCGGATCGTTACGCACAGCCGACCCGCACAGGTCCGCCACCACGTTGACCAACGCCCCCTTCAATCGCCCAAGCTCCCGGCGCACTTGCCGTTTAACAGCCTGGGATATTATCTCGCTGTAAGAGCAGTCACAATAAAGTATATGTACCGGCTTCGCCATAAATGTCTCTTGTCTCTTGCTATTCAATACTCACAACTACTTTGTACCTTTTTTGCTTACATCCACGCAGACCAGGTCACCCATAGCGTTACGGGCATAGATTTTGCCGTTGGCAAGCACCGGCACTGTCCAGCATTTGCCATTGAGAATTTGCGATTCGCAGATCGCCTTGAATCCTTCTGGCTCAGCTTGTGCGATTACCAGCTTGCCTTTCTCGCTCAGAACAATCAGTTTGCCATCTGCCACCATCAGCGAACCTTTACCAAGCCCATCCTGATCCCACTTGGTCTCGCCGGTCTTTAAGTCCAGGCATTTCAGCTTCTTTTCATCGAAACCGTACAGATACCCTTTCCACAGCACGGTACTATTTATATGATTTCGCATCTCTTTATTTTGCCAAACCGGGCTGACTTCGCCGTTCTTTATCTCCATCAGCGAACAGCCCTTGTTATATCCCGAAGAAATGAACACATTGTTACCTGTAATGATCGGGTCTGCCGCGTTAACATCGTATTGGGTTTTCCAGTCGAACTGCCACAGTTCCTTACCCGTTTCCGGCTTTACAGCGAACACCTTATCGCATCCTGCTATAGCCACGCAATCCTGTCCATCCATTTTGTAACGTACGGGTGTGGCATATCCGCACGGGTCTTTTCCACTTTGCCAGGCAACCTTACCGCTCTGCTTATCAAGTGCCACGCCTCTGGACCCCACGTTCAATATTACCAGTTTATCCATAACCAGTGGCGAGCCGGCAAGAAACCACGTTGGAAGTTTAAGTCCCAGTTCTTCGACCAGCTTTTTATTCCAGATCACCGTACCCTTCATCGCCTCGAAACAATAAACATCGCCCATCTTGCTGAAGGTGTAAACAAACTTACCGTTCACGGCGGGCGTGGCACAGGGACCCCCTTCATGATTCTTCGGCTCCAGGGGACATGGATACTCCTTCTTCCACATTTCTTTGCCGGTACCGGCGTCAAAACAATAGACCACATCTTTATGATTTTTCTCATCTTCATCTTCTTCGCTGCCCGTATTGCCTGACGTATAGACACGCCCGTTGCAAACCGCTATCGACGCGAATCCCCTTCCGATAGATTTTTCCCACAGCACTTTGGGACCTTCCGTGGGCCAGTCCGCTTGCCAGCCTGTCTCATTTGAAATGCCATCGTGATTGGGCCCACGAAAGCAAGGCCAGTCATCCCCACGGACCTTTTCGTTGCCGACCAGCGACAGCATCCCCGACGCCAACACTATCGTTACCATCAACACAGACTTCCTGTTTAGCAGTTGGTTTCTCATCATACGTTCTCCAAATAACAATATTTCCCATCTACCACTATCCACTAACGCCCAGCCGCACTTTTTTGCCGGCAATTATGGAGTAGTATTATAGAAATTTCCTCTACGTATGTCAAGCCATGAAAAAACTACATCTGCTATCCACTGACAACTATCTGTCCGATGGTCAAACGGGCCGACCGCCGCCGGGGGAATTTACTGAGGAGCGAAAAATGGCGAAATTCTAAACGTGGTTCCACTACATTGTCGAAAAATTATGCAGCCACAGTACCTGTTACGAGAAAATAGATTTTTATATGATCTCGACAAATGTTTTGCTGACGTATAGAATTACTGGTCCTGGCTCTAAAGGCCCTGTTATCACTTTGCGTATAGGTAACGCACAAGGAATTGTATTGTAAGGTGTATTATGGTTACAAAAGATAGCAAAAAAGGCACATTTCAGTTCAAGTTAATACCCCAAAATGAACCACAAAAGGTATGCATAGCGGGGGATTTCACACAATGGCAGGCAGTTCGCATGCGAAAGCAAAAAGACGGCAGCTACGTACTTGCCGTCCCTTTGCCAAAAGGGGCATATCAATACAAGTTCCAGGTCGATGGCAACTGGCTGTTGGACCCTGATAATCACGCCAACACCCTGAATCCCTATGGTACCCTCAATTCGCTGATTGAAATTCCATAGAAATCCCGACTCTGCCAACAGCTCAGGCGGCAAAGTGAAACATTACTTGCTGTGCCGAACAAACGGTCCTGCTACTGCCTGTTTTTCAGCCGAAAAACAACCATATCTTCTGTCAAAACTGAAGCTGTGGATTCGACCTCTGCGCCTTGGCCGGGCCGATGGCCGGGGAAAAATTTATGGGAGCCTCTAAAAATTGCTTTTGTCATGAGAACGAGTGAAATTTTCGTCAGCGAGGCAGAGGTCAAAAATCGCCGCAGGCGTAGTTTCAACTACGTTGAGGACGATTTTTGGCCGATAACGATGCTGACGAAAATTGCAGCCGTTCGTAGTAAAAATGAATTTTTAGAGGTTCCCTTATGTCTTGACAAACTTCCGTTTTTCCCATACTATCCCCTGGTAATTAATATCGTAAGGTGGTATTATCTCCCCCATTTGCAATAGACTGGAAAGCGAGCATCTGTGTGAAAAGTTTTGAAAAACAAAGGCATATCGACAGGATCGGTACCGCCGCGATCATAACAACTGCTGTATGCTGGATGACAGGCCCTTTATTTATACGCTATCTGACCGGCTATCTTGATGCGTGGAGTCAAAACCTCTGGCGATACACTGTGGCCATGATCTTCTGGCTGCCTTTTTTGTTCATGGCCCTCCGGCAGGGCCGGGCGGGGGCGACTCTGTGGAAAAAAGCCCTATGGCCCAGTATCCCGAATGTGCTCATGCAAAGTCTTTGGGCGTGGGGCTTCTATTTTATCGAACCGGGTTTCGCGTCTCTTCTGTCAAAATCGAGCCTGCTCTGGACCGCGGGATTTTGTCTGATTTACTTTCCTGACGAACGAGGGCTGATCTATAGCAAGCGGTTTTGGCTGGGAATAGGGTTGTCAATAACCGGCGTGATAATGGTTATTGTAAACAAAGAGGCTTTTACCGCAAAAGCAAACCTCACCGGTATAATAATAATGCTCTCGGCAGCCGCGATGTGGTCGGTTTATACGATATCGATGCGGATTGCATTTAAGGGCGTCGATCCGCGATTGGGTTATTCGGTGGTATGCGTATATACAGTGGGCGCCTTGGCAGTCTTGGCACTGCTGTGTGGGAATCCGGCTAAGGTGGCAAGTCTGGAAGCGTGGCCGTTGGCATGCGTTGTTATCAGCGGTATCTTGTGTATGGCTTTTGGCCATACGGCATACTACACCGCGGTTCAACGGCTGGGGGCCACGATACCGGCTCTGATACTGCAGGCATCGCCGTTTGGGATACTGCTTTTCTCGATGATCTTTTTCGATGAACGACTGAACCTCTGGCAGTGGATAGGGGGGTTGGTACTGATAGGAGGTTCGGTCATGGCGGTCATGGCACAGGGACATCTCAGAAAAATTGGCGAAGGCCCGGGGTAAAGAAAATTATTCCACTGTCAATGTCCTGGAATCTGTTACAGACTACCACGATGCAAACATACACTTCTCGGCAACTTGCCTGATTTTAGCCAATGCGCTTTTCTGTATCTGGCGAATCCTTTCCTTGGATAGATCCAGCTTGTAACCCACTTGTTTGAGCGTCAGGGGCTTGGAATACTCCTGGTTCAGAGAAAAACGCATCTCCAGTACGGACTGTTCTGTCGCGGACAAATCTGCCAGATTGTCACGCAGAATAGCACATACCTCTTCGGTTCTGTCTTGATGGGCTGCTTCCCTGATTTGCTGTAGATGGTCACTTTTTTCCATGGCCGATTCCAACTGGGCCGGGAAAAAACTGCGATATTGGTAACTCTTTTTAGCCACTCGCAGGAAAGACTTGGATATCGCCTGGCACGCGTATGTGCTGAACTTAAAACCACGTTGGCAATCGAACTTTTCCGTCGCACGCATAAGGGCCATGCTGCCTTCGCTGACTAAGTCGGTGAATTCCACGCCGTGGTAGTTGACACGCTTGACCATGGACAGTACCAGGCCCATATTGCTGGTTATGATCTTACTGCGACTGTCCAGTTGTTTTTGATTCCAACGCAGCAACTCCAGTACTTCGCTTCTGTGCCATTTCGCCTGGCTTAACAGCTTCTGTTGGATTTGGCCCATCTTGTGCCGGGCATAGTTCAACTGAAGAAATAGGGCCTGTTCATCTTCCAAACTGAGCGTTACGCCGGGTAAAACATCGATTTGGCGTTGTTCAATTGCCGACATGGTTGACGGACAATCAAAACGATCATCAAAAATATAGGCAATCGGATTGGCCAGAATATCCTCTAGCTCATGTTCCTTCGCGATGGAAAGTCCCAGGCAGGAAACCTTTGCCGGGTATTTCATCTCGCTGCATTTGGGGTTGTTATTCTGCACAACGTCTTCCCTCAAATACTACTACTTCCTCTCAATAGAGGACGCACTTTATGAGAAGCTAACAAATTCCTCTCAGAAAGTTAATCGGGGGAACCCCTATTTAATGCCTCCAAATTCCTGATTTGTTGATAGCGAAAATAATGCGAAGATTACTGGCGGGTAACTCGAACAGCTTTTGGGAGCCTCTAAAAATTGCTTTTGTCACGAGAACGAACGAAATTTTCGTCAGCGAGGCAGAGGTCAAAAATCGCCGCAGGCATAGTTGAAACTATGTTGAGGATGATTTTTGGCCGATAACGATGCTGACGGAAATTGCAGCCGTTCGTAGTAAAAATGAATTTTTAGAGGTTCCCTTTTGTGATAAACACCCAACTTTGAGTAAACAACTACTTTTCCAGGGAGGTCAATCCTTCACGAACGGCGTATTTGGTCAGCTCTGCCACACTGTGAATATCCAGCTTTTCCATGATATTTAGCCGATGGGTTTCGACTGTTTTTATGCTGATGTGGAGATTGCCGCCGATTTGCTTGGTACTTTTCCCCTCGGCCATCAACTGGAGAACTTCACGCTCACGCGGTGTCAATGCCGAAAACACGCTCTTGTCGGCCTTCGTCGGATTGCGAACATAATTCTCAATAACCAAATCGGTTAGAGATGGCGGCAGATAGATCCCTTCACCGATAACGGTACGAATGGCCTGGATCAACTCTTCGGCGGCGCTGTCTTTCAACAGGTAGCCGCGAGCACCCGCCTTGAGCATCTCAGCCACGAACTTCCGGTCAGAGTACATCGACAGGGCGATAACCTTGATTTGCGATCCTTTACTGAGTATTTGACGGGTGGCTTCGATGCCGTTCAAGTCCGGCATACCGATGTCCATGATAACCACATCGGGTAGTAATTCCTTGGCCAACTCTACCGCGGTCTGACCATTGTTCGCCTGGGCAATTATTTCTATGTCTGTTTGCTGATCGAGCAGGCTTGAGAGGCTTTCACGAAAAATCCTGTGGTCGTCAGCCAGAAGTATTTTTATTGACATGGCTTTTTCTCTTATCTTCTCTATCGTTTTAACGGTACTTCCAGGGTAACCTGCGTTCCGCGGCCCTGACCGGAACATATCTCCAGGTGCCCTCCGACGTAATTCAGACGCTCCCTGATACTGAATAGTCCATAACCGCTTGTACTGACTGAATCATATCTGACCTCGCCCGGATCGAACCCCACTCCGTCATCTTTGACGACGATGCGAATATTATTATCTACCTTCTCCACTGTTATACCGGCAAAATGGGCAGCCGCGTGCTTGCCCACGTTATTGAGTAGCTCACGAACCATTTGAAACAGAAGAATCTCTACCTCCTGGGCCATCGGTTTGGGTTCCTGGTCGCTCTCAAAGGAACATCGAATACCGTGCTGGGCGTATGACTGCTCTGCCAGCCATTCGAGTGCCGCCTCAAAACCCAGAGTGTATAACATAGGCGGACTCAGTTCAAATGTTAAAGTCCGGGTGTATTCGATCGCCTGGGACAACAGTTTGTGGATTGCCTCCAGGCAATTGTCTGTATCTGTGGACGATCCCGGTTTCACCAGTGAACTCAGCTTTATCTTTGAGGCGGCTAACAACGGGCCGACCTGACCATGCAGCCCATCTGCGATACGCCGACGCTGACGTTCCTCCGCCAGTGTCAATTCCATGGCCAACAACTGCAATTGTTTTTGATAGTTGAGAACTCTTCGCTCTGCCTGCCTGCGATCGGCAATATCGCGAAATACTATTTGGATGGCTGGTGTGTCTCGTAAGGAAATGGGCATAACCACCACGTTCACATCAATCGCGGTACCGTCCATACGCAGAAATTGTTCTTCTGTCATGGGTAGTGCCTTCTGCTTTTTATGCAGGTCTCTCAACTGACTTTGCACCCGCCTGCGATTGTCACAGTGCACAAAATCCATAATCGATTTCCCGACAAAATCTCCTGGACCGACGCCGCCCAGAAGGCGTACGCCCGCGCTATTGATAAAAACAATCGACTCCCCGCTTATCACCCCGATACCGTCTGGCGACAACTCCACTAGTTGGCGATAACGCTCTTCGCTTTCACGTAACGCATCCAGCGTTGCCGATAAATCCGCCGTACGCTCCCGTACTCGCTGTTCCAATTCGTCGTGTGCTTTACGCAGACGCTCCTCCGACTGCTTCCGTTCGGTGATGTCCCGGTCGATGCCACGGTATCCTTTCGGTTGGCCGTTCTCATCAAAAATGAGTATTCCACTTGTTTCCAGAACAACCAAATGCCCATCCTTATGGCGATTTGTATTTTCTAGTCGATAAAACGGCGCGTTCTTGGCAGACTTCTCTTTAAAGAATTGATCTATTCCTTCCGCTTCTTCTTGAGGCATCAAATCAAACGGCGTTTTGCCGATAATCTCCTCCGGCTCGTAACCTAACAAATCCCTGACCTTGGGGCTGGAGTAGGTATATACTCCATCTTTATCAACCTCCCATACCCAGTCGGTCGTAATTTCAACCAGGTCTTTGAACCTTTTTTCAGACGCTTCCAGCTTCGCTAAACCTTGCCTTTGCTCGGTCACATCGATAGCGTAGTGAAGAAACATCTCCTCATCGAGCGGTATCCAATACGTATCCCAAATCTTACCCCAGGCGCGAACATCACGATTACGCTTCGGTTGCTCTTTCGCCAACGCCTCATCCGCCAGGCAAAAATGACAACAGGTGCTGCCCGGCGGGGCTTTATGGTGGTCATTGACGTATTGTTTGTCCTGCTCAGGAATGAACAGGCTCCCTCCGAAATCACGCCAGCAGTAACCGCCGATCTTGGCACCGGCTTCTATCGCCAGACGGTTGGCAACCAGAACGATCCTCTCCTTATTGGTAATCATTGCCAGGTGTGGTAAGTTGTCCAGCAGCAACTCGTTAAGATGCCGCTTCTTCCGTAAGATATCCTCAACTTTCTTGTGCTCGGTGTTCTCCGATTTTTTCATTTCAGTTCCGATCAATCTCAACTCGTCAACTGCACACGCCACTGGAGCCGAAAGCCAAACAAACGATTTCCCAATTGGGCAATGAAAAAACTTCTACTTTTTAACAGCCATCGACTTTTAGAGATCATACCAAAATTTCGCTGAATTGGCAAGCCATGCCCAGAAATTCCTTCTCGGACGCCATGCCAGAATAGGCACTTAACCACTATCCTAAAACCAAAATGCCGTTCTTAATAGTGCCAGGGAGACCGTCCTCCACTACAAATGGACGATATTGTTTGTACTGGTTGTTATATATTTTCGGTGGAGTCGCCTTCGGAAAGATCATATTCAGTTTATCCACCTGAGTTCCAAAACTGCATTGATTATGTCAGTAGCAAATTTAGAACCAACGCAGCAAAATAGTTTTGACCCTGGCGCCATCTGGCTAAAGCGATTCGCCGTACTCCCAGCCTTTTCGCACCGGTTCTTTGACAAAAGCATTTAACTCCGGGTGGTTGGTAATTTGGGCATTTTTAGCATCCCACTCAATGCGGGTATTGAATCGCTGAGCCAGCACTCCCAGCAGGATAATCTCTGTCAAATTAGCGGAGTAACTGAAATTGGAACCTGGTTCGGGGCCTGTCCCTTTGATGGCACGCAGCCACTCACGAAAGGGGCCGCCTTCAACACGCGGGATAGACTGCTTTGGCGGGTCAGCCTGCCATTGCTTGCGTAGCGGGGCGGGAATAACCGTCGGCTCTCCGGCGTGTGTACCACAACCAATCATACCCTTGCTCCCTACCATCCAGCATGCTCTGCCAAGATGCGTAGCGTTCTCGGCGCCAAATTTATCAATGCGCCCCACTTTGCTCCAGTCCTGGGGACCGTCAAACCAATAGAGACTCACCGGGCCACGGGCGCCTTTGGCTGGAAAGTGAAACTTAAGTCGGCTGCCCGCGGGAATAACGCCCTTGAGCGAATCTTTGCGTTCCAAACATTCCACAACGGTCGGCGGATCCAAATCAAGAGCCCAAACAGGTGTATCCAGAGTATGACAACCCCAATCGCCCAGCATACCCGAACCAAAATCATAGAATGCCCGCCATTTGTAAGGCAGGTAATCCCTGTAGAACGGACGCATTGCCGCCGGGCCAATCCATTTATCCCACGAAAGCCCTTCGGGCGCCGGGGATTCCGGTGGCGGCATGGTCTTGGGATTGGCAAAATGTCGTCCGCCCATCTCCGGCCCGTCGTTGTAGGCGTAAACCTCGCTGACCTCGCCAATGACCCCGGCGCGATATGCTTCAACAGATTTGCGAATCCCGTCGTCTGCATGACCCTGATTGCCCATCTGGGTCATAACTTTATAGCGTTCTTTGGCCTTTACAAGAGTGCGTGTCTGCCAGATATTATGGGCCAGGGGTTTTTGTGTGTAAACATGAATCCCACGCTCCATAGCCGCCATGGTAGCTGGAAAATGTGAATGATCGGGGGGCGAGACAACGACTGCATCGATCCCCTTGCCCATCTTGTCGAACATCTCACGGTAGTCATCGAAGAAAGGCTGATTAGTACGCCAGTTTTTCATATTCTCCGCGCACTGGTCGCGGTCCACATCGCAAAATGCTACAAGATTTTCATCTTTGCAGCCTTGCTCATACGGCTGCTGGGCAATCCACCCACCGGAACCAATAAAAGCAACATTTACTTTACTGTTGGCCGATGGGCCGGACTTACCAATCGCAAAGCTGGGAAATACGGTGGAAGCAGCCAGGGCCCCAGCGGCTTTGGACAAAAAGGTTCTTCGTTTCATGACATCTCCTATCTTATATCTTAAAACTTTTGTTTCAATTTCCATAAAGTTAGTGTTTTTTACAAACCAAGATCCTCTAGCTGATGTATTAACTGCTGATACATATCTCCCATAAGCCAGCAAAACCAGATAGTTGCCACAATAACAACCACTGTGATAATAGCCTTGGTAATCACTTTATATCTCGGGCTTCTCCAGACCAGCGGCAAAGCAAGCGGACCCAGAAAAAGCAAACCAATCACAATAGCAGAGGTGGAATAATACCATTTTGTCATTGGTTTTGGCTTATAAGAGTCATCGAAAAACTCACCGCAAAAACGGCATTTTATCGCTTCTTCCTGAATCTCCTCCGCACAAAAGGGACATTTCTTCATAACTTGCCTTTATATTACAGCCAACTCCCGCGGTTTTTTAACCCAATCCCCAGCCCATTGGCCCTGCCAGGTATAATAATACCCATTGGGTATGACTTTGCGCATAAGCAGCACACAATAAAAAGTGACGCGTAGAGCCGCGCAAGCAAAATCGCACTACTGATATCTTTGAGGATACCCCACCCAATGTCAACTGTCTATATTAATCTTTTCAGCATTATCCACATGGAAGCCGCTGGTGGACATTGGCACAAACCCGCCCACGCCCGCCATTTATTCTGTCCGTGTTCGTCCGTGCCCGTCCGTGTTTGTCCATCTTCCGCCCTGTTCCCCTTCTGTCACCCCCGCGATAGCAGGGGTCTATCTTCCGCCCTACTCCCCTGTCATTCCCGCGAAAGCGGGACACGAAGCGAAGCGAAGAGCCGCGATAGCGGGGGTCTATCTTTTGCCCTGTAAGGGCGACATAAAACGTCGGCTGCCTGCCCCACGCTTGCGTGGACATGTTAATTCCAACGTAGGTTATGCCGTGCATACCACATATTTAGCCACCGGCGTATGTACTCCGGGATTGACACCAATGCGATAAATCCACGCAGTCGCTTTCGGATATTGAAATGAATAACGTATCTCCTCGCAGACCAACAAACAACCAAGCCCCGACCGTCAGGGAGAGGAAAATCTCCAGCGCGTAGGGTGCCCTCTTACCCCACGCACCTCTTCCGACCGCGTAGCGGTCGAATATGCATAGCCGCCGGTGTAGGCCGCCAGGCCGAAACCCGTGGAACAACATCACACCAACAATAT
>Ga0209705_10000165_pt1 | contig 34647 bp, 21 predicted proteins | sample PPLLaktember2015_5_FD_187262 | JGI IMG/M metagenome (GOLD analysis project Ga0209705, IMG submission 187262) | Freshwater sediment microbial communities from Prairie Pothole Lake near Jamestown, North Dakota, USA - PPLs Lake P8 Core (1) Depth... | ecosystem: Environmental > Aquatic > Freshwater... | reverse complement strand
CTTGGCCTTGGGCGCTGGCGGCTGCGGCTCGTCAATCACGGGCTGAGCCTCCTCGTCAGCAACGAACGCCGACGCGCGGCCACCGCCCACGCCTCCGACCATCGCGCGCGTGACGTCCACGGCACCACCCACCATCCGGTTGCCGATGTCGTCGTCCGGCAGCGCATGGGAGGTGACGGTGGCCTGCGGCTGGCGCTCGTCTGCCGGCTCGGGGCCCTCTCCTGTTTCCTCCAGCGTGGACGGCTGTCCGCCGGCCAGGATGGACCAGCCGTGCGGCACCGACGCGCGCGGGGCGCCGCCCGAGGCCGCGAACACCCGCAGGCCGCCCTGGCGATCCCGCTCGAGCTTCAGCAGGCCGTCTTTCTGGCACGCCCGCATGAGCTCGGCAATCGAGCCGTACTTGCGCTCGTCGAACGACGGGTCGGCCGCGCGCAGGAACTGCTTGAACTGCCTGGGGTACATCGGCCACCGCGGCTGCGTGGCGCCCTCGGTGAGCACGCGACGCACCAGCGCCACGCCGTCGCCAAGGGAGGCCGCGTCCACGGTCTCTCGCCGCGACTGAGCGCCCTCGCCAGGGCCATATCGGTCCGCCGAGGCCTCGCGCGAAGGTGGTAGTCCAGGCGCTCCGTTCCGATCGTCCTCGTGCCCGCGCCGGGCTTCGTCGTCTCGCCCACGCCGGGGCTCGTCGCCACGCCCGCGCCGCGGGCGTCCCTCGCCGACAACGGCAGGGGCTGGCGCCTCCGCCTCGGCCGGCGACGCGCCTTCCGCGTGTTCTTCAATGGCCGGTGCCACGCTCTCGACAAGCGACACCGGGACAGCGCCCTCGGGGCCTTCGATCAACTCCACCAACGTGCTGCGTCCCTGATGCTTCAGCGTGACAATGCCGTGCTCGGCGAGCTTGTCGGCAAAGTCGCGGAAGCTGCCGCACCCGTAGTCGCGCTCCGAGAACGACGAGTCGAGCTGCAGCAGGGTGCTCTTGAGCAGCCCCAGCTGCGGCGTCACCTCGCGGTCGGCCAGCACTTTGAGCGCGCGCTTCACCAGCGCCACCGCGCCCTCGATGCTCTGCGCCGCGCCGGCCGAGCTTCGCGGCCGCTCACCGCGCTCGTGGCGCGCGTGCGACCGGCGGTCGGGCACGATGTTCTCGTACGCGATGAACTCGGTGCAGTTCTTCTGCATCACCTGGCTGGTGAAGGCCCGGCCGCCCACGACGAACACCTTGCGGTCGTACTGCTTCAGCTTCTCGACCAGCGTGATGAAATCGCTGTCGCCGCCGACGATGACGAAGGCATTGATGTGCGCGTGGGTGAAGGCCATCTCCAGCGCGTCGAGCGCCAGGTTGATGTCGGCGCCGTTCTTGTCGCCCCCGGGCGTCATCACGCGCTGCACGAGGCGAACGGCGTGGTTGGACATCGCGCGGCCGTAGTCCCCCGAGCGCTTCCAGTCGCCGAAGGCGACCTTCGTGACGATCTCGCCGCGTTCCTTGATGGCCTCGAGCACCGCCCCGATGTCGAACTGGAGGCCGAGGGTGGTCTTCACGCCGATCTCGACGTTGTCGAAGTCGATGAAGACGGCAATCTTGAGTTTCTGGTCTGACATGAAGTTCCTGGTCTTGGGTCTTGGGTCTTGGGTCTTGGGCTCTGGGCCCGGATTCCTCATTCCCGGTTCCTGATTCCTGATTCCTGATTCCTGATTCCTGATTCCTAGAATTGAAAATAGATGAAGTCGAGTGAGACGCGGCTCCTCAGCACGAGGATCAGCGTCACCATCGCTCCGGCCGCCGTTGCCTGCAGCAACGCGCGGGACACGCTGGCGGGGCCCATGGCCTCCCAGCGCGACTCGGCCCATCGAACGAGGCGCCAACCTCGCTCGCGTCCCAGCGCCCACAAGTCGTCCAGGAAGAGCGGCGCACCCCATGTGGCCGCCAGGACGAACAGGTAGACACCGACCTGCCGTTCCATCAGCGTGCTCTCGGCCGGCGAGAGCACGAGCCATCGGCGCAGGAAGTCGGGGTTGGTCTCTCTGAAGAACAACCATCCGACGAACGCCGCCGACACGGTCAGGACAATCTGGACGATGGCCAGCGGACCAGGCCACTTCGCGGGCAGCCTCAGGAGCGTCCCGACGGTCCGCGTGACTACTACTAGTGTCCCATGATAAAGGCCCCAAAGCACGTAATTCCAGCTGGCCCCGTGCCACAGGCCCGAAATGAGGAAGGTGGCCAGGAGGTTGGCGTCGCGCTGGAACGCGCCCACGCGGCTGCCACCAAGAGGGATGTAGACGAAGTCGCGAAACCACGTGGACAGCGAGATGTGCCACCGGTGCCAGAAATCCGTGGGGCTGTGGGCGATGTAGGGGTGGTTGAAGTTCAGGATCAGCTCGAAGCCGAACCACCGGGCGGTGCCACGGGCGATGTCCGAATAGGCCGAGAAGTCCGCGTAGATCTGAAGCCCGAAGGCGAACACGCCGGCCCACAGCATCTCGAACGACGGGTCCTGGTGGCTGAACACGCGATTGGCGATGACGCCGACGTTGTCGGCCACCACCAGCTTCTTGAAGAAGCCCCAGGCGATGAGCAGCACCGCGTCGCGGGCGCGGTCGATGTTCCACGCGCGCGGCCGCTCCACCTGCACCAGCAGGTTCGTCGCCCGCATGATGGGCCCGGCCACGAGATGCGGGAAGAACGCGACGAACAGCGCGAAGTCCACCGCGTTGCGACGGGCCTTCATGTGGCCCCAGTAGACCTCCACGGTGTAGCTGAGCGCCTGGAACGTGTAGAACGAGATGCCGGCGGGCAGCACCAGCTCGAGGATCGGCGGTGACACGGTGAGGCCGACGGAGGCCAGCACCTCGCGCACGTTCTCGATGAAGAAGTTGTAGTACTTGAACACCCCGAGCATGCCGAGGTTCACGCCGAGGCTGGCGTAGAGGTAGCCTTTCTTTCGCGCGGGGTCGTCCTCCATCCGCTGCGCGGCCCAGTAGTCCACCGTCGTCGACACCAGCATCAGGATGACGAACCACGGGTGCACCCACCCGTAGAACACGTAGCTGGCGCCCAGCAGCCAGATGTTCTGCCAGCGGTGCGAGAGCCGCCAGTAGATCGAGACGACGACCGCGACGAAGACGAGAAAGTCGAGACTGTGGAAGATCATCGCCCTTCGACGACGCTCAGGGCGTCCCGAGCCTGGTCGAGCGGGCGAAACAGCGGGTCGAGCCGCTTCCGGAAGATCTCGGTGTAGCGGCGGCGATCGTTCACGTGGTCGCCGTCGCGATAGAGGTCCAGCGTCATCTCCGGATCGCCGGTGTCGTCGTGGAAGAGCGCGCCCTGCTGCTCGAGCCAGGCCTTCAGATCGGCGACATACCGCACGAGCTCGGGCGACTGCTCCGGCGGGCGGTTGCCCACCGGACGGCGCTGCACGCGGACGAAGCACACCCGCAACCCGTGGTCGCGTGAGAGGTCCATGATGAGCGGCAGCACCGAGGTGGGAAGATCCCGGTGGAAGTCGGGGCTGTCCGTGGTGTCCGACGCCGCGAAGTCGGCGCCCACGTCGTAGCGCAGCGTGTCCACCGAGAAGATCTGGTCCACGTTCCACTCGAAGGCCTCGGCCGTGCCGGGGGCCGGGTCCTGCCAGCGCACCCACCAGCGCCGAATCGCCGGCTCCATCCACGAGGTGGCGGGGTCGCTCTGGTAGGTGTTGGCGATGACCCTGTGCGTGCGATGCCAGTCGCCCTTGCGGTGCTCGGCCACGAGGCGGTCGAGCTCGGGTTCAGACGCCGTGGCCACCTCGTCCAGCGCGCGGCCGTACTGCCCCTCGAGCCGGAACATCGTGTCGGTGAGGTTGGTGTCGCGGAAGAAGATGAAGGTCACCCGCGGCTTCGCGCCGCTCGCCACCAGCTGGTTCTTGAAGGCGAGATACCACCAGGCGGGACCGGTGGCCGCGTGATAAAGGAACGACACGAGCTCGTCACCCGTCGAGGACAGCCGTCCCAGGTGCTCGGGGTCGATGCGCGTCCCCATCATGGAGTCGCCGATGAACACCCAGGCCGGATTCCCTGTCCGCAGCTCGTCAATGGTCTCGGCACGGAAGGGCTGATGCGGACGTCTAATCTCGAGGGACGGAAGGTAGCCGATCGGCGGCAAGTCGCCCACGACCGCATGGTTCAGCAGCCTCAGCGACAGCGGCACCACCAGGATGCCGAAGCCCAGCAGGAGCAGCAGGAGCCAGGGTCGCGCGCGGGAGGAACCGGACGGCTCGGCCGGCCGGGAGGCGTCGGGCGATGGCCGTGCCGCAGTGGAAGCGGATGACACAGGAACTGTAGGAAAGGTGTCTCGACCCGGGCTGCTTCACGGGGCGCAGACAGTATAACTGACCGCGCCGCCGGCACGGTCATTGCAACTTGGTCGACAGTGAGGTTCAACATGCCGGTACTTCGTCTCGCCAAGTGGTCAGCCGTCGGTCTCGTCGCCCTGTCGGTGGGCCTGTCGGCCCAGGAGCCGTCGACCCAGCAACTGTACGAATCCGGCCAGTACCAGGCGCTGGTCGATCGCGCGGCCGAAGGGCGTGCGGCCTCGCCGGACGACACTTACATGGCCGCGCTCGCCTTCCTGAAGATGGAGAATTCGGGCGCGTCGGCTGCCGAGTACCGCCGCCTGCAGGAGCAGGGTGGCGCCTGGGAGCAAGTCGGCGCGTCTGGCGTGGCCATGCTCGAGCACAACTACGCTGAGGCGGTGGCCGCGGCGCAGCGGGCGGCCGAGATGTCGGGGGATCACCCCTACATCCAGTACCAGTTGGGGCTGTCCGCCCTGGGGGCCAACGACAACGGCACGGCCTCGCAGGCGTTGGCCCGGGCGACCGAGATCAAGCCCGACTTCGCGTATGCCCACTACTACGCCGGGCAGGCGTTTCAAAAACTGCACGAGACGTCGAAGGCTGCGGAGCACTTCAACTACTTCGTGCGCCTCGCCCCCGAGTCGCCGGATCGTGCTGCCGCAATGGCAATCCTGAGGGCGCTTCGCAAGTAGCAGGGACGCTCAGACGGGGACCTCAGAACACGTGCCCGATCCCGAAGTACCATCGAGCGCTCGAGATCTGGTTCGCGGAGCGGCTGGAGGTAGCGAGGGTGGAGCCGGGAATGCCGAAGTCCAAGCGCAGCAGTCCCACCGGCGAGTCGACGCGCAAGCCCGCCCCGTAGCCCACCTTTAGTTCCTTCCAGGCAAAGGGCGCCTCAGGACTGAAGACATTGCCCGCGTCCAGGAATCCGACACCGCGGATCCACCGGTAGATCGGGAAACGCACTTCCTGGTTCAGGACGATCAGGCTAGTGCCGCCCAGCGGGTCGTTGAAGAGGATGTCGTGGGGACCCAGCGCATCCTCCGCATACCCGCGCACGCTGTTCCCGCCGCCCGCGTAGAAGCGATGCTGGCTCCCGGACACCGGCACGTCCGGGCCGAAGGCGCCACCCGCGATCAGTCTCGAGGCCAGCACGACGCGACCAAGCGGCACGAACGCATACTGCTGTCCCAGGAGCCTGGTGTACTTCGAATCGCCCCCCAGGGCCGGCGCGCTCTGCTCCAACGAGACGGATGAGAACGTGCCCCCCTGCGAGTCCACCGGGTCGTCCCGGCGGTCGACCAGGAACGCTGTGGTCAAGCGGCCGAGGTTGGTGAAGATATTCAGTGGCGAGGGGTCATCCTCGAACGGTTCCGGATCGTAGGTGCGAGTGCGCTCGAAACGGTAGCCGTATGTGATCTCGATGACACGACGCCGGCGCCATCGCTGCTCAATGCCCAGTCCCACTTCCTCGTAAACGTAGGGCGCGTCGATGTTCTCTCGGCTCCGATAGGCGGACACGACAGACCGAACCGGCAGGCCGAAGAAGCTGGCGTTGGAGAGAAACACGTTGCCACGCTGGTAGTCCTTTTCGACCAGACCGGAGACGCCGGCGGTCAGCGCGCGGCCAAAGAGGTTCTGGTTCCGGATCTCGGCAGTCGCGCCCACCGTGGTGCTCAGCCGGCCCTCCTCCTCCCCACCGATCGGGTCCGCACGCTCCCGATCGCCCTGGATGCCGTAGCGGAAGCGCCAATGCGGGTACTCCTCCACGGTCACCATCGCCCGCACGTCCTGCTCGCCGCCCACCGGCTCGCCCATCGGCACCGCCTGGATGTCCACCGCGCGGAACACGTTCGTGTCGAACAGCCGCTTGCGGGCCATCGACCATTCCTCGAGATTCACCGGCTCTCCCACGCGCAGCCGCAGCGCGCGATCGACGATGCCCTCACGCGTGCGCGTCGCGCCGGACGTCACCACCTCGCGGAGCACCTGGCGCTGGCCCTCCACGACCGTGAACGCCAGCTCCACGCTCGTGGCGTCGTCCGTCGGCGTGGCCGCGGCGGTCACCTGCACGCTGTTGAAGCCGTGCTGACGATAGTGCCGCGCCACACGGTCGCGCGCGGCGTCCAGCCCGAGCGCGGTGTAGGGGTCCGGCGGGGCGATGTCGATGGCACGCTCGATGTGCGGCCGCTCGGCATCCGACACGCCCTCCAGACGCACCTGCGCCACCAGGGCCCGTGGCCCCTCGACGATGTCGATGGCCAGCACGCCCGGCCCCGACTCGGGGGCGGGGGCGGCGACCTCCACGCGCGCCTGCAGGTAGCCGTCGTCGTGGTAGAAGGCGGTCAGGGCGCGGACGGCGGCATCGGGATCGATCCACGCTTCGAGCTCCAGGCCCGACTGCGTCAGCACGGCCTCGAGCTCGCCGTCCGACACCGCGTCGTTGCCGCGGAACAGCAGCTCCCGCCGTTCGGTGCGGGCCCCTTCCTCGACGGTGAGGTGCAGGGTCTTCGTGTCGCCCGACATCTCGATCGCTCCACGCACCTTGCCTTCGACGTAGCCGGACGCGAGCAGATGGCGGCGCAGGCGATCCTCCGCGTCCTGCACGAGGAAGCGGTCGAACACCGCCCGCGTCCATGCCTCCTCGATGGCGTCGGTCTCGCTCTCGGGAATCGTGGCGCCTTCCACGACGATGCGCGTGGCCGGGCCGCGGCTCACGGCGTAGACCACGCCGATTGACCCGTCCGGCCGATCCTCGCGTCGGCCTCTCACGCGCGCTTCGAAGTAGCCGCGGTCCACGTAGGCCGCCGTCAGCCGGTCGAGGTCCCGCTGCCAGTCGTAGAAGCTGAAGGGCTCGCCCGCCCGGACCTGGACCATCTCGCGCAGGCTCGCCTCGGTGAGGGGCGCCAGGTCACCCTCGAACGCCACCCGCTCGACACGCACTTCCGCACGCGTCACGACGGCGGCGGGCGCGGCGCCCGTGCCGCCGAAGGTCACCTGGTGCCGGAGGCCAAGACCGAAGCTGGCGTCGTCTCGCGAGACGGCCCGCAGCTCGAAGTTGCGCAGCGGGAAGTAGCTGATGACGAAGGTGGCCTCGCCGTTGTCGCGCAGGTTCTGCGAAACCGTGAACTCGACGTTGTCCCGCAGCCGCTTCGACAACGTCAGGCGCGTGACGGGATCCTTGACGTCGACCTGGACCTGCCCGGGGTCCTCGCGGAACTCGTCCCGCACGACATCACCGACGTCGAGCCGCAGGGCATCGAGTCCCAGCCGCTGGCCCGTCACCCCGAGCAGCTCGCCGGAGAGCAGCGTGAACGCATTGCCGGTCGTGACGCCCCCGCCGAAGAGGGCCGTGGCGATTTCTTCACGGCTCCCTCCCTCGCTGGATGCGAGATCAACCGACATCTGTTCCGGCGTGCCCTGGACGGTGAGCGTGACCTCGCCCTGGCCGCCGACGCGCGTCTGGGCCTGGATGTCGAGGTCGGGCTCGATCCGCTCGAGGTTCGTGAACGAGATGGCGCCGCGGTTGAGCGTGAACGTGCGGCCGGCCGCGTACACCGTGCCGCCCTCCCGCAGGGTGGCGCGGCCCGTCAGGCCCGGCTCGCCGACGGTGCCTACGAGGCGTACCTGCGCGCCGCCCTCGAAGCGGCCGTAATTGTTGTCCACGCGCATGTCTTCCACGGTGGTGATGGCCACGTTCAGCCGGAGGTCGTCGAGCGCCGATCTCGTGACGACCGGGGCCGTCGTCGTGGACGCGCGCGCCAGCGCGGCCAGGCTGATGGGCTCGGTGTACGAGCTGCGCAGGATGCGCACGTCACCGGTGAGAAGCGGGCCGGCGTCCTCGATGCTGTACGTCACGAGCGCGTCGACCTCGCTCCGGAGCCCGCGCGGGTACTCCACGGCCATGCCCGCCACCTGCACGGCCACCTCGGCGTCGACAATCTCCGTGCCCTTCAGCACGACACCGCCGTCGATGGTGAGCGCGCCGCCGTTGGCGGTGCCGGTCAGCCCGCGCAGCTCGATGCGGTCGCCGGTGAGGGCGATGGGCCCCGACAAGTCGGACACGACGAGCCGGGGCGACGAGAGCGCCAGCTCTGCGTTGTTCAACTGCATGCGCCCGGTCAGCTCGGGAGTGGATGCGGTCCCCCGCACGCGGACGTCCACGTCGGCCGTGCCGTCGATGGCCAGCGTGGGCACGAAGGCAGACAGCACGCGCAGCACCGCCACGCCGGTCAGGCTGAGGTCGAGGGTGGCTTCCTCGTTCGTCAGGTCCACGCCGCCGCCCAGTCTCAACGCACTGCCCGCCGCCTGCCACACCACATCGTCCATCCGGACGATGCCGTTGTTGATGGAGATGGTGGAGGGCCGGGCCTGCGTGACGTCGATGCCGGCCGTATCGAATGCGGCCGTGTCCACGTGGAACGTTCCGGTGGCGCGCATCGGGTCGAGGCCGGGAATGGTGGCGCTGCCGCTGGCGGAGAAACGGCCGCTGGCCTTCTCGGCCGCAACCTGGGCGCTGAGCGCGTACAGCGTCAGGGCCTCACCGGTGAGGTTGGCGTTGACGGCGAGGTCCGAGAACACGACGTCGGGGCTCAGCTCGACTCGCCCCCCGGTCAGGTCCACGCTCGCGATGATGTCGCCGGTCCTGCCTGTCGAGTAGAGGTCCAGGGCCACCGGGCCGCTGGCGACGATGTCGGTCTCGAGGCCAAAGGCCTTCGCCGCGGTCATTGCCTCCGCGAGCTCACCTCGGAACGCGGCGTTGAACACCGTGTTGTCGCGCCCGGTGCGCTCGCCGGAAGCCGTGAGGGTCCCGCTCCCGAGCCGGGCGGTGAAGTCCCGAACCGCGAGCTCGCCGGGCTGCCACGTGACGGTCGCCGGCGTGGTGAGCGTGAGCGGCACGCCGGCCACGAGGGCGTCGATGGTCTGGACGTTGGCTGCCACCTGCGGGGGCGCGTCGCCGCCGAAGGCGCCGTGCACGGCGGCGGTGAGGGTCACCTGGCCCGTGAGCTCGCCGGGTACCGCTCCCATGAGCGGGGTGGCGGTCGCCAGGTCCACGCGATTCAGCACCGCGACGCCGCGGTAGTCGTAGGGGGAGGCGAGGGCCACGGTGCCGTGCGCGAACGCACCGAGCGAGGGGACGAGGGTCGACACGCGAGCCTGGTCGCCGGTGAGCAGCACGTCTACGGTGCCCGTGCCGATGAGGTCACCGGCCACGCCGCCCGCGAGCATGAAACGGAACTGCCCGGTCCCCTGCGGCCGGTCCACGGATCCGCTTCCGGTGAATCGGCCGTTCACGAAGGCCGTGGTCTCCGCGTCGCCCACGAGCGCGCCGCTCCAGACGAGATCGTTGACGTCGAGCTCGAGCGTGTACGCGCGATCGAAGCCGTAGCGTCCCGAGGCGCGCACGGCTCCGGCGCCCTGGCGGATGGAGAGGGACGACACCTCGACGCCATCACCAGTGATGCGCGCGCGGCCATCGAGGTCCTCGAGGGTCTCGCCGGCGAACTGGAGGGCCGGGCTCGACAGCGTGACGTCCACGAGCGGCGCATCGAAGGTACCGCCGATGGTGGCCTCCGCGATGAGCGGTCCGGCCACCCGCCATTCCTCCGGCACCGCGTCCTGCAGGGCCCGCGCGTCTGGTGCGCGGGCGTGCAACGAGCCGGAAAGGGTGCGGCGATCCACATCGATTTCGACCTCGCCCGAGGCCTGGGTGTCGCCGCGTGTCACCGAGAGCGGCGACACGAGGACGCGCGACGTGTCGGCCGCGACCGTGGCGGTCAGCTCGGCCTCGCCAATGCCGGGGAGCAACAGTGCCGGCGCGCGGGTTTCGATGGTCGCGCGCGGTGAAGCCAGCGTGCCGGCCAGCGTGACGGCCGCGTCGATCTCGCCCGTCATGTCTCGAATCGCCGCGGGCAGCTCGAGGCCGTGCGGCGCGAGGCTGTCGCTGGCCTCGGCGAGGCTCGAGATGGTGATCTGCACGGGGCCCGCGATCGTGGAATTGGCCACTGCCTCGGCATCGAGCCGCCCCTCGATGGACCCGCTCGTCGAGATGCCCTTGGTCCTGGCGACCTGCGTCAGCGTCCAGCGCGTGCCACTCAGGTCCATCTCGACGCGGCCGTCGAGTGGGGTGATGCCGCGCTCGCGAATGGCGACGAGGTCGGCTCGCACCGCCAGCTGCTGATCGGCGCCGCCGGCGAACCGTGCCTGCCCGTCGAGCCTGGCGCCGATGGGACGTTCGTCAAGGTTCGCGACGCGCAGAAACACGCGCGCGTCCACGCCTTCCCACGAAGCGTTGGCCGTCAGCGGCGCGTCACCGAACGGTACGTCGAAGGTGGCTTCCACCTGTCCACCACTGGCGGGCGAGGCGATGACGCGGTTGCCCGTGAGGCGTTCGGTGTCGATGAGCAACTCGCCGCCGGCCGTCAGGTCTTGCTCGGTGCCCACGGTCAGCGCCTCGGCGTCGAAGCGCACCGCGATCTCGGGTGAACCGGCCGGGCCGATGAGCGAGCCCTTCACGTGCGTGGTCCCGGCCACCGGCATCGGCGGCGGCGCCCATGTCGCCGCCTCGGCGACGTTCAATTGCCCGTCGAAGGTCAGCTCCAGCGCGGGCGCATCCAGCACGCGCGTCACGCGCCCTGAGACCGCCAGCGGCCCCATGGTCGTGACCAGCGGCAGGTCCTGCATCGAGACCGTGCTGCCGTCGAACGCGAGACGCGAGTCGATGGGATCCACCCGCAGCGCGCGCTCGCCCCACTGCACGTCCACGCCTCCGCGAATGGCGAAGGGGCCGGTGACGCCCTCGAACACGCGGATGGCGCGGTGGTCCAGCGCAGCGTCGATGCCGGTGGCGGCGAGTCGGAGGCGCTTGGACCGATCGTCGTAGAGGAACGTGAAGTCGTCGAGGTGCAGGCCCCGAAGCACCAGCGTGCGCGGCGTGGCGGGCGGCTCCTCGTCCGTGTCGTCACCGGGCAGATTCGACACGCCGTCGGCATCGGTCAGGATCTCGACCCGCCCGCCCGCCACCGTCACATCGTCCAGGATGAGCGATCCGGCGTAGGCGGCGAGCGGCAGGTCGGCCTGGACGCGGGCGGCCGTGAAGAACGGCTGCGCCTCGTGCCCCTTCGCGGCGAGGCGCACGTTGGTGAGCGTGGCGCCGCCGGTGAAGAGGTTGTAGCGGAAGGTATCGGCCGTGAGGACCAGGCCAAAGCCGGTGTCGAGCGTCCTCGTCACCCAGGCGAACGCGCGGGCGCGGACCGGCGGGGTGTGGACGAGGGCCAGCAGGGCGAGCGCGAGCACGACCGCCACCGCGGCCGAGACGGCGACCGCCCGGCGCATCCGCATCCCCACGTGTCGATCTTACAGGCAGACCTCGTGCTAGCATCCGCCAGTGGAGGATCTGTTCATGCGTGTGAAGTCCCTGGTCAGTCTGGGGCTGGCTGCGGCGCTTGGCGTGATGTCCGGCTCGGCCGGACGCGCTCAGGCCCCTGCGGTCGAGCTCAAGGTGGGAGACGTCGCGCCGGCGTTCTCGCTGCCGGGATCGGACGGGAAGACCCACAGTCTCGCCGATTCGAAAGGGAAGAAGGCCGTCGTGCTGGCCTGGTTTCCCAAGGCGTTCACTGGTGGTTGAACGGCCGAGTGCAAGTCGCTCCGTGAGAGCGGCGATCTCATCCGGCAGTACAACGTCGATTACTACATGGTCAGCGTCGACACCCTCGAGGACAACACCAAGTTCTCGCAGATGCACGAGGCCGACTATCCCATTCTGAGTGACGTCTCGAAGGCGGTCGCCACCTCCTACGGCGTGGTGGGGCCGGCCGGCGTCGCGCGGCGCTGGACGTTCTACATCGACCCCGACGGGAAGATCCTCCACATCGAGAAGACCGTGTCTCCATCCACCGCGGGGCCGGACATGGTGAAGAAGCTGGGCGAGCTGAACATCGCCAAGCGGTAGAGCAAGAGACCACGAAGACACGGAGGACACGAACACGAACACGAAGAGAATCGGGGCCAGGCCCTGAATGCTTCGTGCGTCCTTCGAGATCTTCGTGTCTTCGTGGTCTCGTTGTGATTTCGAGCAGTATCCCAACGACAACTCGAGGAGCGGCATGACGCGGCGCACGATTCCGCGGGCGTGGTGGGTGGTGACGGCGCTGGCGGCGCTCGCGGCGGCGTGCGGCGGCGGAGAGCCGGCCCAGGCGCCGCGCTACGACCTGGTGATCGCGAACGGCCACGTGATCGATCCCGAGTCGCGCCTGGACGCGACGCGCCATGTGGGCATCACCGGCGGCCGCATCGCCGCCCTCTCTGACGCGCCGCTGCAGGGGGCGCGCATCATCGATGCCGCGGGACACGTCGTGGCCCCCGGGTTCATCGATCTCCACGAACACGGGCAGCAGGACGAGTCCTATTCCATGATGGTGCGCGACGGCGTCACCTCGGCCTTCGAGCTCGAAGTGGGCACGGGCGATGTGGCGGCGTGGTACGCGGCCCGCGAAGCCGGGCAGCGCGTCAACCACGGCGTGTCCATCGGGCACATTCCCGCCCGCATGAAGGTGCTGGGCGATCCGGGCACGGGGCTGCTCCCGGCCGGCATCGGCGGCAGCGGATCGGCGAACGAGGAACAGCTGAAGGCGATGGAGGCCATCCTGCGCGAGGGCATCAGGCAGGGCGCGGTCGCCATGGGCTTCGGCAGCGCCTACACCCCCGGTGCACCCATCGCAGAGTTCGAACGGATGTTCCGCGTGGCCGCCGAGGGCGGGCTCTCTGCGCACATCCACATCCGCGGCGGCGTCGCGGGGCTCGAGGAAACCATCGCGGCCGCGAAAGCCGCCGGCGCGGCGCTCCACATCGTCCACGTGAACTCGGTGGCCGGCGACGACATCGACGCCTTCCTCGCCGCCCTCCAGGCGGCGCGCGACGCAGGCCAGGACGTCACCACCGAGGCCTATCCATACGGCGCCGGCATGACCGAGATCCAGTCCGCGCTCTTCGACGACTGGCAGACGTGGCCCGACGAGCGCTTCGCCCTGCACCAGCTGGTCTCGACCGGCGAGCGCCTCACGCGCGCCACCTTCGGGAAGGCGCGCGCCGCCGGCGGCACCGTGATCATCCACGGCCGTTCCGAGGAACAGACGCGCAAGGCCATCACCAGCCCGCTGTCGATGATCGCCAGCGACGGATTCATCGAGAACGGGCGCGGGCATCCCCGCACGTCGGGCAGCTACGCCAAGGTGCTCGGCCAGTACGTGCGCGAGGAGCAGGCCGTGTCGCTGATGGACGCGGTGCAGCGCATGACGCTCGATCCGGCACGCCGCCTCGAGCGCCGCGTGCCGGCCATGGCGGCCAAGGGACGCCTCAAGGTGGGTGCCGACGCGGACCTGACGGTCTTCAACCCGGACACGGTGATCGACCGGGCTACGTACGAGGATGGCGGCATCCCTTCGGCGGGCATCCCCTGGGTGATCGTCGGCGGCCAGCTGGTCGTGGACGGCGGTGCGCTCACCGACGCACGCCCCGGGAGGGGCATCCGCGCGCCGGTGCGGTAGTCGCTGTCCGCGCGACCTACTCCGGCAGCCCGAGCGCCAACGCGAGCGACGCCAGGGCTCTTTGCTCGCCCTCGCTCACCTTCTTGATCCCCACACCGACGAAACCGCCCTCACGTGCGGCGCCTGCCGTCGCCCTGGCGACGTCCATCAGGAAGCCCGAGTAGGCGTTCGCTTCGCCGGGCGCCTTCGCGGCCACGAGGGCGGCCGCGGCCTTGCAGCCCTCGATGAGCGCCGCCTGCGCCTCGTCAGGCTGGTTGGGAATGGCCGGTATCGATGGGCGCTGCCCCTGCGCAAACCGAGCCGCCAGCGTCCGGACGAGCTCGCTGGAAGACGCGGAGCCCGCACTGATGGCGCCTCCCGTGGCGGCGGCCTCCTCGCCGATGCCGACCTTGCTGCTCAGATCCCCGTAGGTGACGACCAGCCCCGCCATGAAGGGCGCCGTCTCGATGCGCTGCCAGTCGGCGGCGGCGAAGTCCTTGTCGGTGGCGATGGGTGCCTCCCTCCAGCCGTGCCCAGATGCCTTCGGCGTTGCGCGCACGGAACGCCCGGCATCATACTCGACGGCGGCGCTGAACCATCGGGTCAGCGGAAGATCGCCCGGACGCGCCGGCCCGCCTCGGCCATCCATCCCTGCACTGTGCGCGCCATGCGCTGGCGCATCGTGCCCCGGTGCAGCGTGCACAAGCGGTCCGGGACCTGGTCACCTTCCTTGAAGTACTCGGTGTAGAGAGGGCACCCGTCCACCGGTCTGCTGTAGCTGATGGCGCAGAGCGTTTCGTCATGCAGGCGCGCGGGCCGCTCGAACGCTCCCGGAGCACGCACGCGCGCCGCGCGCTGCATGAAGTCGGCCCAGATTGGCAGCGCATAGCGCGAGCCGTACGCGTCGCGCCCAATCGTCGCCGGCTGATCGAAGCCCACCCACACGCCGACGACGAGAGACGGCGAGAACCCGACGAACCAGGCGTCCTTGAAATCGTCCGTCGTGCCGGTCTTGCCACCGACGGGGAAGCGGACGCCGAGGCGGCGGACGGGCGAACCGGTTCCGCGATCCACGACATCGCCCAGCATCGAGACCATCTGGAATGCCGTTTCAGAAGAGACTACGCGCTCGGCCTCCACGGGCTGCTGCAGGGCCGTCCCGCCATCGGCATCGAGCACGCGGGTGATGTCGCGCGGCCGCACGGCCAGGCCGCCGTTGGGGAACATCGAGAACGCGGCGGTCATGGCGAGCGGGGTGACCAGCCCGGTCCCAAGCGCCAGCGACGGAACATCTGGCAGATCGTCCAGGCCGGCTCGCGAGGCAACGCTCAACACGCGGCGCGATCCCACGCGCTGCTGCAGCAGCGTGGCGGCGCGATTGTCCGACTCCAGGAGCGCTGCCCGCAGCGTGAGCGAGTCGGGCCCGTCGTCACGCACGTTGCGCGGCGTCCATTCGTCGGGGCCCTGCGGACGGATGCGGTCCAGCCCGGTCAAGACCGAGACGGGCGACAGTCCACGCTCGAGCGCCGCGGCGAACACGAAGGGCTTGAAGGCGGATCCCGGTTGACGCCGGCTGCGGCTGGCCCTGTTGAACGCCGAGCGCTGGTAGTCGCGGCCGCCGACCAGCGCCAGCACGTTCCCCGTGTGGGGGTCAATCGCCACGAGCGCCGCCTGCAACCCGGGCTTGCCGAAGCGGCCGAGCCCCCGCTCCACCGCGCCTTCGGCCGCATCCTGGAGCGCCGCCACGAACGTGGTGTCCACTCGCCAATCGGGCGGATGGTCGCCGCCGAACTCATCGCGAAACCGCTGGCGCAGGAAGGCCTTCGCGTAGCCGTGTCGGGCATCGCCGTCGCTGCGGTAGGGACGCACGCGCAACCGCGCGCGCCTCGCCTCGCGTTCCTGGGCCTCGGTGATGAACCCGCCCTGCCGCATCCGCGCCAGCACGACGTGGCTGCGCGCGATGGCGCCGTCGAGGTTGGACCAGGGCGAGAGCGTCGCCGGGGCCCGGGCCAGCCCGGCGATGAGGGCGCTTTCCGCAAGCGAGAGGTCCCGGGCCGCCTTGCCGAAGACCCCGCGCGACATGGCTTCGACGCCGTAGATGCCAGCGCTCAGATAGATCCGATTGAGGTACAGCTCGAGTATCTGCTGCTTGGTGAGCTGCGCCTCGATGAGGACCGACAGCACGGCCTCACGCGCCTTCCGCAGGTAGCTCTTCCGGTTCGACAGGAAGAGCGTGCGCGCGAGCTGCTGCGTGATGGTGCTGCCGCCTTCCACCGTGCCGGGCTCTCGCACGTTGCGGTACGCGGCGCGCGCCAGCGCGATCGGGTCCACGCCAGGGTGCAGGAAGAAGCGGTGATCCTCCACCGCCACGAACGCGTGCTGGAGGTGCGGCGAGATCGCCGCCATCGGCACGTCGTGGCGCTGCTCGTCGAGGCGAAACCACTGGCGGCCGTCGGCGGTGTGAAACCAGGTATCGCCCACCCCGCGAGTGAGTTTGTAGACGGAATGGCCCTGCCGACCGAGCCAGGCCGTGGTGATGCCGGCCACGACGACACACACCCAGAGCAGCACCCGGGCCCTGCCGGAATCGGTGCGAAGCGGGCCGAGCATCAACCTTTAGACGACGGGCTGGCCTCGTCAGTTGGGCGTCTCGGGCCCGCTGGTCCGGTTCAGGCCCTGACTTCCTTCGTGCCCACTTCGCGCCCGTCGTGTCCTCGCGGTTCGGTCGCCTCGAGGTCAGCTCTCACCGAGCGCCGGCAACGGCACCTCGCCGGGGATGACGCGCGTGAAGCCGCCGCGCTGCATCAGCTCGCGTCCCTTTCCGCCGCGCCCCGTCACCTCGTACTTCGCCGTGCTGATGGTCTGCTCGCTGCCGCGCGAGGTCTCCACCGTCATCAGGTTGCGGTCGCCCGTGGACACGATGGCGCCAATCACGCGATCCTCGTCACCAAGCTTGATGAGGATGACGCCGCGGCCCGGGCCCGACAGGAAGTTGATCTCCTCCGCCGGGCACAGCATGGCCCGCGCCTCCTTCGTGGCCGCGATCACCGTCTCCTCGCCCGTCGTGCGCGCCACGGCCACCACCTCCGCACCGTCCGGCACGCGCGCGTAGCGGCGCCCGGACCGCGTGCTCGGCTCCACGAAGCCCGCCAGCGAGAAGCGGAGGCTGTAGCCGTCGCTGGTGACGGCGATGGCATGGACGGGTGGCGCCTCCGCGACGTCCGCCGGTGCCTTGTCCGCCGAAGCGTCAGCGGAGGCGGAGCCGATGTCCCCGCTCACGCGCGGGTCGAGGCTGAACGCCGCGATCACGCGCTCGCCGTCCTTGAACTTGAACAGCTTCTGCACGGGCTCTCCGTACCCGGTGGAAGCCGGCACGTCCACGAACCGGCAGGTGTAGGCCGTCCCGAAGTTGGTGAAGAACACCGCCGTGGCTCGCGTGCTTCCGGCCAGGGCCGCCAGCACGGCGTCGCCCTCGCGCAGGCGCGTGGTCGAGAGATCCTTCACTTCCTTCTGCCGCTTCATCCACCCGTCGCGCGAGACGATGACGATGTTGTCCTCGTCCACGATGAAGGCGTCGGCGGAGTACTCGACCTCCTCGGTTTCCTCGATCTTCGTGCGCCGCGGATCGATCTTCGGATCGCCATACTTCTTCTGGATCTCTGCGATCTCGTCGCGCACCAGCGTCCAGCGGCTGCCCTCGTCCTTCAGCAGGGTGCCGATCTGCCGCGCGCGCTTCCGCTTCTCGCCCAGCTCGTTCTGGATGACGAGGATCTCGAGCCGCGCCAGCCGATAGAGCTTCAGCTCGAGGATGGCGTCGGTCTGCTCGGCGTCGAGCTCGAACCGCTTGATGATCTTCTCGGCCGCGTCGGCCTTGCCGTCCGACTTCCTGATAATGCGGATGATCTCGTCGAGCGCGTCGAAGATTTTCTCGAAGCCCTCGAGGATGTGGATGCGCTTCTCGAGCTGCGCGAGCTCGTGCTCCAGGCGGCTGGTCACCACGTCCAGGCGGAAGTGGAGGAAGTGCCAGAGCATCTGCTTCAGGTCGAGCCGCTCGGGCCGGCCAACCTCGGGGTTCTCGGTGGGCACCAGGCACGTCAGGTTGACCGCGAAGGTGGTCTGCAGCGACGTGTGCTTGAACAGGTACGCCATCACCAGGTTCTCGTCGGCGCCTCCCTTCAGCTCCAGCTCGATCCGCACATCGTCGGTGGACAGGTCCTTCACGTCCACCAGGTGCGGCATCTTGCGGCTGAGGACGACGTCGCCGATCTGCTCCACCAGTTGCGCCTTGTTCACCCCGTAGGGAACGCTGGTGACGTAGAGCATCTTGCTGCTGCGCGACGAGCCGCCCAGCTCCCAGGTGCTGCGGATGCGGATGGAGCCCGAGCCGGTGCGGTAGATCTCCTTGATCTCGGCCGGCGAGTTCAGCACGTGGCCGCCGGTCGGGAAGTCCGGCCCCTTCACCCAGCGGCACAGCTGCACGGAGGACAGGTCCGGGTCGTCCAGCAGCTTCACGAGCGCCGTGCAGATCTCGTGGAGGTTGTGCGGCGGGATGTTGGTGGCCATGCCCACCGCGATGCCCGTGGCGCCGTTGGCCAGCAGGTTCGGGATGCGCGAGGGCAGCACCACCGGCTCCTGCTTCGTGCCGTCGTAACTGGGACGGAAGTGCACCGTCTCCTGCTCGATCTCCCGTAGCACCTCGTCCGACAGGCGCGCGAGCCGGCACTCGGTGTAGCGCATGGCGGCGGCGGCGTCGCCGTCGAGCGAGCCGAAGTTGCCCGAGCCGTCCACCAGCGGATAGCGCAGTGAGAACGGCTGCGCCATGCGGACCAGCGTCTCGTAGATGGCCGAGTCGCCGTGCGGGTGGTAGTTGCCCATCACGTCGCCCACGACCTTCGCGCACTTGCGGTGCTTGGCGTCGGCGGTGAGGTTCTGCTGCCACATCGTGTAGAGGATGCGGCGCTGCACCGGCTTCAGTCCGTCGCGCACGTCCGGCAGCGCGCGCGAGGTGATGACCGACAGCGCGTAGTTCAGGTACCGCGCCTGCGCCGCTTCGTGCAGCGCCACGGCCGACGAGCCGTCGCCAGGCGCGGGCGGTCCTCCGCCGCGCGGGGGAGTGGGCGGCGGGGGCGGGGTGTCGGGGGTGTTGTCGGTGTCGTCGAAGAGCGAGGGTTCGGGCGGGCGTTTGGCCATCAGATCGGATCGGGAGTCGGGAGTCGGCAGTCGGCAGTCCGCAGTCGGGAGTCGAGCGTTCCGCAAGAAATGGAGTCTGACGCCGCGTGCAATTGCGAGTAACAGGATAACGGATCACGGTGCCATACTGTCGCGTCCCCGGGCTCCTCACCCGGGGACGCTGGAGGAGACATGCCCAGGACGCGCATCCCCGTGGTCGCCCCCCTGCTGGCGGCCCTGCCATTTGCCGCTGCCCTGGCCGCGCAGACCTATCCCCACGCCTTCCCGCGCACCGGCGTGACGAAGCTCTTCGAGAACGACCGCGTCATTGTCTGGGACGTCAAGTGGCTCCGCGGCGTGACGCAGCCGTATCACCGCCATCAGTACGACATGGCCGGCGTCTACACGGTGTACGGCCCGATCCGCGTGACGAACACGGATGGCAGCCTCGCGCCGATCAGGCCGTTCGACGTGCCACGGCCGTACTTCCAGCCGAAGGGCATCACCCACAAGGAAGAGAACATCGGCTTCCCCGATGCCCCGGAGCGCGAGGCCGTGATGATCGACCTGAAGGACGTCTCGGTCCCGCCGGTGACCCGGCCGGGCCTGCCCACGTCGTTCCCGCGGTCTGGCGTGACGCCGGCCATCGACAACGCGCGCGTAATCGAGTGGGACTACACCTGGCCGCCGGGCACGCCCGTGGCGCGGCACATCCACGACAAGGATTCGGTGGAGGTCTTCTTCGAGCCCGGCACGATTCGGTACCGCACCGAGGATGGCAGGGAGGAGACGCGGACGTTCAAGCGCAAGGACGCGCGCTTCGTACCCCGCGGCACCATCGACACCGAGGAGGCGATCAGCGGCACGCCACGGGCCGTGATCGTGGAACTCAAGTAGGCCGCCGTCAGCCATCGAGGGACGCCATGGGCGACAACGTGGAGAGCCGCTCGACGAATTACGCATCCTGAAGGCCTGTCACACCACGTGCGGCAAGGGTGCGTTTGGCCAGGCCTGGTCGCGCCACGTGACACTCCCACGCGGATCGCGAGAATCGCCGCGAATAGACCCGCATCTCAACGCTTCCGTCCGTCGACCTCGTCGAGCCGCGATCGAAGGGCGGCAATGGCCACGTGCAGCTCGTCGAGGGGCCCGATGCTGGCGCTCGATCTCGCGCGGGGTGAAGCGGAATGTCACAGACGCGGGTCTGGGCGACGCCGATACGGATGGTATCGGACTCGTTCACGGCGCCGACGATAAGCCATATCAGCGGGCTCCCGGTCAAGATAACGGCCCTCTCTGACTCAGCCCAGGCCACAGACGATAAGCCATTAGCGGACGACCCGGGGACGCCACCCTCGCGGGCCAACGTGAGCGAATAGGGCGGAGCGGAGCACCGCCCGCCGCGCTAATATCGCCTCTCGTTCCCTACCCACCGCAAGGAGGCTGCGTATGAAATCGCGTCTCGCCCATCGGTTCGCGCTGATCGTCGCGCTGCTGATCCTCCTGTCTCCAGCGCCCGGGGTCCTGGCGCACCAGAACCTTCGCGTGTTCTTCTTCGGAGACAGCCTCTCGGATCCGGGCAATCACTTCCTTGCGTTTGGAGAAATCTCCCAGCGTCCGTTCGAGCCGATTCCAGACGCGCCCTATGCCGTCGGCGGGCTGCACTTCAGCAATGGCCCGACATGGGCGGAACAGCTCGCGTGGAAGCTGCACACCCCGACGAGCGGATTCCCGGCGCTGCTTGCGTCCGGGTTCTTCACCAACTACGCGGTGGGCCGCGCACGAGCCCGGGCGGCGGCGCCGGTCTTCCCGTACTTCGATCTGGCGACTCAGGTCGGCCGGTTCCGCCACGACTTCCGCAGCAACGCACCGCCGGACGGCCTCTATGCGTTGTGGATCGGCTCGAACGATTTGAACGACGCACTCAATGCGTTAGTGATCGATCCGTCGGGCGCGACCAGCCAGGCCATTCTCCAGGCCGCCCTCGGGTCGGTCGCGGATGGCATCCAGACCCTGTGGGCCTCGGGCGCGCGGACCTTCCTGGTGTTGAACCTCCCGAACCTGGCGTTGACGCCGGCCGTCCGCGCGTTGGGCCCCGCAGCCCAGCCCGGGAGGAGGACGTGCGCCGAGCATCAGGACGGCGTGCACCATGACCGACAGGCGCGAGCGGGCGCCCGCATCGACATTGGCCGAGGATCGAATCGTCACACCGGTGAGTGGCAGGCCCCCCAGCAGCCCGGCCACGATGTTGCCCACGCCCTGGGCCATGAGCTCCCGATTGACGGGCGCGTCATGTCGAAGCGGATCGAGCTTGCGCGTCGCCTCGAGGTTGAGCAGCGACTCGAGGCTCGCCACGAGCCCGATCGTGACCGCCAGCTGCCACACCACCGGGCTCGACACGGCGCTCCAATCCGGCAGCACGAGGTGCGGCACGAGGCCGCCGCTCTCGATCGAGGGAAGTGACACCAGGTGGGTCCCGCGCACGGCGAGCTCGGGGAGGTACACCCCGAACAGCTCGTTGACACCCACGCCGGCCGCAACGGCGATGAGCGACGCCGGAAGCAGGCGAATGCGCGCGAAGGGCGAGCGCGGCCACCAGAGCATCAGCGCGATGCCGAGCAGCGCCGCGATCACCGCGCCAGGCTGAACCTGCTGGAGCGAAGCCGCGAGCGTGCTCAGCGTCGTCTCTCCGGAGGGCTCGATGAACGACATGTCGCCCTCGGCGTCGCTGTCGTAGCCGACCGCGTGCGGCACCTGCTTGAGGATCAGCGTCAGGCCGATGCCCGCGAGCATGCCTTTGATCACCGAGGATGGGACGTAGTACGCCGCCGTGCCGGCCCGCGAGATTGGCAGGGTCGGTTTCCCGTCGGACATGCGACGGGCATAGCAGGTGGACTTGCGGGCGCTGCTGAGGCCAGACCGCTCTTGCCCGATCCGCAATATAATCCGCCACCGGCGCGACGTGGGCGACAGCGGCCAGCGCCGTCAGCCCCAGCACGACGATGACCAGGCGAACGTCACCGCGTACGCTTCCTCGTCTGCCGTATCATCGGCACCGGTGACACGGTTGTCACGGCCAGCGTCCCTGTATGCCGCTCTGCTCGTCGCGGCGCTCGCCTGCGCGATTGAGATCCGCGGCAACGGCTTCGTCGCCATCTACACGGATCCATCGGGCTATGTCAGCGCCGGCCGGCGCTGGCTGTCCGGAGAGATCCAGAAGCCGGTGCACTTCCAGTTCCAGCCGCAGTTTCCGCACGCGGACACGATGGGCAGCCCGCTCGGCTATCGCCCGGGCGCGATCAGGGGCACGGACGTAGACGAGTACCCGATCGGGCTTCCCGTGTTCCTCGCCGCGTGCATGGGCGTCGGCGGCGAGCTGGCGGCCTACGTGTTCGGCCCCTTGATGGCCGGCGTCCTGGCGCTGGCGATCTACGGCGTCGGCGCCGCCATGGCGGCCCCCTGGGGCGGCGTCGTCGCCGCGGCCTTGATCAGCGCAAGCCCGGTGACGGTGCGGCACAGCCTGTATGTCAGCAGCGACGTCCCGTGCACCGCGTTCTGGGTGCTGGCGTGGCTGATGAGCCTCCGGGGGCGCGCGGGAGCCGCCGCGGCCGCCGGCGCCGCCGTCACCGCCGCCATCATGATCCGCCCCAATACGGCGCCACTCGCCATCGTCATCGGCGCGCTCGTCCTGCTTGGCGGAACGAATCCCGCGGCCTCGTGGCGCAGGCCGCGCTGGGCGCAGGCCCTGGTGTTCGCGGTGTTCGCGGCCCTTGGCCCGCTGCTGGTGCTCTGGTCCAACACGATGCTGTTCGGCGGGCCGCTCGAAGCCGGCTACAAGGGTGCCGCGGAGTTCTTTCGCTGGGCGCACGTCCGTCCAAACCTGGAGCGATACCCGGCCTGGCTGTTCCAGGTCCACTCGAAGGCCCTGCTCGTGGGCCTCGCGGCCGTGCCGCTTGCCGTCTTCAGGCAGGTGACACCCGAACGGCGCCGGACTCTCGTGGTTCTCTTCTCCGCCGTCGCGCTGGCGGCGGTGAACCTCGCGATCATCGTGCCCTACCTGAACTTCGAGCAGTGGACCTACCTCCGGTTGGTGCTGCCAGCGGTCGCTGTGCTGTTCCTGCTGCTCGGCGCATCGATTGAGTGGGTCGCCCGGCTGCTGGCACGATCGCGCCGGACGCGGTGGATCGCGCCGCTGGCGCTGGCCCCCGCCGTCCTGGTGGCCTGGGCCGGCGTGCCCGAGCTGCGTGCAGCGCTCCGCGAACCCCAGACCACGCGCTCCGTGCTGGTAATGGGCCCATACCTTCGCACCGCACTGCCGCCGAACGCGGTGCTGATGGCCTACACCCACAGCGGGTCGGCCGGCTACTACAGCGACCGCCCGATCGTCCGGCTCGACATCATCCAGCCGGACCTCGACAGCGTCATCACGCGGCTCCAGGCGCAGGGATTCCATCCTTACCTGTTGATCGACGAGGTGATCGAAAGCCCGCACCTGCGGCAGATCTTCCCGCAGTCGGCCTACTGGGACCTCGACTGGGCGCCGCGGGCGTCGTTTGCGGCCTTCGGCCACATCTGGCTGCTGGACCCGGCCGATCGCGATCCCCACCGCGCCGGGAAGCGATACCCGGTCGACGTGCTCCGCTAACGGCGGACCTCCCGGAAGAGCCCGCGCACCTCCCATCTCATTTCACCGTCACCGACTGCACCCCCACGTAGCAGTTGTTGGTATCGCTGATCTCGGCCACCACGGCGCGATCGTCGGCGCACGCCAGGATGCGATACACCCCGGACGCCGTGGATGGGATGATCGCGCTCGCGGCCGGTCCGGTCACCGATCCGCCCCGAACCAGCGCCGGGACTGGTGTCTCCGCCGACAGCAGGATGTCGTCCGACGATTTCGACGTGTCTCGCGACAGGTAATAGCGTGAGGTCGAAGCGCTGGCCGTCGCCGATCCGATGTTGCGTGTGATCTGCGTCATCGACAGCTTCGCGCCACGCTCGAGCGTCGCCGGCAGCACCATCAGCGTGCTGATGTCGAGGTCGGCGCATCCGTCGCTCTCCTTGCCGAACCACACCAGCCGTCCCTTCTGCGACCCGCCCTCGCTCGTGTAGACCGACGCGAGGAACGTGTCCGGGCAGTTGCCGTAGCGTCGCACGCTGCCGTAGTGGCCCCAGCCGTCGGTGCCGCTCGTGGACTCGGCAATGGCGTGCATCTGGATGTTGCTCCAGCTCCGCGGGTTGTCGAGGATGAAGCCCTGCGCTTTCGGGTAGCGGCCGCCGCCCATCGCGTAGAGCACCACGCCGAGGTCCCCGGACTGGTTCACGCCGACCGACGGCGACTGCCACGCGTAGTCGCGGCTCCAGATCTGGTGTTCGAGCACCTTGTCGAGCGATCCGGTCTCGAACACCGCGACCCGCACGTGCGGGTAGGGGAACAGGCCGTCCTCATCGCCCATCCACAGCCAGCCGATGGTGCTGCCGGACCGGAACCCGCTCATGCGGCCGGCGTGCTGGTCCTCGCACGGATCGTTGCCGTCAGGCAGCGGACAGTTACCATCGATGTCCTTGTAGTTGCTGATGTCCTTGTCCTTCTTCTCGAGCGACGTCGATCCGTCCGCGATCGAGTAGATCCGCAGGTTGTCGCCCTCCAGCGCCCCCGGCACGTGCGTCGCCAGATACATGGTCGACTCCGCGTTCTGTACAGGGCTGATGTAGGGGTGCCCGTCTTCGTACCAGTAGCGATACGAGATATTGCAGTCGCCGTCGTCGAGGTCGTCGAGGTCGATGCGGACGATCAGCGCGCCGACGCGCGGGTCGTTCGACGCGTTGGCAGGGCCTTTCGCCTTGTCCGCGTCGCGCACGTTCGTGGTGAGGTAGAGGAACCTCGACGTGTGCGAGACCTGGTTGAAGTCGAACCACTGCCTGGCTGGCAGCTCGAAGTTCCGAGTCGGCTCGAAGTTCCAGTCGCACGTGTCCGACTGGCTGAGGAGGCTGCTGCGCCCCTTGAACATGCGCAGCTTCAGGGCGTTGCGCTGGGCGCCGGCATCGTAGCGATACTGGAGCAGCCAGAACACCAGCGAGTACGAGCCGCGGTCCACGGCAGATGCGACCTGGTCGCAGCAGAAGCCGCCATAGACCTCCTCGTCGTCCGTGTCGAGTGCCTCGGACGCGACCGTCAGCCCGTTGTCGTTCGACGTGTTCGCGTAGAAGTTACCGGTCACCAGGATGCCGTTGCGGTCGTTGGCGGCCGTGGGCTCGACCGCGCTCGCGGTGCTCGTGCCGACAACGGTGTTGCGGAAGAGGACCCAGCTGCTGCCCGATGATGCCGCCGCGGCCGAGGCGGCTTCCTGGACGACCGACGGCGGCGGCAAGGGATCGGAGCTTCCGGTCGGCGACGACGATGGGCTCGAGCTCATCCTGGCGTTCTGGTTGGACGGCGCCGCCTTCCGTTCGCGCTCGGGATATCCGCGTGGCCGCTCCCGCCGACGGGCATTGGCCGGGAGCGTGCGCACGCGGTGGACCGCGCCCTGGATGGTCCCGATTCCGGCGCGCGAACCAGGATTGGCCTGATCGGCGGCCGTCGGAGACGTCCGCGCGTTGCCAGCCCGGGAGCGCCGCGCGCCCCCCGCCTGGGTCTCGTAGTTGTTGCCCTGTAGCGATGACGCGTCGGTCATGGCGGCTACGGACAGCAGGACGCCGGCGAGCCAGGTTCCAATCTGCATGGTGGCCTCCCAGGCCGGGCGATCACCTCGCGTGACCGCACTCTATCGGGGATTACGCAGTGGTTTGGCAAATGCGGACACGGCTCGCCGCGGCTGTTCCATCCCGGGATGCGGCGACCCACTCACCTGACAATACCGACGGCCAGCCCGACGATGCCGTTGGTCGGCTGGGGCAGGTGGGCGCGCAAGCCGGCATCCGGCACGGTCGTGATCTCGGCATGGGGCCTCACATACAGGTGCCGGCCGATCTTCCGGGTGATCGAGACGCCTGCCCCGACGAGTTCCAGTCCCGCCCGCACCGGCCCGATGTACGCGCGGTTGAATCGCGCGGAGGCCCAGCCGACCCGTGCCGAGACGCCGAGCTGGGTACGAGGGGTAACGTCGCGGTCGTAGCTCGCTCCGAGCTCGCCGAAGTACGCACCGCGAAAGCTGCCCGTGTCCACGACGTGCCGGGTGGACAACACCGCCCCGCCCAGCGCGTAGGACGCCATCACCGACACCTCCGCCGTCCGCGCGGCAACGCCTTCCGCGGTCTCCGGCTGGGACAGCCGGTACAGGTAATAATCGATGGCCGGTTCGACGGTGAGATTGCCTCGCTCGAACGTGTAGGACGCTCCAAGGTCGACTTCGTCGAGGTTCCTGGCAAGGGGCGCGGCCGGCACGGCAACGTTGCTCCAGGCATACAGGTAGAGCCCGCTCACCGAGACCCAGGCCTTCGACTGCGCCACGGGGCCATCGCTGTAGACCAGGCCCCGGAAGATGTACACGGAACCGACGTCGGTCTCGACGCCGACCTCCACACCCGGGGCCGGCCGGACATCGGCCGCCGGGGGCGGCACCTCCTGCGCCGCGGTCGATGACGGCGCGAGGAGGAGGACCAGTAACAGAGCCGGTGCCCGCATGAACGCTGGTGAGTCCTGCATGCGATTCGTGTCCTCCGCGGCCACCGTCGTCCCGGGCGTGGGGCGGGGCTCACTTCGAACTACGCAGAATGCAGACGGATGCGGACACGGCTCGGGGCCGGCTGGGTGTTCGCGGCCAAGGGGCCGGCGATGTTCGGCGCGGGATGCGCAAGGGCGGGAGCGTGGCTCCGCGGATCGTCGGGCGTGCCGTGGCGAGGATTGCCCTCATTCGAAAACCACGCCGCCCCGTGCTGGCGTAGAGCTCGCGGATCGCCGGCGCGACGGCTTGCGGCGGCGCCGAACAGGCTGAGGACCCGAGCGAGAACACCATCTCGCGCGAGGGTGCGCTGGTGCCCCCCGCACCCACCGCTCGCACGCGCACGAAATAGGTGCCAGCCGGGACACCTCCGGTCGAGAAGCTGAGCGCGGACAGGGGAAGCGTGGCGATGTTGCTGAGCCCGGGCGCGGTGCCGGCCTCCAGCACGTAGCTCGCGGGCCTGGGACCGGTGACCGGCGCCTGCCACGTCAGCGTCACACTCGAACCGCCCAGGCGGACCGCGGGCTCGGCAGGTTGCGATGCGCGTACTGCACGGCGTCGCAGATCGTCGTGAACAGCCGGAGGCGCTGGGCGATCGAGGGCGCCTGCGTGCGCACGTAGTCGTCGAGTCGCACGCCGTCCACGGACTCCATCACGAGGTACGGCAAACCCTCCTCGGTCGTACCACCGTCGAGCAGGCGCGCGATGTGCGGGTGCTCGAGGCCCGCCAGGATCTGCCGCTCGCCCCGGAACCGGCGCATCAGCTCCTCGTCGCCCAGCGGAGCTGCGACCACCTTGATGGCCACGACCTTCTCGAAGGCGTCGTCGTCGCGAGTCGCCAGATAGACGGCGCCCATGCCGCCGAGCGGGAGCTCGCCGCCGTCGTGTACCCCGAGCTGCGCCGGCTGGCACGCCGCTACCTCGCGAGGGAACGGACCGGGCACACGCTGCAGACCACCGACCTGGTGCACGAGGCCTGGCTGCGCCTCTTCGCGGCGACCGCGCCGTCCGTCACCGACCGCTCGCACCTCGTCGCGCTCATGGCGACGCAGATGCGCCGCGCCCTCGTCGACTACGCGCGCCGCCGCGGGCGGGGGTCGGCGCCCCGGGCGGGGGTCGGCGCCCCGGGCGTTTCTATTCTCTCCCGGCCTCGACCTGCAGTTCCTGCAGGGTCAGGCTCTCTCTGAACGTCACGTGCATCTGCGCGCGCGATGGCCGGCCATCCGGGAATGCCGATCGGAACGCCTGCGCCGTGCTGTGTTCCAGCACGCACCGCAGCGACGTTTCGGCCCAGTCGAACGACAGCACGGGCGGAACGTGAGTGCCGGGATCGACCTTCATCAGGTCCGCGACCCGCTGAATGGACTGACGCACATCGGTATTGGTGGCGCGCCCGTCGAAGTAGAGGACGGCCGTCAGGGTCCGTGCGTGACCACGAACGAACTGCAGGGGCCCGCCGTTGAGTCCCGGCACGTTCAGCTCGGCGAAGTCGTTCTCCTTCGCAAGCGTGAGCGTCTTCAGGATGAACCGCACGCGCAGCGTCCTGACATCGGCCGGGGGCAGCACGCGGATCTCTGCGTCGCCGAGGCTGACCGGAAAGAGGAAGTCGAGGTATCCCATGGCGCAGAGTATGTCCCCGATTCTTCCGCGGGCCGCGAACGAGTGATTCCATTCACCGGCTGACCTTCGATGGCATGCACAACAACAAGGCCGAGTGGGCGCCAGACGACCAGCGAGTCGTCTTCACGAGACGGTCCGATGGGATTCGCACCCACAGCCGTATAATCCGTTCCGGCACGCGACGGGCCAACCGGACCGCTGGCCGTGGAGGCCCACGGCCGTTCGCGTGGAGGGGGACCGCATGGCGTGGACACGTCGCGATTTCGTGAAGGCTTCGGCGCTGGCCATCCCGGCCGCGGCCGTGCCATCCGCCGTGGGCGCACAGCAGGGTTCGGCGCCCGGCGCTCCGGCCGCGCCTCCGCCGGCGCCGGCGGTGTTCACCCCGCTCCGGCGAAACGTCGGCATCTTCCATCAGCGTGGCGGCACCATCGGCTGGCTCGTCAACAACGACGGCCTGCTCGTCGTGGACAGCCAGTTCGCCGACACGGCCCCCAACCTGCTGAGCGGGCTCAAGGAGCGCAGCCCGCGTGCCATTGACGTGCTCATCAACAGTCATCACCATCCCGACCACACGGGCGGCAACGGCGTGCTGCGGCCGGCGGCGAAGCAGATCGTGGCGCACGCGCGGTCGAAGGAGAACCAGGTGGTCCAGGGCGAGCGCATGAAGTCCACCCCCACGCTTCCGGACGTGACCTTCACCGAGACGTGGAGCGTCAGCCTCGGCGACGAAACGGTGCGGGCCCGGCACTGGGGCCCGGCGCACACCGGCGGTGACGCATCGATTCACTTCGAGCAGGCCAATGTCGTGCACCTCGGCGATCTGCTGAACAACCGTGGCTATCCCAACGTGGACGCGCCGGCCGGGGCGTCCGTGCACGGCTGGATCCGCGTGCTCGAGCAGATGGCGCCGGCCTACCCCGCCGACGCGCTGTATGTCTACGGGCATGCGGAGGCCGGGCATCCGTTCATCGGCACGCGCGCGGACCTGCTGTATCAGCGCGACTACTTCACGGCGGTCATCGACTACGCGGCCCGCGCTCGCAAGGAAGGCCGGGCGCGCGAGGAACTGGCGAAGGTGGAAGTCCTGCCGCGCTTCGAGCATTTCGGCGGCCAGAAGCCGCGGCTGGGGCTGGCGCTGACGATCGCGCACGACGAGCTTGCGAAGATGGGTTGATGGCACCATGAGCGACACCGTCAAGTACCTGCTCGACGAGTCACGGATCCCGAAGTCCTGGTACAACCTGATGGCCGATCTGCCATCGCCGCCGCCCCCGGTGCTGCACCCGGGGACGATGAAGCCGGTGGGACCGGACGACCTCGCGCCGTTGTTCCCGATGTCGCTCATCATGCAGGAGGTCTCAACCGAGCGCGAGATCGAGATCCCGGAGCCGGTCCGCGACGTGTACCGGCAGTGGCGTCCCACCCCGCTCTTCCGCGCGCGGCGCCTCGAGAAGGTGCTGCAGACCCCGGCCCGCATCTACTACAAGTACGAAGGCGTGAGCCCGGCTGGGAGCCACAAGCCGAACACGGCCGTGGCGCAGGCCTTCTACAACAGGGAGGCGGGCGTCCGGAAGATCACCACGGAGACGGGCGCGGGCCAATGGGGCTCGTCACTGGCGTTCGCCGGGGCGCTGTTCGGCATCGAGATCCAGGTGTTCATGGTGCGGGTCTCGTACGACCAGAAGCCCTATCGCCGGCTGTTCATGGAGACCTTCGGCGCGAAGTGCATTCCCAGCCCGTCGATGGAGACCAACTACGGGCGCGCGGTGCTCGCGCACACGCCCGACAGCCCCGGCAGCCTCGGCATCGCCATCTCGGAAGCGGTTGAGGTGGCGGCAACCCACGACGACACCAAGTACGCGCTCGGGTCGGTGCTGAACCACGTGCTGCTGCACCAGACAGTCATCGGCCGGGAGGCGATCGCACAGCTCGAGATGGCCGACGACTACCCCGACATCGTCGTCGGCTGCACGGGCGGCGGGTCGAACTTCGCCGGCATCGCGTTCCCGTTCATCGGCACCGAGCTCAGGGGCGGGAGGAAGGTGCGCGTCATCGCCGTGGAGCCCGCCGCGTGCCCGAGCCTCACGCGCGGCGTCTATGCCTACGATTTCGGCGATACCGGCAAGATGACGCCGCTTGCAAAGATGCACACGCTCGGCTCCGCGTTCGTGCCGCCGGGGTTCCACGCGGGGGGCCTTCGCTATCACGGCATGTCGCCGCTCGTATCGCACCTGAAGGAGCTGGGGCTCATCGAGGCGCGCGCCGAGCACCAGACGCAGTGCTTCGAGGCGGGTGTGCTGTTCGCGCGTGCCGAAGGGATTGTGCCCGCGCCAGAAGCGAATCACGCCGTGAAGGGCGCCATCGACGAGGCCGTGAAGTGCCGTGAGGAGGGAACGTCGAAGGCGATCCTGTTCAACCTGTGCGGGCACGGCCACTTCGACATGACGGCCTACCAGGACTACTTCGCCGGCAAGCTCGAGGATCGCGACTACGACGAGGGCGAGCTCGCCCTGGCCCTCGCGGGGCTACCCTCCGTCCCGGCCGGACTCTGACATGTCCGTTTCAGGGAGGCGCGTCGCCCGCGGTGCCGCTACTGGGAGCGGCTGAGCAGTGTGCGTCGACGGCGGCTGTCGTGCGCCACATGTGCGCGCCCGTGGACGGTACAGCCTCCAATCGCCATGCGCCATCGGAGCGTTGACAACCGCGCGTTGCCCGCCTTCGCCCTCTCCAGCCATGATTGTATGGTAGTATGGTGTTGTTATGGTAAAGGTCACGTTCTCACTCGACGAAGAGACCGTCGAGCAGATCCGTCGTGCCGCGAACCGCCTCGGCAAGGCCCAGAGCCACATCGTCCGCGAAGCCGTCGCCGACTACTCCGCGAGGGTCGATCGATTGAGCGAGCGCGAACGCCTGAAGCTGCTGGGCGTACTCGAGGATCTCGGCAAAGCAGCGCCGACGCGCAGCGCCCGAGCTGTCGACGAGGAACTCGGCGCCATCCGGACGGCACGACGGCAGGGTGGCCGGCGGTCCGCGTGATCGTTCACATCGATACGTCGGCCCTGGTCGACGCCCTGACCGGCCCGAGGCGCTCGCTATCGGGGCTGACGACGCTTGTCGAACAGGGACATCCGATCGCGATCTCGAGCCTGGTCTTCTTCGAGTGGAAGCGTGGTCCGCGAGCGCGTGCCGAACTGGCCGCGCAGGAAGCCTTGCTGCCGACCGAATCGGTCGTGGCGTTCGACGGACCGGCCGCGGCGCTCGCCGCCGACCTATACCGGCGCCTGTCCCGCCCGCGCGGGCGGGAGATCGACATCGCCATCGCGGCGGCCGCCATGCACCAGGGCGCCATGCTCTGGACACTCAACCGCGGCGATTTCGAGGACATCCCGGGACTGCGACTGGTCTGAAGAACCAGCTCGTGAGGGCAAGGGCGGGGCGCGCGACGGCGCATTACGGGAAGCGCCGGCAGACTCACTGCCTCAGACACGCCGGCTGATCCGGCTGTGGCTCTGCGATATGAGGAAGCCGCCCTGCAGCCGATGCTCGGCCATCGCGACGCCGCGCTCGAATTGTTCGACCAGGCGATTGACGCCGGCTCCCTCGACCGACATCCACCAGCCGCGACTCGTCCACGATGCCCGGGCGCGGCCGCGGGAACAGGGCGTCGGCGAAGCTGAAGATGGTGGCGGTCGCGCCGATGCCGATGGCGAGCGAGGCGATGGCGGTGAGGGCGAAGAGCGGTCCGCGAGCGAGCGTCCGGATGGCGATGCGGAGGTCTGCCAGAACGGTCATGCGGCATTCGACCGCGGTCGGCCCTCGCTTGTGTCAGCGGGCCATCGAACGCGGGGGCGAACGGGGCCTGGCGCGGTCTCGGGCCAGGCCCCGGCACGCTCACGTCATGGCACGACGATGACCCGCTCGTTCGATACCACGCTGGCGCCGAGCGCGTTCACGGCCCGCAGACGCACGTAGTAGGTTCCAGAGGGGACGCCAGCAAACCCGACCGTGGTGGCGGCGCTCCCGGTGTTTGCCACCGCCAGGTTGGCGAGGCCAGTCGCCGATCCGGCTTCGACGACGTAGCTCGTGGCGGTGCCTGTCGTTGGCGCGGTCCAGCTGAGCGTCACGTTGCTGCCGGAGACCGTTACGCCAGTGAAGTTCGGGGCGCCGGGCGGCGACGGCACGCCGCCGACCACCATCATGACCTCCGCCGAGGGGGCGCTGGCGCCACCCGCGTTGGTGGCGCGAACCCGCAGGAAATAGAACCCTGGCGGCACGCTGGCGAATGTCAGCGATCGCCCCGACACGGTGACCGAGCCGATGTTCGTGAGGCCGCTCGCCGAACCGGCTTCGACGATGTACCCCGTCGCCGGGCCTCCGCGCGGCGGCTGCAGCCACGTCATGGTCAGCAGCCCGTCCTGCATGAACGCCTGCACCCCGTTCGGGGTTTCGGGCAGCGCGACGCCGGCAGCCGACATGCCCAGCGTGACCTCGTTCGACGGCGGGCTGGAGCCGAAGGCATTGACCGCGCGCACACGCACGTAGAACGTGCCCGGCGGAACGTTCGGAATCGTGAACGAGGTGCCGGTTCCGGCCGGGATGCTGATGGCGGTGGCACCCGGCGAGAACCCGGCGTCGATGACGTAGCTGGTCGCCGAACCGGTAGTGTTGGAGCCCGGCGCTGTCCACGAGAACACGGCGGTCGTGCCATTCATGACCACGCGGAAGTTCGTCGGTGCGGCCGGAGCGCTCGTCCGTGCATCGAGGGCGAAGTCGATGCCCACCGTCTGGCCCGTCCCCGCGACATCGATGGCGGCGCCGTTCGCCACGGCCGTCGCCGCCGAGCAGGTCCCGGTGCAGGGGATGTCCTGGTAGATCTCGTTACGGTAGCCGAGCGAATTGGAGGTGAACGCGACGTAGGTCCCGGGCGGCAGCGAGCTGAAGAAGTAGTTGCCGCGGTAGTTGGTGATCGCGCTGTCCACGAAGACGCCGGATCCGATTCGCTGGTACAGGCTGACGGTGATGCCCTGCAGGGGAAGCCCGGTCGTGGTGCTCGTGATCTTGCCGCGCAGCCCCCCCGCAGTCGGGTCGAGGTCGAAGTCGCGGCCGTTGACGGCGCCGCCGAGGGTCACCGGGATCGGTGTGGCCGACGCAAAGTTGGTGCACGTCGGACCCGGGCACGGGATGTCGTTGTATATCTCGTTCCGGTACCCGGTGCGCCCGGACGTGTTCAGGAAATAGGTTCCCGCGGTAAGGCCGGCGAAGCTGAAGTAACCATCGGCGCCGCTGACCCTCGAGGTGACGAAGGTTCCGCCGGAGCCGCTTTGCACCGAGAGTTCGACCGTCTGCCCGCCAATCGGGGCGGCCGAGACGCTGTCGCGAACCTCGCCACTGATGAATCCGCCCTCCGCCAGCGCGAAGTTCTGGTTCGCGACGGTGGCCCCGCCGGCGACGGCAATCGGGGTCCCCAGCGTGGCCGCCGCCGTGTTGTTGCAGCCCGCGCCGACGCATGGGATGTCGTTGAAGATTTCGTTCAGGTATAAGCCGGCGTTCGACGTGTACAACCAGTAAGTGCCGGCGGTAAGACCGGCCAGACGGTAGGCGCCGCTGGAGTTGGTAGTCGCAGTCCGGGTGAGGAAGCTGGTGCCGATCCGCGTCACCGCAACCACCGTGACGTTCTGAAGCGCCGCGCCGTTGGACGCCCTTGTGACGGTCCCGGTGATGGCCCCGCCGGTGTCGAGCGCGAAGTCACGGTTGTCGGTCGTCTGCCGCACGGTGACCGGGATCTCCGTGCCGCTCTGGATGTTGTTGCACCCGAGCGGGCAGAGGATGTTGTCGTAGAGCTCGTTCATGTAGCCGGAGTTCCCGACCCCGGTGAACACGAAATACGTGCCGGTGGCGAGCCCGCTGAAACGGTAGACGCCGGAGGCATTGGTCGAGACAGCGCCGAGGGAGCGGAGGCCTCCGTTCACGAGGGCGTTGACGTCCATGCTCAGGTTCGCAATCGGTTGCCCGTTGGCGGCATCGGTGATGCGGCCGGAGATGGCCCCTCCCGGATCGAGCGCGAAGTCGTTTCCGGCGACCGTCACGCCGGAAACGATCGTGATCGGTGTTGGCGGTGGCACCTGGGTGCTGGAGTCGCCACACGGGCCGACGCACGGGTTGTTGTCGTAATACTCGTCAACGTACCCGGGAACGTTGAAGCTGCGGGTGATCAGGAACATCTGGCCCGGTGCCAGCCCGCGGATTTCGTAACGTCCAGCGCCGTCCGTCATCGCGTCGGTCAGCCAGTAGTCAGAACTGTTGCCGTAGCGATACACGGACTGGACCAGGACGTTTGGCAGCGGG
>Ga0209705_10000163_pt1 | contig 34926 bp, 28 predicted proteins | sample PPLLaktember2015_5_FD_187262 | JGI IMG/M metagenome (GOLD analysis project Ga0209705, IMG submission 187262) | Freshwater sediment microbial communities from Prairie Pothole Lake near Jamestown, North Dakota, USA - PPLs Lake P8 Core (1) Depth... | ecosystem: Environmental > Aquatic > Freshwater... | reverse complement strand
GGCGGCGGCCGCCGGTGCCGCCACGATGCAGGCGGCGATGACGAAGATGCGGAACATGCGCGGCAGATTACACGGATTGCGCCCCGAGCGACACCGCGAACCCCAGAACCCCAGAACCCCAGAACCTCAGAACCGTCGCCGACTACCGCCTGTGCGCCGCCTCTACCCGGAACAGCTCGTCCGCTGACTGCAGGGTGATGTTCTTCAGCCGCTCCGGGTAATTGGCCGGAAGCCCGGCCAGGAACGCGCGCACCATCCCGGCCACCTCCGGGGAGCTGTGACCGCCCAGCGTGGCGTCCAGCCACCGCTTGGGGAAGAAGATGTCGCCCGTCTTTTGGATCTCCCACAGCATCTCGAGGCTGGGCATGACGTAGCCGGCCGACGCGCGCGCGCGCAGAGGATGGTGCAGGTAGTTGAGGCCCTCGAGCACCCACGGCTCGCGCCGCCGGTTCTTCACGTCGGCCAGCGACCGGAACCAGGCATCGCGCTCCTTCGGGTCGGCCGAGAGCGCGGGCATCACGAACTCGAACCGGCCCTTGCGGTCGGGGTTCTCGATGCGGCCGAGCTGTTCGGTGAGGAGGCCCTTCCACCCGTCCACCTCGCGGACCGCGAGTTCGAGTGCCAGGGTGGAGTAGTCGGCCTCGGCCAAAGGAAGGCCCGGTACGGTCTCGGTCTTTGCCCAGACACGACGCAGCCAGCCCACGGTGTCCGGCGTCAGCGCCACGTTTCGGAGCGCCCCGAACCAGGCGGCCTTCCGGCTCGGAGTGGACGCCCGCGCCAGCCCACCGCGCAGGAGGCGCTCGACGTCGGCCGCGCGCCGGGCGCGCTCGTCGGCGGGCAGGAAGCGCCACCACGCGTTGCTCGCGTAGCCCAGGACGCGACTGGTGAGCTGCTCGTCCGTCTCTTTCGGCAGGGCGGCCGCGGCAAGATCGACGAAGGTGTTGGGCGACACGGCGCCATCGAGCAGCGCGTCCCACAGCGTCACCCACGCGCTGCCGCGCGTCAGCGGGTCGGCGATCGCCGGCAGCGACGTCGAGAGGTAGGCGAGCGACGTTGGATCGAGCTCGAAGCCGCCGTAGGCCCAGCCCTCGCCCGTGGGCAGCACGAACAGCGGCGCGGGCAGCCCGACGGCCTCCCGCACGTAGACGCGGTCACCCTCGAGGTTGGCCTCGATCGTCCTCGGCCCGTCGGCATAGCCGAGCACCACGCGCAGCTGCTGGGGCCACCGCGTGCCGCGCTTCCACGTGTCGCGCTGCGCGAAGGCCAGTTGCGTGATGCGCCCCGACTCGACGCTCAGGGTGGTGGTGACGACGGGGCGTCCCGGCTGCTCCACCCAGACCTGGCTCCAGGCGCGAAGGTCCGCCGGCGTCCGCCGGTCCAGGACGGCGATGAGATCGGTCCACGTGGCGTTGCCGAACTTGTGCGAGTTCAGGTACTCGCGCAATCCGTCGCGGAACGATTCCTCGCCGAGCAGGGCCTCGAGGTGCCGCATCATCACCGGCGCCTTCTGGTAGATGATGGCGCCGTACATCTGGCCCGCCTCGTTCAGGTTGTTCAGCACCTGCCGAATGGGGTTGGCGCCGGGCGTGCGGTCCACTTCGTAAGCCGCCGGGTAGTGGGCCAGCAGGAACCGCAGCTCGTGATTCACCTGCGGGAACGACGGGTTCACGATCTTCGCCGCCATGAAGTTGGCAAAGACCTCCTTCATCCACACGTCGTTGAACCACCGCATGGTCACGAGGTCGCCGAACCACATGTGCGCGGTCTCGTGCGAGATGACCGAGGCGCGCCCGAGCAGCTGGTTCTGTGTGGCGGATTCGTCCAGCATGAGTCCCGAGGCGTTGTAGAGGATCTTGCCGGCGTGCTCCATGCCCCCGAACTGGAAGGCGGGGATGAGCACGAAGTCGAACTTGCCGAATGCGTAGGGGATGCCCGTGTAGCGCTCCATGTACTCGAGCGCGGTGGCATGGAGATCGAAGATGGCCTCCTTGTTCCGCGCCACCTTTGCGGCATCGGTCTCGCGGTGGAACATGCGGAAGGTTCGTCCCTTGCGCTCGGCTGTCTCCACCTTGAAGTCGCCGACGACGAAGGAGAAGAGGTAGGTGGAGAGGGGCTCGGTCTCGGCAAAGCTGAAGGTGGTCGCGCTGCCGGACGAGCCGGGTGTGCTGCCGTCCCAGAACGTAATGGTCTCTTTGCCCTCAGCCCCATTGCTGACAGCCTTCCACTCCGATGGGTACTGGAGGGTCAGCGTCCACCGCGCCTTCAGGTCCGGCTGATCGAACACCGGAATCGCCTGCCGCGCCCGCGCGGGCACGAACAGCGCATACAGGAAGTCCGCGCTCCGGTTCAGCGAGTCGTTGCCGGCGGTGAACTCGATGTCGATGGCGTTGCGCCCGACCTTGAGCGCCGTGTTGGGCAGGACGATGTGGCCGTTGACGTACTCGAAGTGGGTGGTGGTGCCGTTGGCCGTGACCGACTTCACGTGATCGCGGCTCGTCTCGAAGTCGACGACCAGCGGCTCGGTGTTGTCCTTCAGCTCGAACGAGATGGTGGTGGTCCCGGTGATGGGATCAGCCAGCGCCTTCGGGACGGTGAGGGAGAGGTTGTATCGCAGATCCGCGATGACCGCCGCGCGCCGCGTGGCCACGTCCAATGGCACCCCGGCCGCGGGGGTGGCCGTCTGCGCCGCCGAAGGAATCGCCCACGCGCCGAGGGCCGCCAGCAGGACTGCCATTCGCATGGCGCAAGACTACCATTGAGCGATTGGGTGATTGCAGATTGAGCGATTGATTGAGGATTGGGTTATTGATGATTGGGTGATCAATTGGTGATTGGAGGATTGGGGGATTGAGTGATTCGTTGGTGAGACGCGGTCGGGCCTCGACTGCCGGTCGACTCAACCGGCGGATAACCGAATCATCAATGCCACGATCGCCCGATCGCCAATTGATCGCTCAATCCCCCAATCCCCCAATCCCCAATCAATCGCTCAATCTGCAATCGCCAATCGCTCAATTGACCGCCCGCCCTCGGCTGCGCGCTCACTCGTAGCGGAGCGCACGCACCGGTTCCACCCCGGCCGCTCGCCGTGCCGGCAGGTAGCCGGCCAGCGCGCCGACCAGGGTGAGCGTGGTGGCGGCTGCCAGCAGCGTCAGCGGATCGGCGGGCGAGAGACCGAAGAGCTGCGAGGCGACCAGGCGGCTCGAGCCCAGCGCCGCGGGGACGCCAATCAGGATGCCGATGCCGGTGAGCAGGGCGACCTCGCGCAGCACCAGCCAGACCACCGAGCCACGCTCGGCGCCCAGCGCGATGCGGATGCCGATCTCGCGCGTGCGGCGCGCCACGGTATAGGACATGAGTCCGTAGAGCCCCACCGCCGCCAGCAGCGTGGCCAGCAGGCCGAAGGCCGCGGACAGCACCGCCAGCATGCGCTCGGTGAAGACCGCCTCGTCTATCGTCCGCTCCATCGTCGTGACGTTGTAGAGCGGGAGGCTGGCATCGCGGCGCCGGACCGCGTCCCGCAGTCGATCGATGAGACCGGCGCTGCCGTCCGGCGTGGACCTGACGTACACCGTCATCCCGGTCAGCTCCGTCCCCTGCTGCAGCGGGGTGTACGCGAACCGCCGCACCTGGTTGTCCTCCGTGGTCCCCTCGCGCATCGTCCCGTGCAGCGAGTCCTTCACCACCCCCACGATTTCGATGGCGCCCGGATCGTTCAGCACGCGCCATCCGAAGCGGCGGCCAATGGGACTCTCGGATCCGAAGTAGTAGCGCGCGAACGTCTCGTTGACCACGGCCACCAGCGGCGCACCCTCGGCGTCCCTCGGCGTGAACTCGCGGCCGAGCAGCAGCGTCTGCCCCATGGTCCGGAAGTAGTCCGGCCCCACCTCGTTGGTCCAGGGGTTCATGTTCTCGTCGGGCTTCGTTTCGTAACCCTGCACCTGGATGGTGCGGCTCGAGATGCTGTCGGTGAGCACGGGTTCGGCCGCCATCGACACGCCCACCACGCCTGGCACCGCCTGCAGGTCCTGCTGAAGGGCCGAGTAGAACTGCTTCAGGCGCGTCTGCGAGTAGCCGGCGAGCTCGGGGCTGAGGGCGAACGACACCAGCGAGGTGGCGTCGAAGCCCGGGTTGAGGTGCTTCAGGTTGTAGAGGCTGCGCGCGAAGAGCCCCGCGCCCGCGATCAGCAGCATCGAGAGCGCCACCTGCGCCACGACGAGGCCCTTGCGGAGCCGCGTGTGCGCGTGGCCGCCACTGAGCGACCCCGCCGCCTCGCGGAGGGTCCGGTTCATGTCCGGCCGGGAAGTCTGCAGCGCCGGTGCCAGGCCGAACACCACCGCAGTGAGCAGCGATACCACCAGCGTGAAGAGGCCCACGCGGAGGTCCGGCGTCGTGGACAGTACCTGCGCCGAGGATCCGCTGGACGGCAGCAGCCCCACCAGCAGTTCACCGACCCACACCGACAACACCAGGCCCGCCGCGCCTCCCGCGAGCGCCAGCAACAGGCTCTCGAACAACGTCTGCCGGACGATACGGACGCGGCTGGCGCCGAGGGCGAGGCGGACACCGATCTCCTTCTGCCGGGCGGTGGCGCGCGCCACCAGCAGGTTCGCGACGTTCGCGCATGCGATGAGCAGCACCAGGCCCACCATGCCCATCAAGACCGCGACCGGGGTGCTGAATCCCTGCCGCAGGCCCGACAGGCCCGTGCCCGCGGGCTCCATCTCGATGCTCTTCGCGCGGAACCGCTCCTTGAACAGCGCGCTGCCCCTGGCGAAGCCGGGCACCGCCTCGAGGTCGTGCGCGTTGATCTGCTTGTAGAGCACGTCCAGGCGCGCGCGAGCCTCATCGATCGACACGCCCGGCTTCAGGCGCCCCACGATGTTCACGAACCGCGACTGCCGGTTGTCGAGATCGTCCCACGTGGGAGTGATCTGGGCCTTCATCATGAGCGGCACGAACACGTCGGGACCGCCGAGCGCGACGACCCCGGCGAAGCCCGCGGGGGCGACCCCAATCACCGTCATCGGTGTGGTGTTGATGGTGAGCACCTGGCCGAGCACCTGGGGGTTGCCCGCGAAGCGGCGCAGCCAATACGCGTGGGCCAGCATCATCACGGGATGCCCCGCCCTCACGCGGTCGTCGTCCGCCGTGATGGCGCGGCCGATGACGGGACGGGCGCCCAGTACTTCGAAGGTATTGCCCGAGATCAGTTCCACGCTCACGCGTTCGGGCTGGCCGCCTTGCACCAGGGTCGCGGCCGCGGGCGCGCGGGCCACGAGTCCGGCAAAGACGTCGTTCCCGTCCCGCAGGTCCTGGTACATCGGGTACGCAAACGTCCGGTCGTTCATCGTCCGACCGCTGAACGCCCCGGGGCCGTCGAGCTGCACCAGCTCTTCCGGCCGCTCCACCGGGAGGAGGCGGAGCAGCAGCTGATCCATCAACGAGAAGATGGCCGTGTTGGCGCCGATGCCCAGGGCCAGCGTGAGGACGACGACCAGTGAGAAGGCCGGAGCGTGGGCCAGCGTGCGAAGGGCGTAGCGAAGGTCAGTGAGCATGGGGCGGCCTCAAGGGGAATAAGACGAGGCCGCCGCCGGGTTGGTTGGGGGGAGGGGAGGAAGTGGAGAAGTGAGAAGTGAGAGAAGTGTTCATCCCTCAGTTCGTCCCTCTCTCTTTCCCTCCCCTTCTACGTTCTCGACGGCACCGCCAACACGACGGCGTCCTTCGTCTTGAGGACCGCCGAGGCGATCTCGCCCGGCAGGCCGTGGCCGGGCTCGCGTAGGCCCATCACCACGAGCCCCGCATGTTCGGCCATGGCCGCGTGGTCGATCTCCTCGGCGACCGAGGCGCCGCGCCTGACCAGCACGCGATCGACGGGCGCGGGACCGAGGCCCGCGGTCCGATCGCGCAACGCCTTCTCGGCGTCCTGGTCACTGGCCCCACCGCCCGTCACCGTCATCACGACCAGCGGCTGGCGCGCCAGGGCGGCCATCTGACTGGCCAGCGTCAGCTGCGCCTGGTTGTGCTCGGTGAGATCCACGGGCACGAGCACGGTGCCGGGATGCAGGGTGGCCTGCCCGGGCGTCAGGGTGACGATGTCGAGAGTGCCGGGCGGCACGAGGAGCGTGGGGCAGGTGGTCAATTCGAGGACCATCGCGCTGGTGGAGCCGAGCAGCCACCGCGACACCCCCGACTTACCGTGAGTGCCCGTGACGATGAGGTCGGTGTCTTCGCGGGCCATTTCGAGGATGGCGTCGGCGGGCTGACCCTGCGTGACCCGCACCACGCGAACGCGGGGCTCGCCGAGGTAAGTGGCGCCGGCAGGCAGGGCATCGCGGAGCAGACCGGCAAGCGTGGCCTCGGCCGCGTGGGTGTCACCACCGACCGCGGCCAGCACGGTGAGGCGTGCGCCACATGCGCCGGCGATGCCGGCAGCGTGCTTCAGGACGCGCGGGGCGAGATCGGAAAAGTCCAGAGCGCACAGGACGGATGTGAAAGGAGCCATGGCGTCATTCTATCGGGCCGAGCGCCTACTCGACTGCATGGATGAGCTGGGGGATCGTCGGGCGACATCAGGCTGCCGAGGAGCGCGCACGGCGACGTTGACCACGAGGGCCACCTGCCCGCGGTAGGCGGCGAGCGGCGCGACGCGGCCGTCACGGGCGTGGGCCGTGAGATCGTAGAACGACAGCGAGGCGGGCGTGGCTCCGGAGGCAACGGCGGACAGGCGCCAGGCGATGGCGCCGACCAGGGCAAGCACCGCCGCGGCAACCACAACAGACGTCTGAATGACACCTCGTCTCGAGATCATCGGTGGATCACTGGGTTAGGACGCGGGGGCGGGGGAAGGGATCCGGGATCGCGTCGGGAGGGGAGGCAGACACATGGTCACACGACGAGAGCTGGTCACCACGGGGGCGATCGGGATGTTGTCGGGATCCGCGGCACGCGGGGGCGAGGAGCCGGCGTCGGATGGCACGGCGGCGCAGTCGGCCGAGGCGATCAGCGCGGAGGCGCTCCGGGGAATCCTGCGTGAGCTGCAGGAGATGCGTGAAGCGCTCGACCATGCGCTCCGGTCGAACTCGCTCACCATTGGCACCCTCATCCCGATCAGGCGCGCGTTCGAGCAGTTCCTGCGGGCGAACACGAAGTACCCGGACTACTGCGAGATCGGCCACGGCGTCTTCACGGAGCTCTACGACTGGCACGTGAAGCAGCGGCAGCCGATCGAGGTGCAGCGGGTGGAAGGGCGGATGGCCATTCGTTTCATGTTCACGTGGATGCTGCTCAGGCCCGAGCAGGATCCGAACTTCGTGGGCATTCCGTATGACCGAGGATGAGGAGTCGGAGGGCTGAGTGCGAGTGCTGAGTGCGAGCGCTGAGTGCGAGTGCTAGTCTGTCCCTCATGCTTCCTCCTGAACTGCAGGGACTGATGGACGACGTCGATGCCGCCGAGCAGGATGCGCGGGGGCTGGTGCGCGGGCTCGACGATCGGCAGGTGAACTGGCAGCCGGATGGCGGCAGGGCGTGGAGCATCGCGCAGTGCCTGGACCACCTGGCGCGCATGAACGGGTTCTATGTCGAGGCCGTGCTGCCGCGCGTGCGGCGGGCGGCGGCAGGCCGCACGCAGCCGTTCGCGTCACCGTCGCCCACGTGGATGGGTCGCACGTTCGTCGCGTCGATGGAGCCGCCCGTGACGCGCCGCTTCAAGGCCCCGAGCGCCCGCGTGGTGCCCGCGTCGCAGATGCCCGGCGCCGACGCGCTGGCCAGCTTCGTCAACAGCCACACGCGCTATCGCGAGCTGGTGCGGTTGTGCGCGGGGATCGACCCGAACCAGGTGCGCGTGCCCAATCCGTTCTTCAAGTGGGTGTGGATGCGGGCCTCGACCATCCTGCTCGTCATCCCTGCTCACGATCGACGGCACCTGTGGCAAGCGCGCCAGGTGCTCGCCCATCCCGACTTCCCGCTCGGCGCGGGGGGAAGGGGCCATTGAGCGATTGACGATTGCAGATTGACGATTCATCGGGTGAAGGGTGATCGGATCATTGGGGTATTGGATTGAGTGAGTGACGATTGCGCGATTGACTGATTCGTTGACGTCGGCCAGCGACGAATCGCCCGATCACTCAATCGCCAATCACTCGATCCGATTAGTCAATGCCGCAATCTCCAGTCGTCAATCAATCACTCAATCTGCAATCGCCAATCGCTCAATGGACGCCGTTCACCCGGCTCAGTACAGCACACGACCGAGCCGGGCAATTCCTTCTTCAATGCGGGCGAGGTCATTGACCAGCGGCCCGAACGAAATCCGCACGCCGGTGGCGATGGACGGTCCGAAGCCACGGCCGGGAACGACGAGCACGCCCGTCGCCTTCAACGCCTCGGGCACGAAGGCCTCGGCGTCGCGGCCCACGTCCACCACGGTGTAGAGCCCGCCCGCGGGCACCAGGCGCGGGCGCCGGAGGTGCCGGTCGACGGCGTCGATGGTCACCTCCGCGGCCTTCTTGTAGAGCGCGTTGGCGTGGTCCACATAGCGCTTCAGCGACCCGCTCGGGATCGCGCGCTTCAGGTAGCGGGCCATGGTCATCTGCTCCAGCGTGTCGGGGCAGAGGATGCTGCACTGCTGCACGCGCTCGATGGCATCGACCACGCCGGGCGCGGCTTCAATCCACCCGAGCCGCCGTCCCAACCCGCGCGCCCATTTCGAGTTCGAGTGGATGCCGATCACGTTGGGATGATCCGCCGGCGACCACGCGTAGTACGCGGGATACGGCGCGAAGTACTGGCACTTGTACGCGAAGTCGATCGCCAGCCACGCGCCCGCGTCGCGCGTCCGTTCGAGCATGGCCTCGGCCAGCGCCTGCGGCACGATCTGGCTGGTGGGGTTGTCGGGCGCGCCGAAGAGCACCAGCTTCGGCTTGTGCTGGTCGAACAAGCGGCGGAACTCGCGCGCCACGCCGTCCGGATCGGTGGCCGGGAGGTAGCTCCAGGTGGCCGGGTCGATGACGCGCAGCCGGACGATGTCGGCGCCCGGCGCCGCGAAGGCGAGTTGTCCCTCGTAGTTGGCGTAGGTCGGATCCAGCAGCAGCACCGTGTCACCCGGATCCACGAGCGTGCGGAACAGGTCGTGGGTCAGCTGTGTGCTGCCCATCCCGATCGCGATATGCTCCGCGCCCAGGCGCGGGACGCCGAAGAGCGTCGCCTCGAACTGCGCAATCTGCTCGCGGCACTCGAGATCACCGAGCGTCGCCGTGTAGCCGCCGCTTCTGTGGAAGAGGGCAGGGTCGCTCACGACCTCGACGTAGGCCCCCCGGAACTCCTCGGGCGCCTCGTGGTTCACCCACCCGCCTCCGAACGAGATCACCTCGTCCGGGTTCAGTCCCATGGCCACGATGTTCTGGCGCTCGGCCATCTTCATAATCTGCCGGATGGGCGAGGGCGACGACATCTGTGACCGGACGATGGACGAAAGGGCGGGCGCGGTGACCGAGGCCATGGTGATGATCATAAGTGAGAAGGGCCGGGGGAGGCCCTTCTCACTTCTCAGTTCTCACTTCTCACTTCTCACTTTTCACTTCAGCCTGCGTGTGTCAGCAGCCTGCTAGGGGATGACCGTCCAGCGGACGGCGTTGCGGCGCCTGGTCTGATCGCTCAGGTTCAGCTCCACCTGCAGGGTGTGGTCGCCACCAGCGAGGGCGCCGCCGGGCACCGGGCAGCGGAACGTCTGTCCGCCCCCGCCCGAGCCCGTCTGGAAGCACGACAGCAGGAACGCGGTGACGTCGTCGCCGTCCAGCCACACGCGGCCTCCCGTCAGGCCGGCGCCGGCCGGCAGCTGAACGCCGAGGACCAGGTCGAACGCGCCCGTGCGGAAGATGCGGCCCGACTCCGGGGTGATCGTCAGCCCCTGGGTCGCGACCGGCTCGCCGTAGATGAAGTCGTCCATCATGACCAGGTCCAGGCTTCCTGCCTCGTCTGGCCCCGGCGCCGCGTTGCCGCTGACGATGCGGACCTTCGCGACGAGCTCGCCCGCGTCGAACGACACGCCGAGAAACGAGAGCGTATCGTTGCCGGCCACCCACGGAACGAACTGCTCGTAGATGAGCGTCCCGTCTGGTGCGTAGAACTCCATCTTCGTGCTGAACTCACCATCGACGTCGGTGAACACCGCGCCGAAGCCGGTGACCGCCGCGGGGATGGCCGGGTCGCCGGGCACGTGGAAGACGGTCTCGGACACGTTGCTGTTCAGTGCCGTGAAGATGCGCGGGCTGCTGAACGACGTGAACAGATCCGGATAGGTCCCATTGAGCTCGGCGAACTCGGGCGTGGGCTGGCCGCTGATGGAGAAGCCGCTGCCCGGAGTGACGAAGGTGGCGCCGCGCGCCTGGAACGTCGGCATCGGGGTGGGGAACACCGCCGACGGCGCCGTGGCGCCACCGCCATCCCAGTTGATTTCGCGACGTCCGCCCGGTTGCGAGCCGGCCGTGTTGCCGTTGTTCGGGCCACCGAGATCTGCGCGGAACTGGTCGACGGCCGCCTGAATGGCTGCCGCGTTCGCGCCCGCCGCCTCTCGCACCACCGGGCCGGCCATGACCGGGCTGGCGGTCAGGAGTGCCACCACTGCAAACACCAAAGTCTTCATCGACTGCTCCTTTAACGGGTAACCGGGAGGCGGGCCCTTCGATACGGCAGGCTCCGTGACTCCCCGCACCCTCTCGATACGGAGGAGGGGTCCGGCGAGTCGTCAGCAAGGCGTAAGTGATTCGTAAGGATTCGGTGAGAGGCGCGACAACATTCCGCCACCCGCCCCCGTCTAAGCCGCGTATGGACACCCTGCTGCAGGACCTTCGGACCGGGCTTCGAGGCCTGCGCCGCAGCCCCGGCTTTGCCACCGCGGCCCTCGTCACGCTGGCGCTCGGCATCGGCGCCACCTCGGCCATCTTCAGCGTGGTGCGGGCGGTGCTGCTGGCGCCGCTGCCCTATGCCGAGCCCGACCGGCGCGTGCTCATCTGGAGCCAGTGGGTGGGCTTCGACAAGACCTGGCTGTCGAGCCAGGAAGTGGTGGACTACCGCACCCAGAGCCGGACGATGGCGGCGGTCGCGGCCTGGGATACCGGCCAGGAGAATCTCACCGGCGACGGCGATCCCGTGCGCGTGGGCGTTGGAGAGGTCACGGCGAACCTGTTCGAGGTCCTGGGCGCGAGCCCGCTTCTGGGTCGCGTGATTCGTCCCGAGGAGGATCTGCCGAACGGGCCGCCGGTGGTCGTCCTGGGCTATCGCCTGTGGCAGGCGCGCTACGGCGGCGACCCGGGCATCATCGGCCGCAAGGTCCTGCTGAACGACGTGCCGCACGAAGTGGTCGGCGTGATGCCGGACGGCTTCCGACTGCCGACCGACTTCACCGAGCATGCGGCGGAGCCCACCGAGCTGTGGCGCGCCATCCAGTTCGACATGGCCCATCTCCAGCGCGGCAGTCACGGTTACTACGGTGCCGCGGTGCTGGCGAACGGACAGACCGCGGCCACGGCTACCGAGGAGCTGCGCGCACTCACGCGCCGCATGACGGAGGACGGGCTCTATCCCGAGGCCATGCGGTTCACGGCGTTCGCGGTACCGCTGGACGAAGAGATCCGCGGCGGGGTTCGGCCGGCGCTGTGGATCCTGATGGGCGCGGTCACGTTCCTGCTGCTCATCGCGTGCACGAACGTCGCCAGCCTGCTGCTGGTGCGTGGCGATGCGCGGGTGCGCGAACTGGCGCTTCGGACGGCCGTGGGCGCGGCGCCTGCGCGGCTGGTGCGGCAGATGATCACCGAGAGCCTGCTGCTGGCCGTCAGCGGCGCGCTGCTCGGGCTCGGGCTGGCGGCCGCGGCGCTTCGTGCGCTGCTGGCGCTGGATCCGACGAGCCTGCCCCCGCTGGCGCCGGTGACGATCGATGGTCCGGTGATGGCGTTCACGCTGACGCTGGGCGTCGTCACGACCATCGTGTTCGGGTTGCTGCCGGCGCTGAGGACCCTCGGGATCAACCTCGTGGATGCCCTGCGCGAAGGCAGCCAGCAAGCCACCGTCGGTGGTGGACGGCAGCGGCTGCGGAGCGCGCTGGTGGTGGCCGAGGTCGCCCTGGCTGTCATTCTGGTGATCGGCGCAGGCCTGATGCTCCGAAGCCTGTCGGCACTCGGCCGCATCGACCTGGGATTCGAACCGGATCGCGTGCTGACGATGCGCCTGTCGGTGCCCAACGCGCGCTACGACACGCCGGAACGTGTCGTGGGGTTCTATCGCGACCTGCTGGCGCGCGTGCGCGCCTTGCCCGGCGTCGAGGCCGCGGGTGTGGTCCGCGCGCTGCCGCTGGCGACGACGATCGGCGACTACGGGCTCGACGTCGAAGGTTACCAGGAGACCCCGGGGGCCGGCGCCAAGGGCGACTGGCAGATCGTGTCGGACGGCGCGTTCGAGGCCATGGGCACACGCCTGGTCCGCGGCCGGTGGTTCAATGCAACGGACACCGCAGAGGCGCAGCCGGTGGCCGTGGTCAACGAGACCCTCGCGCGCCAGTATTTCCGCGCCGGCGCCGCGGTGGGCGGGCGCCTCCGCGTGGGCAGCATGCGAAACCCGTGGGTCGTCGTGGTGGGCATCGTGGCCGACGAGCGGCACAACGGCGTGACGGGCCTGGTGAAAGAGAAGTTCTACGTTCCCCACAGCCAGTGGCACGTGGCCACCGGAGGGAATCTCATCCGCAATGCCTTCGTGGTGGTGCGCACCACCGGCGACCCGATGGCCCTGGCCGGTCCCGTGCGCAGCGAGGTGCGCTCGATCGATCCGAACGTGCCCGTCGCCAACGTGCGGCCGATGAGCGAGGTGGTGGCGACCTCACTGGCCACGCCACGGCTCACCGGGTTCCTGCTGGGGACGTTTGCCGTCATCGCCCTGGTGCTGGCGGCGGTGGGCATCTACGGCGTGCTCGCGTATCTGGTGGCCAGGCGCACGCACGAAATCGGGATTCGCCTGGCGATCGGCGCCGACCGCGGCCAGGTGGTCAGGATGATCATCGGGCAGGGCGTCAGCCTCACCGTGTTGGGCCTGCTCGTGGGCATGGCCGGCGCCGTGGGCCTCACCCGCCTGATGGCGTCGATGCTCTACGATGTGTCGCCGTCCGATCCGCGGACCTACGCCGCGGTGGCCGTGGGACTGCTGGGCGTGGCGGCACTTGCCAGCGCGCTGCCGGCGCTGCGGGCGGCACGCGTGAACCCGCTCGCCGCGCTGCGAAGCGAGTGAGGGTGTGAGGCCATTGATGATTGCGAGAATGCAGATTGACGATTGATTGGTGATTGGGGGAATTGAGTGATTGGGTGATTAATCGAGCGATTGGCGATTGAGGGATTGGGCGATTCAGTTGTCGCGCTGGGATTCAGTTGTCGCGCTGGGTCGCCCCGATTCAGTCGTCGCCAATCTGCAATCGACAATCGCCCAATGTCCAGCGTCCCGATACCTGCAGGACCGACATTCGCCTCGCCATCCGGCTCCTCGGAAAGAATCCTGGGTTCGCTGTCACAGCCATCGTGACGCTGGCGCTGGCGATTGGCGCCAACACGGCGGTGTTCTCGCTCGTGGACGCCGTGCTGCTGAAGCCCTTGCCCTATCCGCGGCCCGAGCGGCTCGCGGTGGTGTCCCGCGAGGTGTCGCCCGCGGCCGCGGTGGTGCAGGAGGACGTCAGCCACACCGGCGCGGTGTGGGAGGCCGTGCGCGACAACGCGCGCTCGGTGGATGCCGCGGCAGTCGGGCATGTCAGCGCAGGTCAGCCTGGTGACCGGCGACCGTGCGCTGGCGGTGCGGCCCGAGCGGGTGGGCGCGGGTTACTTCCGGGTGCTGGGCGTCGGGCCCGCGCTCGGACGCGAGTTCTCGAGCGACGAAGACCGGCCGGGCGGCGACCGCGCGGCCATGATGAGCGATCGGCTCTGGCGAACCGCGTTCCGCGCCGACCCCTCGGTCGTCGGACGGACGATCCTCCTCAAGGGCGAGCCGCACACCGTGGTGGGCATCATGCCCTCGTCTTTTCGCAGTGACGTCGATGCCGACCTGTGGACGCCGGTGCGTGCCACCCCCACAGGGGAGGGCGAGGGCGAGAACTTCGCTATCCTCGTGAGGCTGCGCGAGGGCGCGACGTGGGCCCAGGCCACGGCCGAGATCGCAGCGGTAGCCGGCACGGCCGCGAGGCATCCCCCGGCGTCGAGCGGCCTCACCGTCCGCTACGCCACGGTGCCGCTGCAGGCCGCTCTGGCGAGCCAGGTGCGGCGGCCGCTGTTGCTGCTCTGGAGCGCGGTCGGACTGGTGCTGCTGGTGGCCTGCATCAACCTTGCAGGACTGCTGCTGGCGCGGGCCGGCTCGCGCGCGCGGGAGATCGCCACGCGCCTGGCCATTGGCGGCAGCCGGCGCGCCATCGTCCGGCAGCTGCTGGTCGAAAGCCTGGTGATTGCCGCGGCAGGGGGGCTCGCGGGCGTCGTGGTCGGCGCCCTCGCCCTGGACGGGCTGAAGTCGATGGCGGACGGATTGGTGGGCACGCCGTGGGGCGACGTCGGCCTCGACGCGCGTGCGCTGCTGGTGACGATGGCGATCTCGGTGCTGACGTCACTGGTGTTCGGGCTCGCGCCGGCATGGCAGGCGACACGCGTGGACGTCCGGGGCGCGCTCTCCGCGGCGGGCACCCGCGCGGTGGCCGGCGGCGCCGGCGGATGGCCGCGGCGGCTGCTGGTGGTGGGCGAGGTGGCGCTCGGGGTCATGGTGCTCGTTGGCGCGGGACTGCTCATCCGCACGTTCGTCCACCTGCAGACACGCCCGACAGGCTTCGACCCGCGCGGCCTCGTGGCCGCGTCGGCCTCGCTCGAGGATGCCCGCTACGCCGAGCACGCACGCGTCGCGAGGCTCTTCGAGACGAGCCTCGCGCGTCTGGCCTCGGTGCCTGGCGTGGAATCCGCGGCCGTGTCGCTGGGCCTGCCGGCGAACGAATCCTGAACATGGGCGCGCAGCGCGTGGGCGCTGCAGGAGCGGTCGGTGAGTTCCTGTTCTCGACGGCGACCTACGTCACGCCCGGCTACTTCGAGACGCTGCGCCTGCCGGTCCGGAGCGGGCGCGGCTTCGATCGGTTCGACACCACCGGGGGCGCCCCGGTCGTCGTGATCAACGAGGCCTTCGCTCGACGCCATTTCCGGGAACAGGACCCGATCGGGCAGCCGTTGCGGATGGCCAACCGCGTCCGCCAGGTCGTGGGTGTGGTCGCCGACGTTCAGCAGCAGGGCGGCTTCTCTGGCTACGGGCCCATCGACGCGCTGCCCGCCATCTACGTGCCCTTCGCGCAGTTCCCCACGGCGGGGCTGCGCGTGTATCACGGCTGGTTCTCGCCGGCGTGGATCGTGCGCGAGGCGGCGCCCGGCGCGGTCAGCGAGCCATCGCTCCGGCAGGCGATGACGGAGGTCGATCTCGACCTGCCGCTGGCCTTGGTTCGGGCGGTGGACGAGGTTCGCGCAGCGGCGCTGGGACGCCAGCGCCTGGTGATGACGCTCGTCGGCGTGCTGGGCGCCGCGGCACTGCTGCTGGCGGCACTGGGCATTCACGGCCTCATCGCGGGCGGCGTGGCGGAGCGGACGCGGGAGCTCGGCATCCGCCTGGCGCTCGGCTCGTCGGTCGGCCAGGCGGTGCGCACGGTGTCGCTGCCCGGCGTCTACCTGGTGCTCGCAGGCCTGGCCATCGGCGCCGTGCTGTCCCGGGGCGCCTCGGGTCTCGTCCGCGGCCTCATCTGGGGCGTCGCCGAGGACGACCCGCTCACGTATGCCGCGGTGGCCGGGACGCTGCTCGCCGTTGCCGTGGCCGCCTCGCTGCTGCCCGCTCGCCGCGTGCGGCGGCTGGATCCTGCCCGGCTGCTCAGGACGGAGTGAGCGGGTGGGGGGCCAATGATGATGCCATTGATGATTGGGTGATTGCAGATTGACGATTGATTGGTGATTGGGGGGTATTGAGTGATTGGGTGATTAATTGAGCGATTGAGCGATTGAGCGATTGAGCGATTGAGCGATTGAGCGATTGAGCGATTGAGCGATTGAGCGATTGAGCGATTGGGTGATTCAGTTGTCACGCGAACGAATCGCTCGATTGGTCCAATCGCTCAATCACCAATCACTCCCTCAATCACTCAATCCACCAATCGTCAATGAATCGCTCAATCTGCAATCTACAATCAGTCAATGTCCACCTCGGCCGCCCTGCGGGTGCTGCGTCAACACGGCGTCGCCTTCACCGAGCACCCCTACCGCTACGAGGAGCGCGGCGGCACCCGCGTGTCGTCGCGCGAGCTCGGGGTGGACGAGCACGCGGTCATCAAGACGCTCGTGATGCAGGACGAGCGCCAGCAGCCCCTCATCGTCCTGATGCACGGCGACCGTGAGGTGTCGACGAAGAACCTGGCGCGGCAGATCGGCGCGAAGACCGTGGAACCGTGCGAGCCCGGCGCTGCCGAGCGACACACCGGCTACCAGGTGGGCGGCACCTCGCCCTTCGGCACGCGCAAGGTGATGCCCGTCTACGTCGAGCGCGGCATCCTCGCCCTTCCGCGCCTCTACGTCAACGGGGGGAGGCGCGGGTTCCTGGTGGGCATGACGCCCGCGGACCTCGCCCGCGTGCTGGCCCCCACACCCGTGGACGCGGCGCAGGAGGCCGCCCGGTAAGAAGCCACGAAGACCTGAAGGGCACGAAGAGGGCCGACGCCAGACCCCGGTTGTCGCCATTGCGATCAATAGTTGACACAAGTCAACTATCTGGTGGACCATGGTCCACCAGAGGAAGCCGCCGCCCATGCCGCCGCCCGCCCGGCCCGATTCCCGCCTCGACGCCGTCCGGCGGTTCAACCGCCTCTACACCCAGCGCATCGGCGTGCTGCACGACGACTACCTGCACAGTCCGCTGACGCTGTCGCAGGTGCGCGTGCTCTACGAGGTCCATCGCGATCCGCCGTCTGCCGCCTCGGAACTGGCCCGCGAGCTCGACCTCGATCCCGCCTATCTCAGCCGCCTCCTGCGGGGCCTCGCGCGCACCGGCCTGGTGCGGCGGACGGCCGCGGCCGGCGATGGGCGCAAGAGCCTCGTGTCGCTCACGGCCCGGGGCCGTCGCCTCCTCGACACGCTCCAGGAACGATCCCGGGCGGAGGTGGCGACGCTGCTCGCGCCCCTCTCCCGCGAGGCGCAGGACGAGCTGCTCGCGGCGATGGGGACCATCGAGCGCGTGCTCACCGGCAGGGCGGGCGCCGCCCCGCCGTACTTGCTGCGACCGCACCAGCCGGGCGACATGGGCTGGGTGGTCTCCCGGCACGGCCTCGTCTACGCCAACGAGTACGGCTGGGACATGACCTTCGAGGCGCACGTGGCCGGCATCGTGCAGCATTTCATCGAGCACTTCGATCCGGCGCGCGAGCGGTGCTGGATCGCGGAGCGGGACGGCAAGCCGGTGGGATCGGTCTTCCTGGTGAAGAAGTCCGCCACGGTGGCCAAGCTGCGCCTGCTCATCGTGGAGCCGTCGACGCGCGGCCTGGGTATCGGCGCGCGGCTCGTGCACGAGTGCTCGCGGTTCGCGCGGCAGGCCGGGTACCGCAAGATCACGCTCTGGACCAACAGCATCCTGGACGCGGCACGCCACACCTACGAGCGCGCGGGGTACCGCATGATCGCGCGCGGCGCCCCCGAGCATCGCTTCGGCAAGGACCTCGTCTTCGAGACGTGGGAGCTGACGTTGTGAGCGACCTCCCGGGAGCGCCCAAGACCGGCGACGTGACCTACGTGTGCGGGCACGCGCCACGCGAGATCGCGCGCCTCGCCCTCCAGTCGCGCATCTACGAGGCGGTGACGAGGCGTCTCCTGTCCCGGGCCGGCATCGGCGCGGGACGTCATGTCGTGGATCTGGGATGCGGCGGCGGTGACGTGAGTCTTCTGGCTGCCGAAGCCGTGGGGCCAACGGGATCGGTGCTGGGCGTGGATCGCTCGGCAGACGCCGTCGCGGCGGCCAGGGCGCGCGCGCGCGAGGCGGGCCAAGCGCACGTGCGCTTCGTGGTGGCCGAGCTCGATGCCTGGGCCCCCGAGACCCAGGTGGACGCGGTCATTGGCCGCTTCGTCCTGATGCACCAGCGCGATCCCGTGTCGCTGCTGGCGCGGGCGCGGGCGTGGGTGCGGCCCGGCGGCGTCTTGGCATTCGTGGAGTCCGACAACGCCTGGTGCCAGCCCGGGCGGCACTCGCGTCCGCATTCGCCCACCTATCACCGCATCGTCCAGGCATGGCAGCGCGTCCTCGGCGCCGCTGGCGCGCATCTCGACATGGGCTCGCGCCTCGCGGAGTGCTTCGTCGCCGCGGGACTGCCGGACCCGTCGGATGAGGTGGACACCCCCACCACGGGCGATCCGGCGTCACCCATCTTCCGGTTCGCCGTGGAGAGCCTGCGCAGCATGCTGCCGCTGGCGGCCGCCTCCGGCGTACCCGTGCCGGCGGCGGCCGAGATCGACACTCTCGAAGCATCGCTTCGAGCCGAGGTGGCAGCGCTCGGCGGCACGCTCAGCGCGCCACCCGGGCATGCGGTGTGGGCCCGCGTGCCCGGCTAGTCTCCTGGTTACCGCCGCGCGCGGATCTCGTCGAGCAGCGTGCGCAGCTCCGCGATGGCCGCGCCTTGCTCGGCCACCTGGCGCGCCAGTTCAGCGCGCTCCCGTTCGAGGCGCTGCACCTCCGCGAGGAGGAGTGGTGACAGGGCGTCCGGGCGGACCGACTGCGCTTCGCCGGCGGCGTTGTTGACGACGAGCCCGGGCATCACCTCGGCTACCTCCTCGGCGATCAACCCGTACTGCGTCATCCGAGCTCCTTCGTTCGCTCCAGACTTGTCGCGAAACGACACGGGCCGCAGCGACTGGACGATGCGGCTCGAGTCACCGATCGGGCGGACATCCTCCATGGTGCGCGCGGATGTGGTGACGGTGTTGGTGCCCAGCTTGCCCCCGGGCGTCACGTACACGGGCTGGCCACCGATGGCGGCGGCGCCATGGATATTCCCGATGTAGGTGGCGTTGCTCTCCGTCTGGAGGCCGTCTGCCCCAATGTAGATGTTGTTGTCCCCGTTGACCAGGGTATCGCCCGCAAATCGCCCAATGGCGACGTTGTTGCTGCCCAGGCTGTAGTAGAGGGCGTTCTGGCCAACCGCAGCATTGAAGTTGCCAGAAACGTTGCTGTACAGCGCGTTGTCGCCGACGGCGGTATTCCCAAAGCCGCCTGTGCTGGCCCTCAGCGTTCCCAGGCCAAGGCCAGTGTTCGATTGGCCGGTGACGTTGTTGAGCATCGACTCGAAGCCGACCGCGGTGTTGTAGCTGGCCGTGTTGGCATTGAGAGCGGCGTAACCGAGGGCGACGTTGAACCCCCCCGCGACGTTGGCGGACAGGGACGCGGCGCCCACCGCGGTGTTGACAGAGCCAGTCGTCGTCTGCTCCAGCGCCCCTGAGCCGACCGCCGTATTGTGTGTCCCCGTGGTCACCCCCGCCAGTGCAAGCGCGCCGACCTTCGTCGAGTTCGTCTCGGGCCCCGCGTGGGTGTGGTCGCTGCGCGCGGCCGCGGTGGCCGCCCCAGTACCCGCGAAGTCCACCGCCAGGGCGACGTCGCCGGACGTCCCTCCGCCGAGCAGTCCGACGCCTGCGGCCACACCCGTGATGTCGCCACCTCCGCCGCCCGCTGCCGCCGCGCAGGTGACCGTGCCGTCCTGGTTCACACCAGTCATCAACTCTCCGGCCGGGCACACGCCGGTCACGCGCGACTGGATCTGTGTTGGGTCGATGGCCGACAGCCCGATGCCCGCGGGCGGGCGCGGGCTGCCGCCGGTGCTGGCGCCCGCTGTGAACACGAAGGCGCCGGCCGCCCCCGCGCTGTCGCGCCAGGTGCCGCCGAGGGTGGCGAGCGCGATGATGGCATCCACGTGCACCGGCACGCCGCCCGGGGCGGTGACGATGTTCAGGCCGAAGCCGATGGAGCCATCGGGATTGAGGAACGCGAGTCCCGTGACCCCTGCCTGCTGGCCCGCGCCGCACTGATCGTCGGTGCCGTCGATCTGGTACTGCGCGCCCTGCTGCACGACGGTGACCGACAGGACGTTGCAATAGGGTTGCAGCTGCCAGCGGAAGGTCCCGAGCGGCTGCGCAGAGGCCGCCGCGGCGGTCAGGCCGACGAGCAGGATGATCGAGAGAAACGTTGCGGGTCGGTGTTGCGACATGGGCACTCCAGTCACGGCCTGAGCAGGGCGGCCGCGCGGCGCCAAGTGTCAGGGGTGGGGTCCCCTCACGCAAATGGAACGTGGGTGGATTGGAGGTGGCACCGTAAGCGTGTGATGGCAGGGGAGTTCGAGCGCCATGTGGCACCATGCCCGGCCGCGCAGCGGTTCAACCGCGCCGCCACCCGGGCCACCTCTGCCAGGTCGGCCACGCCGACGAGCACCCGCTGCGGTAGACTCGCCGCACCATGTCCCAGAGCCCTTCCCATGCCGCCGTGGCCACTGCCGTTACTGCCGTACTGGCGTTGAGCCTGTCAGCTCCGGCGCTCACGCAGCGCGCTCCACGCGCCAGAGATCTCGGCGTGCCCTTCGACGGGACGCCCGGCGCCGCCAACGCCATCACCGATGTGGCCGGCGTGACCGTTGGTCACTCGACCATCATTTCCGGGGAGGGGGCGCTTCGCGTGGGGCAGGGCCCCGTGCGCACCGGCGTGACGGCCATCCTCCCGCGAGGACGCGACTCGATGGCGCGGCCCTCGTTTGCCGGCTGGTTCTCCCAGAACGGGAACGGGGAGATGACCGGCACCACGTGGATCGAGGAGTCCGGCTTCCTGGAAGGCCCGGTGATGATCACCAACACGCACAGCGTGGGGGTGGTGCGCGACGCCGTCATCCAGTGGCGCATCAAGAGCGGCCCGCCCGACGCCTCGGGCTACTGGTGGTCGCTGCCGGTCGTCGCCGAAACCTACGACGGCGTGCTGAACGACATCAACGGCTTCCACGTGAAGGAGCGGCATGCCTTCGAGGCACTGGACGGCGCCCAGGGCGGGGCGGTGCCGGAAGGCAACGTCGGCGGCGGCACCGGGATGGTGTGCTACGGGTTCAAGGGCGGCATCGGCACCTCGTCGCGGGTCGTGAAGGGTGGGGAGGGGTCGTACACCGTGGGCGTGCTGGTACAGGCGAACTTCGGCCGGCGATCGCAGCTGATGGTGGCCGGCGTGCCCGTGGGCCGCGAGATTCCCCAGCCGGCCCAGGCGGCCGTCCTGGACGATCCCGTGCGCGGCGACCTCGGATCCATCATCATCGTGGTGGCCACCGACGCGCCCCTTCTGCCGCACCAGTTGAAGCGCCTGGCGCGGCGCGCGACGCTCGGCATGGGCCGCACCGGCGGAACGTCGGGCAACGGATCGGGCGACATCTTCATCGCCTTCTCTACGGCCAACACCGAGGCCTTCAAGGGCTCCGGCCTGGCCACGCTGCAGATGGTCTCGAACGAGGAGATCAGCCCCATCTTCGACGCCACGGTGCAGGCGACTGAGGAGGCCATCATCAACGCACTCGTCGCGGCCGAGACGATGACCGGTGCCGACAACCGCCGAGTGGAGCGCCTGCCCCACGATCGGCTTCGCGAGGCGCTGCGCACGTACAACCGGCTGGCGCCGTAGTCGCGCGCATCACCATCCGGCCCGGACAGCGTAGTACAGGCCGAACCCGATCGCGGCGCCGATGCCGAGCAGGGACGTGATGCTGCTCGTGAAGTAGGGATAGACGGTGAGCAGGAGCCCCGCCACCGCGTGAGGCCACCGCGCCTGCTTCTTGCCGTACACGATCAGGACGAAGCCCACCCCGCTGGGGATCATCGACAGCAGCAGCCAGGCCGGGTCGAGCTCCATGCCCGAGCGTACACCCGGGAGCGCCCATCGAAGGCGGCCGTAGCGGTATCAGCGGGGTGGCCCGCGGCGGGCAACGGTTCAGCTGCCTCGCCGCGCGCAGGTTCCTCTCGCCATCGCCACCGTCCGGTATTGATACCTCGGGCGCCATGGAACCATGACGGTGGCGGGCAGATAGGCGCTGGCATATATACCTACAATAGGTATAGTATGCCGACCATGGCACGATTCGACCCATCGACGTACTTACCCCTGACGCCCGCCATGTTCCAGGTGCTCGTGGCCCTCGCCGACGGCGAGAAGCACGGGTACGCGGTGATCAAGGAAATCGCCCGGCGGACAGACGGCAAGGTGCGCCTGAGGGCAGGCACGCTCTACGCCGTCATCCGCCGCTTCGTGGACGACGGGCTGATTCAGGAGTCGGCGGAGCGGCCGGACCCGGCCCTGGACGACGAGCGTCGGCGCTACTACCGGATCACGGATCGCGGGCGCGCCGTGGCGATGGCCGAAGCGCGGCGCATGACCGACACGCTGGCGCAGGCGCGGGCCAAGCTGGGAGCGATGTGATGCAGGAACGACTGTTCCGCTGGCTGCTGCGCGTGCTGCCCGAGGAGTTCCGGGATGGCTACGCGCGAGAGATCGAGGCCACGTTTCGCGCGGAGGCGCGGGACGCGCGCCGCAGCGGCCGTCGCGCGGCGCTGGTGGTGCTGTGGCTGGCGACCATGGCCGACGTGCTGAAATCCGCTCCGGGGCAGCACCTCGACATCCTCTGGCGGGACGTGCGCTTCGCCGTGCGTGCCATGGTTGCGCGTCCGGCTCATGCCCTGACCGCGGTAGGCACCCTGGCGATCGGCATCGGCGCCAACGTGGCGATGTTCGCCGTGGTGGACGGCGTGTTGCTTGCGCCGCTCGATTATCGCAATGCAGACCAGCTCGTGTCGGTGAACGAGACGAGCCACGGCGAGGACCCCGGCAACATGGGTTACCTCTCCTTCGTGGACGTGAAGTCACGCGCGCGCAGCTTCAGCCACCTCGTGGCGGCCACACAGTCTACGGCGACCTTCAGCGGCGGCGGGCAGGATCCCGAGCGTGTGAACGCGATGCGCGTCTCGCGCGAGTACTCCGAAATGGTGGGCGTGCTGCCCGTGCTCGGGCGCGCGTTCACGGAGGCCGAGGATCGGCCGGGCGCGGCCCGACGCGTGGTCATCCTGAGCGATGGACTGTGGCGCCGGCGGTTCGGCGCCGACCCCTCGGTCATCGGGCGTCCCGTCACCATCAGCGACGTGCCGTTCACGATCGTGGGCGTGATGCCACGCGGATTCGACGACATCGTGGCCAGCCGTTTCTACCAGGACGCGGCGGTGTGGTTTCCGCTGGGCTACGACCCCGCGGCCAGCTTCGCGTGCCGGACCTGCCGACACCTGTCCGTGCTTGGTCGCCTGGCGGCTGGGGTATCACCAACGACCGCCGAAGCGGAGCTGACCAGGCTGTTCGAGGCCATCGAGCGGGAGCATCCCTCGGACTACGCCGGGGCTGGCGCGCGCGTCACGACGCTGGGCGAGGTGTTCCTGGGGCCGGTGCGGCCCGCACTGCTGCTGTTGTGGGGCGGCGTGGTGCTCCTGCTCCTGGTGTCGTGCGCCAACGTGGCCAGCCTGCTGCTGCTGCGCGCCAGCGAACGGTCGGCCGAAGTGGCCGTGCGCGCGGCGCTTGGGGTGACGCGCAGACGACTCGTGCGGCAGCTGCTGACCGAGTCGGTGCTGCTGTCGTGCACGGGTGCGCTCGTGGGGCTGCTGCCCGCGTGGGCCGCCGTGCGGGTGATGGCGACGTATGGACCGCGAGAGTTACCGCGCCTGGCCTCGCTTGCGGTCGACGAGCGCGCCGTGGCCGTCGCGGTGCTGCTGGCGATGGCGAGCGGTGTGCTGTTCGGCCTCGCACCTCTGCGGCAACTTGGACGGCAGGACGCCCTGGATGCCCTCAAAGGGGCGGGTCGCCGAACGGGCGGAGCAGCCGCCTGGCGCGCGCGGGCCGTCCTCGTCACCGGCAACGTGGCCATGGCCGCCGTGCTGCTGGCGGGGTCGGGCCTGCTCGTCCGGAGCGCGACGCGGCTGCTGGCCGTGCAGCCGGGCCTCAACCCCGATGGCGTGCTCACCATGCGGCTGTGGGCCGGCGGCCGCCGCTTCAATGAAGGCGAAACGCCGCAGCAGGTGGCCACCGCCGCGGCCTTCTATGACGACGTGTTGAGCCGCATCCGCGCGCTGCCCGGCGTGACGGGCGCATCCGCGGTCACGACGCTGCCGTTGGGTGGCGGCGTCGATGGGTTTGGATTCCACGTGGCAGGGCGCCTCACGGCCAATCCCGAGGACGCGCCATCCGCCGACCGCTTCGTGGTGACGCCGGGCTACTTCGCCACCCTGGAGATTCCGCTGCTGCGCGGCCGCCTGATCGACGAGCGCGATGGCCAGCAGTCCGAAGCCGTCGCCGTCATCAACCGCGAGGCGGCCGAGACGATCTTCGCGGGCGAGGACCCGATCGGACATCGCGTCATCCTCGGCGGCCCGAACGGCGCACCGCGCACCATCGTCGGTGTCGTCGGCGACGTGCGGCATCACGGCCTGGACCGCCCGGTGGGACTGCAAGTGTACGTGCCACAGGCACAGTGGGCCTGGGCGGAAACGTTGATGACACTGGTCGTTCGCACCATCGGTGCGCCGGTGGCCCTGGCGGGCGCCGTGAGGGACGTGGTGCGCGACGTGGATCCGGCCCAGCCGGTGACCGACGTGCGCGCCTACCGCGACGTGGTGGCGACCACGACCAGTACCCGGAGGTTCGTGACCGGAGCGCTCGGTGTGTTCGCGGCGCTGACGCTGCTGCTGGCCCTGATCGGGCTGTACGGCGCGCTCAGCGTCACCGTGGCGCAGCGGCGGCTCGAGATTGGCATCAGGCTCGCGCTGGGCGCGCGACCCGAGGCGATCCGGCGCATGGTATTCCTGAACGGCCTCCGGCCGGTCCTGGCGGGCGTGGTTGTGGGCACCGCGATGGCACTGGTGGTGCTGCGTGGGATGACCGGGCTCCTGTTCGAGGTACGCCCGGCCGACCCGGCCGCGCTGGCAGGCGCGCTGGGGCTGCTGGTGGCGGCCGGCGCCGCAGCGTGCGTTGTCCCCGCCTGGAGAGCGGCGAGGATCGATTTGGCGAGATCGCTGCGGGCGGAGTAGCACGGGGTGCGCCGGTCCTACAAGTCGAGTCGCATCATCGGCTCGGGCACCACGCCGTAGCCCAGCCTCCGATAGACGTGCGCGCCGGCGTCGGTGGCGTTCAGCGCCAGCCGCTCGATGCCGTGCTCGCGACACCACGCGTGCATCGCCTCCATCAGGCGGCGGGCCAGCCCGTGCCCGCGGTGCGCGGGCTCCACGAACACGTTGAACACCCACGCCATCAGCGGCGCATCCATCCGCGACGGCCCGGGCGACCACGGCATCACGATGAGGCCGCCGCCCCCGACGACGTCGCCCTTCTCCGTCTGGATCATCCAACCGCGGTAAGTGCCGGCCGGAATCGCCTCGGCGTACCACCGCGTGCACGCATCGGCCATGGCCGGGTAGTCGCACACCGTGCCCATCTCGCGAAACATCCGCTCGCGGTGGTGGACGATGTGCCGGACATCGGTGGAGGTTGCGGGTCTGATGGCGTAGGTCATGGCGGCTGGTATCCATGATGCCCCAGGCGTATCCTGACGGGGTGTCCCCCCGCGGCTGACCCGTGTCCGAAGGAGGATTGATGCGCGCCCAACTCCTCGTCGTCGTGCTCTGCTCGCTCGGGCTGACCGCCTGCACCCGCAGCCTCCAGGGGCAGTGGTCCGGGACCTCCGACTACTTCAACGCGCCGTTCACGATGGATATCACGCAGGCGGCCGATGGACGCCTCTCCGGCACCTATCAGGACCAGCACGACAAGGGGTTCGTGGACGGCACCTACAACGGCGAGCCGACCTGCTCGTTCCGGGTGAACTTCGGCGACACCGGGTTGCTGTTCGACGGTACGTTCGAGGGCACGAAGAAGGTGGTGGGGACGTTTCGGCGCACCGGGGGCACTCACGACTTCGAGATGACCAAACCGTAGGGAGTGCCCGGGCGCGACGCGATGCCACGTGCAGAACGGACGGCTAATCGGAGCGCAGTCCATCCGCCGGGTTCACCCTTGTCGCGCGCCACGCGGGCACGGCGGATGCGGCCAGTGCGACGCCGGCCAGCACCGGGACAGCCACCAGGAAGCTGACGGGGTCCCAGGGCGTGACCCCGAACAGTTGACTGCGCATCGCCGGGGTGGCCGCGCACGCCGCCGCGACGCCAATGGCGAGCCCGGCCAGCGCCAGGCGGAGGCCCTCGCCGACCACGAGACCCATCAGGGATGCCTGGCCCGCGCCCAGCGCGACGCGCAGGGCCAGCTCCGGCTGTCGTCGCGCGACGCCGTACTGGATGACGCCGTAGACGCCGACCGACGCCAGCATCACGGCCAGGGCCGCGAACACGATCGCCAGCAGCATGGTGAACCGCTGGGTGGCGCGCGCGCCGGCCACGTACTCGGACAGCGGCCGCACGTCGAAGACGGGCAGTTGTGGATCGAGCGCTGCAACCGTCGCGCGGATGGCACCGCTCAGCGAGGCCGGATCGGTGTTCGTGCGGATCATCCACGCCATCGGGTTGCGATGCGCCTGGCGAACGGGGAAGTACACCTGCTCGCGCACCTCCTCGAGCAGGCTCAGGTGGCGCAGGTGCCGGACGACGCCGACCACCGTCACCCAGACCGTGGGACGGCCGGTGACGCGCGGGTCGGTGGCCAGCCGCTGCCCGATGGCGCTGGCGCCGGGCCACGCGAGCCTGGCGAGGCGCTCGTCCACGATGGCCACGAGGGCGCTGTCCTCGTCGTCGTCTTCGGTGAAGTCGCGTCCCTCGACGATGCGTGCGCCGATGGCCTGGAACGCGCCTGGTGATACCGCGCGGCTGTCGGCGCGGCGGGCACGCGACTCGTCGCTGCCCGCCTCGGTGAGGTAGGTCGTGCTCCAGTTGGGGATGTTATCGAAGGGCAGGTGGCTGATGGCCCCCGCGTGCGACACGCCCGGCAGGGCAGCCAGCCTGGTCTCGAGCTGGCGCGCGAAGGCATCCAGCGACTCCTGGGTGCGATAGCGGTTGCCCGGCAGCGCAAGGCGGAAGGTGAGCACGCCGCGGTCGTCGAAGCCCGGCTCCACGGTCGTGAGGTTCGCGAACGTTCGGACGATCAGCCCGGCCCCCACGAGCAGCACGACACCGAGCGCCACCTGCAGCACCACGAGGCCTTTGCGGACGCGGTGATGGAACGCGCTGCCGAGACTCCGCCCGCCCTGGTGCAGCAGGCCCACGAGGTTGGCGCGGACCATCTCGGCCAGCGGCGCGAACGAGAAGGCGAGCGCCACGGCCAGCGCCGTCGCGGCCGTGAATGCCAGCACGGCGGCGTCGAGCCCGACCCCGGCAATGCGATCCAGGCTGGCGGGCCGAGCGGCGGCCAGGAGCTTCAGGAGCAGCCAGCCCGTGGCGAGCCCGGCGGCGGCAGCCAGCCCCGCGAGGACCAGCCCTTCGGCCAGGCACTGCGAGACCAGCCGGTGACGGCCGGCCCCGAGCGCCAGGCGCAGCGCCGTCTCGCGCGAGCGGCCCGCTGCTCGGGCCACGAGGAGGCCGGCGACGTTGACGCACGCAATCAGCAGCAGCACCGCCACGCCGCCTTGCAGCACCAGCAACGCGGGCCGGATGTCGCGCACGCCGTCGTCGTGCAGGCCGATGGTGGTGAACGCGCGGCCGGCGCTGCCGTACTCGGCGTACCTGGCCCCGATGTTCGCGGCCACCACAGACACCTCACGCGCGGCCTCGTCCACCGACACACCGTCGCGCATGCGTCCCACCACGCGCAGGAACATCTGGCCGCGCGGCCCGCCTGTCATGTTGCGGTTGAAGGGCTGCCACGCCTCGAGCTGCTCGGGGACGTTCGAGTCCGGCGGCATCAGGAGCCGGAAGCCCGGGGGCATCACGCCGATGATGGTGGTGGGCTGGTCATTGACCAGCACGCGCCGCCCGACGATGGCGGGGTCCGCGCCGTAACGGGTGCGCCACAGGCCGTCGCTCAGGAGCATGGTGGTGGGGCCGGCGGCGGGCTCGTCCTCGTCCACGAACGTGCGCCCAATCGCGGCGTCGGCGCCCAGGAGCGAGAAGAAGTTGGCCGTGACCAGGCCAATACGCAGCTGCTGCGGATCGTTCTCGCCGGTCAGCGCGGTCGTCGTGGCCCAGATGGCCCCGAAGCCTTCGAAGCGCGTTGCCTGCTCACGCAGGTCCGCCAGCTCGGGGCCGGACAGCGGCCCGCGCGGGTAGCCGGCCGTCGTCATGTCGGACCAGACGAACACGAGGCGGTCCGCGCCCCGATAGGGCAGCGGCTGCAGCAGGACCGCGTTGACGAGGCTGAAGGTGGCGGTGTTGGCGCCGACGCCGATGGCGAGCGTGATGACGGCGGCCAGAGTGAAGGCAGGCGCCTTGCGGAGGCCGCGCCAGGCGAGCGCGATGTCGCGGAGCAGGGTGAGCGTCGGTGCGCCGACGCGGGCGTCGCGGACCTGTTCCTTGACCGATTCCGTGCCGCCCAGGTCCAGCAGCGCGCGACGCCTGGCTTCGGCCGGGCGGAGTCCCGACGCGACGTGGGAAGCGGCGAGATCATCCAGCGCCGACTGCAGCTCGGCGTCGAGGTCGGCGTCGAGCGCCGACTGCCGGGTCATGGTCCGCCACGCGCTCCGAATCCGGGCTCCGAGGGGCATGTGAGCCTCCTACGCGGGATCGAGCACCTGTCCGACGGCCGTCACGATGCGGTCCCAGGACTTCCGCTCGACGGCAAGCCGCTTCCGACCGGCCGGCGTGAGGCGGTAGACCTTGGCGCGACGGCCCTGGTCGGACTCGCCCCAGGCGCCCTCGATGAAGCCCTCCTGCTCGAGGCGATGGAGCGCGGGGAAGAGCGACCCCGGCTTCACCACGAAGGTGCCGCGCGTGATCTGCGCGATGCGGTCCGAGACGCCGAGCCCGTGCCGCGGCTCGAAATCGAGGGTCCGCAGGATCAGCAGGTCGAGCGTGCCCTTGAGCATGGCCGTGGGTCGTGGTGGCATAGGGTGTCTATATAGAACATCTATAGTGGACACGTCAACAGACCCGGACCGGGCCGCAGATGGGCCGCAGATGGCGCAGACGAGGCGGGGCCGCAGATTGCGCAGATGACGCAGAAGTCGGGGTCTCTGAACCCCAGAGCCTCAGAACCCCAGAACCTCAGGGCCCAAGACCCACGACCCACGACCCTACCCCCGCCGCCGCTGAGTCGCGAAGACGACCAGGCCGGCGAGCGCCCAGGCGGCGCCGACGGTTTGCGCCAGGACGCTGGCTTCGGCGATCACCCAAAGCGTGACCAGCGCGCCCAGGATGGGCAGCACGTAGTGCGCGCTCCGCGCGGTGCCCTTGCCGCGCACGACGAAGTAGCCCATGACCGACGCGTGCAGCAAGGTGAAGGCGGCGAGGGCCCCGACGTCCACGATCGAGACCAGCAGGTCGAGCCCATCCGCGCGGCGGGCGGCCCACACCGAGACGAACAGGGTGAGCGTTGCCGCGGTGACGAGCGACACGCGTGGCACGCCGTGCCGCGCGTCCACCCGTGCCAGCGCGCGGGGGAGCCGGCCGTCGCGGGCCATGCCGAACAGCAGGCGGGCGGCCGCGGCCTGCGCGGTCATCGCCGAGAAGGCGGGGCCCACGGCCTTGGTGATTGCCATCAACGTGGCCAGCCACGGCGCCAGCGCGGCGCGGGTGATGTCGTAGAAGGCGGTGCCCTGTTGCTCGGGGTGTGCGGCCAGGCCGGCCGGGTCCATCGGGCTCAGCAGGCTGGCCAGCCACGACTGCGCGACGAAGAGGACGCCGGCCACCGACAGGCAGAAGAGGATGGCGCGGCCCACCTCGCCCGAACTGCCGGTGCTCTCCTCGGCGAAGCTCGCGATGGCATCGAACCCCAGGTACGACAGCACCGCGACGGAGATGGCGCCGATGACCACGGAGAGGTCGAACGCGCCGAGGCCGGTCAGCGGTGACAGCCACGGTCGCGAGGGGCCGTCCACGGCCAGCACCACGCCGGCGATGAGGACGAACAGCGCGAGGACTGCGATCTCCGCCACCAGCACCACGAGGCCCACGCGTGCGGCGACGCCCACGCCCGCCAGGTTGAGGGCCGTGGTCACCGTGAAGGCCAGCACGGTGAACACCCACGCGGGCACCGTGGGGATGAGCGCGTGGAGGGCGATGCCCGAGAACAGGTAGGCCACGGAGGGAATGAGCAGGTAGTCGAGCATGGCCAGCCAGCCGGCCAGGAAGCCCGCAGGGCGTCCGAGGCCCTGGGTCGCATAGGCAAACACCGACCCCGCGTGCGGCACCACGCGCGACATCTCGGCGTACGACCAGGCGGTGAACGCCATGGCGACGGTAGCCAGCACGTACACCAGCGCCACCGCGCCGTTGGTGCGCGCGTCGAGCACGCCGAACACGCCGACCGGCGCGAGCGGGCCGATGAAGAGCAGCCCGTAGACGATCAGATCGCGGAAGGTGAGGGTGCGACGAAGCGCGGGGGCGGCCACGCGAGCAAATTATAGCGGCATGCGCCCGGCTGCCGTCCCGTACAATCGAGCGGGTAGCCGATGAACCCACACTGGCACCGCCGTGGACAGGCCAGGGCCCGGCCCGATCGGGCCGCGGCCTTCGTGCTCGGCATCGCCGTCACGGTGTGGGCCGGATGCGCGGGGCAGGGCCGGATTCGCACGCTCGAGCCCGGGGTGCTGACGGTGGCGGTCACGACCATCGCGCCGAGCGGGCCCTACGACTCCCAGCTCTGGATCCGCCGGTACGTGGAACGGTTCGCCGCCGGGCAGGGCCTGGCGCCGAAGTGGGTCGTGGTGCCATTCAACGAGTCGTGGAAGCGCGCCGGCCAGGACGAGGTGGACCTGGTGGCCACCAATGTCGCCAGCTTTCCCGATCGTGTCAGCGCCGGCGGCACGTTCTCGGCCCCGTTTCTCTACGAACGCCGAGCCTTGCGCGTTCATCCGCAGGACGGCGGGCGCTACGACACGATTGCGGACTTCATCGGCAAGCGCGTCGGCGTGGTGAAGGGCATGGCCGCGGAGCGGGATGTCCGTCGCCGCGCGCCCGAGGGAGTGGTCATCGTCACCACCGACTCGTTCGCGCAGCTCTACGAGCAGTTCGACCAGGGGGCGCTCGACGCCATCGCCGAGGCCGAGTACTACGCGCTCGATGGAAGCGTCATCCCTTCCCACGGGCCCGAGGTGATGCTGATCGACCTGCACGACCTGAACCCGGGCGAGCGCGAGGAGTCGGTGTTCGTCGTACGCGACGCGACCACGGGACTGCTGGACGCGTTGAACGCGTTCATCGCGCAGACGCCGTTTCCCTTGAGATGACGCGGATCAGTCGAGATGACGGGCCGCAGATGTCGCAGATGGCACGGATTCAAGCCGGCGCGACGCGGGGAGCAGGGCCCGGCGACGCGGCAAGCCGCGCTGGGGCAGAATCTGCGCAATCCGCGTAATCTGCGGAGTCAGACCCGTCGATATGGAATCTCCGTGAACATCGTCAGGCGCGCGAGCCGGATGATCTCCAGGAGGTCTCGGCGTTCGTGAAACTCCCGGCCGTCGCGATCGATGACAACGGCATCCGGGTCCAGGGCCGCCAGCCGCCGGAACTCGCCGTCGATGAGCTGAAAGCGCCGCACCATCTCTTCCACGTCCTCGTGCGACCGGTTGCGCAGCCGGATGTGCCGCTCGATGGTGGCGCTGCTCGACGTGAGGACGATGACGCGATCGGGCCGCCAGGCATCACCCAGGGCGGCCACGCGGCGCAGCGCGCCGTGGTGCTCCACGGGGTACTCCGCGATGTGCGCTTCGAGCGTGATGCGGGCGCCCTCGAAGAAGATCACCCGGTCGGGTGCATCGTGGGCCGCGGCGTCGCGGTAATTGGCGTCGTAGAGGCGCGCGAAGTACTCGGTGACGCCCACGGCGTTGCGGCCGGCCGCGATGTCCTCGAGGACCTCCACGGGCCAGACGCCCTTCTCACCCTCGCCGTACGCCCCGTTGTGGTAGAGATCGGCGAGCTGCCGGACGAGGGTGCTCTTGCCGACGCCCGGCCCGCCGACGATGGCGACGCGCATGGGGAGAGTCGTGTGCCGCTACCGCTGGCCGGCCATGGGCTGGGCGCCCTCGCGTGCCGATACCTTCGCCCAGGTGTCCTTCAGTGAGACCGTGCGGTTGTAGACGGGCGCGCCCGGGCTCGAGTCGGCGTCCACGCAGAAGTAGCCGAGCCGCTCGAACTGGAACCGCGTGCCGGGCAGGGCCTCGGCCAGCATGGGCTCGAGCCTGCACCCGTCCACCACCTCGAGCGATGTGGGGTTGATGAGCGTCGTGAACTCCACCCCCGCCTTGCCCGCCGTACCGTCGGGATCCTCCACCGTGAAGAGCCGATCGTACAGGCGCACCGACCCGGTCACGGCATGTGCGGCGGACACCCAGTGCAGCGTGGCCTTCACCTTGCGGCCATCCGGTGCGTCGCCGCCGCGCGTGGCGGGATCGTAGGTGCCGCGCAGTTCGACAATCGCACCCGACGCGTCCTTCACGACCTCGGTGCAGGTGACGAAATAGGCGTTCCGCAACCGCACCTCGCGCCCGGGCGCGAGGCGGAAGAACTTCTTCGGCGGGTCCTCCATGAAGTCGTCGCGTTCGATGTAGATCTCGCGCGAGAACTCCACCTTGCGCGTGCCCGCCGACGGGTCCTCGGGATTGTTGACCACGTCCACGTGCTCGACCTGCCCCTCGGGAAAGTTCGTCAGCACGAACTTCAAGGGCCGGAGCACGGCCATCGCGCGCGGGGCACGCGTGTTCAGGTCCTCGCGCACGCAGTGCTCGAGCAGGCCCACGTCGATGACGTTCTCCTTCTTGGCCACACCCACGCGCGTGCAGAAGTCACGAATCGACTCGGGCGTGTAGCCCCGCCGGCGCAGGCCCGACAGGGTGGGCATGCGCGGATCGTCCCAGCCGCTGACGTGCTTCTGCGCCACCAGCTGGAGGAGCTTGCGCTTGCTCATCACCGTGTAGTTCAGGTTCAGGCGCGCGAACTCGTACTGCTTCGGCTGGTGCTCGGTCTCGGCCTGCTCGATGCACCAGTCGTAAAGCGGGCGATGGTCCTCGTACTCGAGGGTGCAGAGCGAGTGGGTCACACCCTCGATGGCGTCCGACAGGGGGTGCGCGTAGTCGTACATCGGGTAGATGCACCACTGGTCGCCGGTGCGGTGGTGATGCGCGTGGCGGATGCGATAGAGCACGGGATCGCGCATGTTGATGTTGGGCGACGCCATGTCGATCTTCGCGCGCAGCACGTGGGCGCCGTCGGCGAACTCGCCGGCGCGCATGCGACGGAAGAGGTCCAGGTTCTCCTCGACGCTGCGCGTGCGGTGCGGCGAGTCCGTGCCCGGCTCGGTGAGCGTGCCTCGGTGCTCGCGGATCGCGTCGGCCGACAGCGAGTCCACGTAGGCCACGCCCTTCTGGATGAGGCGCTCGGCGAACTGGTAGAGCTGCTCGTAGTAATCGGACGCGTAGAACTCCCGGCCGTCCCAGTCGAACCCGAGCCACCGCACGTCGTCCTTGATGGAGTCGACGTACTCGACGTCCTCCTTCACCGGGTTCGTGTCGTCGAAGCGGAGGTTGCAGATGCCGCCGAAGTCCTCCGCGACGCCGAAGTCCACGCAGATGGCCTTGGCGTGGCCGATGTGGAGATAACCGTTCGGTTCCGGGGGGAAGCGTGTGACCACCCGGCCGCCATTGCGGCCCGCGGTCACATCGGCGCTGACGATGTCCCGGATGAAGTCCTGCGGCGGGGTCTCCGCCTTCACATTCGCGTCTGGCATACGTTGGAGCTGTTCAGCGTATCCCAAACGCCCGCGAGCGGGCCACTACGGAAAAGAAACCACGAAGACACGAAGGCAATCACGAAGGGCTTCGTGGTTTCCTTCCCTCTCTCAGTCCACCGCGCAGGGGGCGCCGGCCAGGAAGGCCAGGACGATGATCGGGTTGCGGCCACGGGGGGTGAAGCCGTACCCCGTGCCACGGGGAACCACGGCGAAGCTGCCCGCGGCAAGGACCACGTCGCGGCCGTCGAGGCTGAGCGTCCCCGCGCCGCCAATCACGTACAGCATGGCGTCGGCCGACTCGTGCTGACGGTCGGTCCAGGCCTCGCGCACCTGCCACACCATCGCCTGCCCGACGCCGCTGCAGCCGACGATGTTCTCCTTGTGGCCTTCCTTGTTCGAGATGAAGTTCCGCTCGATGTAATCGGGCAGGGCCATCGTCTTCGGCGCCGAGGGCGGCGGCAGCGTGAACTCCGGCTTCGCGGGCTCCGGCGGGGGTGGCGGTGGCGGCTCGGGCGGCGGCGGGGCGGCGTTGAGCGTCACCGTCATGCTCGGCGCCGCCTGGCCGGCCCGCCACACCATTTCCTTCTCGAAGGTGTGAAACCCCTCGCGCTCGAAGCGGATGCGGTGGGTGCCCGCCGGCACGTTGAGCAGGCGCAGGCGGCCCTCCTCGGTTGTCGTGCCGCGGCGATCCGTCGCGCCGATGAGCGATACCGTCACGCCTTCGAGGACCGCGCCGACGCTGTCGGTGACGGTGACCGACAACGTCGTACCGCGGGCCGGCGCAGCGGCCCTGGGCCGAGCGGGCTGTGGCTTCTGAGCCGATGTCGTGGCCTGCGCGAAGGCAGGCGGGGGGGCAGGCTGGGCGGGGGCGGCCTGCAGCCACGTCAGCAGGAGCAGAGTGACCATGGGGGGATGGTACTACGAGGGGTTCAAAGCACGAGGGGTTCAAAGCACGGGAGGTTCAAAACACGGAGGTTC
>Ga0209705_10000160_pt1 | contig 35378 bp, 32 predicted proteins | sample PPLLaktember2015_5_FD_187262 | JGI IMG/M metagenome (GOLD analysis project Ga0209705, IMG submission 187262) | Freshwater sediment microbial communities from Prairie Pothole Lake near Jamestown, North Dakota, USA - PPLs Lake P8 Core (1) Depth... | ecosystem: Environmental > Aquatic > Freshwater... | reverse complement strand
CGCTATCCAGTCAAGTCGATGCTCGGCGAAGAGTGCCGCGAGGTCGAGCTGCAGGCCCGCGGCTTCCACGGCGATCGGCTGTTCGCGGTCCAGGATGCGGAGGGAAAGTTCGGCAGCGGCAAGAACACCCGGCGGTTCCGGCTGATCGATGGACTGTTCGGCTTGCGCGCCCGCCATGCGGGGGAGTGGCCGGAGATCGCGTTTCCGGATGGGCGGCAGCTGCGCGGGAATGACCCGAGACTGCACGACGCCCTGTCTGCGGCCTTGGGCACGCCCGTCACGCTGGTGCGCGAGGCGCGGGTCCCGCACTTCGACGACAGCGCGGTACATCTCGTTACCACCGCCGGGCTGGAGTGGCTGCGCGCGCGGCTGCCGGAAAGCCGGATCGATGAGCGGCGGTTCAGGCCCAACATCGTCGTCGCCGCCCCAGGGACGGGGCAGCCCGAGCAGTCGTGGATTGGCAGGACGCTGCGCATCGGCGATAAGGTCGTACTCAGGGTGACGGCGCCGACGGAGCGCTGCCGCATGACCACGCTCGCGCAGGCGAGCCTCCCGGCCGACCCGGGAGTCCTGCGCTGCATCACCCAGGAAGCCGAGCTGAAGTTCGGCGTCTATGGCGAGGTCGTGACGACGGGACGAATTGCCTTCGGCGACGGGGTGACTTTGACGTGAGCGGCGTGACGCTCATCAATGACGTGAACGTCGCCCAGGCGCGCGATCGGCTCCTGGACATCGTGGCCGCCGACAGCGCCCGCGACGCCATATTTGCCTTCGCGCCGCGCGTTGGGTAACGTCTTGGCGGAAGGGGGCATCGTGTCGTCGCCGTACGAGCGCGTGAATAAGCACAGCGGCTACCGGTTCGTCGTCAGCACCCAGGAGCGGGCCAAGTAGCCTAACCCCGACCGGTCATGCCGCGCTGGTTCAATCCATTGCTCGCCCTCGTTGTGCCGCTCGTAATCGGCTGCGCCTCCGCTCCGGAAGAGGAGCGGCCGGCCGAGGGGCCTCGTATCCGGCCGGCACTCGACAACCAACCGGCGGTGCAGCCGAGCAACCGCGACCTTGCTGACCTCGCGCTTGCTGCGATGAAGCTGCAGGCGAAGATCGACAAACAGATCGCGGAGTACCAAAAGCGGCCCCGCAAGAGGTATGTCGGTCAGAACGCCGATGAGTATCGTTTTGCAGAATATGAAGAGGCCTGGCGGCAGAAGGTCGAAAGGATTGGAAGGGACAACTATCCGCAGGAGATCCGCGGCGGGCCGCCGCACAACCTGCGGCTCACCGTCACCATCAGATCGGACGGCAGCGTTCAATCGGTGGAGCTCGACCGCTCTTCCGGCAGCGAAGCCGTGGATCGCACCGCGCTGCGCATCATCGAGCTCGCCAGCCCGTTCGCGTCCTTTCCGCCACAGATCGCGAAGGACACGGATCTTCTCGTCATCACCCGAACCTGGTTTTTTGGCGGTCCGGCAGATCAAGCGGAGTAATCGTCAGTTGAACACGTAGGCGTCCATCGCCAGCACGCCGCTGTCGATGGCGTCGTAGACGCGCTCGGGCGCGCCATCGCCGGCGGCGCCGAGGGCGACGAAGAGCGGGAGGAAGTGCTCGTCGGTCGGGTGCGCGCGCACGCCCTGCGGCGAGAGTGTGCGGTAGCTCGTCAGTTCCTCGATGCGCCGGCTTTCAAGCCTTTCCTTGACCCAGTCCTGGAACTCCCGGGCGTAAGGAGCGGGCTCGCCCTGGCCACGCGCCCAGTCGCGCAGGTTGTGCGTGAGATGGCCGGAGCCGATGACCAGCACGTTCTCGGCAGCCAAGGGCTTGAGCGCCTTTCCCATCTCGAGATGGTGCTGCGGGCCGAGGGCGGGTTGGATGGACAGCTGCACCACCGGGACGTCGGCCTCGGGGTACATGTAGAGGAGCGGCGACCACGCGCCGTGGTCGAGGCCACGCCCGGCGTCGATGCCCGCGGCAAGGCCTTTTCCCAGAAGCAACTCCTTTGCGTGCTGCGCCAGGGCGGGGGCGCCCGGCGCGGGATAGCGCAGCCGGTAGAGCGGCTCGGGAAAGTTGTAGAAGTCGTGGATCGTCTGCGGCCGCGCGGCGCCGGTGAGGAGCGGCCGGTCGGTTTCCCAGTGCGCGGAAGCGATGACGATCGCGTGGGGCCGGCCGATGCGCCGGGCGAGCGCCGCCCAGGCCTCGCCGGCCGGCCCGGGCTCGAGCGCGTGCATCGGCGAGCCGTGGGAGACGAAGACGCTCGGCAGGCGCTCCACGTCAGGCCGCCTTTTCCTGCAGCAGTCCCTCGGCGCGCAATGCCTCCTGCACCTTCGGCCGCGCCCGGATGCGCTCGGCGTATTTCACGAGCGCAGGATACGGCGCGAGGTCGACGCGCGTGAAGCCCGCCCAGTTGAGCAGCGTGAAGAGGTAGGCGTCGGCGACGCTGAAGCCGGAGGGCAGCAGGGTGGGCCTGCCCTTCAGTTCGCTCTCCAGGTACGACAGCCTTGGGGTCAGCTTCTCGATGACCGGCCCGCGATCCGCCGTGGGGTTGAAGAGCGCGCCCCAGGTCTTGTGGATCTCCGAGTTGAGGAAGGCGAGCCACTCCTGCAGGCGGTAGCGCTCGATCGTCCCGGCGTGCGGGGCGAGCGCGGCGGCGGGCTTGCGGTCGGCGAGGTACTGCACGATTGCCGGGCCTTCGGTGAGCACCGAGCCGTCGTCCAGGCGCAGCGCCGGCACGTAGCCCTTCGGATTCACCCGGCGGTAGTCCTCGCCGGAGGCGGTCTTCTTCGCGCCAAGGTTCGACCTTTTCGAGCTCGAGGGGGATGCCGGCTTCGCGGGCCACGATGTGCGGGGAAAGCGAGCAGGCGCCGGGGGCGTAGTAGAGCTTCATTCGTGGGGCGTGGGCGGCTTGTAGGTTAGTCATCACTTCTCTCCTATTCGGGTGGATGGGATCGAAGTATCTGTTGCGCCACAAATAGGGATAAAGACATGAGTAAATGATAGATTGTCCCGAATTATGGGAGAATGCCCCGGCATGGACCGCCTGACGGCTATCCGGGTCTTCACTCAAGTCGTTGATTCTGGGAGCTTTGCAAAGGCCGCAGATCGCTTGGGCCTGTCGAGCTCGGCTGCCTCCCGCCAGATCGCCGACCTGGAAACCCATCTGCAGGCGCGGCTCCTGAACCGCACGACGCGCCGGGTCAGCGTCACGGAAAGCGGGCGCGCCTTCTACGAGCGCGCGGTGCAGCTCCTGGCGGACCTCGAGGAAGCCGAGCGGGAGGCCTCGCGCGCCGCCGCGGTGCCGCGCGGCACCATCCGGCTGACCGCCGCAATCACGCTCGGCGTGCGCCACCTCGCGCCGCTCATCTCGGCATTCCTCGCGCGCCACCCCGGGGTCGCCTTCGACGTGTCGCTCTCCGACCGCATCGTCGACCTGGTCGAGGAGGGCTTCGACCTCGCGGTGCGGGTCGGGTCGGTGCGCACCGAGAGCCTGGCCGCGCGCAAGCTCGGCGAGACGCGGCTGCTTGTCTGTGCTTCTCCGGACTACCTGGCGGCGCATGGCACGCCGCAAGTCCCGGAAGATCTCGAGCGGCACAATTGCTTCACTTATGAATATGTCTCGCCGCGCGACCACTGGCGCTTCCGCGACGCCTCGGGACGCGAGCGCGCGGTGCGCGTGAAGGGCAACCTGCATTCGAACAACGGCGAGCTGCACGCCGAGGCGGCGGCCGGCGGCATCGGCATCGCCCTCGAGCCGGACCTGATCCTCGTGCCGTACGTGCGTGAAGGACGGCTGGTGCCGCTCCTCGGCGAGTACCTCTCGCCGCCGCTGCCGATCTACGCGGTCTACCCGAGCCGCAAGCATCTCTCGGCGAAGGTGCGCGTCTTCATCGACTTCCTCGTCGAGCGCCTCGGCGACAGCTGGCGGAGCGCGGCATGAGGGCGCTCGCCGCGGCCCTCGCCGCGTGCCTGGCGCTCGCCGCCGCGACTGCGGCGTCCAATGGTGCCGCGGCCGGCGCGGACTGGGTGATCGTATCGAGCGGGACGCGCCTCACCGTGGGCGAAGACTTCGACCTCCTGGTGATCGCGCCGGAGGGCGAGGCGCCGCCCGAAGAGCTCGCGCTCACGGTGCGCTCCGACCTCGCCGAGATGGTCGTGACGCTGCGCGCCGAGGGGCCGGCGGACGGCCAGCGGCGCATCTACTACGGCCGGGTGCCCGAAGCGGCCGCGGGCAGCGCCACGATCTCGCTCGCCGGGCGGGCCTCCAACGCGCTGCTCGTCGCGGTCCAGCGGCACGACGCCGTGCACGCGCTCACCGGCGGCGACGAGCCGCCGCTTTCCGAGAACGAGCCGATGTACTTCGTGCTCGGCACGCGCGGCGGCACCACCGCGCGCTTCCAGCTCTCGCTCAAGTACCGCCTCTTCGACGTGCAGTCGGGCTACGGCCTCGAGCGGCCGTGGCTCTCGGGCTTCTACTTCGGCTACACGCAGAACTCGATCTGGGACCTTTCGTCGCGCTCGAAGGCGTTCCGCGACACGAGCTACCGGCCGTCGCTCTTCTGGAAATGGGAGCGCGCCGACGAGAAGACCTGGCTCGACGCGGTGCGCGTCGGCCTCGAGCACGAGTCGAACGGCCGCGACGACCCCCGCTCGCGCTCGATCGACATCGCGTTCGTGCGCCCGGAATGGCACTGGCTGATGGGCGGCGAGGAGCGCCTGGAGTTCACGCCCAAGGTCTACGCCTACCTCGACAAGGAAGAGAACCCGGACATCGAGCGCTACCGCGGCTACGTCGACTGGCGCGTGCGCTACGACTCGGGGAGCTTATGGATCGCCACCGCGGTGGTGCGGCAGGGGACCTCGGGAAAGGGCGGCGTGCTGCTCGACCTCTCGCGGCGCACGCGCGACCTCAAGCTCGGGCGTATCAGCGGCTACCTGCACGCGCAGCTCTTCGCCGGCTACGGCGAGGACATCCTGGACTACCACGTGAAGCGCAAGGCCCAGCTCAGGCTGGGCTTCGCCATCGTCCCGTGAAAAAAGGGGTCAGGACCCTTTTCCCGCATAGCGGCTCCGCCTTCAATACTTCGGAAAAAGGGTCCTGACCCCTTTTTTCCCCTAGCGGTCTTCCTCGGAGCGGGGCGGGCGCCAGGTGTAGGGCACCGGCCCGGGCTGGCGCAGCACGCGCAGCATGCGCAGCGCGCCTTCCTTGCGGCCTTCGCCGCTGCGGTAGTAGCCGGGCACCAGCACCGTCTCGTAGAAGCCCATGGCGCGGTAGAAGCGCCGCGCCGCGTCGTTGCTCGCGCGCAGCTCGAGGTGCACGCTCGCGATTCCCGCCACGCGCGCCGACTGGAGCACCCACTCGAGAAGCTTCTGGCCGATGCCCAGGCGCCGGTGCGAGGGCCGCACGGCGAGCAGCACGAGGTGCGCGCGCTCCTCGCCGAACTCCATGATGGCGAAGCCGGTGAGGGTGCCGCGCGCCGCCGCGGACTTGCCGCTCTCGCACGCCACCGCCGCGAGCGTCTCGCGGTCGCGGATCGCGCGGATCACGCGCGGCGCGTCGTACTTCCAGCTGAGCCCCGCCTCGATGAAGTCGCGCGACATCGCCGCGATCGTCTGCGCGTCGCGCTGCTCGGCGAGCCGGATGGTGATGGCGCGGGGCGTCATGGGCGCATTCTGCCATGAGTTGTCGTAAACTTGGTGCGCGTAGTCACTTCGGAGGAGCCGGATTTTGCGCATCACCCTGGCCGCGGCTGCGGCTGCGCTGGCGCTTCCGGCCGCGGCGCAGGAAGTGACGCTCGAGATGCATCATTTCGCGCCGCCGCAAGCCGCGGTGCACGCGCTGCTCGCCGCGCCCTGGGCGGCGAAGCTCGAGAAGGACTCGGGCGGGCGCCTGAGCATCCCGGTCTCTCCCGCGCTCGGCCTGGGCGGCACGCGCGGCGACCTCGAGCGGCAGGTGCGCGAGGGCGAAGTCGACATCGTCGTCACCGCCGCCGGCTTCACGCCGGGGCGCTTCCCGCGCACCGAGGTATTCGAGCTGCCGTTCCTCAACGCCGATGCGCGCGCGGCGACTTTTGCGCTGCAAGACTACTACGAAAGGCATTTGCAGGCCGAGTACCGCAACTACCACGTGCTGCTGCTCTTCGCGCACGACGGCGCGGCGCTGCACGTGAACCGGCCGGTGCGCAGGCTCGAGGACCTGAAGGGACTGAAGATCCGCGCCGCCGGCCGCGCCGGCGGCGTGTTCCTGCGCGGCGTCGGCGCCACCGCGATCGGCTCGCCGGCGCCGCAGCTGCCGCAGATGCTCGCCAAGGGCCTGCTCGACGGCTGCCTCGCGCCGTTCGCCACGGTGGCCGACTACGACCTGCAGAAGCTCGTGCGCCACCACGTGACCTTCGCGGCGCGCGCCGGCACCTCCGTGTACGCCATGCTCATGAACCGCGAGAAATACGCCGCGCTGCCGGGCGCGCTGCGCCGCCTCGTCGACGAGCACTCGCGCCGCCACCTCGCGTGGTACGCGGGCAAGACCTGGGCCGAGCTCGAGGCGCCGGGCATCGCCGCCGCGCGCGCGGCGGGGAACGACCTCGGCGGCCTCGCGCCCGCCGAGGCCGAGCGCATCCGCGCCGCGGTGGCGCCCGAAATCCAGCGCTTCCTCGCCGACCTCTCGCACCACGGCAACTTCGACGCGCAGGCGCTCTACCAGGACGCGCAGGCGATGATTGCAAAGTACCAAAAACAATAATCAGGGACAGACCACGGCTTCTGCCGGGCCGTGAAACAGTCCCTGCCGCTCCTGACAGGCGGAAGGGAGGTCGGCTATAACTGCCTCCAGTCGGTTTTACGAGAGGAAAAAACGTGGTCTGTCCCTGTTTTCACCTTTACCGGTAAAGAATGAAGCCCAATCTGATCGTGATCCTCGTCGACGACCTGCGCTTCGATGAGACCGGCGCCTCCGGCCACCCGTACATGAAGACGCCGCACATCGACCGCCTCGCGGCCGAGGGCGCGAGCTTCACCAACGCGTTCCACACCACGCCGCTGTGCTCGCCCAACCGCGCCTCGATCCTCACCGGCCAGTACGCCTCGCGCCACGGCATCATCGACAACGTCGGGCGCGACGCGATGAGCCATCGCCTGGCGAACTACCATCTGGCGCTGAAGAGCCTGGGCTACGAGACCGCGCACATCGGCAAGTGGCACATGGGCAACGACGCCTCGCCGCGCCCGGGCTACGACCACTGGGTGAGCTTCCGCGGGCAGGGAACGATCGTCGATCCGGTTTTCTTCGAGGAAGGCAGCGAGAAAAAAGTGCCGGGCTATGTCACGGACCTGCTGAACGAGCGCGCCGCGGCGTTCGTCGGCAGGAAGCGCCGCCACCCGTTCGCGCTCTTCCTCGCGCACAAGGCGGTGCATCCGGACGTGCAGCAGAAGCAGGACGGCACGATCGACGTGTCGACCATGCAGGGCTACGTGCTGCCCGAGCGGCACAAGGACCTCTACAAGGGCTGCGAGTACCCGGCGCGCCCGAACGTCCTGCCGCTCGAGCAGGTGCTGAAGCAAAAGCCCGCCTGGCGCGAGCTCTTCGAGCTGCGCAAGGACCCCTCCTCGGCGGCCTTCCTCGCCGGCCTGCACACCGGCACGCAGGAGGAGATCCGCCAGCGCGCCGCGATGATGGCCTCGGTGGATGAAGGGGTTGGTTCAATATTGGAAGCTCTCGAGAAAGCGGGGAAGCTGGACAAAACCTTCATCCTGTTCCTGGGCGACAACGGCTTCTTTTTCGGCGAGCACGGCCTGGGCGCCGAGCGGCGCTTTCCCTACGAGGAGGGCATCCGCACCGCGTTCTTCGCGCGCTACCCGAAGCTGCTGTCGCCCGGGACGAAGATCGAGCGCATGGTCCTCGCGCTCGACATCGCGCCGACGCTGGTGCACCTCGGCGGCGGCAAGCCCGGCAGCCAGATCCAGGGCCGCTCGCTGGTGCCGCTCATGAAGGGCGCGGCGCGCAAGTGGCGCGATTCCTTCCTCGTCGAGTACTTCAACGAGTCGGCCTGGCCGTGGATCGTCGGCATGAGCTACAAGGCGGTGCGCACCGAGCGCGCCAAGCTCGTCCACTGGGTGCACCGCGAGGGCGTCGACGAGCTCTACGACCTCGAGAAGGACCCTTACGAGATCGAGAACCGGATCGGCGACCCGGCTTGCACGAAGCTGAAGACTTCCCTGCAGAAGGAGCTGCGCAAGCTGGTTGCCGAATCGGTCGGCCTGTAGAACACTGTCCCCTGCGTCAGCAGAAGAACACAGGGGGAAGAACGTGGATGCCATCGCCGCCGAACTCGCCGACGAGATCAAGACCCGCTCGGCCACCGGAGCCGCCGCCAAGCTCGCCACCCACGACGGCCCGGAGATCGTCGCCGCGCTATTGCGGCTGAGCCCCGGGTTCACGCAGAACGTCCTCGGCGCGCTGCCCGACGAAGCGCGCGAGCGCGTGCTCGCCGCGGCGCCCGAGGAGATCTCGCGGCAGTGGCAGCGCAACGCCTTCTACGAGCCCAACGCCGTGGGCCGCATGATGGAGCCGGTGGTCGGTGCCTTCCCGCCCGGGCAGACGGTGGGCGAGACGATCGAGCGCCTGCGCGAGCTGGTGAAGACCGCCTTCGTCACCTACATCTACGTCACCGACGCCGAGCATCGGCTGCTCGGCGTGGTCACCATGCGCGAGATGCTGCTCAGCGCGCGCGAGCGGCGGCTCGACGAGATCATGATCGAGGACGTATTCGCGCTCTCCGCTTCGACGCCGCTCCAGGATGCGATGAAGCAGGTGCTCGACCGGCACTACCCGGTGTACCCGGTGATCGACCACGACCACCGGCTGATCGGCCTGGTGCGCGGCCAGGCGATGTTCGAGGCGCAGGCGATCGAGATCACCCTGCAGGCCGGCAGCATGGTCGGCGTCAGCGAGGAGGAGCGCCTCGCCACGCCGTGGAAGCAGAGCTTCAGGATGCGCCACGGCTGGCTGCAGCTCAACCTCGGCACCGCGTTCCTCGCGGCGGCGGTGGTCGGGTTCTTCCAGAACACCATCGACCAGCTGGTCATCCTCGCGCTCTTCCTGCCGGTGCTCGCCGGCCAGTCGGGCAACACCGGCTGCCAGGCGCTCGCGGTGACGCTGCGCGGCATGACGCTCGGCGAGCTCAAGCCCGGCATGGAGAAGCCCCTCGTCAGGAAGGAAGCCTGGCTCGGCATGCTGAACGGCGCCGGCGTCGGCCTCGCGGCGGCGATCGGCATGTACGTCATCGCCAGCGGCCAGGCGAACGACCACCCGATCATGCTCTCCATCGTCGTGTTCTTCGCCATGATCGGCTCGTGCGTGGCGAGCGGGCTCTCGGGGGCGCTGGTGCCCCTCGGGCTCAAGCGCATCGGTTTCGACCCGGCGACCGCCTCGAGCATCTTCCTCACCACGGCGACCGACGTGGTGAGCATGGGCATGCTGCTCGGCCTGGCGACGATCCTCATCATCTAGTTAAGAAAAAGGGGTCAGGACCCTTTTCGCGAAAAGGGTCCTGACCCCTTTTTCTCAGACGTAGATCATCTTCTTCGTCATCCCTCCGTCGACGACGAAGTTCTGGCCGGTCACGAAGCCGGCGGCATCCGAGAGCAGATAGGCGACGAGCGCCGCGACGTCCTCGTCGCGGCCCACGCGCCCGACCGGGTGCTGCGCATGGTCCTTCCTGCGCACCTTCTCGTGGGCGATCCATCCCGGGCTGATGCAGTTCACGCGCACCCGCGGGCCGAGGCTCATGGCGAGCGCGTGCGTGAGCGCGACCAGGCCGCCTTTCGACGCGGCGTAGGCCTCGGTGAGGGGCTCGGACTGCAGCGCGCGCGTGGAGGCGATGTTCACGATCGCGCCGCGCGCCGCGCGCAGGTGCGGCACGCAATGCTTCGCCATGAGGAAGGGACCGGTGAGATTGGTGCCGATGCGCCGGTTCCATGCGGCGAGGCTGAGCTTTTCCACCGGCCCGGTCACCGGGCCGGTCAGGCCGGCGTTGTTGACCAGCGCGTCCAGCCGCCCGAAGCGCCGGTGGACCTTGCGCACCGCTGCCCGCACGTCGGCTTCACGCGACACGTCGCAACGCACGAAGAAGAACGCAGCGCTTGCCTGGATGTCCGCCACGGCCACGCGCCAGCCCCGGGCGGCCAGGGTCCGGGCGATGGCGCTGCCGATCCCCTGCGCGCCGCCGGTCACCAGGACGGATTTTTTGGAGTATTCTGAAGTCACATCTGGCCTTTTCCGGAAGGGGATGCCATGCAGGTCAAGGAGATTCTCCGCGTCAAGGGTAGCCGCCTTTTGAGCATCGAGCCATCGGGCCGCGCGGTGGACGCGGTCGCCACGATGGCGAAGGAGAACCTCGGCTCGCTGGTCGTGCTCGAGCGCGGCCGCATGATCGGCATGCTCACCTTCCACGAGATCCTGCGCGCGCTCGCCGACCGCGCCGGCACGCTCGGCGACACGCGCGTCTCGGAGCTCATGGTGCGCGACCCGGTGTGCGCGGCGCCCGACATGGAAGTGAACGACCTGCGCCGCACCATGCTCGAGAGCGGCGCGCGCTACCTGCCGGTGATGCAGGACGCCAAGCTTCTCGGCGTCATCTCCTTCCGCGACGTCGCCAAGGCGGTGCTCGAAGAGCAGGACTTCGAGAACAAGATGCTGAAGGGCTACATCAAAAACTGGCCTGCCTGAAGTCTCTTGAAGCGACGTAGTTTCCTCGCCTGGGGCGCCGCAGGTGCCCTGGGAATCGGTTCACTCGCTGCGTGGCGCTACTGGCCGGAGCAGGGCCTGTGGAATCCCTGCCTCGCGCCGCTGCCGCGGCGGCTCGCGAACCACGAGCTCGTCCAGGCGGCCTGGAGCGGCATCGACGCCGCCCAGGTCTGGGACGCGCATGCCCATCTCGTCGGCACCGGCGACGGCGACAGCGGCATCTTCGTCAACCCGGCGATGCTGAGCCTCGCCAGCCCGGCGCAGTACGCGCGGCGCCTGTTCTTCCTGAACGCGGGCTGCGCGCACGACGCGAAGGAGAGCGTCGATCGCGCCTACGTCGAGCGCCTGCACAACCTGCTCGACGGCCTGCCCGGCACCAAGCTCATGCTGCTCGCCTTCGACCGCACGCACGACGAGCGCGGCGAGGCCGACCTGGAGCACACGGCCTTCTACGTCCCCAACGCGTACGCGCGCGACATGGCGCGCGCGCATCCGCAGTACTTCGAGTGGGCGGCCTCGGTCCATCCCCATGCGCGCGATGCGCTCGAGCGGCTCGAGCAGGCGAAGCGCGACGGCGCGCGCGCGGTGAAGTGGCTCCCGGCAGCGATGGGTATCGATCCGGCTTCTTCCCGGTTGCAAAAATATTACGAAACCCTGAAGACCCTTGACCTGCCCCTGATATCCCACGCGGGCGAAGAGCGCGCGGTGCTCGGGCGCGACGCGCACGACTACGGCAACCCGCTGCGCCTGCGCCGCGCGCTCGACGCGGGCGTGCGCGTGGTGATCGCGCATTGCGCCTCGATGGGCTCGGACCGCGACCTCGACCAGGGCCCGAACGGGCCGTACGTGGACAGCTTTGCGCTGTTCTCGAGACTCATGCAACAGAAAGAGTTTGAAAACCGCCTCTATGGCGACATCTCGGCGATGACGCAGATCAACCGCGCCGGGCCGGCGCTCAAGCGCGTGATCGAGGACGAGAGCTGGCATGCGCGGCTCCTGAACGGCTCGGACTATCCGCTGCCCGGCGTGATGCCGCTCTTCTCGGTTCAGCATCTCGTGTCGGTCGGCCTTCTCTCACCGTCTTTTTCCGAAGTGCTCACCGACATCCGGCGCCACAACCCGCTGCTCTTCGACTTCGTGCTCAAGCGCGCGCTGCGCTCCGGCGGCAGGCGCCTGCCCGCGGGCGTGTTCGAGACGCGCGCTTTTTTCATGAGATCATCGCCGCATGTCCGGCAATAGCTTCGGCCTTCTCTACTGCGTGACTTCGTTCGGCGAGTCGCACGGCCCCGCCTATGGCGGCGTGGTCGACGGCTGCCCGCCGGGGCTGGCTCTTTCAGTCGAAGATATTCAAGTGGAGCTGAACAGGAGAAAGCCCGGCAGCTCGCGCCACGTGACGCAGCGGCGCGAGTCCGACAAGGTCGAGATCCTCTCGGGCGTCTACGAGGGGCGCACCACCGGCACCGCCATCGGCTTGCTCATCCGCAACGAGGACCAGCGCCCGAAGGACTACTCGGCGATCGCCGAGAAGTTCCGCCCCGGCCACGCCGACTACACCTACTTCCAGAAGTACGGCCTGCGCGACGCCCGCGGCGGCGGCCGCGCCTCGGCGCGCGAGACGGTGGTGCGCGTCGCCGCCGGCGCGATCGCGAAGAAATGGCTGCGCGAGCGCTACGGGGTGGAGGTCTGGGGATATCTCGCGCAACTGGGGACGCTCGAGATCCCGTTCCGATCCAGAAAAGACATTTCGGAAAATGCCTTCTTTGCCGCCAACGCCGGGATCGTCCCCCAGCTCGAAAAATTCATGGACGAGCTGCGCGAGAGCGGCGATTCGTGCGGCGCGCGCGTCAACGTGGTGGCGAGCGGCGTGCCCGCGGGCTGGGGCGAGCCGGTCTACGGCAGGCTCGACGCCGACATCGCCTCGGCTTTGATGTCGATCAATGCGGTCAAGGGCGTGGAAATCGGCGCGGGCTTCGCGTCCATCGGGCAGAAGGGGAGCGAGCACGGCGACGAGATGACCCCCCAGGGCTTTCTCTCCAACAACAACGGCGGCGTGCTGGGCGGCATCTCGAGCGGCCAGGACGTGACCGTGTCCATCGCGCTCAAGCCCACCTCCAGCATCCGCCTGCCCCGCCGGACCATCGACACCCGGGGGCAGGCGACCACGGTCGAGACCACCGGCCGGCACGATCCCTGCGTCGGCATCCGCGCCACGCCGATCGCCGAAGCCATGCTCGCCTGCGTGCTGATGGACCACGCCCTGCGCCACCGCGCGCAATGCGCCGACGTGACGGTGCCGCTCAAGCTAGAAAAAGCCAAGAAAATCAATTAGAGTATGGCGACAAAATCCCCAAGAGAGAAGAATATGAGCAACAAAGGGCAGTTGCTACAAGACCCCTTTTTGAACACGCTGCGCAAGGAGCACGTCCCGGTTTCGATCTATCTCGTGAACGGCATCAAGCTGCAGGGCCAGATCGAGTCGTTCGACCAGTACGTGGTGCTGCTGCGCAACTCGGTCACGCAGATGGTGTACAAGCACGCGATCTCGACCGTCGTGCCTTCGCGGCCGGTCAGCCTCGGCGCCGACAAGGAAGCCGAATAGTCTCGAACGCCATTTGATAGAGCAACACGCCGCAGCCGCCGATCCGCAGGCGGCGATCATCGTTTGCCTGGACTTCGGCGACGCCGACTACGACGAAGGCGTCCAGGAGGTGGTGCGCCTGGTCGAAAGCGCCGGCGCGCCGCGCCACAAGGTGGTCGGCGGCAGGCGCACCCGGCCGGACCCCAAGTTCTACGCCGGCAGCGGCAAGATCGAGGAGATCGGCCGCGCCGCCGCCGAGCTCAACGCCGCGTTCGTCGTCTTCAACCATGCGCTGTCGCCCGCGCAGGAGCGCAACATCGAAAGACAGCTGCAGCGCCGCGTCATGGACCGCACCGGGCTGATCCTCGCCATCTTCGCGCAGCGCGCGCAGACCGCGGAGGGCAAGGTGCAGGTCGAGCTCGCCCAGCTCCAGCACCTGTCGACGCGGCTGGTGCGCGGCTGGAGCCACCTCGAGCGCCAGCGCGGCGGGCTGGGCGCGACCGGCGGCCCGGGCGAGAAGCAGATCGAGCTCGACCGGCGCTACATTGCAAACAGGGTCCGGTCTTTGAAACAGAAATTGGGTGTTCTGAGAAAACAGAGAAGCATTCAGCGGCGCGCGCGCGCGCGCGGCGACGTGCTCTCGGTCTCGCTGGTCGGCTACACCAACGCCGGCAAGTCGACGCTGTTCAACGCCCTCGCGAACGCCAAGGCCTACGAGGCGGACAAGCTGTTCGCCACGCTCGACACGACCACGCGGCGCATCTGGATCCCCCAGGCGGGGAACGTGGTGGTGTCGGACACCGTCGGCTTCATCCGCGACCTGCCGCACGGGCTGGTCGCCGCCTTCCGTGCCACCCTGGAGGAAACCGTGCACGCCGACCTGCTGCTGCACGTCGTGGACGCCTCCTCGCCGGCGCGCCAGGAGCAGATCGCGGCGGTGGACGAGGTGCTCGCCGAGATCCCCGCCGGGGATGCGCCGCGCATCATGGTCTGGAACAAGATCGACGCAGTGGGAACGGGAAATGAGCTCTCGCCGGCAGTCGAGCGAGACCAGTATGGTAGGATTTCCCGCGTTTTCGTCAGTGCGCGCACGGGCGCCGGCCTGCAGGGGCTGCGCGGCGCAATCGCCGAGTTCGCGCAAACCCGCGCGGCCGAAAGAGGCGCGGCGGCACAGCCGGCTCATACTCACTAGAACATCCAAATGTCCTTGAACGACCCCAACTGGGGACGCGGCTCCCGCGGCCCGCAAGGCCCCGGCGGTGGCAACCAGGGCCCGCCGGACCTCGACGAGCTGTGGCGCAACTTCAACCGCAAGCTGAACGAGCTGTTCGGCCGGCGGCGCCGGCACGGCGGCGATGAGCCGCCGGGCGGCGGCGGCCCCTCGGGCAAGGCCATGGGCGGCGGCGCCGGCCTGCTGCTCGCGCTCGTCCTCGCGGTGTGGCTGGCGAGCGGCTTCTACATCGTCGTCGAGGGCCAGCGCGGCGTGGTGCTGCACTTCGGCGAGTTCTACACCGAGACGCAGTCGGGCCTGCGCTGGCGGCTGCCCTGGCCGATCCAGTCGCACGAGATCGTCAACCTGCAGCAGGTGCGCACCATCGAGGTGGGCTACCGCAACAACGTGCGCACCAAGGTGCTGCGCGAGTCGCTGATGCTCACCGACGACGAGAACATCGTCGACCTGCAGTTCGCGGTGCAGTTCACGGTGAGCGCCGCGCAGGACTACGTGTTCAACGTGCGCCGCCCCGACGAGACGGCGATGCAGATCGCCGAGACGGCGATGCGCGAGGTGATCGGCAAGAGCCGCATGGACGCGATCCTCTACGAGACCCAGGTCGACATCGCCAACCGCGCCCACAAGCTGATGCAGGAGATCCACGAGCGCTACGGCACCGGCATCGTGGTGAGCACGGTGACGATCCAGAACGCGCAGCCGCCCGAGCAGGTGCAGGCGGCCTTCGACGACGCGGTGAAGGCCGGCCAGGACCGGGAGCGGCAGAAGAACGAGGGCCAGGCCTACGCGAACGACGTCATCCCGCGCGCGCGCGGCACCGCCTCGCGCCTGTCGCAGGAGGCGCAGGGCTACCGCCAGCGCGTCATCGCCAACGCCGAGGGCGACGCCTCGCGCTTCCGCCAGGTGCTCGCCGAGTACGCCAAGGCGCCGGCGGTGACGCGCGAGCGCATCTACATCGAGACCATGCAGCAGGTGCTCGCCTCGACCAGCAAGATCATGATGGACTACCGCGGCCAGGGGAACCTGCTCTACCTGCCGCTCGACAAGATCATGCAGCAGGCGGGCGCGGCGCCGCTCACCGACGCGCAGGCCTCGCAGCGCCCGAGCGAGCCGACGCCCGACGTCGGCCCGCGCTCGCGCGAGTCGCTGCGCGGCCGCGAACGGGGGGACCGCTAGATGAAGGCCATCGGTCCCGTCGTCGCCGTCCTCATCGTCGTGGCGCTGCTCGTCTCGGGGACGCTGTTCACCGTCGACCAGCGCCAGAACGCGATCGTGTTCCAGCTCGGCCAGGTGAAGGAAGTGGTCACCAAGCCCGGCCTCAACTTCAAGATCCCGCTGGTGCAGAACGTGCGCCTGTTCGACATGCGCATCCTCACCTACGACGACGCCGAGCCGCTGCGCTTCCTCACCCAGGGCAACCGGCCGGTGCTGGTCGACTCCTTCGTCAAGTGGCGCATCATCGACGTGCAGCAGTACTACGTGAGCGTGCGCGGCGAGGAGTTCGAGGCGGCGCGGCGCATCCGCCAGACCGTCTCGGGCACGCTGCGCGAGCAGTTCGGCGCGCGCACCCTGCACGAGGTGGTCTCCGGGCAGCGCGACAACCTGATGAGCGACGTGCGCAAGCTGGTCGACCAGGACCTGAAGAGGATCGGCGTCGAGATCATCGACGTGCGCCTGAAGCGCGTCGACCTGCCCCAGGAAGTGAGCGAGTCGGTGTACGGGCGGATGCAGGCCGAGAGGAAGCGCATCGCCAACGAGCTGCGCGCCACCGGCGCGGCCGAGGCCGAGAAGATCCGCGCCGACGCCGACCGGCAGCGCGAGGTGATCCTCGCCGAGGCCTACCGCGACGCGCAGCGCGTGCGCGGCGAGGGAGACGCCAAGGCGGCGAACATCTACGCCTCGGCCTTCTCGCAGAACCCGGAGTTCTACTCCTTCTACCGCAGCATGGAGGCGTACCGCTCGACCTTCCGCGGCCGCAACGACCTGATGCTGATCGAGCCGAACTCCGACTTCCTGCGCTACTTCAGGGACTCCCTGGGACGACAGCCGGCGACGAGAAAATGAGCCATGAGCGCCGACACGCTCCTGATGGCGCTTGGCTTCGTGCTGATCATCGAGGGCGTGCTGCCCTTCGTCGCGCCTAGCTTCTGGCGCGACGCCTTCCGCCGCATCACGCAGCTGAACGACGGCCAGCTGCGCTTCGTCGGCCTCTCGGCGATGATCGTCGGGCTGCTCATCCTGTGGTGGGCCCGAGCATAGATGCGAGCCCGAGCATGGATGCGAGCCTTATCCCCGTGAAGTGGCTCCTGCCCGAGTTCATCGAGGACATCCTGCCGGCCGAGGCGATGCGCATCGAGCGGCTGCGGCGCCGGATCCTGGACCTGTTCTTCAAACGGAAGTACGAGCTGGTGATCCCGCCGCTGCTCGAGTACATGGACTCCCTGCTCACCGGCACCGGGCACGACCTCGAGCTTCGCACCTTCAAGGTGGTCGACCAGCTTTCCGGCCGCATGATGGGGCTGCGCGCCGACATCACCCCGCAGGTGGCGCGCATCGACGCGCATCTGCTCAACCGCAAGGGCGTGGCGCGGCTGTGCTACTGCGGCAGCGTGCTGCACACGCGCCCGGCGAGCCCGGGGGCGACGCGCGAGCCGCTGCAGATCGGCGCCGAGCTCTACGGCGAGGCCGGGGCGAAGGCCGATCTCGAGATCCTGCGCCTGCTGTGCGATGCGCTGAAGGCGGCCAAGGCGAAGCGCCCGCGCATCGACATCGGCCATGTCGCGGTGTTCCGCTCCATCGTGCGCGCCGCGCGCGTGCGCCCGGAGCTCGAGGCCGATCTGTTCGAGGCGCTGCAGAAGAAGGAGATCCCCGCCATCCGCAGCCTGACGAAGAAGCTGCCGCCCAAGACGCGCGACGCGCTGAGCCTGCTTCCCGAGCTGTATGGTGGAGCAGAAATTCTCTCCCTTGCGGCCCGCAAGCTGCCAAAAATCGATTCCCTCAGGAAGGCGCTGGCGACGCTGCGCGCGCTGGCCCGCGCCTGCCCGGTCCCGGCGAGCTTCGACCTCGCCGAGCTGCGCGGCTACCACTACCATTCGGGCGTGGTGTTCGACGCATACTGCGAAGGCGTGAGCGGAACCGTGGCCCGGGGCGGCCGCTACGACGAGGTCGGCAAGGCCTTCGGCCGCGCGCGGCCGGCGACCGGTTTTTCCATCGATCTGAGAAGCCTCGCGGGAGCGGTCGCATGAGCGCGCGCAACGTGGTCGTCATCGGCACCCAGTGGGGCGACGAGGGCAAGGGCAAGATCGTCGACTGGCTCACCGACCGGGCGCAGGGCGTGGTGCGCTTCCAGGGCGGGCACAACGCCGGGCACACGCTGGTGATCGGCGGCAAGAAGACGGTGCTGCACCTCATTCCCTCGGGCATCCTGCGCGAGCGCGTCGACTGCTTCATCGGCAACGGCGTGGTGGTGTCGCCGCAGGCGCTGGTCGCGGAGATGGACGAGCTGGAGCAGGCGGGCGCGCGCGGCGTGGTGGCGCGCCTTTCCGTCAGCGAAGCCTGCCCGTTGATTCTTCCCTATCATGCGGCGCTGGATCTCGCGCGCGAGGCGGCCAAGGGCGAGAAGAAAATCGGCACCACCGGCCGCGGCATCGGCCCGGCGTACGAGGACAAGGTGGCGCGGCGCGCCATCCGGCTGCAGGACCTCTTCGACCCCCAGCGCTTCGCCGAGAAGCTGCGCGAGCTCCTCGAGTTCCACAACTTCGTGCTCGAGAAGTTCTACAAGCAATCCCCGATCGACTATCAGAAGACCCTCGATGACACCCTGGCGCTGGCGCCGCGCCTGGCGCCGCTCATCGCGGACGTGCCGCGCGCGCTCTACCATGCCAACCGCGCCGGCAAGAACCTGCTGTTCGAGGGCGCGCAGGGGTCGCTCCTCGACATCGACCACGGCACCTATCCCTTCGTCACCTCGTCGAACTGCGTCGCCGGCGCCGCCGCCGCCGGGGCGGGCATCGGACCGATGCACCTGCACTACGTGCTTGGCATCACCAAGGCCTACAGCACACGCGTCGGCGAGGGGCCGTTCCCCACCGAGCTCTCCGACGCCACCGGCGAGCGCCTGCGCCAGCGCGGGCAGGAATTCGGCGCCACCACCGGCCGGCCGCGCCGCACCGGCTGGTTCGACGCCGCCGCGCTCAAGCGCTCGATCCAGCTGAACGGCGTCTCGGGCCTTTGCATCACCAAGCTCGACGTCCTCGACGGCGTCGAGGCGGTGAAGATCTGCGTCGGCTACAAGCTCGAAGGCAGCTTCTCGGAAATCCTGCCGGTCGGCGCCGAGGAGCTCGAGCGCTGCCACCCGGTGTACGAGGAGCTGCCGGGCTGGATGGAGAGCACGGTGGGCATCCGCGCGCACGACAAGCTGCCGGCCGCGGCGCGCGCCTATCTGCGGCGCATCGAGGAGCTCGCCGGCGTGCCGGTGGACCTCATCTCCACCGGCCCGGACCGGGAGGAGACCATCGTGCGGCGCCACCCCTTCGACCCGTCGTAGGGACCAGACTAGACTGACCAGTCTAGTCTAGAATGCGGGGTCCCATGACCCCGGCCCCCAACGCCAACCGCAGCCGCGTGCTGCGCGCCGCCACCAGCGCCTTCCTCGCGCACGGCTACCGCTCGAGCGTCGACCAGATCGCGCGGCGCGCCGGGGTGGCGAAGCAGACCGTCTACCACCACTTCCCGAGCAAGGACCTGCTGTTCAAGGACGTGGCGCGCGAGCTCGCGCGCCGCGTGCTGATCGAGCTGGAGGACGCGCCGCGCGACCTGCGCGGCGCGCTGATCGCCTTCGGCGAGGCCTACCGCGACCGCGCGCTCGGCGCGCAGGGCATCGCCACCTTCCGCACGCTGGTGCCGGAGATCCCGCGCTTTCGCGCGCTGGCGCGCGCCATGTACGCGGCGAGCGCGGGCGAGATGGCGCGGCGCCTGTCGCAGGTGATCGGCCGCGCCATGGACGAAGATCGGCTGCGCCGCGAGGACCCGCGCTTCGCCGCCGAGCTCCTGCTCGGCATGCTGGTCGGGCACGACCGCATCAAGCGCCTCTTCGGCGTCGCGCTCGCCGAGGAGAGCGAGCCGGACCGCACCGCGCGCATCGTCGATTGCTTTCTCAGGGCCTTTACGCCATGAAGCTCATTCTCGCGATCACCGCAATCGTGCTTACCGGCTGCAGCCAGGGCGATGCGCGCCAGCAGAAAAAGGCCGACGCGCCCGCGGCGGTCACGGTGGCCGCGATCGAGGTCGCGCCGCGGCCGGTGCCGGTGAGCTTCGAGGCGGTGGGCCGCACCGAGGGCTCGCGCGAGGTGCAGGTGCGCGCCCGGATCGCAGGCATTCTGGAAAAACAAATGTATGTGGAAGGCGATAGCGTCAAGGCGGGCGCGCCGCTGTTCCGCATCGAGCGCGCGCCCTTCGAGATCGAGCTCGCGCAGGCGCGCGCCTCGCTCGCGCAGGAAAAGGCGCGCAACGAGCTCGCCGCGCAGGAGCTCGAGCGCCTGCAGGGCCTCGCCGACCGCCGCGCCATCAGCCGCAAGGAGGCCGACCAGGCCGAATCGACCGCGCGCCAGAGCGCGGCCGCGGTGCAGATGGCGCGGGCGCGCCTGCGCCAGGCCGAGCTCAACCTCTCCTACACCAACGTCAACGCGCCGATCGGCGGCGTCACCGGGCGCGCGCTGCAGTCGGTGGGCACGCTGGTGCAGCCGAGCAACGACTCGGCGCTGCTCACCACGATCACGCAGGCGGACCCGATCTGGGTGCGCTTCTCGCTCTCCGAGGCCGAATATTCAAGGCTGAGAAATTCGGGCGAAAAGGAGATCGAGGTCGGCGTCGAGCTGGCCGACGGCAAGCCCTATCCGGCCCGGGGCCAGCTCAACTTCGCCGGCTCGACGGTGGACGCCGCGACCGGCACCGTGCAGATGCGCGCCGAGCTGCCGAACGCGGAGCACCGGCTCCTCGCCGGGCAGTACGTGCGCGTGCGGGTGGTCGCGGGCACCGAGCAGGCGATCGTGGTGCCGCAGACCGCGGTGCTGCAGAACGAGACCGGGCGCTTCGTCTGGATCGCGGGCAGCGACGGAAGAGCGCTGCCGCGCAACATCCGCGCCGGCGCGTGGCTCGGCGGCGACTGGGTGGTGCTCGACGGCCTGAAGGCGGGCGACGTGGTGATCCTCGACAACCTCGCCCGCCTGCGCCCGGGCGCCCCGGTGCAGGTGAAGAAGGCGGGATAGGGTGTCGCGCTTCTTCATCCATCGCCCGGTCTTCGCCGGCGTCATCGCCATCGTCATCGTGCTGGCGGGGCTCCTCGCCGCGCAGCTGCTGCCGGTCGCGCAGTACCCGGAGATCGCGCCGCCGACGGTGCTCATCACCACCAACTATCCCGGCGCGAGCGCCGAGACCGTCTCGCGCACGGTGGCGGCGCCGATCGAGGAGCAGCTCTCCGGGGTGGAGAAGCTCTCGTACTTCAGCTCCACATCGTCGTCGAACGGCCAGCTGCAGATCACCGCCACCTTCGAGCCCGGCACCAACGTCGACCAGTCGGTGTTCAACGTCAACAACCGCGTGCAGATCGCGCTGCCGCGCCTGCCCGACGAGGTGCGCCGCAACGGCGTCATCGTGCAGAAGCGCTCCTTCGACATCCTGCTGGCGGTGACGCTGATCTCGCCCGGCAACCAGCGCGACACGCTGTTCCTCTCCAACTACGCCTCGATCAACCTGCTCGACGAGCTGAAGCGCCTGCCCGGGGTCGCCGACGTCACCATCTTCGGCGCGCGCGACTACTCGATGCGCGTCTGGCTCAATCCCGAGAAGATGGCGCGCCTCAACGTCACCACGGCCGAGGTCGCCGCGGCGCTGCGCGCGCAGAACGCGCAGTACGCCGCCGGGCGCATCGGCAACGAGCCGGCGCCGCCGGGGCAGAGCATCGTCTATACGGTCACGGCGACCGGCCGCCTGGTCGAGCCCGAGCAGTTCGGCGAAATCGTGGTGCGCACTGCCGGGCCCGGCATGGGCATCCTCAGGTTGAAGGACATTGCCCGGGTCGAGCTCGGCGCGCTGAACTACGACGCGTCCAATACGCTCGACGGCCAGCCGACCATCGGCATGGGCGTCTACCTGCAGCCGGGCTCGAACGCGCTCGAAGTGGCCGACCTGGTCAGGGCCAGGATGAAAGAGCTGCGGGTGGGCTTCCCCGCGGGGGTCGACTATGCCATCCCGTTCGACACCACGCGCTTCGCCGACGCCTCGATCAAGGAGGTGACCACCACGATGTTCGAGGCGGCGGCGCTGGTTCTCGCGGTGGTGTTCCTGTTCCTGCAGAGCTGGCGCGCCACCCTGATCCCGATGATCGCGGTGCCGGTGTCGCTGATCGGCGCCTTCGCCGGCCTGTGGCTCACCGGCTTCTCGATCAACACCCTGACGCTCTTCGCGCTGGTGCTCGCCATCGGCATTGTCGTCGACGACGCGATCGTGGTGCTCGAGAACGTCGAACGCCTGATGCGCGAGGACAAGATGCGCCCGTTCGAGGCCGCGCTCGAGGCGATGGACGAGGTGTCGGGCGCGGTGGTGGCGATCGTGCTGGTGCTGTGCGCGGTGTTCATCCCGGTCGCCTTCCTCGGCGGCATCGCCGGCGCGCTCTACCGGCAGTTCGCCGTCACGCTCAGCATCGCGGTGGTGATCTCGGGCTTCATGGCGCTCACGCTCACCCCGGCGCTGTGCGCGCTGCTGATGAAGCCCGGGCACCACGAGTCGCGCCTGTTCCGCCCGTTCAACGTCGGCTTCGCCTGGACGACGCGGCGCTTCCTGGATGGTGTAGGGCTTCTACTGAAATACAGAATCCTGTCCCTGCTCGCATTCGCGGTCATTGTTGCGGCGTGCGTGTTCCTGTTCCTGCGCGTGCCGTCGAGCTTCGTGCCCACCGAGGACCAGGGCTACATCTTCGGCCACGTGCAGCTTCCCGACGGCGCCACCCTCGAGCGCACGCGCAGGATGTCGGCGGCGCTGAGCGAGATCGCGCAGGCCGAGCCCGGCGTGCGCAATGTGTTCGCCATCAACGGCTTCGACCTGCTCGGCGGCGGCAACAAGACCAATACCGCGACCATGTTCATTCCCCTCAAGGACTGGGGCGAGCGGCCCGACGCGCCGGCGCCGGCGGTGGCGCGCCAGATCCTCGCCAAGGGCTCGGCGCTGCGCGAAGGCACGGTGCTCGCCTTCAACCCGGCGGCGATCCGCGGCCTGGGCACCGCGGGCGGCTTCGAGCTGTACCTGCAGGGGCGCTCGAGCGCCGACCCGCAGCGCCTCTACCAGGTGACGCAGGCCTTCCTCGAGGCGCTGCGCAAGCACCCGCAGCTCACCGGCATGAACTCGTTCTTCCGTCCCACGGTGCCGCAGCTGCGCGTCGAGGTCGACCGGGAGAAGGCCCTTTCGCTGGGCGTCCCGGTGCAGGACGTGTTCGAGGCGCTGCAAAGCACCATGGGCTCGCTGTACGTGAACGACTTCAACAAGTTCGGCCGCACCTACCGCGTGCAGATGCAGGCCGACGCGCCGTTCCGCGCGCAGCCCGAGGACCTCGGCGCGGTGTTCGTGCGCTCGGCGACCTCGCGCGAGATGATCCCGCTCAAGTCGGTGATCACCACCGCCAACGTGGTGGGGCCGGAGCAGCTCGAGCGCTTCAACGGCTTCGTCGCCGCGCGCGTGCTGGGCAACGGCGCGCCCGGCGTGTCCTCGGGCGAGGCGATCCGCGCCGTCGAGGACGTGGCGCGCGCGGCGCTGCCCGAAGGCTACGAGATCGCCTGGTCGGGCCAGGCGTTCCAGGAGAAGCGCACCGGGCGGCAGTCGGCGATCGCCTTCGTGCTCGCCATCTTCATGGTGTTCCTCATCCTCGCCGCGCTCTACGAGCGGTGGCTCTTGCCGATCTCGGTGGTGCTGGCCGTGCCGTTCGCGGTGCTCGGCGCGCTGGGCTTCGTCGCGCTGAGAGGGCTGGAGAACGACATCTACTTCCAGATCGGCCTGGTGGTGCTGATCGGCCTCGCGGCGAAGAACGCCATCCTGATCGTCGAATTCGCGCAGCAGGGCTTCCTCGAGGGCAAGAGCGCCGCGGAAGCGGCGCTCAACGCGGCGCGGCTGCGCTTCCGGCCGATCGTCATGACCTCGCTCGCCTTCGTGCTGGGCGTGCTGCCGCTCATGCTCGCCACCGGCGCCGGCGCCGGGGCGCGCCGCTCGATGGGTACCGGCGTGGTGGGCGGCATGCTCGCCGCGACCTTCATCGCCACGGTCTTCATTCCGCTGCTCTTCGTGCTCTTCGCGCGCCGCAGGAAGTCCCGGCACCAGCCGCGGCCGCAGGAGGCTGCAGCCGAATGAAGCGTTTTCTGCTTCTCGCGCTGCTGGCGGGTTGCACTACGATGGGCCCCGACTACAAGAGACCGGAAGTCGATCTGCCTGCGAATTTCCCAGGGGAGATTTCCGGTGAAACACCAGTTCCTGCGGACTGGTGGAAGCTCTACCGCGACCCTTTCCTCGACGAGCTGGTCGCCTCGGCGCGCAGCCGCAACGCCGACATTCGGCTCGCCGCGGCGCGCGTGCAGGAGGCCGAGGCGCTCGCGCGCGAGGCCGGCGCGGCACGCTATCCCGAGGTGATGGCGGGCGCGAGCGCCACGCGCACGCGCGTGAGCACGCGCGTCATCCCGGCGCCGCAGGCGAGCGTGCCCCTCGAGCGCTCGCAGTACCAGCTCTCCGCCTCGACCAGCTTCGAGCTCGATTTCTGGGGCCGGCTCGCGCGCGCCGCCGAGGCGGCGCAGGCGAACCTGCTCGCCTCGCGCTACTCGCAGGAGGTCGTGGCGCTCAGCCTCGCCGGGGCGACCGCCCAGGCGTACTTCACTGCCCGCTCGCTCGAGGCGCAGCTCGAGGTCCTGGAGCGGGCCATCGAGGTGCGCAAGGAATCGCTCAGCATCGCGACCACGCGCGCCGACGCCGGCCTCGCCTCGGCGCTCGACGTGTACCAGGCTCAGGGCGCGCTCGCCGACGCGCTCGCGCAGCGCCGCGAGGCGGCGCGGCAGCGCGCGCTCACCGAGCGCGCGCTGGCCCAGCTTACCGGGCGCCTTGACTTGAAAATCCTTCATGGAAGTCTGTTCGACCTGCCGCTGCCGCCCGCGCCGCCGCCCGGGCTGCCTTCCGCGCTGCTCGCGCGCCGGCCCGACATCCGCTCGGCCGAGGCCTCGATGATCGCCGCCAATGCGCAGATCGGCGTCGCGCGCGCGGCGCTCTTCCCGACGATTTCCCTCACCGCCTCGCTTGGCGCGCAGAGCGCCGAGCTCTCGCAGCTCCTCTCGAGTGGCGCGGGCATCTGGTCGATCGGCCTTGCGGCCGCGGCGCCGCTCTTCGACGCCGGGCGGCGCGAAGCGCGCGTCGAGCAGGCCGAGGCGCGCCGCGCACAGGCCCTCGCCGCCTACCAGCGCTCCATCGAGACCGCCTTCCGCGAGGTCGCCGACGCGCTGGTGAGCGTCGAGCAGTCTGCCGGCGCCGAGGCGGACCTTGCCGCCCGCCTCGAGGCCGCGCGCAATGCGCTCGAGCTCTCGAACGAGCGCTACCGCGCCGGCTACTCGCCGTTCCTGGAAGTGCTCGACGCGCAGCGCACCGCCAACGACGCCGAGCTTGCCTTCGTGCGCAACCGCCAGGCGCGCCTTGCCTTCAGCGTCGACCTCATGCGCTCGCTCGGCGGCGGCTGGGCGGATTAGAAGATAAAATCGCCTCCTCCGTCGGAAAGGGGACGCAGATCCCGTCCCGCAAGGTCCAGCTCAGTATCAAGGCAGTCCTGGTCAGCGCCGCGCTCGCCATCGGCGGTGTGGTGTTCGTCGAGATCCTGGTCAGCGTCGGCCTGAAGCCCCTCGGCCCGCTCGGCTGGCCGGCGCTCGGGCTGCTGGTCGGCACCGCGCTGTGGGGCGCCTCGGGGGCGCTGGGCGGCGCGGTGGTGCTGTTCGCCTACTACATCTGGAACCTCTCCGAGCCGCAGCGCTTTCCGCATTTCTTCTCCAGCAACGAGTCGATCGTGTTCTGGGCGCTCGGCCTTGCCATCCTGGCGAGCTTCGCGGCGGTGTTCCGCCAGCGGGTCGTCGAGGCCGAGGCCAAGGCCATCGAGGCCACGCGCACCCAGGCGGAGCTCGAAGCGGTGCGCCGGTACGAGGAGCGGCTGCGCACCATCACCGACAACGTGCCGGTGCTCATCGGCTACGTCGACGCCGAGCAGCGCTTCAAGTTTAACAACCTCGCGTACGAGACCTGGTACGCGCGGCCGCGCGCCGAGATCACCGGCCGGCCGGTGCGCGAGGTGCTCGGCGAGGCGGCCTACCAGAAGGTGCGGCCCCACCTCGAGCGCGCGCTCGGCGGCGGGCGGGTCACATTCCAGGTCGAGTACCGCATCAACGGCGAGCCGCGCCATGCGCAGACCACCTACCTGCCAGACTTCGACCGCGGCGGGCGGGTGCGCGGCGTATTCGTCGCCGCCAAGGACGTCGGGGCGCTGGTCGCGGCGCAGGAGGAGCTCGCCGCGGCCAACCGGCGCCTCGAGCAGGCGATGGAGCGCCCGCTGGCCGGCGTGGTCGACCGCGCGCAGCTCTACGAGCGGCTGCGCCACGGGCTCACGCGCGCCCAACGCTCGGGCGGCACGCTCGCGCTGCTCTCGATCGACGTCGAGCAGCCGGGGGATGCAGCGCAGCTCGCCGGCGCGGCGCAGCGCCTGCGCGACTGCCTGCGCGCCACCGACACGCTCGCGCGCGTCGAGGGCGACGCGTTCATGGCGCTCCTCGAGGGGCTCAAGGACCGCGGCGCCGCCTTCCAGGTGGCCGAGAAGATGCTGCGCGTGGTGCGCGAGGCCGAGCTCGCGGCGAGCATCGGCATCGCCTTCCCGGGCGACGAGGAGGCGCAGCCCGAGGCGCTCTTGCAGCGCGCCGACTCGGCGCTGGGGCAGGCGAAGGCCGCCGGCCGCTACGCGATCCGCGTCTCGTCCTAGGGGAAGATCGTGCCGAAGATCTTGTCGCCGACGGCCTGCACCGGGCCGAGCGGGGTGCTGCTGTTCTCCTGCTGGAGGATCGCCGGCTGTCCGCCGGTGAGCTTGTAGATCACCACGCCGTCCTTCACCAGGATGAGGCCGTTGAAGAGCCAGCCGGCGGTGTGCGTCTCCTTCTTGAAGCCGAGGAAATCGAGCCAGAAGCTGCCGTTGCGGTGCTTCTTCACCGACTTCTGGGTCACCTCGAAGCCGTGGCAGTCGATCTTGGCCGAGATGCATTCGCGCACGCCGTCGTCGAGGTCGGCGAGCGTCACCGAGGGGTTGACGAGGAACCGGCGCAGTACGTCGGAGTAGTTGAGGATGGCGATGTTGGGGTTGTTCTCCGGGTCGAGGCTGAGCGCCTTCAGGTCGTAGGCCGTGGTCCAGCCCGGCTCGATCTGGTCGAAGGTGTCCTGCGCCTGCTCGTAGCTTTTCCAGGCGCTTACCGTCGACTCGTCGGAGCGCGGCAGCAGCGACGTGCATCCGCCGAACAGGCAGAGGACCAGCGCGCCGCATAGTCGCAACGTCATGGCTCGCACTATGTACCGCTCAGGCGACACGCCGGCCTCCGGTCGGCGCCTCGCCAGTAGTCCGTCCGGGCGTCAGGCGGAGGTTGTAGCGTCTTATCGACGCCCGGTCGAGGGGCGCGGCGACAGCGCCGCCGGGGCCAAAGGAGTAATTTCGTGCCTGCCATGGCCTATGCCGACCTCGAAGAAGCACGCCGCCACCACGCCGCCCTGAAGAGCCTCATCGAGCGGCATGCGGGCGATGCCGCCGACCTGCGCGCGCTGCGCCGTGCCGTCGACCTGTGCCGCGGCGCCGCCGAGGCCGTGAACGACGCCTATTGCCGGGAGAAGATCCGCCTGGCCGGCGAGTTCGCCGCAGAGCTGCTCTCGCGCGACGAGCACGCGCGCTGGCGGCGCCACGCGCTCTCGGGCGTGGACTTCCTCAAGCAGCAGGCGCTGAACGCGCTGGAGCTCTTCCAGAGCCGCGTCTACAGCCTGGAAGCGATGCGCCGCGCCGACGCGCGCGGCGTCCCGTCGCTCTTCGCGCTCGCCCCGAGACGGGTCTGAAGAAATAACCCTCGCCGACGCGCCACGCGCCGGTTATCGCTGCTGTCACGGGTTATATTCGGGTTGGTGCCGAGGAAGGGACTCGAACCCCCACAGTGTTGCCACCGCTAGGACCTGAACCTAGTGCGTCTACCAATTCCGCCACCTCGGCAGGGGAGGCGCGATTTTAGTCACGGGACCCGATAGTGTCAAAGAAAAGAGGCTCTAGAACCGCGCTGCGGCGCCGCTCTCGCACCGAGCGGCACGAGCCGTCGCGCACCGAGCGCAGGCCGTCGCGCGAGCAGCCCGCGCGCAACGCGTACAGCGACGAGATCCTGCGCGAGCTGGAGAGCGCGGGCGAGCCGCTCACGCCGCAGGAGCTCGCCGAGCGCCTCAACATCCGGCCGCGCGAGCGCCACGAGTTCGACGCCGGCATCGCCGCGCTCGTGCGCGCGGGCGAGGCGGTGCAGAACCGCACGGGCGCTCTGCTGGTCGCCAAGCGCATCGCGCTCGTCGCCGGCCGCGTCGAGGGCCATCCCGACGGGCACGGCTTCCTGGTGCCCGACGAGGGCGGCCCCTCGGTGTTCCTGCCGCCCGCGGAGATGCGCGGCCTCATGCACCGCGACCGCGCCGCGGTGCGCGTGAATGGGAGCGACCACCGCGGCCGCCCGCTCGGCGAGGTGGTCGAGGTGCTCGAGCGCGGCAACCGGCGCGTCGTCGGGCGCCTGCACGCCGAGCACGGCGTGCTCTTCCTCGTGCCGGAGGACCGGCGCATCGCGCACGACATCCTGGTGCCGCCGGCCGAGGCGGGCAAGGCGAAGGCGGGGCAGATCGTCACCGTCGACCTGGTGGCGCAGCCGGCGAAGCACGCGCAGCCGGTCGGGCGCGTCGCCGAGGTGCTCGGGCACCACGCCGACCCGGGCATGGAGATCGAGATCGCGCTGCGCAAGTTCGACCTGCCCTACGAGTTCTCCAAGCGCGCGACGGCGCAGGCCAGATCGTTTTCTGATTTTGTAGAAAAGCATGATCTGGAAAACCGGAAAGACCTTCGCGAGCTGCCGCTCGTCACCATCGACGGCGAGACGGCGAAGGACTTCGACGACGCGGTGTACTGCCGGCGTGAAGGCAAGGGCTATCGCCTGTGGGTGGCGATCGCCGACGTGAGCCACTACGTCCGCCACGGCGACGCGCTCGACGCCGACGCGCGCGATCGCGGCACCTCGGTGTACTTCCCCCGCCGCGTCATCCCGATGCTGCCCGAGAAGCTCTCGAACGGCCTTTGCTCGCTCAACCCGAAGGTGGAGCGCCTGTGCATGGCCTGCGAGATGGAGATCAGCGCGGGCGGCGAGGTGACGCGCTACCAGTTCTACCCCGCGGTGATGCGCTCGCAGGCGCGGCTCACGTATACGCAGGTTTGGGATGAATTACAGAATCAACCCGCGAAAAACCTCGCCGACCTGTACGAGCTCTTCAAGGTCCTCCACAAGCAGCGCGCGCGGCGCGGCGCCATCGACTTCGAGACGGTCGAGACGCGCATGATCTTCGACCCGAAGGGCAAGATCGAGAAGATCGTCGCCGAGCCGCGCAACGACGCGCACCGCATCATCGAGGAGTGCATGCTCGCGGCCAACGTCAGCGCCGGCGAGTTCATCGCCTCGCGCGAGCACCCGGTGCTCTACCGCATCCACGACGTTCCGGCGGCCGACAGGGTCGCGGCGCTGCGCGACTTCCTCGCCGAGCTCGGGCTGCAGCTCCCCGGCGGCGAGGTGCCGGCGCCGCGCGACTATGCGGCGCTGCTCGAGAAGATCCGCAAGCGCCCCGATTTCGCGCTGCTGCAGACGATCCTGCTGCGCTCGCTCAAGCAGGCGGTCTACTCGCCCGGCAACGTCGGCCACTTCGGCCTCGCCTTCGAGTCCTACGTGCACTTCACCTCGCCCATCCGCCGCTATCCCGACCTGCTCGTGCACCGGGCGATCAAGGCGTTGCTGTCCCAGAAGCGCTACGAGGGCATCGACTGGGATGCCCTGGGCCGGCACTGCTCGGAGACCGAGCGGCGCGCCGACGACGCGAGCCGCGACGTCGAGGCCTGGCTCAAGTGCTTCTACATGCGCGACCACGTCGGCGAGACCTTCAGCGGCACCATTACCGGCGTGACCGCGTTCGGCCTCTTCGTCACGCTCGACGAGTACTTCGTCGACGGCCTGGTGCACATCTCCGAGCTCGGCCGCGACTACTTCCAGTTCGACCCGGCGCGCCACATGCTGCTCGGCGACCGCACCAAGAAGCGCTACCGCCTCGCCGACCGCATGCGCGTCAAGCTGGTGCGCGTCGACGTCGAGTCGCGCAAGATGGACCTCGTCCCCGCCGAAGGTCGTTGATCGATGGGGAGGGACGCAAAGAAGGAACCGCGAGTCGTGTTCGGCTTCCATGCGGTGCTGTCCCGCCTGCGCGCCGATCCGGCTTCCATCGTCGAGCTCTTCGTCGACGAGAGCCGCAACGACGCGCGCATCCGCGACCTCGCCACCACGGCGGAGCGCGGCGGCGTCAAGGTGATGCGCGTACCCACCAAGCGCCTCGACGGCTTCTATGGCGGCGGTCGCCATCAGGGCGTCGTGGCGCGCGTCGAGGTGAAGCGCTCGGCCGACACCCTGGATGAAATACTGGACCAGATAGAACACCCTCTATTGCTCGTTCTCGATGGCGTCACCGACCCGCACAACCTCGGCGCCTGCCTGCGCGTGGCGAACGCCGCCGGCGCGCATGCGGTGGTCGCACCGAAGGATCGCTCTGCGGGCATCACGCCGGCGGTGTCGAAGGTGGCGAGCGGGGCGGCGGAATCCACGCCCTACATCATGGTCACGAACCTCGCCCGCGCCCTTTCGGACCTCAAGGAAAGGAACATCTGGATCGTCGGCGCCGACGAGCGCGCGGAGCAGACGCTCTACCAGGCCAACCTTCCCGAATCGATCGCCTGGGTGCTCGGCGCCGAGGGCGAGGGCATGCGCCGCCTGACGCGCGAGAGCTGCGACCTTCTCGTGCGCATCCCGATGGGCGGCGACGTGGCGAGCCTCAACGTCTCTGTTTCGGCAGGTATCTGCCTCTTCGAGTCGGTGAGGCGACGCAAGAGCCGGTAGATTTCCCACTCGACTCGCCCGAGGAAGAGCATCATGGGCGATGACGACCCGCAGCGGACGCAGGAAGTTTCTTCTCGCAACAGGCGCGTGCCTCGCGGCGCCGCTCGCCCGGGCGCAACAGCCGGTGATCGGATTTCTCAACGGCGCCTCCTACAGCCTGTCGGCATACCTCGTGCGTGCATTCCACCAGGGCCTGGGCGAAACCGGCTACGTCGAGGGCCGCAATGTGGCGATCGAGTATCGTTCGGCGGACGGCCAATACGACCGACTGCCGGCCTTGGCGGCCGATCTGGTGCGCCGCCAGGTGAACGTGATTACCGCGACAGGCACGCCGACCGGGCTTCCCGCGAAGGCGGCGACCACGACGATCCCGATCGTCTTCGTGACCGGCAGCGATCCGGTCGAGCAAGGTCTTGTCGCGAACCTGAACCGGCCCGGGGGCAACCTCACGGGCGCGACCACCCTGGCCGTGGAGCTGGGGCGCAAGCGCCTGGAGCTGCTGCACGAGCTGGTGCCCAAAGCAACCCTCATCGGCGCGCTCATCAACCCGACCGGCCCGAACGTTGAGACCGTAACGCGAGACCTGCAGGCGGCGGCCCGCATCATCGGGCGGTCCATGCACGTCCTGCATGCGAGCAAAGAACACGATTTCGCCGCGGTGTTTGCGACTTTGGTCAAGCTAGGGGCGGGTGCGCTCGTGATCGGCACCGACACGTTCTTCAATTCCCAGAGCCGAAAGCTCGCCGCGCTTACGCTCCAGCACGCGCTGCCCGCGATCTACCAGTACCGCGAGTTCACCGCGGCCGGCGGCCTGATGAGCTTCGCAGGCAGCATTACGGATGCCTACCGTCTGGCGGGGGTCTATACCGGCCGGATTCTCAAGGGCGAGAAGCCCTCCGAGCTGCCGATCCAGCAGTCCACGAAGGCGGAACTGTTCATCAACCTCAAGACCGCCAAGGTCCTCGGCGTCACCATTCCGCAGTCGATGCTCATCCGGGCCGATGAGGTGATCCATTCCTAGATAGTCGCCGAGCGCATCGAGGACGCGGCGTGAAGCCAACCTCCCCGAATAGATCGCCTGGGTGTCCGCGGGTGTGTGCTTGTTCGAGTCGGTGCGGCGACGAAAAGTCGGTTAAGGGCATTCCCCTCCGACGTGTGTGGGCGGATTCGCGACAACGCAGAAAAAATCCTGCTCTACGGACGGGCAAGAAGCGATGTTCGGTGCATACTGTCAGCCTCATCGGCGGGCATTTCTTCCCGCTCCTCCTCGCTTAGGAAACCCGAAAGTGCCTGTGCCAGCCTGCGATTTATGCATCGCCAGTCGAAGATCGCGCGTGCGACTCCTCGGCGCACGGGGCTCATCCATGACCAGGCCCCTATGAACGGCATGTGCCGGGATTGCATAGGCCTTGCGGGAGCGGGATGGCGGACCGAGCCACACCAATGCCTTGAGCGCACGGCCAAGGCTCCCGCCCACTACCGTTGCGGCACCTGTCAAAGCGCCTGGCAACTGGAAGTAGGCGCCGGCGGGCGCGGATGGCTTCCGATCAAAAATCAAACACAAGAGCGCACCACACCATGAGGTGGGACAGAGTTCAGGAGAACTGGAAGAGAGTTTCCGGCACGACGAAACAGGCGCTGGGCGAGCTTGCGCGCAGCAGCTATGGGGCCCTCCGCGGCGATGACCTTTCTCCGGATCGTGAGAAAACCGACGAAAGCTTGCGCACGGAACGTGAGAAGACCGACCAGGCGGTGGCGGCAAAGCAGCGAGACGTCGCAAGGCACGCCGATGCAGTGGTCGATCTCGCGCGCGACAATGCCGACGAGGTTCTCAGCCTGGCACGCGAAAACGCCGATACCGTGCTCGAGGCCGCCCGCGAGAAGGCGGATGAGAAACTCGATCCGGATGCGCGCGGCGTGCAGCCGAAAGCTGCGATCATCGAAGAAAGGGCCCTCGCGGACGAAGCTCTCCGCGACGAGCGCGACGGCGCCGACGAGACCCTGCGCCTGGAACGCGAGGAATATGCCCGCACGCTGATTCGATTTCTTCCGCTCGAGCGGGAATCGACCGACCGCTACCTGCTGACGGAGCGGATTCGTTCCGACGACGCGCTGGCGAGCCGGGACGATTTCCTCGCGATTGTCGCGCACGACTTGCGCGACCTGATCGGCGGCGTCGTCATGAGTGCGGCGCTGCTCTCGAAGAGAGCGCCCCAGAACGAGGACGGCGCCCGCATTGTCGCGGAGACCGGGCGCATCGAGCGGTACGCCGCCCGCATGAACCGGCTGATCGGCGACCTGGTCGATGTCGCCAGCATCGAGGCCGGCAAGCTCGCCGTCACACCGGCAACGCGGGATCTGGCCATCGTGATCGGCGAAGCGGCGGATTCGTTTCGAGCAACGGCCTCGGCAAAAGGGGTGTCCCTGGAGGCCCAGATCGATGCCGCGCCGCTTCTCGCGGCGTTCGACCATCAGCGGATCCTTCAGGTGCTCGCGAATCTCATCTCGAACTCACTGAAATTCACGCCTCGAGGCGGGAAAATCACGGTTCGTGGCGAGCGGGAGGCCGGCAACGTCCGTCTGTGCGTCCGGGATACCGGCCCCGGCATACCCGACGATGCGCTGGAGCGCATATTCGAGCGATTCGCGCAGGTCGGCAAGGATGATCGCCGGGGCCTGGGTCTCGGCCTGTACATATCCCGATGCATCGTCGAAGCCCATGGGGGACGGATCTGGGCGGAGAGCCGGCCCGGCGCAGGCAGCGAGGTGTGCTTCACGCTCCCCGCGCACCCTTAACGGACCCTCACTTCCGCCGGCGCTCGCCCTGTCGAAGTAGACTTCGACAATGGGTCGCGACAGGGCCATCGCCGCGGTCGAGCGCTACTTCGACGAGGGCCGCTTCCTCGCCGACCTCGGGCGGCGCGTCGCCATCCCCACGGAAAGCCAGAACCCGGCGCGCGCCGCCGCGCTCAACGATTATCTCGAGAACGAGATGGCCGAGAGCCTCGAGCGCATGGGCTTCTCCTGCCGCATCCTGCCCAACCCCGCAGGCAAGCACGGTCCCTTCCTCATCGCCGAGCGCATCGAGGACGCGGCGCTGCCCACCGTGCTCACCTACGGCCACGGCGACGTGATCCGCGGCCAGGATGAGCAGTGGCGTTCCGGCCTGAATCCCTGGAAGGTCTCCGTCGAGAAAGAAAAGATCTACGGTCGCGGCACGGCGGACAACAAGGGCCAGCACACCATCAACCTCGGCGCGGTAGAGACCGTCCTGAAGACGCGCGGCCGCCTGGGCTTCAACCTCAAGGTGCTGATCGAGACCGGGGAGGAGGTAGGCTCGCCGGGCCTGAAAGCCTTCTGTCAAAGAGAAAAAGAAGCATTGCGAGCGGATGTCTTCATCGCCTCCGACGGCCCGCGCCTGCAGCCGCAGCGGCCGACGATCTTCCTCGGCTCGCGCGGCGCGTTCAACTTCGACATGGTCGCCGATTTCCGCCCGGGCGGTCACCACTCGGGCAACTGGGGCGGCCTGCTCGCCAATCCGGGCATCGTCCTCGCGCACGCCATCGCTTCGATCACCGACAAGCGCGGCGCGATCCGCGTGCCGGAATGGCGGCCCGGCAGCCTCACGCCATCAATCAAGGAAGCGCTGAAGGACTTGGTCGTCGAAGGCGGCGCAGACGGGCCCGCCATCGATGCGGACTGGGGCGAGCCCGGGCTCATTCCGTCCGAGCGCGTCTTCGGCTGGTGCAGCTTCGAGGTCCTCGCCTTCGTCACCGGCAACCCGGACAAGCCGGTCAACGCGATCCCGCCCCGGGCAGCCGCGCACTGCCAGCTTCGCTACATCGTCGGCATCGACCCGGCCGACATCCTGCCCGCGCTGCGCCGCCATCTGGACCGCGAAGGTTTTTCCAACGTCAAGCTGAGCCCGGCGCGCGACGGCTTCTTCCCGGCCACGCGCCTCGACCCGGAGCATCCCTGGGTGAAGTGGGCCGAAGACTCGATCGCGCGCACCACCGGCGCGAAGCCCGCGATCCTTCCCAACCTCGGCGGCTCGCTGCCGAACGACGTCTTCTCCGACACGCTCGGGCTGCCGACGGTGTGGATCCCGCACTCCTACGCGGCGTGCTCGCAGCACGCGCCGAACGAGCACCTGCTCGCGCCGGTGGCGCGCGACGCTCTGCGGATCATGGCCGGGCTGTTCTGGGACCTCGGCGAGAAGACGCCGCCGCGCGGCTGAGCGCTACGGGCCGCTAATAAGGAAGAGGCGCACTCGGCTTGAGGGGCTGCAGGGCGCGGCGGAACTCGCCCTTGATGCGCTCGAGCGCCGCGCCCGACTCGGCCTCGAAGCGGATGACGATGACCGGGGTGGTGTTGGAGGCGCGGGCGAGGCCGAAGCCATCGGCATACTCTACACGCACGCCGTCGATGGTGAGCACGCGCTCGGCGCCGGGGAAGGGCCGGGTCGCCTGCAGCTTCGCCACCAGCGCGTGCGGCTCGCCCTCGTCCAGCGCCCAGTGCAGCTCCGGCGTGGAGGGCAGGTTGGGAAGATTCTTCAGGGTGGCATTTGCATCGGCCTCCCTGGCC
>Ga0209705_10000158_pt1 | contig 35640 bp, 32 predicted proteins | sample PPLLaktember2015_5_FD_187262 | JGI IMG/M metagenome (GOLD analysis project Ga0209705, IMG submission 187262) | Freshwater sediment microbial communities from Prairie Pothole Lake near Jamestown, North Dakota, USA - PPLs Lake P8 Core (1) Depth... | ecosystem: Environmental > Aquatic > Freshwater... | reverse complement strand
GCGGCAAGCGCCGCGCGTCGGTCGTGCTTAAGCTGCTGCCAGCGACGGCGCCAGGCGGCAGGCATGTCAGGCACGCTCGCCGACACGCTCGCCGAGCAGCCCGGACGGACGGAACACCAGCACCAGAATCAGCACGAAGAAGGCGAACACGTCCTGATAGTGCGATCCGAGGAAACCGCCGGTCAGCGGACCGATGTATCCGGCCCCGAGGCTTTCGACGATGCCGAGCAGAATACCGCCCAGCATCGCCCCGGCGACATTGCCGATGCCGCCCAGCACCGCGGCGCTGAACGCCTTGAGGCCCAGCAGGAAACCCATGTAATAGTGGGCCAGCCCGTAATACGCGGACACCATAATGCCGGCCACGGCGGCGAGCGCCGCACCGATGATGAAGGTCGCAGCGATGACGCTGTTCGGATTCACGCCCATCAGCGCCGCCAGATCCGGGGACTGGGCGGTGGCGCGCATCGCCCGCCCCAGCCGCGTCCGATACACCAGCACCAGCAAGGCCAGCATCAGCAGCAACGCCAGCAGGACAATGGTGATTTGCAGGTTGGTAATGTGCGCGCCAGCAAACTCGTAGCGCGTTATTTCAATCACGTCCGGAAAGCTCACGTACTGCTTGCCCCAGATCAGCATCGCGGTATTTTGCAGTACGATCGAGACGCCAATCGCGGTGATCAGCGCGGCCAGGCGCGGCGCGCGGCGCAGCGGACGATAGGCCACGCGCTCGATGGCCAGACCCAGCAGCATGCACACCAGCATGGCGCCACCGACCCCGAGGGCCAGCGCCACGATCACCGGCAGGCTGCCGGCCGGCAACAGTGCCTGCAGAATTGCAATGCAGACCATGCCCCCGACCATGGTCACTTCGCCATGCGCGAAATTGATCAGCTCGAGGATGCCGTACACCATGGTGTAGCCGAGCGCGATCAGTGCATAGATCGAGCCGAGCACCAGGCCATTCACGATTTGTTGCAGGAAAATGTCCACGCGCTCGCCTTGCCGTCAGAACCGGTGCTATTGACCCGGCACGATTGTTCTTGACCGAAGACAAGCGCGACACACGCCTCCGTACTTGCGTGTAGCCACGATCGTGCCGGGTCAATAGCGAAATTCATAAGGGTTTTCTGTTATTGCGGCGGCATGATGGCCTCGATCCCAGCTCCGCGCAACCTTCCGCCTACAAGGCATATTCACTTGCACCATGCCGTCGCAATAACAGTAATGTCTGGTTGGCCCGAGGGTCAACCAGACATGCGTCTTTAATCCAGGAAGGTAAGGCAATTATTTTTTGGGGGCGGCACCGCTCATGACGGTTTCCACCACTTCCCATTTTCCCGCTTTGACGTGGTACAGGGTAATCGCGCCACCGAGCACATCGCCCTTGGCATCGAAGCCAATCTCGCCGGTAACGCCGGCAAAACGGATCTTGGTAAGCTCGGGCAGATATTTGGAAGGCTCCGCGGAACCGGCTTTTTCCATTGCCATGATCATGGCCGTGGCCGCATCGTAGGCATAGGGCGCATAGGTCTGAATGACCCCGTACTTGGCGGTGAACTTGTCGCGGAACGTCTTGCCGCCCGGCATGCTGTCGATGGGCAGGCCCGGCGACGATGCCGTGACGCCCTCGGCCGCCGTGCTGGCGAGCTTCAGGAATTCGGTGGTCTGCAGGCCGTCACCACCCAGAAACTTCGCCTTGAGGCCAAGCGACTTCATCTGCTTGGCCATCGGCGCACCCTGCGGGTCCATGCCGCCGAAGAACAGCACGTCCGGGTTCTTGCCCTTGATCGTGGTAAGAATGGCGCTGAAGTCGGTCGCCTTATCCGAGGTGTATTCGCGCGCCACCAGCTCGCCACCCGACGCCTTCACGGCCTTCTCGACCTCGTCCGCCAGGCCCTGGCCATAGGCGGTGCGATCGTCGATGATCGCGACGCGCTTGCCGCCCATTTTCTTCACCATGAACTCACCGAGCACCTTGCCCTGCTGGCGGTCGTTGGTCATGGTGCGATACGCGGTCTTGTAGCCCTGGTCGGTGTACTTGATGGCGGTGGCCGAGGGTGAGATTTGCGGGATGCCGGCGTCGTGATAGATCCTGGAGGCCGGAATAGATGCGCCGGAATTGAGATGCCCGATCACGCCTTTGACCTGCGCGTCCACCAGCTTCTGCGCCACGATGGTCGCGGTCTTGGGATCGGCCTGGTCGTCCTCGGACACGAGCACGAACTTGACCTTCTGGCCACCGAGCGTGACGCCACGGGCATTGGCCTCGTCGATCGCGAGGCGCGCGCCATTGTCGTTGTCCCTGCCGAGATGCGCCTGCGGGCCGGTGAGCGGTGATACCTGGCCGATCTTCACAACGACTTCCCCATTGGCGGTCTTCGGGGTTTCATCCTTCTTGCTGCATGCCGCCGCCACAACGACGGTCACCATTACGGCCACGAGTGTGCGGTTCAGAAATCTCGAATTCACAACAAGCCTCCTCGGATAAATTCTGGCAATTAATGCCTTATATCTAGAGCGAACAAAGTTTCGACTGTTGGAGTGTATCGTAGTTCGCACGCGTTGGCAGCCGAGCCTACAGCTCACCGCCACGCGATGGTACCTGCAGCTTCGTTCCGACAGCCAGGTCGCTACCTTGGATGCCGTTCAGGAACCGCAGGGCCTCGACGTGGATATCGTAGAGCCGCGCAATGGCCGACAAGGTCTCGCCGGGCTTCACGATGTGTTCGCGCGCGCCGCTCGCTGGTACGGCCTGAGCGGTCTGCGTCGATGGAATCGACGCGTGCGCGGGGGCCGTTGCCCGCATCGCCTCGTTGCCAGTACCACGACGTGCGATGAGTCGTGGTGTGGAGCGCTTCAACCCGCTGAAGATGCTTTTTGCCATGCGTTGTTGAAAGCCCCTGTCGCGCAATTTGCGCTCCTCGTCCGGGTTGGAAATAAATGCTGTCTCAATGAGCACGGATGGAATGGTTGACTTAAGCACCATAAAGCCTGCTTGGCCCGGGCGTGTGCTGTGCAGTGGACCGACAGATCGCATGGATCCCAGCATGTCATGCCCCAACACCAGGCTGTCGCCGATGGTGGCATCCAAGGCCATGTCTCCGAGCACTCGAGTGACATCTGGTTCCAGATCGTCGATGCTTACTCCCCCGGTCCAGTCGGATGAGTTTTCATCGTCGGCCAGCAATTTCGCCAGAGTACTGCTCGCGCCACGTGTGGACAGCGCATAGACAGACGAGCCGCGTGCCAGACGGCCGCGTACGGCATCCGCGTGAATGGAAATAAAGACATCGGCGCCGTTGTTGCGTGCCTTCCTGGTGCGCTTCGCGAGCGGTATAAAATAGTCGCCATCACGAATCATTACCGGCTTCATTCCGGGCTCGGCCACAACCAGCTTGTAAAGCTCGCGCGCGATCGCCAGCACCACATCCTTTTCGCGCGTACGGTAACGCCTGCCGATGGCTCCCGGGTCTTCGCCACCGTGCCCAGCGTCGATCGCCACCACCAGATCGCGCGGTGCCAGCACTTCGCGGGCTGGCGGCGCGGCGCGCGGTTCAGGATCCGGCAGGGCTTTCGCCACGACTTCGTCGTTGAGGTCGACAACCAGGCGGTGGCCATACTGACCATAAGGCTTGAGCATGAAGCTGTGCGACCGTACCGGGCGCTTGAGTTCGAGCGTGATGCGCAGCTTGCCGTTTGCCTGGTCAGCAGCACGGATTGCCGCGATGTACGATTGGCTTACATCCAGCGCGGCAAGCCCATCCTGTAGGCGCGCGTTATCCATATCGATCACGATGCGCTCGGGGTCATTGAGCGTGCTCAGCCGATGCTCGAGCGGGCCGCTCAGGTCGAACACCAGGCGGGTATTGTCCGGGGCCTGCCAGAGACGCAGGTTGTGCACCGACACCGGACCGGCAGTACACAGCAGAGGGAATAACAGAATAACAGCGAGTAGAAATTTGCGAATTCGCTTCATGGCAGAACTGTTCCTGCGTGTTCCGCACTTCCGCCATCCAGGGCGGTCGTCAGACCGCGCAAAAGCATTGCGCCGTTTTCTGTGCGGCTTGTGAATCGCACCACGCGCCCTTCCTCCTGTCTTTCGATGGCGATGTCCACATCCGGCACCGGCAACACGCCCGCGCCGCGCTCGGCCCACTCCACCAGGCAAACGCCCTTGCCTTCAAGATAATCGCGCATGCCGAGAAATTCCAGCTCTTCCGGATCGTTCAGCCGGTACAGGTCGAAGTGATAGATCGCAAGACCGCCCATTTGATAGGGCTCAACTAAGGTATAGGTCGGACTCTTCACCGCGCCGGTGTAACCGAGGCCGCGCAGAACGCCACGCACAAGGGTCGTTTTGCCGGTGCCGAGTTCGCCATGCAAGAACAGCACGAGCCCGGGACGTAGTTGCGGCGCCAGCGCTGCGCCCAAGCGCTCCGTGTCAACTTCCGTAGCCACAATGCGTTCAAGCAGCATGGGCGACAATACTATTAATAACATCGCATAGCGGTACGAGCAGATCGCTCGCCAGCATTCCGCGCTCGCCTCTGGCTGCCACCCGATCTCCGGCGCTGGCATGGACCCACACACCCAAACGCGCGGCCTCAATCGGCGTGAGGCCCTGCGCGAGTAATGCCGCAATTGCGCCGGAGAGCACGTCGCCGCTGCCGCCGGTCGCGAGACCCGGGTTGCCGCGGTCACACAACCAGAGTGGCTGGTCATTGCCTATCGCGATAAGCGTGCCGCTACCCTTGAGCACGCACACGCCGCCGTATTTTTGTGCGATCGCACGCAACGCTGCGAACCGGTCGGCCTGAATGTCGGCGACGCTCGCGCCCAGCAGGCGCGCCGCCTCGCCCGGATGCGGGGTCAACACCCAATCAGTGCGTGTAGTAGGTTGCGCGGCCAGCAGATTGAGCGCGTCGGCATCCACAACCAGGGGCTTGTCCGCCGCCAGTACGGCCTGCCACAACCCACGGCCCCACTCGCCCTGCCCCAGGCCTGGCCCGACGGCAAGCGCATGTGCGCCGGCAAGCAGCGGCTGGATGCCCAGCGCGTCGTTCACACCATACGCAATCAGTTCCGGACGCGCCGCGCCGATCGACGCTGCGTGCGCGGGATGCGTTGCGAGCACCGCAAGGCCGGCGCCGGCGCGGTACGCGGCCTCGCCCGCCAGCCGCACCGCACCCGGCATACCCGGCTGACCACCGACCACCAGCACGCGCCCGGCGTCGCCCTTGTGCGCATGCCGCGCGCGCGGCGCAAGCATGCCGTGCAGATTCCGTTCGGTGATGCGCCGAGCCAGCGGCGTAACGCCGGTGAATACCGCATCCGGAACGCCGAGATCATCAAACAGGATCAGGCCACTGTGTTCCCGGCCCTGCCCCGTAAAGAGTCCGGCCTTGAGGCCGATGAAGCTCAAGGTCAGTGCAGCGCGCACGGCGGCGCCCAGAACCCAGCCGGTGTCGGCATGCAGGCCGGAGGGAATGTCGATGGCAAATATCGGTCGGCCGCTGGCGTTCATAGCCTCGATGGCGGCGCGCCACTCGCCTTCCAGCGGGCGCTCCAGGCCGGTGCCGAACAAGGCGTCGACAATCACGTCGCATGTCTGCAGGTGCTCGTCGCTAAATGTCTGTACCGTGCCGCCAGTCTTGTTCCAGGCAGCGCGTGCTGTCGCGGCGGCCGCTCTCGCACCTCCCTGTGCTTCGCGGCACTTGGGCTCCTGCCCGGCGTAGTCCTTGAGTCCGGAACTATCCGCCGGACTGAGCACCACCGCTGTGAGGCCAGCCTCCTTGGCCAGACGCGCCAGCACATAGCCATCCCCGCCGTTATTCCCCGGGCCGCACACCACCGTGACGCGGCGGGCTCTTGGAAAACGCTCACGCAGCAGGGCGAATGACGCGCTGCCGGCGCGTTCCATTAATACACTGCCCGCCAGGCCATATTCGCTGGCAGCTCGCCAGTCGGCGGCACGTGTGTCGGCCGCGCGGTACAGGGCTTCGGGCAGATGCTCCATGCGGCTATCATAGAGGCAGATGCGCACCGCTCAAACCGTTCCGGCCGACTACACCGCCCTGGCCCGCGACATCAAGTCCTGGGGTTACGCGCTTGGCTTCCAGCAGGTCGGCATCGCCGATACTGAATTAAGCGAGCACGAAACCCATCTCCTCAACTGGCTGTCCGCCGACCGCCACGGCGAGATGGACTACATGGCAGAACACGGCACGCGCCGCACCCGCCCAGCCGAACTAGTACCCGGTACCCTGCGCGTGATTTCGGTACGCATGGATTATCTGCCCGGCAGCGCGGCATCGGCCGATGAGGTGCTGCACAATCCGGAACTGGGGATGATTTCGCGCTACGCACTCGGGCGCGACTATCACAAGGTGGTGCGCACCCGCCTCCAAAAGCTTGCTGACCAAATCAGCGCGCGCGTCGGCCCGTTCGGCTACCGCGCCTTCACCGATAGCGCACCGGTGCTGGAGAAAGCGCTTGCCGAAAAGGCCGGGCTTGGCTGGATTGGCAAACACACTAACCTGATCGATTCTAAAACTGGTTCGTGGTTCTTTCTTGGCGAACTGTACACCGATCTGCCGCTGCCGATTGATGCGCCCGTTTCCAACCATTGCGGCACCTGCCAGGCCTGTATCGACATCTGCCCTACCCAGGCAATCGTCGCGCCTTATCAACTCGATGCGAGACGCTGCATTTCCTATCTCACCATCGAACTGCGCGGACCGATTCCTGTCGAGTTGCGGCCACTGCTTGGTAACCGCATCTACGGCTGTGACGACTGCCAGCTGGTTTGCCCATGGAACAAGTTCGCCCAGCCAACAGCAGAACCGGACTTTGCACCGCGCCATGGGCTCGATGCGCCGGAACTAGTGCGGCTGTTTGCATGGAGCGAAGAAGAGTTTCTCATGAAGACCGAAGGCTCGGCGATTCGGCGGATTGGTTACGAGTGCTGGTTACGCAACATCGCCGTGGCACTTGGCAATGCGCCGCGTAGTGTGGTTGTGATCGCGGCACTACAGGCCAGGGTCGATCATGTTTCGCCGCTAGTGCGGGAACATGTGACGTGGGCGCTGGCGCGCCTTGGTGCCTAGGTCGTCATCCCCGCGGGCTTCTGGCGGGGATCCAGAGTTGGTGTCGGCTGCGCCGACGTTGTAACGGCTATGGTGCCGCTCGCCGCGCGGCGTCAAAGCCGTTATAGCATCGCCATAGGCGATACATCCTCACCCTCTCCCTGGCCCTCTCCCTGAATGGGAGAGGAGATGAATGATTGGTGCGTAGAACGCACCCTACTTAAAAAAGTGCTCCCGGTAATACTTCAACTCGGCAATCGATTCCAGAATATCGTCCAGCGCCTTGTGGGTGTTCTTCTTGTCGAAGCCATTGGCAATCTCCGGCTTCCAGCGCCGCACCAGTTCCTTGATCGAGCTCACGTCGAGATTGCGGTAGTGCACGTACGATTCGAGCAGCGGCATGCCGCGCGCCAGGAAGCGCCGGTCCTGACAGATGCTGTTGCCGCATAGCGGTGACTTGTTCTTGGGCACATACTGCTGGAGAAACTCAATGGTTTCGCGCTCGGCATCGGCCTCGTTCAGGGTGGATTCGCGCACGCGCTGGGTCAGACCGCTACCGCCGTGGACGCGGGTGTTCCACTCGTCCATCGTGTTCAGTACCTCATCCGGCTGATGCACGGCCAGCACCGGCCCCTGGGCGATAATATTCAACTGGCTGTCGGTGACGATGGTCGCGATCTCGATGATCTTGTCGGTTTCGGTGTTTAACCCCGACATTTCCAGGTCTATCCAGATCAGGGCGTTCGGGTCTTGCGGCATGGGTCTTCCCTTCAGGTTGGGCGTGCGGCCAGTTGCGTTTAGAATGATTTTTAATCCATGATAACACGCAGCCAGATCCCGTTGCCCGGAGAACCATGTCCGCATCGCTCTTTACCCAGATTTTCCTGATCCTGCTCACCGGCACGCTGCTGACCCGCCTGTGGCTGGCGCGCCGTCACGTCCGGCACGTGCTCGGCCATCGCCGCCAGGTTCCTGGCCCGTTTCGGGGCAAAATCCTGCTCAAGGCGCACCACAAGGCCGCGGACTACACCGTGGCCAAGACACGCTTCGCGATGGTAGCGGCCGTGATCGACGCGCTGCTGCTGATCGGCTGGACGCTCGGCGGCGGGCTGGAATTTCTCGACCAGGGCTGGCGGGCGACAGGTTTCGGTCAGCTGGTTACCGGCACACTGTTCCTGCTGAGTGTATTCCTGATCATGGGCCTGCTCGATCTGCCGGCGACTCTCTATCAGACCTTCATCATCGAGCAGCGCTTCGGTTTCAATCACTCCACGCCCGCGCTGTTCGTTGCCGATCTCCTGAAACAGGCCCTGCTCCTGTTTGTGCTCGGCGCACCGCTCGCGCTTGCGGCGCTCTGGCTCATGCAATCCGCCGGCACGCTGTGGTGGCTCTACCTCTGGCTGCTGTGGTCGGGCTTCACGCTGCTGATGATCTGGGCGTACCCGGCGGTGATCGCGCCGCTGTTCAACAAGTTCACGCCGCTCAAGAACCGCAGCGTGCAGACGCGCATCCAGTCGCTGCTGCGGCGCACCGGTTTCCGCAGCCGCGGCATTTTCGTGATGGACGGCTCGCGCCGCTCGGCGCACGGCAACGCCTACTTCACCGGCTTCGGGCGCAACAAACGCGTGGTGTTCTTCGACACCCTGCTCAAGACCCTGCGCGGCCCGGAGATCGAGGCGGTGCTGGCACATGAGCTCGGCCATTTCCACCACCGCCACATCATCAAGCGGATCGTGATGCTGTTCGGCATGAGCCTCGCCGGACTTGCGCTGCTCGGCTGGCTGATCCAGCAATCCTGGTTTTATCAGGGGCTCGGGATCTCCACCGCCTCGGCGCACGCCGCGCTCATCCTGTTCCTCATGGTCGGGCCGGTGTTCACCTTCTTCCTTCAGCCGCTCATGGCCTGGGGCTCGCGCCGCCATGAATACCAGGCAGACGCCTATGCGGCCGAGCAGGCCGACATGAAGGCGATGATCCGTGCGCTGGTGAAACTTTATCGGGAAAATGCCAGCACCCTGACCCCGGACCCGGTGTATTCGGCATTCTACGATTCGCATCCGCCAGCGTCGCTGCGCATCGCGCATTTGCAGTCTCTGGCATAACGACAACCGCACTGGAGAAACCGAAATGAACAAAACCACGCTTCTATTGATATCCCTTATCCTGGGCGCGGGCAGCGCGCAAGCCGCGCTGCTACCGGGCGATGCCGCAAAAGGCAAGGCTGTGCATGACAAACAGTGCGTCGCCTGTCATGACAACAGCGTGTACACACGCGCCGACCGGCGAATGAAAAGCCCTGAGGCGCTTATCGGACAGGTGAATAATTGTGTGCGCCAGACCGGTGCGAAACTGGATCGCGACCAGATCAACGATCTCGTCAAGTATCTGGACGAATCGTTTTACAAATTCAAATAGCGTCATGACCAGCCTGCTCGCTATGTCCTGCAAACCGCGTACCGGTGCGGCCCTGAGCCGCGCCGAGGCGGAAAAACTGCTGCGCGAAATCCCCGGCTGGGCGCTGAATGACGCGGCCAGCGAGATAACGCACACCTGGAAGTTCGGCAACTATTACGAAACCATGGCGTTCGTGAATGCGCTGGCCTGGGTCGCACACCGTGAGGACCACCATCCAGACCTGGAGGTGGGTTACAACCGCTGCCGGGTGCGGTTCAGCACCCATTCCGTGAACGGACTTTCGGAAAACGACTTTATCTGCGCCGCCAAGCTGAACGCCCTGCGCGGCGACTAGCGTCGCTCACACCTGGAAGCGGCTTACCAGCTGTTGGAAGTGCGCGGACAGCTTGTGCAGGTCATGCGAGGCCTGGGTGGTCTGGTCAATGTGCTTACTGTTGTCCTTGGCCATCTCCGAGATCTCTTCGACGCGCACGGTGATGGTGTCGGTTGCCTGACTTTGTGAGCGCGTCGCGGCGGCGATGCCTTGAATCATCTCCACCACGCGCTTCACGCTGCCATTGATCTGTTGCAGCGCCTGCATCGCCTGCTTGGCCTGTTCCACGCCACCTTCTACCTGACGGCTGCCGGTTTCCATGGCGGCGACGGCACTGCCGGTTTCGGATTGGATGGCCTTGATCATGTCGGAAATCTCGGCGGTCGCACCGGCGGTACGCTCAGCAAGGTTGCGCACCTCGTCGGCCACCACCGCGAAGCCGCGACCCTGCTCGCCGGCGCGCGCCGCCTCAATCGCGGCATTGAGTGCCAGTAGATTGGTTTGCTCGGCAATACCCCTGATCACCTGGATAATCTGGCCGATCTGATTGGAACGCTGGCCGAGTGCGGCCACGAGGCCCGCCGTTTCGCTGACCGTGGTTGCTACCTGTTGAATACCCTGCACCGCACCCGCGACCACGCGCTGGCCGTGGTCGGACATGGCATTGGCCTCGTCTGCGGCGGTCACCGCGCCATCCGCGCGCTGCGCGATTTCCTTGACGGCGGCATTGAGATCCTCGATGGAATTGGCGGCGCTGCCGGCGTTCTCCACCTGCGCCTTGGATACGTCCGAGACCCGATCGGAGGTGTGCGACAGGGTGGCGGCGGCAGTGGCAACCTGGTCGGCCGACAGACGCAGTTCACTGATCAGCGACGCGAAATCACCGGCCATGTGGTTGAAGGCGCCTGCCACTTCACCCAGCTCATCCTTGGAATCGCATTCGGCGCGCGCCGTAAGATCGCCTTTGGCCAGTCGCGATGTCGCCTGCTCGAGCGCGGACACACCGCGGCTCACCGAACGCGCGATCAGCAGGCCGATCACCACCGACAACACCAGCCCCGCAATGACCGCACCGATGGACAGTGCGTAGATGGAATTGGTCAGGAGTGAAACACGTTCATACTCGTTCTTGGCCTGCTCCACCTGGTATTGAATGAGTGCATCGATTCCCTGCGAGGCCTTGTCATACGCCGGCTCCAGGGCCTGCTTGCGCAGCAGATCGGCCTGGCGGAAATCGGTCTTCTGCAAAAGATCGATCATCGGCATGACGCCGGTCATGCCGAAGTTGACGCGCGCCGCCACAAATTCATCGAGCAGCTTTTTCTGCTCGTCGTGTCGCACCCGCTCTTTGTATTCAGTAATCAGGTTCTCGATATTGAAGATGTGGCTGCGCACCTTGTCCATGCCGTCCGTGATCTCGAACAGGTCGGTCTCCTGGCGCGATGCCAGCAGCTGGATGCGGATTTGCATCTGCCGGTTGCGGATCTCGTTCAGTTGATTGATGCCGAGCAGATGCTCGTTGTACACCGACAGCAAGGCGCTCTTCGAGGCCGTGATGCCGACGATGCCGACTCCGCCCGTGACCACGAGCATCACGGCGGAAAACGCGATGAATATCGTGAGCTTGGTGCGAATCTTGAGATTGTTCAGTGCACCCATACCCTTTTCCCTCATCAATGTCTGCTCAGGCCCCCTACTGCTTATCGGGCGGAATCGCACTTTCTTGAGGCCACGTGGCCAGGGCAAAACACAGCAAGTTTCACGCCAACGAGCGCCATTTGGCCCGGCGGTTTCCCCGCACGCGGTGTCTAATCACAGGAGAAATGTGGGTGGATTCTGCCAACGCCGCCCGGTGGTATCGTTGTGGAAAAAAAGGGCGCCAAGTGGCGCCCTTTAGTGTCCAGTCTCTGCGTTCCGAATCAGTGGGTCATGTCTTCCTCGGGATTGGCGCTGGTCTTGTGAATGCTGCGATCCGCCCCCTCGTACTCCTCTTCCTCGCTCAAACGGATTCCGACCCACATCTTGAGCACACCGTATACCGCCAGCCCACCGATCAAGGCAATGGCCACGCCACCGAACGTGCCCAGAATCTGCGCCAGCAGCGACACCCCGCCCATACCACCCAGTGCCTGGGAACCAAAAATACCACAGGCAATGCCCCCCCAGGTACCGGCCAGGCCGTGCAGCGGCCAGACACCGAGCACATCATCGATTTTCCAGCGATGCTGGGCGAGCGTGAACACCACGACGAACATCACCCCGGCCACGCCGCCGACCACGAGGGCGCCGACCGGGTGCATCACGTCCGATCCGGCACACACCGCGACCAGCCCGGCCAGCGCACCGTTGTGCGCGAAACCCGGGTCGTTGCGGCCGGCCACCAGACCGCCGATCACGCCGCCGGCCATGGCCATGAGCGAATTGATCGCCACCAGCCCGCTCACCTTGTCGAGGCCCTGTGCACTCATGACATTGAAGCCGAACCAGCCGACCACCAGGATCCAGGAACCAAGCGCCAGGAACGGAATGTTGGACGGCGGGATGGCAATCACCTTGCCGTCCTGGGTGTAGCGGCCCTTGCGCGCGCCGAGCAGCAGCACCGCGCCGAGCGCAATCCAGCCGCCCATGGCATGCACCACCACCGATCCGGCAAAGTCATGAAATTTGAAACCGAAACCGGATTCGATCAGCGCCTGCACGTGGAAGCGTTCGCCCCACACGATGCCTTCGTAGAAGGGATAAATGATGCCCACGATAATGGCCGTGGCGACAAGTTGCGGCCAGAAGCGCGCGCGCTCGGCGATACCGCCGGATACGATCGCCGGCACGGCCGCGGCAAAAGTCAGCAGAAAGAAGAATTTTGTGAGCTCGAGCCCGCTCTTGGTCGACAGCGCCGGCGCCCCGGCAAAAAAGTTAATGCCATAGGCCACGGCATAGCCGACAAAGAAATACGCCACGGTCGAGACGCTGAAATCTACCAGGATTTTCATGAGCGCGTTCACCTGGTTCTTCTTGCGCACCGTGCCGACTTCGAGAAACGCGAAGCCGGCATGCATGGCGAGCACCAGGATGGCGCCCACGAGCAGAAAAAATACATCGGAGCCAACTACCGATTGCATGCCTCATTCCTCATCAGGATGGTTCGTTTCAGATCAGAAATCGATTGTTGTTTTGCGCTCACACATCGCGCCGTCCGGTCAGCGCGCGCGCCAGGGTGCCGCGGTCAGTGTACTCGAGCTCGCCGCCCACCGGCACACCGTAGGCAATGCGCGTGGCGCGGATACCGCGGGCGCGCGCCAGCTCGCTGATGTAATGCGCCGTCGCCTCGCCCTCGACCGTCAGGTTGGTGGCGAGGATCACTTCCTTCACCTGGCCCTCGTCGAGCAGTGTCTCAAGCCGGTGGATGCCGAGTTCGTCCGGTCCGATGCCATCGAGCGGCGACAACCGCCCCATGAGCACGAAGTACTGTCCATTGTAGGCGCTGGATTGTTCGATGGAGGAGAGATCCGCCGGCGATTCGACCACGCACAGCAACGAACGGTCGCGGCGCTCCGAGGCACACACCGGGCAGATCTCGTCTTCGCTGAAATCGTTGCAACGCCGGCAATGGCCGACGCGCTCGATCGCCACGCGCAGCGCTTCGGCGATCTGGCGGGCGCCATCGCGGTCGCGCGCCAGCAGGTGAAAGGCCATGCGCTGTGCGGATTTAGGGCCCACGCCGGGCAGGCGCCGCAGTGCCTGCTTGAGGGCCTCGATCGCGGGTGAATCCGACACCGGGTCAGAACGGCAGGTTGAGACCGGGGATACCGAGGCCGGAGGTGAGACCGGCCATCTTCTGCTGGGTCATCTCCTCGGCCTTGCGTACCGCGTCGTTCATGGCCGCCGCCACCAGATCCTCGAGCACTTCCTTGTCGTCCTTGAGCAACGCCGGGTCGATGTGCACACGTTTCACGTCATGCCGGCAGGTCATCACGATGGAGACGAGCCCGCCGCCGGCGGCGCCGGTCACTTCGATGCGCGCCAGTTCCTCCTGCGCCTTGCGCAGATTCTCCTGCATCGCCTGCGCCTGCTTCATGATGTTGCCCAATCCGCCTTTCATTTTCTTCTCACCTGTTGTCGGTTGCCGGGTCAGGGTTTAGGCCGGATGGAGCCGGTATCGACCCGGGCATTGAAATTTTCCTGCAACGCCTGGACATTCGGATCGTTCAGGATGACCTCGACCGCTGCCTGCTGACGCTCGTTCTGGGTGCGCTGGCGCTCACGCGCCGGCGTCTCTGCCTGTGGGCTGCCGGTCGTGATGCGCAGCTCCAGCGGACGATCGTAATGAGTTGCCAGTGCCTTTTGAAGCACTGCCTCGCGCTCCTTGTTGAGCAGATGCGCGGACGCCTGATCCAAGGTAAGCCGCATCACGTTGCCCTCGATTGAATCCAGCGTGCAATGGTTGGCAAGTTCACGCGTGAGCGCGGTCAGGCCGAGCTTGACGACCGTGTCGCTCCAGGTATCGCCATGCCCGGCGGCCGGCATCGGAACCGGGGTTCCGCCAGTCTGCGGCCGTATGTCCGCTTGGGGAACCGGCACCGGGACTGCTGCCGGCCGGGCAACGGTTGCGACGTTTGCGGCGGAGCGCGCCGCGGGCGCGGTGCGGCCGGCACTTGCCTCGGGTGCCAGCGCCACCGGCCGGAAGGCCAGCATGCGCAGCAGCGTCATCTCCAGCCCGCTGCGCGCGTCCGGCGCCAGCGCGATATCGCGCCGCCCATGCAGACCGATTTGGTAGAACAACTGCACATCTTCCGGCGTCACACGATCGACGTAGTTGCGCAAGACCTCGGCATGATCGGCGTCGATCTCCGCCTCGGGCGCCGCCTGCAGCAAGGCAAGCCGATGCAGGGCCAGCAGCAATTCGTTCAGCACCCCTTCGGGGTCGGCATTGAGATCGTTGGCATCGGCCACGGCGGCAAGCAGGCCGCGCGCGTCGGCCTGCGCCAGCGCTTCGAGAACGGCCTCGATGACACTGTTATCGATACTGCCGAGCATCTCGCGCACTTCCGTTTCGCTTACCGCACCGCCACCGAAGGCGATTGCCTGATCGAGCAGACTCAGGGCGTCGCGCATGCTGCCATCCGCGGAGCGTGCCAACAGTTTGAGCGAAGCCGCATCGAAGCCGATACCCTCGGCGCCGAGGATCTTCTCGAGCTGAACGGCGATCTGCTCCGGCGACAGGCGTTTCAGATGGAACTGCAGGCAGCGCGACAGCACCGTGACCGGCAACTTCTGCGGATCGGTGGTGGCGAGCAGGAACTTCACATGCGGCGGCGGCTCTTCGAGAGTCTTGAGCAGCGCATTGAAGCTGTGACCGGAAAGCATGTGCACCTCGTCGATCAGGTACACCTTGTAGCGCCCGCGGGTCGGCGCGTACTGCACGTTGTCGAGCAACTCGCGGGTGTCGTCCACTTTGGTGCGCGAGGCCGCATCGACTTCGATCAGGTCCACGAACCGGCCCTCATCCACTTCGCGACACGACTGGCAGGTGCCGCACGGCTGCGAGCTGACGCCGGTTTCGCAGTTCAGCGACTTGGCGAGGATGCGGGCAATCGTGGTCTTGCCGACCCCACGCGTGCCGGTGAACAGAAAGGCGTGATGCAGGCGGTCGTGATCGAGGCCATTGATGAGCGCACGCGCCACGTGCGTCTGCCCGACCAGGTCCGCAAACCGGCGCGGGCGCCACTTGCGTGCCAGCACCTGATAGCTCATGGACATTCACTCAGCATGGTTGACCTGATGATCTGAATACGGGTGGCGGCTCGGGTCGGCCACACCTTCGCACCCGGAATGGCTGCTGCGGCTGCTTCCTTCCGGACCTGACCGGGTTCACAGCCTTCCGTCACAAAGGGAACCGGCCTTCGCCGCCATAATTTAAGCTTCGTAGGACGAGCTGTAACTCAAGTTTAAGCTTCATAGGGCGGGCCGCCACATACATTTGGCAATCCGCCACGTGCCAGTTTACCTGCGAGCGCTGGTCTGGTAAACGTGCACGTGGATTAGTTGGAAAAAATGCGGGAATGACAGAGGTCAACTTGCCCCTCTCTGGATGCCGTGGTTACAAATCCAGATTATCAAAAAGCAAGGGGCCGATCGGCCCCTTTTGATAAAGGCGGAGAGGGAGGCCGCTCTCGCGTCATCGGATGGCAAGACGAACGAAGTAGGGCTTCCTTTTCGCGCTCCGCGGCACTTGCGACGTGCAGGAAGCACAAGTGCCGCGAAGGCCAGGGATGGCCGAGAGCAGCCACATCCATGTGCGGCGGGATTCGGCTACTGAATCGGGTTCGAATACCTATTCTTCAGCCATTTAAAACACAAGGGGCGCGTTCGCGCCCCTTGTGTTTTAAATGGCGGAGAGGGAGGGATTCGAACCCTCGGTACGGTTTCCCGTACACACACTTTCCAGGCGTGCTCCTTAAACCGCTCGGACACCTCTCCGAAGTACTATCAACATCACAGCCTGCGAACAGCTCTGCTGCTGGCCCGCTCACCTACCAGGACAGCGTTCACGCGCTGCAGAAAAAGCAGGCGCGCAAGGTTAAACCAGCTGCGTAAACGGTGCAATCAAAAAGCACTGTTAGTAGACACTGGCACTCGCCACCTCTTCCGCCCAGCTCATGGCCTCTGTCTGGAGGTGCATGAGATCGTCGAGGCCCATTCCAAGCGGCCCGGCCAACGACTGGAGACGGGCAGGATCACCTTCTTCGCATGCACAACTGAGCGCCAGATACGGCGCGTACGGGCCCTGGCCGGACAACAAGGCAGACGAGACCTTGTCCGGGAGAGTCAGATTCTTGAGCAGCTCTGCGAGCGGCGTATCCAGCATGGCATCGAGCAGCGAAAACATGCCGCACATGAACAGGTAGTCCTGTTCCGCAGCCGGAAGCCGTGGCTTGCCCAGCAATTCAGTCAGGCGCGCGCGAATCAACGCCATGCGGAACAGTGCTTGCGGCGCGGGATTATTGCCACTGCTTGAAAACATGAGCAGCGTCAGCCAGCGTGCCAGCTTGGCATGCCCCAGTACCACCAAGGCATGCTTGATGGTATCGACCTTGTGCACCAGGCCAAAACCGACCGAATTGATATAGTGCAGCAAGTTGTAGGACAGCGTGACACAGTGGCGAAAGTTGGCTTCGATGATCTGCGGCTCGGCACTGGCGGAAACCAGGTTGAAGAGATGCAACAACTGTTGCGTCGACGGATCCATCCGCTTCATACGCAGGGTTTCCGGCTTGGCAAAATAATAGCCCTGGTAATAATTGATCAGCAGCGCCCGGCAGGCTTCGAATTCGGTGCGCGTCTCGACCTTTTCGGCGAGAAGACTGATGCCACGACCTCGCAGCAGATGCAATTGTTCTCTAAGTCCATTGACGCCAAGTGCGCGCAGGTCAAGCTTAATGTAGCTGGCAACCGACAGAAACGGCTCGAGCTCGCGTTTGTAGATGAAATCGTCCAACGCAAATTGATAGCCACGCGCCTTGAGCGCCTGGCAGCGGCTGACCACCTCGGCAGTAGGCGGCACATCTTCCAGGATCTCCAGCACCACCTTGTCGGTCGGCAGCAGTTCCAGCAGGTCGCTCTCCAGCAGGGGGGCGGATACGTTGATGAACGCCTTTTTGTTGCCGAGAACGCGCTCGACGCCAAAGTTATTAAACGTGTTGATCACCAGACGGCTGGTGGCCTGCACACCATCCGTCACCCCCGCCACACCGGCGGTTGCAGAACTGCGGAACAGCAGCTCATAAGCAAATAGCTTCTGATCGCTGTTCAGAATCGGTTGCCGGCCAATGAAGATATCGGTCTCGGCCATGTCCCTTCGACGTTCGCCCGCCGGCAGTCCGACGGGCTTGTCTGGGCCCGCAGCTGATTTCTTCTTGTCAAACAGTGAGGAAATAATTTTGCGCATGCTGTCGCTGTGTGCTGGCTGTGCAGGAAACCAGTCGCCGGAAGATTCTTGCAAGTTTCATGCAAGGATAGCCGTTTGCGGCAAGCGGAATGCCACAGTGACTCAAGACATTTTCCGAACACGGCGCGGGGGATGGTGAAAATGGCGGAGAGGGTGGGAGTCGAACCCACGTGGCGTTTCCGCCCATCCGATTTCGAGTCGGCGCCGTTATGGCCTCTTCGGTACCTCTCCGGGGGTGCGTAGCATACCGTGCCGGCGTCCGCCGGCACAACCGCCCTGGGTTATACTTGGTTGGATGCCGCTCAAGCGAAGGAGTCAGAAACAGCGCCTTTCGGCGCTGCTGATCGCAGCCGCCTGGCTGCTGGGCAGCGGCTGCGATCCCGCGGAAAACAACAAGCTCAACGCCGTGAAGCGCGCCGGCGAACTCGTGGTGCTCACGCGCAACAGCCCTACTACCTATTACGAAGGACCGGCCGGCCCAACTGGTTTCGAGTACGACCTCGCCCGTGCGTTTGCGGACCACCTGGGCGTGATGCTGCACATGAAAACAGCAGACCGCTTTAGCGACATCCTGCCAATGATCGCGCGCGGTGAGGCCGATTTCGCCGCTGCCGGCCTGACCGTCACCGCCCTGCGCGCCGAGCAAGTGCGATTTTCCCCGCACTACCAGACCATCCGCCAACAGGTCATCCACCACGCCAGGACGACACGACCCGCAGACGTAAAGGGCCTGCTCGGCAAGCATATCGAGGTCATTGCCGGCAGCAGTTATCTCGAGCGCCTGGAGCAGATCCGGACACAATATCCGCAGCTGGCCTGGATGACCGTGGGCAACATGGAAACTGAGGAACTGTTGCTGCAGGTGCAGGAGGGGCTGACGGAGTTTACGATATCCGACTCGAACATCGTTGCCATCAGCCGCCAGTTTAATCCGGACCTGCGCATCGCTTTCGATCTGGGCGAACCTGAAATGCTCGCCTGGGCCTTCCCGCCCAACACGGACGACAGTCTCTATCAGGAAGCGGCGCGTTTTATCGAAGCGATGCGCACTTCCGGTGAGCTCGAACATCTCATTGAACGCCATTACGGCGCCGCCAGCCGCTTCAACCCCATCAACATCGCCGCATTTCGGCAGAAAATCGAAACCGACCTGACACGTCTCAAGCCGTTTTTTGAGGAGGCCGCGCGGCGTCACCAACTCGACTGGCGCCTGCTCGCCGCGATCAGCTATCAGGAATCCTATTGGAACCCGAACGCCATCTCACCCACCGGCGTGCGCGGCATCATGATGCTCACCGAGATCACGGCCCAGCATCTGGGCGTGCACGACCGTCTTGATCCGCGCCAAAGCATCATGGGCGGAGCCGCGTACCTGCGCAACCTGATCGATCGCATACCGGAACGCATCTCCGAGCCGGACCGCACCTGGATGGCCATGGCCGCCTACAACGTCGGCTCCAACCACCTGGAAGACGCGCGCATCATCACCCAGGCGCAGGGCACCGACCCGGACAAGTGGAATGACGTGAAGGAGCGGCTGCCGTTGCTCGCCAAGGCCGCTTGGTACACAAAAACAAAACACGGCTATGCGCGCGGATACGAGCCGGTGCAGTTTGTGAACCGCATCCGCACCTACTATGAAGTGCTGAGAAAGAGCGACAACGATTCGCGCGCGCGAAACAGCAGCGAAATGCTGCGCTTGAAAGCGCCGGCACTCTAGCTCGAAACAGAACCGTTGCGTTACGCCCCGGTCCGGCCGCGCCGCTCCTGGAAGAATGCCTTGAGGCGCCGGCTGCATTCCTCGGCCAGTACGCCACCCATCACTTCGGCACGATGATTCAGCGCGACGGCATTCAGCAGGTTGAACACGGTGCCGGCCGACCCGGCGAGCGGATCGGGCGCGCCATACACCACGCGCGCCACGCGCGCGTGCACCATGGCACCGGCACACATCGGACAGGGTTCAAGCGTGACATACAGGGTGGCGCCGGTCAGGCGGTAGTTGCCGAGCTTCGCGGCGGCGGCGCGCAGGGCGTTAATCTCGGCGTGCGCAGTGGGGTCGTGACTCAGGATCGGCCGGTTCCAGCCCTCACCGATGACTTCGCCATTCAGCACTACGAGTGCGCCAACCGGCACTTCACCCTCCTCTTCGGCTCGACTCGCGAGACCGAGGGCATGCTGCATGTACTCCAGGTCCTGCGCGCTGACGTCGCTCATTCCCACTCGATGGTGGCGGGCGGTTTGCCGGATATGTCGTACACCACGCGCGAGATGCCGCGCACCTCGTTGATGAGCCGGTTGGAGATCGTGCCGAGCACTTCGTATGGCAGGTGCGCCCAGCGCGCCGTCATGAAATCCACGGTCTCGACCGCGCGCAGCGCAACCACGTAGTCGTAGGCGCGCGCATCACCCAGCACCGCCACCGACTTCACCGGCAGGAACACTGCGAACGCCTGGCTGACTTTGTTGTACAAGTCATTACGATACAGTTCTTCCAGGTAAATGGCATCGGCCTTGCGCAGGATGTCGGCGTACTCCTTTTTCACTTCGCCGAGGATGCGCACACCAAGCCCCGGTCCCGGGAAGGGATGGCGGTACACCATGGTGTGCGGCAAACCGAGCTCGGTGCCGATAGCGCGCACCTCATCCTTGAACAGTTCGCGCAACGGCTCGAGCAACTTGAGCTGCATGTGCTCCGGCAAGCCGCCGACATTGTGGTGCGACTTGATGACGTGCGCCTTGCGTGTGCGCGCCGCCGCCGATTCGATCACGTCCGGATAGATCGTACCCTGCGCCAGCCACTTCGCGCCCTTGACCTTGGCGGCCTCTTCCTCGAACACCTCGATGAACACGCGGCCGATGATTTTGCGCTTCTTTTCCGGATCGGCCTCGCCCTTGAGCGCATCGAGAAACCGGCGCTCGGCATCCACGCGGATCACCTTCACGCCCATGTGCTCGGCGAAGGTCGCCATCACCTGGTCGCCCTCGTTGAGGCGCAACAGGCCGTTGTCGACAAAGATGCAAGTCAGCTGCTTGCCAATGGCGCGATGCAGCAGCGCCGCCACCACCGACGAATCCACGCCACCGGACAAGCCGAGCATCACCTCGTCCCGGCCGACCTGCTGGCGCACGCTCGCGATCATGCTCTCGACGATGTTGCCCGGCGTCCATAGTGACTGGCAACCGCAGATGTCATGCACGAAGCGTTGCAGGATGGCAGTGCCCTGGGTAGTGTGCGTGACCTCGGGATGGAACTGCACGCCGTAAAAACCGCGCGCCTCGTCGGCGATGCCGGCGAGCGGCGCGTGCTCGGTCTCGGCAATCACCTTGAAGCCGGGCGGCAATTCGGTCACACGGTCGCCGTGACTCATCCACACATGCAGGAATTCCTGGCCGTTGTCGGCCGCCTCGTCGCGAATGCCCTTGAACAGCTTCGAGTGGCCGCGCATGCGCACTTTGGCATAACCGAATTCGCGTTTGTCCGAACCCTGCACTTCCCCACCCAGCTGGGCAGCCATGGTTTGCTGGCCGTAACAGATGCCGAGCACCGGCACCTTGAGATCGAACACCAGCTGCGGCGCGCGCGGCGCTTCCGCCTCGGTCACCGACTCGGGGCCGCCGGACAGGATCACGCCGCGCGGCGCAAACTGGCGCAGCTCTGCATCCGTGATGTCGTACGGATAGATTTCGCAATACACCCCAGCCTCGCGCACCCGGCGCGCGATCAGCTGGGTGAACTGCGAACCGAAGTCGAGGATTAATATTTTCTGAGAATGCGGGTCGGTCATAAGATCAAGGCGAGCCACAGATGAACGCAGATAAACACAGATTTTGAATAAAACCAGACGAGGCACTGTTATCCGCGTCCATCTGCGTTCATCTGTGGCCAAAAATATTTAAGTAGAATATTAATCCCGTTGATAGTTCGGCGCTTCCTTGGTCACCACCACATCGTGTACATGCGACTCGCGGATGCCGGCGCCGGTGATGCGTACGAACTCGCCCCCGGTGCGCAGCGCATCGAGATCGGCGCTGCCGGTGTAGCCCATGCCGGAACGCAGACCGCCCATGAGCTGGTGGATGATGTTGGTCATCGGGCCCTTGTACGGCACGCGCCCTTCCACGCCCTCCGGCACGAGCTTCTCGGCGCTCGCGCCTTCCTGGAAATAGCGATCGCTCGAACCCTCGCCCATGGCACCGAGCGAGCCCATGCCACGGTAGGACTTGTAGGAGCGGCCCTGGAAGATTTCGATCTGGCCGGGCGATTCGTCGGTGCCGGCCAGCAGGCTGCCGATCATGATGCAGTGCGCGCCGGCGGCGATCGCCTTGACGATGTCGCCTGAGTAGCGGATGCCGCCGTCGGCGATGAGCGTCACGTCACTGTCATGCAGTGCCTCGGCGACGTTGGCAATGGCGGTGATCTGCGGTACACCCACTCCGGCAACCATGCGCGTGGTGCAGATCGAACCCGGGCCAATGCCAACCTTGACGGCATCGGCGCCGGCATCGCGCAACGCCTTGGCGGCGCCGGCGGTGGCGATGTTGCCGCCGATCACCTGCACCTTGGGGAAATGCTTCTTGGTCCAGGCGACGCGCTCAATCACGCCTTGCGAATGGCCGTGTGCCGTGTCCACCACAATCACATCCACGCCGGCCGCCACCAGTTTCTCGATGCGCTCCTCGGTGCCCTTGCCGACACCCACCGCGGCGCCGACCAGCAGCCGCCCGGCGCTGTCCTTGGCGGAGTTCGGAAATTCGCTCGATTTCTGGATGTCCTTGACCGTGACCAGGCCCTTGAGGCCGAACTTTTCATCCACCACCAGCACCTTCTCGATGCGGTACTCATGCAGCAGTTTCTGGATTTCGTCGCGGGTCGCGCCTTCTTTCACGGTCACCAGCCGCTCTTTCGGCGTCATGATGCGCGCCACCGGCTCGTCAAAGCGCGTCTCGAACCGCATGTCGCGCCCGGTAACGATGCCGACCAGCTGGCCATCCTTCGTGACCGGTACTCCGGAAATGCGCTTCTCGCGCGTGAGCTTGAGGACTTCGCGGATGGTGGTGTCGGGGGTGACGGTAAACGGCTCGCTGATCACGCCGCTCTCGAACTTTTTCACGCGCCGCACTTCGTCGGCCTGACGGTCGGGGGTGAGATTTTTGTGGATAATACCCAGCCCGCCCTCCTGCGCCAGGCAGATGGCGGCGCGCGCTTCGGTCACCGTGTCCATGGCGGCCGACAGTAGCGGGATATTCAGGCGAAGGCTGCGGGTAACCCGGGTCTTGAGGCTTACATCCCGCGGCAAAACCGCCGAATGGGCGGGGACCAGCAGGACATCATCGAAGGTAAGGGCTTCTTGGAGTATGCGCATGCCGCATTATACAGATGCCGGGCGGGTGGTAAAAGGGGGAGAAATCCAGGGGAAACAGACCTGCACAAGAATAGCCATATACGGAAAGCAAGCCTGCACAAAAATAGCCGTATACGGAAAGCAGGCCTGCACAAAAGATAGCTATCTATCATGAAATGCTGTTACAGCGAACGGAAACGGTTGACCGAGGGGGGCAGAATCATTAATCATTGGCCCTCAGTATTTGTTTCAACCATGACAAGACCCACTGGAGGAGCCACCCATGAAAAAAACCATCCTGCTGACAGCCTGCATCGCACTCACCCTGGGCGGCTGCGCGGAAATGGACACCAAACCGGCCGCTGCGGCCAAGCACGCGGCCGTAGCCAGCCCGGAACTCGATAAGACAATCGCCGACGCCGAGAAGGAGATCGCCGCCGCCAAGAAGGTCGGCATCTGGCGCGACACCGAGAAGTTCCTGGACGAGGCCAAGAAGGCCAAGGCCGAGGGCAAGGCCGACGAGGCCATGAAGAAGGCGAAGCTCGCGCTCAAGCAGGCCCAGCTTGCCCAGAAGCAGGCGTCCGCCGAGGCCGCCAACGCCAAGCCGCATTTCCCCAAGTAAGCCTGTCTGTTCGAATAAAAAGCCGGGGGTCTCCCCGGCTTTTTTTATGAATGGCCTTTTATCCAGCGCCGGCGGGCGTTATGTTTGATGGCATGACCCAGCTGCCCCTTTCAAATTCCCCGGAACGCGAAGTCTATTCGGTCTCGCGCCTCAACCGCGAAGCCAAGGTGCTGCTGGAAGGCAGCTTCCCGTTGCTGTGGGTGGAAGGCGAACTCTCCAATCTGTCGCGCCCGGCCTCCGGGCATCTCTATTTCACCCTGAAAGACGCCCAGGCACAGGTGCGCTGCGCGCTGTTCCGAAGCAGTCAGCGGGCCTTAAACGTGGCCCCGAAGGACGGCATGCAGGTGCTGGTGCGCGCGCGTGTCAGCCTGTACGAAGGTCGCGGCGATTACCAGTTGATCGTCGACTCCCTGGAAGAAGCCGGCGAAGGCGCGCTGCGCCGCGCCTATGAGGCGCTCAGGAATCGCCTCGCCCAGGAAGGCCTGTTCGACAGCGCGCGCAAGAAACCGCTGCCGCGACTGGCGAAGCGCATCGGTATCATCACCTCGCCTTCCGGTGCGGTGCTGCACGACATCTTGACCACGCTCAAGCGCCGCTTCCCGGCCATTCCGGTGCTGCTGCATCCGGTGCCGGTGCAGGGCGAAGGCGCGGCGGAAAAAATCGCCGCCATGATCCGGCTCGCCGGCCAGCGGCGCGACTGTGATGTGCTGATTCTGGCACGCGGCGGCGGCTCACTCGAGGACCTGTGGGCCTTCAATGAAGAAATCGTGGCGCGCGCCATCCATGCCTGCCCGATCCCGATCGTGTGCGGTGTCGGTCATGAAACCGACATCACCATCGCCGACTTCGCCGCGGACGCGCGCGCGCCCACGCCAACCGCCGCCGCCGAAATGCTCAGCCCGCACCAGTCCGATTGGCTGTCGGCCATGGAGCAGAAAGAGCAGCGCCTGGTGCGCCTGCTGCGCGACCGGCTGCGCACCGCCCAGCAACACCTGGATTACCTGAGTACGCGACTGGTGCACCCGCGCGAGCGGCTGATGCACCTCAGAGAGCGCCTGCAGGCGCTCAACCAGCGCCTGCGCCTGGCGCAACGGCACGTGCACGAACGTACCACCCACGTCCTGCTCGCCCTGCAGGCGCGCCTGCTGCGGCACAATCCGCAGACCCGGCTGCGCGAGCAGCAACTGCGCAGCCGCCATCTGCGCACGCATCTCGACAACGCCATGCGCCGCGTGCTGGAACGCGCCCGGGAACGCGTGGCCCGCACGGCACAGGCGCTCGATACCCTGAGCCCGCTTGCAACCCTTGCGCGCGGTTACGCCATTCTCGAAAACCCAGCCAGCGGTGCCATCGTGCGTTCCGCCAGCGAAGTCGGCCCGGGCGATGCACTGCGCGCGCGCCTGGCACAGGGGGTACTCGACTGCCGTGTGGAAAAAGTAAGCAACAATGTCTAAGCACCTGCTGATCGCCGCCCTGCTCCTGCCGCTGGCCGCGTTCGCCGAACTGCCACAGGCCAACCCGGTGCCGGGTGGCATTGCCGTCATCACCGTCGGCGCGGAGGGCGTGGCCGTGCCGCTGGTGAAGTATCAGGAGGAACGCGTATTGCTGACGCGTCACAACGGCGCATGGCACGCGGTCGTGGGTCTGCCGCTCACGCTGGAGCCTGGTGAACAACAGTTGAGTGTCGCGGAGCAAGGCGTGCTGCGCACCCTCGCCTTTCAAGTATTGCCCAAACAGTATGCCGCCCAGTATCTCACCCTCACCAACAAACGCCAGGTCGATCCAAACGCCGAAGACTTGAAACGCATTGCCCGCGAACAACAGAGCATCAACCAGGCTTTCGCCACCTGGAGCGAACAGGGTCCGGATGATCTGCGCTTTGACCTGCCGACGTCCGGGCGCCTCTCAAGCACCTTCGGTCTGCGCCGCTACTTCAACAACCAGCCGCGCCAGCCACATTCCGGACTCGATATTGCCGCACCGACAGGTACGCCCATTACGGCACCGGCGGCCGGCGTCGTCATCGAGACCGGGAATTACTTTTTCAATGGAAACACCGTGTTCATCGATCACGGACAGGGGCTGATCAGCATGTACAACCACTTGAGTCGCATCAGCGTGAAGAAAGGCGCGCGCGTGGCGCGCGGCCAGCGCATCGGTGCGGTCGGCAAGACCGGGCGCGTCACCGGCGCGCACCTGCACTGGACGGTGAGCCTCAACAACGCGCGTGTCGATCCGATGCTGTTCCTGTCGCCCGCGGTCCAGGCCGGCGCCCCGCCATCCGCCCCGGCAGTGCCACCCGCTACATTCGGAATGACCCCGAACGGCGGCTGAATGCCCGGATTGCTGCTAGCCCCGCTCGCGCTGCTTTCTCTTTTTCTTGATACGTTCGTCGCGGCGCGCGAGCGCGTGCAGACGCGGTGATTGCTTGCGCTTGGGCTTTTTGACGGCGAATGGATTCTCGCCCTGCTTGAAGTCGATGCGCACCGGCGTGCCTTCGAGATGGAAAGCATCACGGAAACAATTCGCCAGATAACGCCGGTACGAATCCGGCACCGCCGCCACCTGATTGCCGAAAATCGTCACACGCGGCGGGTTGTGTCCGCTTTGGTGGGCGAACTTGAGCTTGATACGGCGGCGCTGCGCAATCGGCGGCGGCGTGGCCTGCACGGCCTTCTCCAGCACACGATTGAGTTGCGCCGTCGGCAGGTCGGCGTTGGCTGAGGCAAAAGCGCGGTCGATTGCCGGAAACAGCGCCGCGATGCCGCTGCTTTCGAGCGCCGAGATGAAATGCGGCGGCGCGAACACCACGAACGACAGCTTGCGTTCGATCTCGCGCCGTATCCAGGCGCGCTGTGCCTCATCCAGGCCGTCCCACTTGTTTACCGCCAGCACCAGCGAGCGCCCCTGTTCGAGGATGTAACCAGCCAGTCCCACGTCCTGATCGCTCACCTCGCGGCGCGCGTCCAGCACCAGAATCACGACGTTCGCCTCGCCGATCGCCTGCAGCGTCTTGATGACCGAGTAGGATTCCACGCCCTCGTCGACGTGAGTGCGGCGGCGCACTCCGGCGGTGTCGATGAGAATGTAATCGTGCTCATCGTGACGCAGGGGAATGCGGATGCTGTCACGCGTGGTGCCGGGTTGATCGGCCACTACCACGCGCTCTTCGCCGAGCAGGGCATTGACGAGCGTGGACTTGCCGACATTCGGGCGGCCGGCCACAGCGATGCGCGGAACATCTGCCAGCGGCTCGGCCTCGCTCACCAGCGGTAGCGGCGCCAGCACGCGCCCCATGAGCGCCTCCAGGCCGTCGCCATGCGCGGCGGAGATGGTGGCCGGCTCACCCAGACCGAGCGCGAAGAATTCAGCCGCAGCGCTGCCCGGTTCCTGACCTTCGGTCTTGTTGACGGCCAGCGTCACCGGTTTGCCGAGACGCCGCAGGATCTGTGCAATTTCGCGGTCGTCGCCACTCGGACCGGTGCGTCCATCCACCACGAACACGATGGCATCGGCCTCGTCCATCGCCTGGCGGGTCTGCGCCGACATCAGCGCGGCGATGCCCTGCGCCTGCGTCGCCAGGCCGCCGGTATCGACCACCAGATACGGGCGGTCGCCGACCCGGCCCTCGCCGTACTGCCGGTCGCGCGTAACGCCGGGCTGATCGGCAACGATCGCATCGCGCCGGCGTGTGAGCGCGTTGAACAGCGTGGACTTGCCAACGTTCGGGCGGCCGATCAGGACAACGACGGGTTTCATGAGTGGTTGCGGGCAAGGGAAGCGCCGAGCGCTTCCCGGGTCTCAGGGTGTGCGTGTGCCAAGACGCAGTACGGCGAGTGAGCCATTCTGCGCGCTCACATAAAGCGTGGCGTCGTCTGCCACGGGTGTCGCCAGCACGGCGGCGCGCGCCGCACGCTCACGCGCCAGGAACCGGCCGTCCTCGCGTGCCAGCCAGTGCACGTAGCCTTCGAAGTCGGCAACCGCCACGGCTTGGCCGGTAACCGCCGGCGCACTCAGACGGCGCCGCGCCAGTTTGTCCTGCTTCCAGACTGTCGAGCCGCTGCGCAAATCGAGCGCATACACATGGCCGTGCACATCGCTCACGTATACATTCTCGGCGTCGGCCGCCAGCGCCGAGTAGGTCGACAGCTCGCGCGACCAGAGCAGGCGACCGCTCTCCAGATTCACGGCCACGACCTTGCCCTGGTAGGCAGCGGCCAGCAACGTGCGGCCGGACACCAGCACCGGGACATCCACATCGATGAGGCGCTCAATCTCGCTGCGCCCCTGCGCCTGGGCAACCGGTGTCTCCCACAAGAGTTGCCCATTCTTGATCTGGACAGCCGCGATCTTGCCGCTGGCAAATCCGGTCAGCACCGCGTCGAACAGAATCACCGGTGTCGCCGTGCCACGCAGGCTCAAGGCCGGCTCGCTGCGGTCCAGCGCCCAGAGGCGTTTGCCCGTCGCGCTTTCCAGCCCCGTGAGCTTGCCATCGACCGATTGCACGACGACCACACCCGAGCCGGCCGCGGGCGGCGCCAGCACCTCGCTCGCCACCTGGGCGCGCCAGAGTTCCCGGCCCTGGTCCTTGTCGAGCGCCACGACCACACCCTTGCGCGAGGCGACCAGCACGAGATCATCCCCGAATCCGACGCCGGCACTGATCTCCAGGTCGAGATCGGTTTGCCAGCGTTCCCGACCATCCTTCTGCGCCAATGCGCGCACCCGACCCTTGATGTCCACGGCGTAGAGCGTGTCGCCGTGCAGCGCGGGCACCAGACGCAGAAACTGGCGACCGGGTCCGGTGCCAATATCCGCCGACCAGAGTTGCGTGATCGCAACGGCCGGTTCGAAGTCGACCAGCGCGGCGGGCGGGTCCGCATCCGGTCCGCTGAACCAGCTGCAGCCACCGAGGATCAGCGCCAGCGCGATCGCTGCGGCTGTGCGTGTCATGGCGCCGGCTCCGGCCCGAGGTTGTCGCGCTTCATGGTCAGCGCCTGGAGATAGGATGATCCGCGCGGCGCTTTTTCGATCGCCGTCTGATAGGCGCGGTGCGCACCCGGCCGGTCGCCTTGGGCAAGCAAGACGTCGCCCTTGAGTTCTTCGTACTCGGACACAAACCCGTCCGTATCCTTGACCTGCACAAGCGCAAGCACCGCCTCCGTCTCGCCCTGATCCAACAGCAGCCGGGCCAGACGCAGACGCGCGCTGTGCTGCACGGAAACCTCGGTGGCGTTGTTCATCGCCCACTCGAGCTGGCTGCGCGCACCGGCGATGTCCTTGGCATCGAACCGCAGACGCGCCAGCAGCAGCGCCGACTTGCCGGCATAGGGCGTGGTGTCATAGTCCTGCATGAGCTTTGTGGCCGCTGCACTCACCGCATCCGGCTTGCCCTGTTGCAGGTCGGCGAGCAGGTTTTCGTAAATCTGCGAGGCAGTCTCGGCACGCTTGTTCTTGTACTGCTTCCAGTAGGTGCCACCGACCAGCAGTAGCAGGCCGATGATGACGCCAGCGATCAACGCATTGCCGTATTGTTTCCACCAGTTCTTGAGACTCGCGAGCTGGTCATCCGGGTTATACGCTTCCAAGGTCGTTCTCCGTAAATCAGTCGTAGATCGGTTAAGAAAATTTACTGTGCCGCGCCGCCGGCCAACCGCGCACGCAGCAAGGCCGGAACTTCGGCCAGCCCAACCTGCTGCTGGGGTTCGTCGACGCGCAGGTTCTTCACGCTCACTTGGGCGGCCGCCAGTTCGGCCTCGCCGAGCAGCAAGGCGTAGCGTGCCCCGCTGCGGTCGGCACGCTTGAGCTGCGACTTGAGCGAGCCGCCGCCGCAATGCAGCTCGACACGCAGGCCGGCATCGCGCAATTGTTCGGCGAGTGTCAACCCCCGTTGCGCAATTTGCCCCCCTCCCAGCGGCGCAACATACACCTGCGGCGATCGGTCCGCACCCGCCACCTGCTGCAATGCCGCCAGTTCCGCCAGTCGCTCGAGGCCGAGTGCGAAACCGGCTGCCGGCGTCGGCTGGCCGCCAAGCTGTTCAACCAGGCCGTCGTAGCGACCACCGGCGCAAACCGTGCCCTGCGCACCGAGATGCGTCGTGACCCATTCGAACACGGTGCGCGTGTAGTAATCGAGACCCCGAACCAGACGCGGGTTCACGCGGTATGGGATATTCGCGGCCTGAAGATAGGCACACAGCTGCTCAAAATGCCGGCGCGATTCCTCGTCCAGATGCTCATGCAGATTCGGCGCCGACGCGATCAGCGCCTGCATGGCCGGGTTCTTGCTGTCCAGCACGCGCAGCGGGTTGGTCTCGAGGCGCCGGCGACTGTCCTCGTCCAGCGTCTCGTAATGTCCACGCAGATAGTCGACCAGCACCTGCCGGTAATGAACGCGCGCCGCCGGCGTACCGAGCGAATTGATCTGCAGTTCGAGGCCATGGATATTGAGCAGGCGCCACAGACGCGCGGTCAAAAAAATGAGTTCGGCGTCGATATCCGGTGTGCCGATGCCGAACGCCTCGACGCCGATCTGATGGAACTGACGATAGCGGCCCTTCTGCGGGCGCTCATGGCGAAACATCGGTCCGGCATACCACAGGCGCTGCACCTGATTGTGTAACAGGCCATTCTCGATGCCGGCACGCACGCACCCGGCCGTGCCCTCCGGGCGCAGCGTCAGGCTGTCGCCGTTGCGATCCTCGAAGGTGTACATCTCTTTCTCGACGATGTCCGTCACCTCGCCGATCGAGCGTTTGTAGAGCTCGGTTTTCTCGATGATCGGAAACCGGATCTCGCGATAGCCGTAGGTGGAGAGCACCGCTTCAGCCGTCTGTTCGATGCGCTGCCACAGCGCCAGCGTCTCCGGCAGCAGATCGTTCATGCCGCGGATGGCCTGAATGGCCTTGCTCACGGGAATTGCCTCGGTTCTGGGTTCGGGTCGAGCGCGCGGTCGATTTGGATTGGCACGTGTCAGGGCGCCGGCGCAACCGCGGCTTCGTCCTCACCGAGCATGAAGCGCGCCATCATTCCACGCTTGTGCCGGCCAACATCCACGGGTTGGCCATTGTAATCCAGGCGCACGCCTGCGGCGTTGCCGAGAAAAATGCTCACCGGCGCCACGCCTTCGAGCGTCACCGTGCGTCCCGCCGGCACCGTTTCGTACAGCAGCTTGATCTGACGCGCGTCACGGATATCGGCCCACGAATCCTGGTCGGCGTGCAACACGAGCTTCACCCGGGGACCGTCGGGCTGTGGAACGGTCGCGGGAGTTGCTGCCGGCGGCGGAGAGGCGGCCACGGGAGCGCTGGCGCCGGGTGTGGCAGCCGGCTTGCTGTCGCTCGCCGCCGTCCCTGCTGCCGCCGGGGTTGTCGGGGTCTCCGCCTTCGCCGGCGGCTCGACGGGCGCGCCGGTACCCGGCGCCGCGTCCGGCGCCGGTGCAGCCGGCTGGCTGTCGTGCGCGATGAGCAGCGGGTTGGGCGGGCGGCTGTCGCGTCCCTGCCACCAGGCAAGCGCCAGCCCGATCACGATCGCGGCCATGAAATACGTGACGAAACGCACTTGGTGATGGCGGCTGGTAATTTCCTTCTGCGGTGCGATCGCGCTGAAATCCGGCGTGGCCGGTGTGGCCGTCAGGCGGGCATGTGCCTCCAGGATCGGCTCCGGCGAGAGACCGAGCAGCAACGCATAGCTTTTGAGATAGCCGCGCACATAGGTGGCGCCGGGCAGGCTCGTGTAATCATCCTGTTCAAGCGCCATGATCTGGCGCGAAGCAAGATGCAGCTTCGCCGCCACATCCTCGTGAGTGAGGCGCAGATCCGCACGCGCCTGGGCAAGGTGCGCCCCCGGACCTTGGATCGGGGCGCGCATGGCGCTTTCGGGATGGGCAATCGTCATGTCGTCACTTTCCTGTCAGGGTGCGCAATTGCTTGGCTTCCGCGGACTGCGGGAACTTGCCGCGCAGTCGCAGCGCGTAGGTGGCCTGCGCGTCCTTGGCGCCCAAAACGCGTTCGATACGAAACGCGAGCAACAACACTTCGGGCGTGTCCGTGGCCACTTCGAAATAGCGTTGCATGAACCCGCGCGCGGAGAGCGTCTCGCCGGCCTCGAAACTGTAGCGGGCCATCTGCAGCAGTGCCTGCGGCTGGCGCGGGTTATGCCGCAGCGTCGTCCGGAAGTACTCGGCGGCGGCGCGCTTGTCGGGCTTCTTGAGCTGGCAGAGGCCGGCGTTGAGACTGGCCTGTTCCGGCGTCTTGTAGAGCGGATTAACGATGGCGGCATGGAACTGCTCGTCGGCTTCATCCAGGCGTCCGCGCTCGCACAAAAATACCGCGTAACTGTTGCGCGCATCGGCATTCTCCGGCTGTTCACTGATGGCGCGCCGGAAATACTGCTCGGCCATGTCGTCCTTCTTCAGGCGGATCTGCAAAAGCCCCATGATGTGATTCGCCTGCGAGTCATCCGAATTGATCGCCAGCGCGCGCTCCAGTTCTTGCTGCGCGATGTCCAGCTGGTTCCGGGAAAGGTAGGTGGCGCCCAATTGGGTATGAATCTCGACGCGTTTGCTGAATCTCGCGGCCTTCTCGTCACGTTCTGCCTGCGTGGCGCAGCCGCTGAACAACAGGCCGGCCATGATCAGCAATGCAACAGCGTGGCGGTTCATGCTGACAGGATTCTCCGGCTCAGCCGCTGCGAGCGCGGTGTTAGATCCTGAATACGGCCGGCGAGCTGGCCGCAGGCCGCATCAATGTCGTCGCCGCGGGTCTTGCGCGTGACGGTGGTGAGGTTGGCGCGCATCAGCACATCACGGAAGCGGTCGATCGTGGCCTGATCGGATCTCTCGAACCGTCCCTGCGGAAAGGGATTGAACGGAATCAGGTTCACCTTCGCCGGCACCCCGTCCAGAACCTTCACCAGCTCCTGCGCGTGGGCCACGCTGTCGTTTACACCGGCGAGCATGACATATTCGATGGTCACGCGCCGGCGTGCATCGCCTTCGACATAGCGCTTGCAGGCCGCGAGCAACTCGGCAATCGGATATTTTCGGTTGAGCGGCACCAGCTCGTTGCGCAGCGCATCATTCGGCGCATGCAGCGACACCGCCAGGCTCACCGGGCATTCTTCCCGCAGGCGTTCCAGCATCGGCACCATGCCGGCGGTACTGAGCGTCACGCGCCGCCGGGACAGACCATAAGCCATGTCATCCAGCATGATTTTCATGGCCGCAACCACGTTGTCGAAATTGAGCAGCGGCTCACCCATACCCATCATCACGACATTCGTAATAATGCGTTCGCCCTTCGGATCGCGTCCGAGCGCGCGGTTGGCGGCCCACACCTGACCGATGATCTCGTGCGCTTCGAGATTCCGATTGAAGCCCTGGTGACCGGTGGCGCAGAACGCACAGTTGAGCGTGCAGCCGACCTGCGACGACACGCACAGCGTGCCGCGGTCAGCCTCGGGGATGAACACGGTCTCGATGCAGTTGCCGTCGGACAGGCGCAGCAGCCACTTGCGCGTGCCGTCCGCCGCCTGCTGGTCAAGCTCGACCTGCGGCGGACGGATCTCGGCGGTTTCCTGGAGGCGCAGTCGCAACGCCTTGCTCAGGTTGGTCATGGCATCGAAATCCGTGGCGCCGTAGTGATGGATCCACTGCATGACCTGGCCGGCGCGAAACGGCTTCTCGCCCAAGTCGGAAAAAAAGCTTTGCATGGCCGCGAGATCGAGGCCGAGAAGATTGAGCTTGCCGGTAACAGATGTTTCCATAAATTTCGACTTATAGCGGGAGCACGGCTCGCCGATCCTGTTTCGGACAAGGCCATCCGGTTTCACGCTGGACAGAATGCGTTCGACCGCCATGTTTTCTCCGAAGAACCTGCCACCCGGCAAAATACCCAAATTCCGGAACGGGGGTTCCGGCCTTGATAAACAAGAGGATAGTTTAACGGCTGGACATCGGGGAGACAAACGGGAGGCCGGCAGACCGCCAACCACCGGCACCGGCCCGACCGGGATCAGTCGCCGGCCTCGTCGATCCAGGCCATCTGGATCGCCTCGAGAATCTTTTCGCCGCAATGCGCCGGGTCGTCCTCGAACCCGTCGAGCTGCTGTACCCACTGGTAGAGATCGGTAAAGCGGACGGTGGTCGGGTCGATATCCGGATGCGCATCGCACAGGGCAATGGCAATCTCCAGGCTATCCGTCCATTTGAGACCCATAATGCCTCCTATTTATTCCTATGTTTCCTAATTGGAAAGACGAACGAAGTGCGAGAAAAGCAGTTGCATCCTGTGCTCGCGGCATTCGTACGTCTCTGTCAGCAAAGGGCTTCGTTAGTGGTGCTCTGAAACCATATTGATGGTGTATCGGGGGATCTCGATCACCAGGTCTTGTACGCCGATCCGGGCCTGGCAGCTGAGGCGCGAGGTCGGCTCCACGCCCCAGGCCTTGTCCAGCATGTCCTCTTCCTGCTCCTCGGCGGGCGCCAATGCTCCAAAGCCCTGGCGGATCACCACGTGGCAGGTGGTGCAGGCACAGGACTTCTCGCAGGCATGGTCGATGTTGATGCCAACATCGAGCAGCGCATCGCAGATGCTTGTGCCCGGCTCCGCATCGATGGTCGCGCCCTGCGGGCAGAGTTCGTTGTGTGGCAGGACATGCAGAAGGGTCATGGTGTCTCAGCTCTTGAATTCGTCCAGCCGGTGGCCGGCGAGCGCCGCGCGCACACTGGCATCCATGCGGCGCGCGGCAAACGCCTGGGTGGCCTGATCGACCGCGGTAATCGCCTGTTTGATGGCGGCCGTGTCCGTTCCGGCGCGTGCATTGCGGAGTAGCGCTAGCGCCGCATCAATGGCCGCGCGCTCGTCCGAGCTCAGGTATTTCTCACCATCGACGCGCAGCGCTGCCTGCACCGCCTCCAGCACGCGGTCGGCGTCGACCTGTTGTTCACGCAGGTTGCGCGCCGCGTTGTCTTCGCTGGCATGCACGATCGAATCACGCAACATGCTTTCGATCTCGGCATCCGTGAGGCCGTAGGACGGTTTCACCGTGATAGTGGCCTCGACCCCGGTGCCCTGCTCGCGTGCCGCCACGCTCAGCAGGCCGTCGGCATCCACCTGAAAGGTAACGCGGATGCGCGCCGCGCCCGCGACCATCGGTGGAATCCCGCGCAGCTCGAAACGCGCGAGCGAGCGGCAGTCGGACACCAGGTCGCGCTCGCCTTGCAGCACGTGGATGAGCAGCGCCGTCTGGCCGTCCTTGAAGGTGGTGAACTCCTGGGCGCGCACCGTCGGGATCGTCGAGTTGCGCGGGATGATTCTCTCCACCATGCCGCCCATGATTTCCAGACCGAGCGACAGCGGAATGACATCGAGCAGCAGCATGTCGGAGTCCGGCTTGTTGCCGGCCAGGATATCGGCCTGGATGGCGGCGCCGATTGCCACGACTTTGTCCGGGTCGATACGGGTGAGCGGTTTGCGGCCAAAGAATGTCTCGACCTTCTCTTGCACGCGCGGCATGCGGGTCGAGCCACCGACCAGCACCACTTCCTGGATATCCTTTGGCTTGAGGCCGGCATCCTTGAGTGCGCGCCGCGTGGGCACCAACGTGCGCTCGATCAATGGATCGACCAGCTGAACCAGTGTCGAACGCGTGAGTTCTCCCTGCCAAACCGTGTCATCCGGGCGCAGCACCTGGACTGGAACGGCCGGCGCATCCGTCAGCGCTTGTTTGGCGGCGCGTGCGTCACGCAATAAACGGCGCTGCAGCTTGCGATCGGCGTGTTCGGTCAGGCCCGCGTGCCGCCACATCCAGTCGGCAATGGCGTGATCCATGTCGTCGCCGCCCAGCGCGGAATCGCCGGCGGTGGCCAGCACCTCGAACACCCCGCGATTCAGACGCAGGATCGAAATATC
>Ga0209705_10000153_pt1 | contig 35938 bp, 30 predicted proteins | sample PPLLaktember2015_5_FD_187262 | JGI IMG/M metagenome (GOLD analysis project Ga0209705, IMG submission 187262) | Freshwater sediment microbial communities from Prairie Pothole Lake near Jamestown, North Dakota, USA - PPLs Lake P8 Core (1) Depth... | ecosystem: Environmental > Aquatic > Freshwater... | reverse complement strand
GTCAACGACCTGCGGCTGGCGCTCCGTTCATTCCGGGTGCAACCGGCGTACACGGCCACGGTCATCGGCACGATGGCCCTGGGCATCGGCGTCACCTCCGCGATGTTCACCGTGGTGAACGCCGTGATCCTCCGCCCGCTCCCCTACGACCGTCCCGAACAGGTGGTCATGGTCTTCGAGCGGGATCCAACGGGTGCCACCACGCAGGTCGCGATGCCCACGTTCGAGGACTGGCAGCAGCGGCTCACGTCGTTCCGCCACCTGGCGCTCTTCGGATCGCAAACGGCCAACCTGACCGGTTCCGGCGAACCCGATCGCCTCAGAGCCGCGTTCGTCACCGCTGACTTCTTCCGGGCGCTGGGCGTCTCTCCTCTGCTGGGCCGGGACTTCTCGCCTGGGGAGGATGGGCCCACCGCACGCGGCGTCGCCGTACTTCCGTACGGCGTGTGGACGCGACGCTTCGGCTCAGATCCCTCTATCCTCGGGCGGACGCTCACGCTCAACAACGAGCCGTTCGAGGTCATCGGCGTGCTCCCGCGCGCGTTCGAGTTTCCCTTCGACGAGATCGAGGTCTACCTGCCGGTGACGGCGTCTCCCGAATACGCGTCGCTGCGGGGACTGGCCAGCAGGCCGGGCCTGCCCGCGGCCACGCGCGAACGCCGCGCCATGTTCGCCTTCGGGCGCGTCGCCGACGGCGTGCCCGTCGAGACCGCCTCCGCCGAGCTCAGGCAGGTATCCGAACAGCTGTCCGCGGCCCATCCCGAGACCAGCGCCGGCTGGTCCGCGGAGATCGTGCCGTTCCACACGGTCGCCGTCCGATTCGTCCGCACGCCGCTGTACGTGCTGATGGGCGCGGTCTCGCTGGTGCTGCTCATCGCCTGCGCAAACGTGGCCAACCTGACCCTGGCTCGCGGGACCGCCCGGGTGCGCGAGATGGCGGTCCGCGCCGCGCTGGGCGCCGGGCGCCGCCGGCTGGCGGCGCAACTGCTCACCGAGAGCCTCGCCCTCTCGCTGGCGGGTGGCGGGTTAGGTTTGCTCGTGGGTGCCGCCCTCACCGAGGGTCTGCTGGCGATGGCTCCGCCGCTGCCACGGGGATCGACGATCGGCCCGGACCCGACGGTGCTGATCTTCACAGTGACCGTGTCGATCGTCACCGGAGTCGTTTTTGGCCTCGTGCCGGCTCTGCGAGGGTCCCGCGCGGACCTGCGCGCGAGCCTTCAGGAAGGGAGCCGGTCCACCGACGCCGGCCGTGGCCGGCTACGGCACGCACTGGTTGTCGCCGAGCTCGCCCTGTCGCTCGTCCTGCTGGTTGGAGCGGGGCTGCTCACGAAGAGCCTGGTGCAGATGGTGCGCAGCGATGTGGGATTCACGCCCGACGGCCTCCTGACACTCGAGTACCGCCTGCCACGCAACAAGTACGCGCATCCGCCGCAGCAATGGGACGTGCACCGGCGCATCCTTGCGCGCGTCGGCCAGGTGCCCGGGGTGGAACGGGCCGCGCTGACGAGCGCGCTGCCGTTCAGCGGGAACGGCAGTCGCCTGGCCGTCTGGCGCGCGGAGGATCCCGAGCCGGACCGAGGTGCGGCGCCGGTGGCCATCGTCAACGCGGTGACCGAGGACTATTTCGCGGCCATGGGAATTCCCGTCGTCGCCGGCCGTGTTTGTGGCAGCAGTGACACACCCGGCGCGCCCCTCGCGGTATTGGTGAACCGCCATCTCGCCGATCGCATGTGGCCTGGCCAATCCCCCGTCGGCAGGCGGGTGCGCGCGGCTGGAGTGCCTGGCCAGGGTGTGGTGGTGGGATTGGTGGGGAACACCGTGCACGCCGGCTATCGAGCCGGCATCGGGCCGCAACTGTACGCGTGCTTCGCCCAGAGCCCCGCCATCTTCGCCACCATGGTCGCGCGCACGACCGGCGACCCCATGGCGTCCGCGCGCGCCGTGCAACAGGCGGTGTGGTCGGTCGATCCCGAACAGCCTATGTGGAAGATCCGGTCGATGACGTCGCTGGTGGCCTCCGGGGCCGACCGTGAGCGGCTGCTCACGACGCTGATGGCGGTGGCCGCGCTGCTGGCGCTGCTGCTGACAGTCCTCGGCGTGTACGGCGTGGTGAGCTATTCGGTCAGGCGTCGTGCCCGCGAGGTGAGCGTGCGGATAGCGCTGGGCGCGTCGCGGCGGTCGATTCTCGGCCTGGTCCTGCGCGAAACCGCCACGCTCGTCGCGCTCGGCCTCGGGCTCGGCGCGCTCGGTGCGCTGGCCTCGTCCCGGCTCATCGCCAGCCAGCTGCACGAGGTGAAACCGGGCGACGCCGGCACGCTCGTCGCTACCGGTGTGCTGCTGGCCATCGCCGCGCTGGTCGCCGCGGCACTGCCCGCCGTGCGGGCATCGTCGGCCGACCCGGTGGCCAACCTGCGGATCGAGTAGACCGCGGCGGCCCGCGGCCACCGCGGCCGGGTCCTGCTACTTCAGCACGCCCACCGCTTTCAGCAGGGCAATCAGCACGCACGCGCCGACGATGGCCACCAGAATCGACGCCAGGGTGGAGGTGACCATGATCCCCAGCATGCCGGCCAACAGGCCCCCAAGCCAGGCGCCCACGATGCCGACCAGGATGTTGGCGATGCTCCCCATCTGGGCGTTGGTCTTCATGACGATGCTGGCCAGCCAGCCCACGATGGCACCGACGATGATGGTGATGATCAGGCCCATTCGAATCCTCCTTGGGAGCGTCGGACGATACGGGTACGCAATCAGACGGCAGGCACCGCCGGTCTGGGCATCTTGCCAGCCTCCGTCTCGTCCGGGGTGACCATGATCGCGCCGTTGTCGTGCGCGGCGAACACGGCCAGATCGGTCTGGCCCAACAGGCGGCTCGTGACCGTGCCCGCGGTCATCGACCCGCTGACGTTGACCGCGGTGCGGCCCATGTCGATGAGCGGCTCCACCGAGATGAGCAGGCCCGCCAGCGCCACGGGCAGGTTGAGGGTGGAGAGCACCACGAGCGCCGCAAAGGTGGCGCCGCCACCCACCCCCGCGATGCCAACCGAACCGAGCGTGGCCACCATCACCACCGACGCCATGAACGACAGCGACGTCGGATCGATCCCGGCGCTCGGGGCAATCATCACCGCCAGCATCGCCGGGTAGAGGCCGGCGCAGGCGTTCTGCCCAATGGTCGCGCCGAAGCTGGCCGCGAAGTTGGCGATGGCCGGTGACACGCCCAGGCGTGTGATTTGCGTTTCGACGCTGAGGGGAATGGCCGCGGCGCTCGACCGGGACGTGAAGGCGAACGTGAGCACCGGCCAGATCTTCTGGTAGAAGCGCACCGGGCTCAGCCCCGTCAGCGCCAGGATGGTGGCGTGGACCGCCAGGATGACGCCCAACCCGATGTACGAGGCCACGACGAACCCGCCCAGGTTGATCACATCGTTCACGTTCGACGTGGCCACGACCCGCGTCATCAGCGCCAGCACGCCGTAGGGCGTGAGGCGGATGACGATGCGCACCAGCCGCAGGATCAACTGCTGGAAGGTGTCGATGCCCTGGAGAATGCGGTCGCCGAGCTCCGGCTTCTCGCGCCGCAGCGAGAGCACCGCCAGGCCGAGCAGAACGGCGAACACGACGACGCCGATGACGGACGTGGAGCGTGTGCCGGCCAGGTCCGCGAAGATGTTGGTCGGGATGAACGACTGCAGCAGGGAGGGGATGGTGAGCCTGGCCGCCTCGGTCACCTGCGCTTCGAGCGCGCTGCCGCGCTCGAGCTCGCGGGCGCCCTGGACCAGGCCATCGGCCCGCAACCCGAACAGCCGGGTCATGCCGATGCCGATGCTGGCCGAGATCGCGGTGGTCACCAGCAGCAAGCCGATGACGCCCGCGCTGATGGCGCCCAGCGAACGGGCGTTGCTCAGCCTGGTCACCGCCGCCAGGATCGAGATCAGCACCAGCGGCGCGATGACCATCTGCAGCAGTCGCACGTAGCCGCCCCCGACGACGCCGACCCAGGTCATCGTGTCGCGGATGGTGGCGCTCCCGAGCCCATAGATGGCCTGGGCGACCGCCCCGAGCACGACGCCGAGCAGCAGGGCGATGAGCACGTTGGTGGACAGCTTGGCGCCGCTCCTGGCCCGGCGCACCAGCCAGGCGATGGTGAGGGCGAACACGGCCACGTTGAGAAGGACGGCAAGGTTCATACGCGCTCCTGGGACGAAACGAAAACGGCCCTCCGGGAACTGGGAGGGCCGAGAGGGTTGACGCGCATTGGTGTCATGAATCCAGGTGTCTCATGGCGTCGACGCTCCCGGCTTCCCGGAAAGGAAGCCGCCGCAACAACAGCAGCCGAGCACATGGAGCTGACAGGGCATGGAATCCTCGCGCGGCCCCTGACCCGGACAGGCGCCGCGATTCGTCGGGCAGTCTAGCCCACTTACCCTGAGATGTCGATGGGCCGGCCGGGGTGTCACGAACACCCGGGCCGGGCCACCGGCGCCAGCGGGCGGGGCCGGACGGGTGGCATAATCCCCGGGCAGGAGGCCCCGGTATGTCCACCGTTCGCGTGCTCGCAGTGTCTGCCGCCCTGTTCGTCGCCAGCTCTCATCTCGCGGCCCAGTCGGCCCGTTCCGAGGGGTCGCAACCCCCATCCACGGGTTCGCTGGTCGCCGGGCTCGCTGGGAACGCCGAACGTGGGCGCTATCTGGTGGAGAGCGTCGCCATGTGCAACGAGTGCCACTCCACGCGCGACATGAGCGGCCAAATCATCCCGGGCCGCGAGTTCATGGGCGGCAACATCCCGTTCTCGCCGCCGTGGCCCAACGACTGGGCGGCCGTCGCGCCGCGCAACGCCGGTTTGCCCGGCTACACGGATGCGGCGGCCATGCGTCTGCTGACCGAGGGGGCGATCGGGCGGCTGGGCACGCGGCTGCGCGCCCCCATGCCCCGGTTCCGGATGAATGCGCAGGATGCGGCGGATGTGATCGCCTATATGCGGTCGCGCTAGTTCGGGGGGCCCCCTCACCACGCGATGTCGATTGGCGGCCGCGCGCTCATGGCCGCGCGTGCCTCGATAGCCTCTCCCGCGGCCAGGCAGAGATCCTCGCGGAAGCGCGGGGCGAGGATCTGCACGCCCGTCGGTAGACCATCCACGACCCCCGTCGGGACTGCCAGCCCCGGCACACCTAACACCGGCACGGCCGTCAGCGTGACACACTCGCGCCACAGCGCGGCGGTGCGCTCACGGCTCTCGAGATCGAAGCCGCGTTCGTACACCGGCTCGGTGCAGACCGGCGCCAGGACCAGCGGCACCCGCTCGAAGAATCGCTGCCACTCGCGGACAACGCGCGCGCGTTCGGCCAGCGCCTTCATGTAGGCCACGCCGTCCTCCTCGGGGTAGGCGGCGATCATCAGGCCCATCGCGCGGTTGATGCCCGCGTCGCCGTACTGCTCGATGACCGGCCAGAGGTAGAGCCGAATCTCGGGCATCTGCATCGCGAGCCACAGCTCCATCGCGCGCGTGAAGCCGGGCGTCCGGGTCTCGACGATCTCGTAGCCCGCGTCCGCGAGCCACGCCGCCGCCTTCTGGAGGGCGTCGGCAACCGTGGGGTGCAGGCGGGCGCCGGCCAGGTCCTCGGGGTCGGTGACGACGGCCACCTGCCGCGGCCGCGGCTCGCCCTCGAGCGGGGCGGGCACCCACCACGGATCCCGCGGGTCGCGCGCGGCCATCGAGCGCAGGGCGAGGCGCACGTCGCGCACGGTGCGCGCGAGCGGCCCCTGCACGGACAGCAGTTGCGAAGACATCGAGCGCTCCGCCGTGGCACTGGGGTTGAACGCGGGCACGCGACCGAAGGACGGCCGCAGCCCCACCAGGCCGCAGCAGTAGGCCGGGTAGCGGACCGAACCGGCAATGTCGTTGCCGTGGGCGAGCGGGGTGATGCCGGCGGCGACCGACGCGGCGGCCCCGCCGCTCGACCCGCCGGGCGTGTGCCTTGCGGACCACGGGCTGAAGGTCCGGCCACGCAACTCGTTCTCGGTATCGAGGCGGAAACTGAACGCCGGCGTGTTCGTGCGGCCGATGATCACGGCGCCGGCGGCCTTCAGGTTGGCCACGACCGGGCTGTCCTCTCGCGCGATGACGTCGCGGAAGGCCACGACCCCGTTCGTCGTGGCGCAGCCGGCCTGGTCAACGTTCTCCTTGATGGAGATGGGCACGCCATGCAGCGGCCCGAGCGAGTCGCCGCGCGCGACGGCCGCATCGGCACGATCGGCAGCCTCGAGCGCGGCTGCGCCGAGATCCACGGTCACCGCGTTCAGCCGCGGGTTGACCGCGGCCATCCGGCCCAGGCACGCGGTCACCGCCTCGCGGGACGAGATCTCCCGCCGGGCAATGGCCCCGGCCACCCGCGTCGTGTCCCACCGCCAGATGTCGTCTGCCATAGGTGTCCGGAGCTCAGCTGCGCCGCTTCATTTTCGTGCAAGAATTCGCGCGAGGCCACCCATGAAACCGCCCGCGCTCTCCGCCGCCGCATTTGTCGCGGTCCTGCTCAACGTCACCGTGCCGTCCGCCGCGGACGACGGCCAGCGGCTGCTGACCGTCGACCATTACGTGCGCGTGACGTCGGTGGTGCCGTCGATGGCCGGGCAATCCGCCCAGATCTATGTGCGCGAGCGCGTGAGCGCCGGCGTGGCACTCCGCGGCCTCGCGGCGCCCGACCGAGTCGTCCTGTTCGTCCACGGCGCCGGCACGCCTGCGGAGGTCGCATTCGACACGCCAATCGGCGACCACAGCTGGATGGCCTATCTCGCGAGCGCCGGGTTCGATGCCTTCTCGATGGACACCACGGGCTACGGGCGCTCGACGCGCCCGGCCCCGATGAACGATCCGTGCAACCTGTCCGAGGCGCAGCAGGCGCAGTTCGTGCCGGGCCTGATCGCCGCACCGTGCAAGCCGACCTATCCGGGGCAGCTCACCAACATTGCATCCGACTGGCACGACATCGATGCGGTGGTGGACCACATCCGAAAACTCCGCGGCGTGCAGAAGGTGAGCCTCGTCGCCTGGTCGCTCGGCGGCCCGCGCGCGGGCGGATATGCGGCACAGCATCCGGACAAGGTGAACCGGATGGTGCTGCTCGCGCCCGCTTACAATCGCGCCGCGCCGGCCACCGCGCCGGCATCGCTCCCGAACCCGGGCACCGTCTTCAACACGCAATCCCGCAGCGAGTTCATCGCGAACTGGAATCGGCAGGTCGGGTGCGCGGACCAGTACCACCCGTCGGTGCGCGACGCCGTGTGGGCCGAGATGCTCGCATCCGACCCGGTTGGGGCCACCTGGGGCGCGGGGGTGCGTCGCGCGCCCTTCACCACCACGTGGAGCTGGAACGCCGCGATGATCGGCAGCACGCGGGTGCCCACGATGATGATCGCCGGCGTGCTCGACAAGCAGGTACCGCCCGATCGTGTCCGCGCAGCCTATGACGACCTTGGCGCGGCCGACAAGGTCTTCGTGGACCTGGGCTGCTCGTCGCACAACGCGATGTGGGAGAAGAACCACCTGCTGATGTTCGATGCGTCGCTCGACTGGCTGTCGAAGGGCGTGGTGGGAGAACAGAAGACCGGGGTGGTCCGGTTGGGATATTGACCGTTAGCCCTGCGACGGCGCGCGGTTCGGGGGCTCGAGCCGCGCGCCTCACGGGCGCTTGTCACGCGACGGTCCGGTGCCTCGGCGGTTACGGGAGGCGCAGCACCTGCCCGGGCTTGATCTTGTCGGGATCGGTCAGCTGATCCTTGTTCAACTCGAAGATCTTCATGTAGGCGTTGGCACTGCCCAGGTGCTCCTTGGCAATCGCGCTCAGGGTGTCACCGGCCTTCACGGTGTACGTCCTGGCCGCCGCGGCACCGGCCGGCGGGCCCGTCACCTTGATGTCGGCGACGATGTCGTTCTGCCAGGTGGGGATCGTCTTGATCGCGTCCCAGAGCTCGTTCTTATCGGCCTCCGTCGCGACCGTCCCCTTGAAATGGAGCTTGCCGTCGCGTTCCTCAGCGCCGCCATGGAACTTGCCCTTGGCCGTCTGGATCGCATATGCGTACGTGTCTCTCAATCCCATAAGTCACCCCCAGAAGATTCGATCCAGTCTACTTCGTTGACCCGCACTCGATGCACTCGCTCCGCGCCAGCTCAGCGCTTGGCCAGCAGGTCTCGAATCTGCGTGAGCAACACCTCTTCCTTCGAAGGCTCGGGCGGCGCCACCGGCGCCTGCGGACGCCGGGTCGCGTTCACCGCCTTGATGACCATGAAGAGCGCGAACGCCACGATCACGAAGTTGACAATCGTGTTGACCAGCAGGCCGTACGCAAAGGTGACCGCTCCGGCCTCTTTCGCCACCGCGAGTGATGGGTAGGGCCCTGGCGTGGCGCCCTCCTTGAGCACGATGAACATGTTCGAGAAGTCCACCCCTCCGAGGGCCAACCCGATGACCGGCATGAGCACGTCACCGACGAAGCTGGTGACGATGGCGCCGAAGGCCGCTCCGATGATGATGCCGACCGCCATGTCCACGACGTTGCCGCGCATGGCGAACTCTTTGAATTCCTTCAACATGGGATGCCCCTTCTGTCATCGTACGTGGAACGCGTGCCGCGCAGCGTGCAAAACAGCACACGCGTTACACGCATTGCGTGCCTTCAGCGTCGGCGCGGGGGTGCCAGGACGCGATCGCCAAAACGGCGCAGCGCCTCGATCTGTGCCGGGGTGAACTCGACCGGAATGCCGAGAATCACGCCGCTGACGGTGCGGGCCTGCAGCATCTGGACGAGCTCGAGCAGCGTCAGGGTGGCGATGCCACTATTGATGGCCACCCCAGGACCCGGAACCGACAGACGGAGCCGGTCCGACAGCTCCACCGCGCGCAGTTCGCTGGTGTCGCGATCGAGGATGAAGGCGAGCGTCGCCTTGCGGATGAAGTTCGGGTTGACGCCGAGGCCGGCCTCGACACGCACCTCGAACTCGTTGAGCGGCTTCTCCGGCACCCGGCCGGGCCAGCGGGCCGAGAGGACCACGGTCGGCGTACCCTGCGGCCCCGACGGCATCACGGCCACGAACACCCGCGTCTCCCGGGCGGACGGGTCGTAGACCTCCCGGATCTCGCCGTCACGCCACGTCGCCAGCGGCCCCGCGTCCGCCTGCGCGAAGGCTGGCGCGGTGTGCGCGACCACCGCGCCCGCAACGGCGAGGACTGTCACGGGAACACGAAGGGCACGAAGGGCGCTCACTTCCCCATCTGCGCCGCACTCACCGCCGTGGACGGCCCGTGGAACATCGCGTTGAAGATGAGCCGGAACGTCGCGCGCGGCTGCGTGCGGAAATCCACCTGCGAGCCGTAGGTGACGACGTAGCCCTTGCCGATGCGGAACGAGACGATGTTGGCCTGATCCTTCAAGTACTCCTCGCCCAGCAGCCACCCGCTCTGCAGGACGTTCTCGCGCGGGTAACGCGACACCACCTTCGTGTCGACGCCGAAGCCCGGCCGCAGGCGATAGGCCTGGTCCGACTCGAAGAAGATGGGCCAGGCCTCGGGCATGCCCCACGCCACCGGGTTAGAGGTGTCGAACTCGTTCTGCAGCAGCGAGCCCGGGCAGAAGAAGAGCGAGGTGGGATCCGCCACGCGGTCGCGCAGCGTCTGCATCAGCCGCGCGGGGCTGCTGAACGCGTCGCGCAGCGCGCCCTCCACTGTGGCCCCCGACTCGGGGGCGGTCGTTGACGTCGTCTGTGGACCGAACCGCGGGGGCGCTTCGGGCAGCGCCTTCTCGATGGGCAGGTCGAGCAGCTCGCGCGCCGTCTCGACCGCCGTGCCGATGGACAGCAGCGTCCCGCCGTTCTCGACGAACGCCTTCAGCTTCGTCCACCCGGATTCGCCCACGCCGTACGCCCACGACCACTCCGCCGCGTTCCGCTTCGGATCGAGCCCGTTGACGATACGCGCCCTGGACGTGCCCGATGGCAGGAGGATGACGTCGAACTTCGCGTTGAGGTCTCCGTTGAAGTCCTGAGACGTCACGATGTCGTGATTGAGTCCGTACTGCTCGAGGAGCCACAGGAGCCACCCGCCGGGCATGTTGCCGGCGCCTTTCCACAAGCCCACCTTCGTGCCTGCCTTGAGCCGGAAGCCGTCTACGGCCGGCATGCGGTCTGCCGCGGAGACCACGAGCCCCAGCGATGCCGCCGCCTGCTCGACAATCTTCTGGGACGCGGGCGTGGACGGGATGACGAAGGTCCCGGGCGGGCGGTTCTCGAAGGCCGCGCCCGCACGGAAGGTCGGGATGTTCGCCTTCTGGAGCTCTGCCACCAGCTTGAACACGCCGTAGGACTCGGGCCCGACCAGGTACGCCGCCCGCGGCCGCGCTGGCACCGGGGACGTGATGGGCTTCACGGCCTTCACCATCTCCAGCGGCGCGTCGAAGGCCTTGTCCACCGCGTCCACCGTCACGCCCATCAGCATCCACAGCGTGTGGCCGGTCACGTCGTAGGGCGGCTCCGGCGGCCCGCCCGGGAACACCCGCAGGTCCGGATACACCTGCTTCTCGAGCATGGTCTTCGCGAAAGCGCCGTAGGGCTGCGCGGTCTTGATGACGTAGGACCCGGCCGGGTACTGCTTCCCGTTCGCGGAGAACGCCGCGGTGGCCCGGTGGATCTCGACGTCGGCGAACTCGAGAATCTCGAGCATTTCGTACGTGGCGAACTGATCGCGCTGCGTGGCGGGGATGACGAAGGCGTACGGGCCCTTGTCGTAGTTCACCCAGTCGCGGTGGACGCGATAGAAGTTGTAGAGCCACTCGCGCCCGTACTTCGCCACGTGCGACATGCCGGCCAGCGCCGCCGTGACGCCGTAGTCCACCTGCTGCCCCAGCGTCCACGTGTCCTTCGAGTAGGGCACCGGGAAGTTCCAGCGCGGCTCCTGCGAGCCGAGGGGCCTGCCCCGCTGCGGGTTCACGTACGGGTCGGCCAGGTTGCCGCCGCTGTTGGCAATCTCGGTGAGGATGCGCGGCTGGCCGTGATAGGCCATGTACTGCCGGGCGGGGCTCCACATGTCGTACGACTGCAGCCACGCCACACCCTCCTTCCCCTCCCCGATCAGCGCCGACGCCATGGCCTGCCCGACCGTCGCCTGCCCGAGCGAGAGGATGGGGTGGATGTTCGGGTCGAACGGATCGGTGAACGGCGGCACGAAGATGCGCGAGCCGTTCGGGCCCTGCTGGTGCATGTCGTGCGTGATGATGGGCTTGTACCTGTTCTGCACCAGGTCGATGTTCATGCGCGTTTCCTTCTGCGTGAACATGAACCAGTCGCGGTTGTCGTCGTGGCCGACGTACTTGTGGTACAGGTCCGGATAGACCCTCCCGTAGTTCGTGCCCTTCGTCTTGTACCAGTGGTCGATGACCAGGTGCTGGCCGTCGGGGTTCACCGACGGGATCATCAGGATCACCGAGTTGTCGAGAATCTCGCGGATGAACGGTGAGCTCTCCGTCGCCAGCCGATGGACGATGTAGAGGATGGCCTGGCCGTTGGAGACCTCGGTGGAGTGGATGGTGGCGTAGACGAGGTAGAAGGGCTTGCCCTCTGCCGCAAGCTTCTGCGCTTCGCCATCGGAGAGCCCGCGCGGGTCCGCCAGCCGCCGGTTGATCTCCACGAGCCGGTCGACCTTCGCGAGGTTCTCCGGGGAGCTGATGCGCAGCAGTGCGTAGTCGTTCCCCATCGTCGACTTGCCGAGGACCTCGAACTTCACCCGGTCCGTCTGCTTCGCGAGCATCGCGAAGTACTCGAGGATCTTCGGATAGCGGGCCAGCTCGCCGTCGGTGCCGATCCGGAACCCGAAGTACTGCTCGGGCGTGGGAGCCGACTGCGCCACCGCGGGCGCGACGATCAGGAGGCTGAGGCAGGCGACGAGCAGGAATCGGGCGGAGCGCAGGCGCATGGAGAATCCCTTCTAAACGAGGGGATTCTACCGCTTCCGCGCGCGCGTGTACCGTGGGCCCCGGATGGCCAGGTCTACCGCGTCCGAGGGGGTCGTCATCGCGTAGCTGTCCGCGCGGGCGTCGCGGACGAACTGCGCGTCCACTCTGTGGATGCGCATGCGCACGAGCTGGTCCTCGGTGACGGTGACGAAGCCCACGTCCCGCATCTCGCGGATGAAGGCTGGCGTCACCTTGTGGATGCGAAACCGCACCAGCTCGTCCGCGCCAAGCCCGCCAAAGCCCAGCGCCTTCAGCTGATCGATTTCCTCGAGCGACACGCGGTGGATGCGCATCCGGACGTAATCGTCGGCGCGAAGGCCGGTATAGCCGCGGTCCCGGAGGCCGCGCACGAACTCGGGCGTCACCTGGTGGATCTGCAGACGGATCAGTGCCTCGGGCTCCAGCGTGCCCAGACCGAGCTGCTGCAGCGCGCGCACCGCCTCCGGCGTCGCGCGGTGAATCCGCATGCGCACCAGCGTGTCGGCGTCGAGGCCCTTGTAGCCAAGTGCTGCCAGCTCGCGGATCTCTGCCGCGGACACGCGGTGGATGCGCATCCGGGTGAGCGTATCGAGCGGCAAGTTGGCGTAGCCGGCCTGGCCGAGCTCGCGGACGTAGCCCGTTGTCACGTCCAGCACGGCCATGCGCAACGCGTCTTCCGCCGAGAGGGAGCGATAACCGAGGCCGCTCATCGCGGTGAGGAAGGTGGGGGTTGGCGCGAACGTGTAGCGGCCGGATCCCCGGCCGGCGTCGAAGGTGCCCGTGAAGCGGAACGTGCCGGCCTCCCGCGTCCAGCTGAAGCTGACGTCGCGAGCGACGCCGCTGAACGCGGAAGGCGGCAACCCCTGCAGTTCCTCGGCCCGGATGCCGAAGCCCCAACGGCTGTCCCCGGCCTCGGTCCGCAGGTTGAACTGGATGCGCGGCTCGCCGTCGGCGCCGGTCCAGGCCTGGCGCTGGTCCGCTGACCAGTCGCCGGACACCGTGGGCGCCGACTGCGCCTCGATGGTGATGAGCACCGCGGCCGCCCGGGCGGTGGCGACGAGCGACACGAGCACGACGATGATCCCGGCAACCCTGCGCATGACTGGCACCTCGCGCGGTTGGACGGGACGACCGGGGCGTTCGGTTGGAAGCGCTACTTGAGCAGGATGCGCTCGAAGAAGGCCAGCGCGCGCGGGTCCTTCGACTGGCCCAGCCAGAACATGGCCTGGCGGCGGACGGTGGCATTGGAGTGATGCTCGGCCACGTCGATGAGCCGTGGCACGCCCTCGTCTCGCGGCAGCTGGCTCAAGGCGAACACCGCTTTCTTCTTCACCTCGGTGTCGGGGTCGCGCTCGATGGCCTCCGCAATCGCCGGCGCCGCGCGCTCGCCGGCACGCTGGGCCACCCAGAAGAGCGCCTGCCCCCGCAGGTGGCTCGTCCCGCCGCTCCTCGCCACGCCCAGCAGCGTCGTCGTTGCCGACGGGTCCGCGTGCATGGACAGCGCGGCCAGGGCCCCGTCTGCCACGCGGCGCGGGGCATCGGCCACCGTGAAGCGTGAGAGCAGCGTCACGCTCTGCGATGCGGCGACGCCGGTGATCCAGGTCACGGGCACCCCGCCCGCGTCGATGGCGCAGCCCTCAGACAACATCCGGATGCGCGTGACGGCGCGCCCGTCCACGCGGTAGAGGACGTAGAGCGCGTCAGACCCCTCGAGCTTGACGGACGTCGGCGCCGGGCGCGAGCCCGACCCGTTCCAGTCGCAGAGGAACCGATCGCCCTCGACGATAGGCACTTCGTACCCAATCCAGGCGGGGGCGGGGGCGGCGGCCACGCGCGCGTCGAACACCCGCGCGACGTTGCCGCTCGCTGCCTCTACGCGCACCTGCGCGTTGGTGAGCATCGCCGGCTGGGCGAGGGCCGGAGAGGCGACCAGCGGGACCACGGTCACCAGGGCCCAGAACACCTTCATCATGACAACTCTCCTCTGATCCCTGATTCCCGATTCCTGAATCCTGATTCCTGACACCGTCTGCTCACTTACCCAGAATCTCCATCAGGTAATCCGTCGCGACCTTCGACTTCATCAGCGACAGCTTCTGGACCAGGTCCTTCCGCATCTCGATGTCGGTTTCCTTCCGCGCGATGGCGACCAACGACTCGGCGTTGCCCTGGACGAAGAGCGCCTGCACGACGGTGCGCTTGATCTCCGCATCCTTCTCCTTCTGGTAGAGGGCCGCGAGCGCCTCGCCCGTGCGGGACGCGCCCATCGTGCCGAGGTGCCGGACCGCGGCGCGGCGGAGCTCGGCGTTCGGCTCGGTGTTGGCCAGCTCGATGAGCCGGGTCGCGTCGCCGCCGACGAAGAGCGCCTGCAGGATCTGGCGCTTCACCTCCACGGCGGTTTCCTTCTGATAGAGCTGGCGCAGCTCTTCGCGGGCGCCCATCACGCCGAGCTGCCGCACGGCCTCCTGGCGCAGCTCGGGCGCCTTCTCGCCGGTGGCGGCGGCGAGCACGCGCTCGCGGTCGCCCGAGATCATGTAGGCGCGGAGGATCTGACGCTTGACGTCCACATCCGTCGTGGACTGGTAGATCTCGCTCAGCACCTGGCGGTTCTCGCCGCGCCCGGTCATGCCGATGTACTGGATGGCCTTGCGCTGCAGGTCCGGGTTCGCGTTCCCGCGCGCGATGTCGGTGATCACCTTGCGGGCGTCGGGGGACGAGCTCTGGGCCAGCACGAAGAGCGCGCGCTCCTTGAGCCGCGGCGACTGGTTGCCCTGCAGGAACTTCTGCAGCATCGGCACCGCCTGCGCGGGGTCGGAGTGCTGCAGGCCCTGGATGGCCAGCAGCTTCAGCTCCTCGTCTGCCTGGGCCTCGGGGCGTACCGGCTGCCCGACGTTCTGGCGGACCTCGATCTCCAGCGCCCTGGCGTCACCGAGCCATCGGCTGGAGGGGAACGTCTTGGTCAGCTCGCTGAGCGTGGCAAGGGCGTCGGCATGCTGCGCCAGCTTGCTCTGCGCATAGGCCAGCCAGTACATCGCCGCATCCACGCGGGTCTGCTTCGCGTCGACGACCTGGCGGAATCGCTCGGCCGCGCGTGCCCACTGGGCATTCTCCAGGGCCTCCTGCCCGGCCTCGTATTGCCCCTCAGCGCGCTGCTGCCGCCCCTCCTTCCACTCGTCGCGCTCGGCCTGCCGGGCGCGGTCGGCTTCCGCGCGCGCCTGGGCGGCCTCCTCCAGCTCCCGCTCCCGAAGGCGGCCAGTCTCATGCCACGCCCGCGCCTCGGCTCGCGCCGCAGCCCACGCCTCAACCTGCGCCTGGGCACCGTCGCGGGCACCGTCGCGATCCAGCAACGCGCGCTCCGACGCCTCGACGCCTGCCGCGCCACCGGTGGCCAGCACGGCCACCACACCCAACGTACACATCCGAACGCTCATCGGCTCACCTCGCGTCGCGCATCGGCGCGCGACTCGCTCAATTCTCGAATCGTCCATCGCTCAACAGTCACCAGATTGCTCATTGCTCGGTCGTCCTCTGCACCGGTCCCTAAGACACCGGCGCCCGCCGCACACCGCCCCGCTCGCGCTCGCGCACCTCCGCACCGACCACCCGCATGCGGAACAGGATGCCCCGCTCCTCGATGCGCGCCTTCAGCAGCTGCAACTCTTCAGACGAGGCGTCTTCGGATCCGTTGGCAATCTCGATGAGCACGCGCTCGAGATCGTCGAGGACGTCCGCCAGCGTCGTCTCGCCAGCCCGCTCAGCCGACTGCCGGATCAGGCGGTTTGCCGCGACCAGATCCGCCGCGCGCTCGCGCCCCGAGGCAAGCCCCGCCGGGTCGGCGTCCCCGGCGTTGAGCAACTCGACGAGTACCATCTGCGAGCGATCGAGGTGATCGCCCATTGCCACCAGCAGCACGCCCCCGGGCGGCACCTCGCCCACGCTCGCGGGCGGCACGGCGGCGACGGCGTCTGGCATCGGCGCAACGGCCGGCGCGCCGGACCAGCGACCCGCAACGAACGCTGCCAGCACCAACGCCGCGAGTCCACCCGCCAGCGCCAGCCCGCGGAAGCCCAGCCAGCCGGCCCATCCTCCCTGGCGCGCGCGGGCGCCTTCGATGTGCGGCTGGAGCCGCGCCCACATCACGCGCTCGAATCCCTCGGGCGCCACCGGATCGGCCTCGGCGGCCACCAGACCGAGGACGTTCCGCAGGCGGTCCAGCGCCTCGTGACACGCCGAGCACTGCGCCAGGTGTGCCCTGGCCTCGTGCTTCTCATCGTCCGTGTCCTCGCCGTAATGATGGAGGACCAGCTGGTCGTCGGTCAGGTGCGGCATACGCTCGTCTCTGGTCATGAACAACCCGCGCCCTTCCCGGTGGCGAAGGGCTCGAGGGCGGCCCGCATCTTGCGCACCGCGCGGAAGATGCTGTGCTTCGTCGCGCTGGCCTTCAGTCCCAGCGCCGCGCCCACCTCTTCGATAGACATCCCCTCGAGGTGGCGCAGGGTGAAGGCCGCCCGTTCGAGCCCCGTCAGCCGGGCCATCGCCTCGCCCACGCGCGCCTGAATCTGCCCGCCCTCGGCCAGCCGCTCGGGCGTCGGCTGCGTGTTCGCCCCGATCTCGCCCAGCACGCCCTGCTCGAGGTCCGCGGGGTCGTGCGCGTCCTCGCGGTGGCGGCGGGACCGGATGAAATCGATCGCGCAATTCACGGTGATCCGGTGCAGCCACGTGCGCACGTCGGCGCGCTCCTCGAACCGCGCCAGCTGCCGGTGGGCCTTCAGCCACGCCTCCTGGACAACGTCCTCGGCGTCGGCGGCGGAGCCGGTCAGGCGCGCGGCGACGCCGAAGAGGTAGCGGCTGTGCCGCTCCACGAGCGAGCGGAACGCCTCGCCGTCGCCGTTCCGGGCCCGGGAGACGGCCGTCCGGTCACTCTCCTTCATCCCTGACACTTGGACGAGGCTCCCGCGTATTGGTTGGCATGTCCGGATTGCGCCCTATGATCGGCCAATGGACCCCCGCTACCCTACCGGCACGTTCGCGTACGACCCCGAGATCACGCCCGAAAAGCGCGCGCAGTGGATTGCGGCCATCGGCAGCTTCCCGGCCGAGTTGACGGCAGCCCTGGCGTCGCTCCCGGCCGAGAAGCTCGACACGCCCTACCGCGACGGCGGCTGGACCGCCCGCCAGGTGGTGCACCACGTGGCCGACAGCCACATCAACGCGTACGTGCGCTTCCGCCTCGCCCTCACTGAGCACGAGCCGACGTTGAAGCCGTACGAAGAGAGCCGCTGGGCGGAGCTGGTGGATGCCCGCACGGAGGACCCGGCAGTGTCAGTCGGGATTCTGGAAGGCGTGCACCGCAGGTGGCATGGCCTGCTGCGCTCGCTGGGCCCGGACGACTTCGCCCGCACCGCGCGCCATCCGCAGCACGGCCCCATCACGGTGGACTGGCTGCTGCAGATGTACGCCTGGCACGGACGCCATCACATCGGGCACATCAAGCACGTCAACGATCGATAGGGAGATGGGTCAGTACTTGTAAACAAAGGACAAAAGAAACGCGACGTCGTTCTTCTGCACGGCGGCCGTCGGCGGCTTGTTCTTGAAGGTGTTCAGCAGCTCGGCCTTGATCTGCGTCGCGGAGGTGATGTCGGCGGCCAGGCCCAGGCCGAAGAGGTAGAGCCCGTCCTCGAAATCGTCCATCTTCCACAGGGCGCTCACGCGTTCGGTAACCTCGGCGGTGTCGCTCAACTTGTGCGTGAAGTTCTGGCCGGCGACCACCGCTCCGTCGGTCTTGATGTCGAACCCGGGGTTCTTCTCCCACACCATGCCCAGACCGGTGTCCACGCCCAGCTCGGTGCGATCGTTCTTCACCAGCAGGTGCGCGACGCCGGCCGTCGGCGAAATCAGGTAGTCGATCTGCTTGAACTCGTCGCGCAGGTACTGGGTCTGCCCGTAGAGCGAGGTTCGTGTGGTGAGCATGCGGTCCACACGCCCCTCGAGCCCGAGGCGATTGGTGTTGAGCGCGCCCTCCGACTCGGCTCGAATGAACAGGCCGAGGCTCTTGAACAGGACCTTCGATCCGGTATCGCGCTTCACGTCGTAGGCGAGGTTGATCGTGCTGGTGTCGCTGTTGCCCTGCGTGAGGGCGAGGCCCGCGCCGAACGAGCCGGTCCAGCCGGGTGGCGGGGGTGGAGGCTCGGCCGGGGTCTGCGCGGCGGTGATGGCCGGCACGAGCGGAGTGATGAGAGCGGCCAGGACGAGGATGCGGAGATGCGATCGAGGCATCATCCCTGCCATTCTGCCACGCCGCGCACCCGGTCGGCCGGGATCAGGCGGCCGCTTCCGACATGCGCCACGCCGCCTGGATGACAGCGGCCGCCCAGTCGTAGATGGTGTGCTCTTCCACGCGCGCCCTGAGCGCGCGCATGCGCCGTTCCTGCTCGGTGTCCGGCATCGACAGCGCCTTGTGCAGCACGCAGGCGAACTCGTCCACCGCGAACGGGTTCACGTCGAGGGCCTCGCGCAAGTCGCGCGCCGCGCCCGTGAACCGCGACAGCACGAGCACCCCCCTCATGTCGGGCCTCGACGCGATGAACTCCTTCGCCACCAGGTTCATCCCGTCGTGCAGCGACGACACCACGCACACGTCCGCCGCGCGGTAGAGCGCCGCGACGTCCTCGGGGCCGTGGTGTTGGCGCGAGTAGATCACCGGCTTCCAGGTCTCGGTGCCGTGGCGCTCGTTGATGATCCGCACCGCCACGTCCACGTCGTCGCTGATGGACTGGTAGCGCTGCAGCTGCTCGCGGCTGGGCGCGCCAACCTGGAGCATCGTGACGCGGCCGTGCCACGCGGGATGCTGCTCGAGCATCCGCTCGAAGGCCTTGATGCGCTCGGGGATGCCCTTGGTGTAGTCGAGGCGATCCACGCCGAAGATGAGCCGCTCGTTGCCGAGGCCCAGGCGCTTGCGCGTCTCGCGCACGTCGGCCTCGCGCGTGGTGTTCTTCGGCAGCCGGCCCCAGGGCTCGGGATCGATGCTGATCGGGAACGGCTTCACGTAGGTGCGATGACCGCGCCTGATGACGGCGAAGTGCTCCCGGTCGATGCGCGCCTCCATGCCCGCGTCGACCGTGTCGAAGAAGTTGTTGCAGTGGTACTGGATGTGGAACCCCAGCAGGTCGTTCCCCAGCAACCCGTCGAGGATCTCCTCGCCCCAGGGGCAGATGCGGAACGCCTCGCTGTTGGGCCACGGGATGTGCCAGAACTGGCACACGACCGCGTCGGGCCGCACCTGCTTCACCAACCGGGGCAGCAGCGCGAAGTGATAGTCCTGCACGAACACGATGGCGCGCGAGTCACCAATCTCGTCGACGACGGTGTTGGCAAAGCGCTCGTTCACGCGCTTGTACTGCTGCCAGTCGCGCTCGTCGAACTCGGGCCGCGCGTACGCAATGTGGCAGAGCGGCCACAGCGCGTTGTTCGACAGGCCGTAGTAGTAGCCCTCCTCTTCCTCCGGCGTCAGCCACACGCGGCGCAGGGTGTAGAGCGGCTTGTCCGGGGGCACGCCCACGCGTCCCCGGGCATCCACCACGTCTCGATCGCCGCTGCCACTGCCGTGGGCGATCCAGGTGCCTCCGCAGGCGCGCATCACGGGGTCGAGCGCAGTGACCAGGCCGCTGGCCGGGCGCTGCCAGGCCACGCCACTGGCCTTGTGCCGGCCGCCAAACCACGAGAGCAGCCCGCGCCGCGGCGGCTGCGGCCGCCGCACGTGGATGTACGGCTCGCGGTTCGCGACCACGATGAGCTTCGTGTTGCTGAGACGGGGCCCCAGTGCGGCCATCAGTTCGGAGGCGTTCATCGGAGTCGTGTCCTCATTTCCTGGTGCCCAACCACCTCAGTAAAGCTTCCGGGCGGTCAGCCACCTCAACAGAGTATCGACGTCAGCAATGCCGTCAAGCTGATGTTTCGCGGCCGTGGGCCGTGATCCTACCAGCACGCCGATGCCGCGCGTGATGGCCCTGAAGGCATCCTCGTCCGTCACATCGTCGCCCAGGAACACCACCCAGCCCGGACGGCCCAGGCGCTCCTCGACGTCACGGGCAATCCGCTCGACGGCATCGCCCTTGTGGCAGGCGATGTTGGGAAGGTACTCGATGACGAGCGACCCTTCGAGCCGTCGCAAGCGGCCGCCGGCCACCCATGGCTCGGCACAGGCGTCGGCCAGGGCAAGGGCCGCCGCACGTCGGTCGTAGGCCACGCCCCGCACGTGGATGGCCACCGACGCCGCCTTGTCCTCGATGATCGCGGCTGGGAACACGTCCACCACGCGCTCGAGTTCCTGGATCAGCTCCTGCACGTGCGCGCGTGCGAGGTCGAGGTCCGGGTGCTGCCACCTGCGACCACCCTCTTCGATCTCCATGCCGTGCAGACCCGCGTAGTAGCCGTGTGGAGGCAGTGGGGCGCGCCGGCGCAGGTCGGCCACACGTCGCCCGCTGACGATCCCTAACGCGGTGAGGGGCTGGGCGGCAATGTCCCTCAGCCATTCGCGGCGCACGTCGGTGAGCATGGGCGCGGCCGGGTTGGGATGAAATTCCGCAAGGGTGCCATCGAAGTCGGCGAGCACGATGAGCGGCTCGTCCGTCGGCAGAGCTTCGATGGCCTGCTGGACGTCGGCAAGCATCCTCCTAGTGTATCGGGTGGAGTTGGGGTTCTCGGGTTCTGAGGTTGCGAGGTTCTGCTTCTCAAGGGTTTGTCTTCGTGCCCTTCGTGGCCTTCCCGCCTTCGCCCACCGTGCATCTTGCGAGCTTCGGCGTGGCCTCGCCAAAGCGGCACTGCCGCGGAGGCGGGCGTGTTCCCGTGGACGCCCTAGATGCGGCCGACCACGCGCGCGGCCAGCCAGATGAGGGCGACGCCCGTCAAGGTCTCGAGCGTGCGGCGCGCACCGGGGCGGGCGAAGAACCGACGCAGCGCGTGCAGCGCGCTCGCCCACGCGGAGTGGCAGGCAAAGGCCATCCCCACGTGCGTCGCGGCGAGCACCGCGAAGTATCCGCGTGGCGGTGATGGCGGAATGAACGTGGGCACCACGGCCAGGTAGAACGCGATGATGGCCGGGTTCAGCAGGTTCACCGTCAGGCCTTCGACGAAGCTCGGATGATGACCGAGGGTCGCTCCACGCTCCGTCGCCGCCGCCATACGCACGCCGCCGTCGGCGTGCCGCCATGCTCGCAGGAGGCTGCGCGCACCCAGCCACGCCAGGTAGCCGGCGCTGCCCAGTCGCACGGCGTCGAGCACGCCAGGCCATCGACCAAGCAGCACCCAGATGCCCAGGCCTGCCGCGGTGGCATGGGTCGCATTGCCAAGGGCCGCGCCGAGCGCGGCCACGAGCCCCGCTCGATGCCCGCCGGCCAGCGCGTTCCGCACGACGACGGCGGTGGTCGAGCCCGGCGTGAGGACGAGGACCGTCGTGACGGCGAGGTAAGCGAGGTAGAGGCGCATCGAGCCGCGAAGTGGACGGTCGCCCGGGATCGCCGATCGCCGGGCGTTATCGGTTGTCGCCGAGCAGATCCGGGCCCAGCGTCACGTCGGCCCCGGCCCACGCCGCCTCGAACGCCTTCCGCGCCCCGGCGACATCGCCCTTCTTCTGCGCCTCGAGGCTGCGCCACACGCCGTAGAGCGAACGCGGATTGCCTACGTTCCGTTCGAGGTCTGCACGAAACGCTATTTCGGCCTGGTCCGCCCGACCCGCGGCGAGCAGTTCCGCGCCAAGCCGCTCGCGCTCGGGCAGGAGCCAGTCGGGTGGCTCGTTGTAGTTCAGCGTGTCCTCGGCCGCCACGGCCCTGGTGAGCGCCGCCACGGCGCCGGCCCGATCCCCCTTCGCGGACGCGATGCGCGCCGCCAGATCGGCGTCCGCCACGGCGAGCACCGCACGGCCAGTGTTCGTGGCGCTGATCATCAGGTCTTCGGGAACCTTTGCCACGGCCGCGGCGAGGGCCTCCTGTTCGCGCGCGGCCTCGACCAGGTTCCCCTGGCCGGCGGACGCCGCTCCGCGGATGTAGTGATAGAGGGCCGTCTGCACGGTGCGGGTCGGGGCCGGCGCCGTCACTGTCAGGGCATCGGCCCAGCGCCCGAAGCGCAGCAGCACCCAGCTCTCCTGCAACGCGTACGGCTCGAGCATCGGCGACATGTCGGCCATCGGCTCAACCAGCGCCACCGTCTGGCGCGCGGCCTGGCGTGCCTGGGCGAAGTTCCCCGCGAACATCGCCGCGGCGGACTCGAACTGCAGGTTGTGGCCGTAGTACATGGCCGGGTACATCCCCTGCTGGCCAGCGACCTTGAAGTACCGCTCGTCCACGCGCGCGGCCTCGGCGTTGCTCTTCGCGGAGCGCGCGTACTGCCCGGTGCGCATGTAGATGTGGGCGGGCATGTGGACCAGGTGGCCCGCGCCGGGCACCAGCGTCTCGAGCCGCCGCGCCGACTCGGCGGCGCGCGCCGGTGTCTTCGACGCTTCGACCGCGTGGATGTAATAGTGGTTCGCCCCCGGGTGATCGGGGTGACGCGCGATGACGCTCTCGAGGGTGGCCACGATCGTATCGGTGCCCGGCGCGGGTGCGCCCGAGGCATCGTAGAGCCGCCACGGCCTCAGGTTCATGAGGCTCTCGGCGTAGAGCGTGGTCACGTCGGCATCATCGGGGAAGCGCTGCGCCGCCTGTCCCATCGCGTCGGAGTAGGCCTGCTCGCGTTCGGACTGATCGCCCGTGGGGTTGGCGACGTACCTCTTCGCGAGCGCCGCGATCAACGCCTGCTCGACGGCGCTGCCATTCGCCGACCGCGACTGCGCGTTGGCCAGGTGCGTGTAGGCCTTCGCGATGCGCCCGGCCGGGGCCGGGTCGTTGATGTTGGTGCCCAGCGCGAGCGCCATCCCCCAGTGCGGCATCGGCGCGCGATCGTCCAGGGCCGCCGCGCGCGCGAACGAGCGAAACGCCTCGTCGTGGTTGAAGCCGTAGAGCAGCGTCAGCCCCTCATTGAAGAACTGCTGGGCCTCGGCGTTAGTCGTGGCGATGGTCCGCGTGTAGCTCCCCAGGTTCCCGAGCAGCTTCGTCCGCGGCGCCGCAGGCGCGGCGTCTGGTGCGTGCCCTCCGTGTGCCACTGCCTCGGCCCCCGGCTCGGTGGGCTGCGGTGGCGGCTGCGACGAACAGGCGACCAGTGACACCAGGGCCGCACCGGTGATGAAGAACCGCCGGAGCAGGGACATGGGCCTCTCCTTCGTGCCTTGAACTTCCGTGCTTTGCACTTCCGTGCCTTGAACCGCCGGGCTTACTCCCACCACGAGACGAGCAACTGTACCATCTGCGCCCCCATCAACAGGCTGGCCACCGTCAGGTGGAGCACCTGCGCCGTGGGCGCCAGCGAGACGAAGGCCATGACCCCGCCCAGGACGATCTGTAGCGCCGCGAGCGCCACGACGGCGTAGGTCCACTGCGCGATGACCTTCTCGCGCGGGTGTTTCGACCACACCACCAGCAGCGAGACGAGCGCCAGGGACATGACGGCCAGCGCCGCCGTGCGGTGCGCGCCGTCGAGCATCCCGACCGTGGCGAGGGCGCCCTCACGCGCGACGCCGTGATCCAGCGCATCGTCGATGCTCCCGCGCACCTGGGTCCCGACCGCTACCTGTCCCAACGTGAGGAGAATCATGACGACGATGGTGGTGATGAGCGAGGTGCGAGGCGCCGTCTCGATGTCGTCGTCCGTGCCGGGACGGCCCGCCAGCGCAAGGGCGGGCCGGCGATAGATGGCGTAGACCGTCGCATAGACCAGCAACAGGACGATGACAATTGCCACCACCAGGTGCGCGGTCACGATCCATGGCGCCAGCTCGTGCGCGACCACGCGCCCGCCCAGCCAACCTTCGTAGCCCGTCAGCAGCAGCGCGAGAACCGTGGGCCACAGGATGTGAGGATCGCGCCGGTGATGCCGCCAGGCCGAGATGGCAGTGGCCAGGATGGTGAGCCCCACGGTGACGCCCAGCAGGCGGTTGAGGTACTCCGTCCACATCAGCGTCGGGTTGAACTGCGAAGGGTCGAACTGGGGCGGGAGCTCCGCGGCCGATGCCGGCGGAAACCAGGAACCGAAGCAGCGGGGCCAGTCTGGGCAGCCGAGGCCGGCGCCCGAGGCGCGCACGAGCCCACCCACCAGGATGAGCAGAAAAGTGATGGCCGTGGTCCAGAGCGCGAGGCGCACGAAGGGGGTGCGCGCCCGATGGGCGGTCACCTGCCCATTATCTGCCACGAGCCGTCGGGGTAGTCCTCAGGAAGGCTGACTTTCCCCCCAAATGATGAGGCGTCCTGGCTGCCCACCGATAAATGCGCGTTGCACGTCGTTGCCTCCTCTCTCACTAGACGGAAGCGACAAACGGATTTCCTTTCCCTCATCGGGTTTTTTCACCGGAATCGCGCCCCGGCCGGGAACTCTGGTAGGATGCCGCCCGTTCAGGAGGTCCCACGCATGCCGCAGACGCTCACTCGCCGCCAGTTCGTCCAGACCAGCACGGCCGCCGGGGTGGCCCTGGCCGCGCCCGTCGCCCTGTTTGGTGAGGCCCCGGCCGTCCAGACCGGGGTGAAGCCGGTCGTGATTTCGTCGGACAACGGCAACGTGTACAAGAACGGCGGCAGCAAGACCGGTGTCCAGGTGGCCTTCGAGATGATCACGAAGGGCTCGGACGTGCTCGACGCGCTGGTCGCCGGCGTGAACCTGTGCGAGCTCGACCCGGCCGACACCAGCGTCGGTTATGGCGGCCTGCCGAATGCCGACGGCGTGGTGCAGCTCGACTCGTGCTGCATGCACGGCCCGACGAAGCGGGCGGGCGGCGTGGCTGGGCTGGAGGGCGTCCGGACGCCGTCGCTGGTGGCCAAGGCCGTGCTCGAGAGCACGGACCACCACCTGCTGGTCGGCAAGGGCGCTCAGGAGTTCGCGCGCAACATGGGCTTCAAGATCGAAGACGACCTGAACACCGAGAAGTCGCGGGGGCTCTGGCTCGAGTGGAAGCGTCGGATCGATCCGGACCACTACCTCGACCCGAAGAAGCGCGGCGACGCGATGATGATGGCCGGCCTCGGCATGGTCCGCGACGGCCTGATCGACCCGAACCACTTCTGGGGCACCATCAACTGCGACGGGGTGAACAGCAACGGCGAGGTGTGCGGCGTGACCACGACGAGCGGCCTGGCGTGGAAGATCCCCGGCCGCGTGGGCGACTCGCCCATCCTGGGCGCGGGGCTCTACGTGGACGGCGACGTGGGCGCCGCCGGGTCGACCGGCCGCGGCGAGGCGAACCTCTACAACCTCTGCTCGTTCCTCATCGTCGAGCAGATGCGCATGGGCAAGTCGCCGAAGGATGCCGGGATGGAGGCGCTCAGGCGCGTGCAGAAGAACACGGTCGAGAAGCGGCTGCTGAACTCGCGCGGGCTCCCCAACTTCGGCCTGAGCTTCTACATCCTCAACAAGAAGGGCGAGTACGCGGGGGTGTCGATGTACCAGTCGCGCTTCGCGCTGTGCACGGAGAACGGGCCGCAGACGCTCGACACGGAAGCGCTCCTGCCCGGGCGGGCAGGTGAATAGCGAATTGAGCGATTGGGTGATTGCAGATTGAGCGATTGATTGGGGATTGGGGCATCGGCGATTGAGCGATTGATTGAGCGATTGGGTGATTGAGCGATTGAGCGATTGAGCGATTGAGCGATTCACTTGGCGCAGCTGAATTGCGAGGCTGCGCGCGTCGAGCGTCCGCTGGCGAGCAACCGAATCATCAATGACTCAATCGCTCAATCGCCAATCAATCCCTCAATCGCCCGATCCCCCAATCCTCAATCAATCGCTCAATCTACAATCGCCAATCGCTCAATGACCGCCCCTCACTACCGTTTCGGGATAGTCCAGTAGTAAACCTTGCGGCCCTCGACGTCCAACTCCTTCTCGGGCTTCCAGTCGCCCATGTCGAAGGCGTGCGAGACGATGCGGGTGCCCGGCTTCAGTTCCTTCATCAGCTTGGGCATCAGCTTCACGTTCAGCGAGGGCAGCAGGTAGAGCGTGACCACGGTGGCCTGGCTCAGGTCCTGCTCGAACAGGTCGCCCTGGACGATCTTCACCAGGTCGCCGACCTTGTTCTTCGCGACGTTCTCGTTGGCTTCCCTGATACGCTGAGGATCGATATCGATGCCGACGCCGCGGGCGCCGTACTTGCGGGCTGCGGTCACCGGGATGCGGCCATCACCACAGCCAAGGTCGTACACAATGTCGTTCTTGCCGACGTTGGCGACCTGCAACATGGCTTCGACGACGGCCTCGGGCGTGGGCACGTAGATGACGTCAGGACGGCGGGGCGGGGCATCCTGCGCGACCGCGACCGCGGCGCCAGGGAGGCTCGCCACGATCATCGTGGCCACCAGGGCGAAGGAACGAATCGACATGCGCGGGAACCTCCTGGATCGTGCGTGAACGACGAGTATAGATCACGGCCTTCGGGCCGACGCTTCGTATGGCTGGCGGTCGCGCTGGCGGCGTTGCTCGCGGCCGTGGCCGTGCCCGCCGTGCGCCACCTGCGCGAGACGCCGCGCCCGCCGCCCGACCCCGTCCGGGCTACCTGGACCGCTCCGCCCGAGGTGCAGCCGGGCGCGGGGCCCGATTTCCCCTTCGGACTGGCGGTGGCGCCCGACGGCCGTCGCGTGGTGTTTCCCGGCACGCGCGACGGCATGGTGAAGCTGTGGCTGCAGGATCTCCGGACGGGCTCGGTGGCGGCACTTCCCGGATCGGAGGCGGCCGCCCTGCCCTTCTGGTCTCCGGATGGCTCGCGGATCGGCTTCTTCGCCGGGGGCGCCGTGCGTGCCTTCGCGGTGGAGGGGGCGACAGTGGCGGAGGTCATCTCCGCGGAGACGCCCCGTGGGGCAGCGTGGAATGCGAGGGGGGATCTCGTCTTCGCGGCGTCGGCCGAGGGCGGTCTGACGCTCCGCACGGTGGACGGCACCACGCGCGCGCTCACGGCGCCGGACACCGCGGCCGGCGAACTGGCACACCTGTTCCCCATGTTCCTGCCCGACGGTGAGCACCTCGTCTTCTTCGTGCACGCGAAGCCGGACGCCCAGGCACGCCAGGGGGTGTGGCTGACGAGCACGACGGCCCCCTCGCGACGAGACCGCCTGGTCGGCACCGCGTCGCACGCCGTGGTCGCCGGGGGTCGCCTCGTCTTCTCGAACGACGGGGCGCTGGTGGCACAGGACGTCGACCTGGCCGACCGACGCCTCACCGGACGGGCAACGGTGCTGGGGGTGAGTGTGGGGCAGAGCGCCCATGGGCAGCTGCTGGCCACGGCCGCCGACGACGTCCTCATCTACAGCCCACCGGTGTCATCGCTTCGTCAGCTGGCGTGGGTCACCCGCGCGGGCGAGCCGGCCGGCACGCTGGGCTCGCCCGGCGACACCTGGTCCGTCCGCATTGCCCCTGACGGCCGCCGGGTGGCAGCCACCGTGCTCGAGCCGCTGCTCCGCACGCTCGATGTGGTGCTGTACGACGGCACGAGCCTCATGCCGGGACGCGTCTCGCTCTCCATCGATACGGACGAGTCGCCCGCCTGGTCGCCCGACGGCCTGCGCGTGGCGTGGGTGGCGGCCGGACGGGCGCTCACGGTGCGGGGCGCGGGGGCCCAGTTGCCCCCGGAAACGGTTCGACGGTTCGACGAGCCGATTCGGGTCACCGACTGGACGCCGGACGGCTCGGCGGTCGTCGTCTCGCGCACAATGGCGGCCACGCGCGAAGACCTGTGGCTGGTGCCAGTGCGAGGTGAGGGTGAGCCCAGGGCCCTGATCGAGACGCCGTTTGCCGACGTGCAGGGAGTGGTCTCGCCGGACGGCCGCTGGACGGCGTACGCGTCGGACGAGTCGGGACAGCTGGAGGTTTACGTGGAGGCGTTACGGGACCGCTCCCCTGGGCCCGGCACGCGCGAGCGCGTGACGAGCGGAGGGGGCAGCGATCCACGATGGAGTCGCGACGGCCGCGAGGTGTTCTTCCGACGCGGATCGGCGATCCACGTTGCCACGCCGGCATTAGGAAGGGGACAGAACGCCGCGGCTGCGACGTCCATGTTGTTTGATACGAAGACAGACCTTCGAACGTTCGATGTGGCGCCCGACGGTCAGCGGTTCCTGCTGAACCTGCCCGCCGCGCCCGCCGCCGCCCCGCCGGCGACGCTGCTGGTCAACTGGCGCTAACTCCTTCAGCGCTTTTCACTTCTCACTTCTCACTTCTCGCTTCTCACTTCTCACTTTGCACTTCTCACTTCTTACTCCTGGTCACCAAAGGTGACCACCACCGGCCCATGGTCGCTGGTGCCCACCTCGCGCTGTACGACGGCCGAGGTGGCCTGCGCGGCCAGCGCGGCGGATGCCAGCACGTAGTCGATGCGCCAGCCGATGTTGCGCTGCTTCAGGTTGCGCCACGGGGCCCACCAAGTGAACAGGTTGTCGTTGTCGGGATCGAGCGTGCGGCCCACGTCCACCAGCCCACGCGAGAGCACCTGCTCGAGGGCCCCGCGCTCGTCCGGACGGGTGCCGATCTGGTTGGGCTTGCGCTCCCTGGGGTGGATGTCGCGATCGGTGCGCGCCACGTTCAGGTCGCCGCAGACCATCAGCCGCCGCTGGTCGCGCGCGGCATCCTCCGCCCACGTGTCCAACGCCGAGAGAAACCGCAGCTTTGCGTCGTAGTCCTTGCCGCCGTTGGGCACGTACACCGACGCCACCGTGATCGGCGAGGCGCCGATGAGCACGTCCACGGTCGCGATGCGTTGCTCGAAATCAAATGCCGGGTGCTCCACCGACGGCTGCACGACGGTGAGCTCCTTCGAGACGAGCAACGCGACACCCGAGTAGCCCTTCTGCCCGTGCCAGAAGGGCCAGTAGCCCTCCACGTCGCGCAGATCGAAGGGCAGCTGGTCGAGCGACGCCTTGATCTCCTGCAGGCACACGATATCGGGGCGCTCCGCGGCCAGCCATGCGAGCAGCTCCGCCTGGCGGGCGCGCACCCCGTTGACGTTCCACGTGGCGACCTTCACCTAGCGGACCCGGCCTTCGATCTCATCGTACGCGCGGTAAACGCCGTGGTTCAGCACGCCCGCCTCGCGGATGGTCGGATAGTTCGCGGCGTGCGAGCGCAGGTCGATGCGACGCGCGGCTTCCTCCGCGCTCAGCCCCTCGTCGTGCAGTGTCTTCGCCTGCCGCCAGAAATCCTTCAGGTAGGCCTGGAAGTGGTCGATCTTCGCCTTGCCCTGGAACGCATCGCCATGACCCGGCAGCACCATGTCGAAGTCCAGTGCGCGCAACCGGTCCAGCGTGGCCGCCCAGTCGGTGAGATAGGCGTCGCCCAGATACGAGGGGCCGGCACCCAGCAGGTCGCCCGTCACCACCACGCGTTCCTTCGGCAGGTACACCACCACGTCACCGCCGGTGTGGCCGCGGCCGAGGAACAGCAGGCGGATTTCGCGTCCCCCGCGGTGGAGCGTGAGCGAGTCGGTGAGCGTGACGGTGGGCGGCTGCGGCTTCACGCTCGCCGTCGCCATCTGGTACTGCTCCTGCACCTGCAGCTGGTCGCCCAGCTTCCGCTTCGCGTCGGCGTCGGCCATGCCGTCGATCTGCTTGCGCAACTGCGCGATCTGGGACGGGATGGCACCGACGAACATGTCGTACGACCGCCCGCCCATCGACTCGCCTGAGGCGAGCATGCGGCGCGTGAACTCGTGTCCGATGATCTCCACGCCGGGTCCGTAGACCTGGTTCCCGTGCGCGTGATCCCAGTGAAAGTGGGTGTTGACGACGTAGCGAATGGGCTTGTCGGTGACGGTCTTCACCTGCTCGGCGAGCGCCCAGGCCGCGGCGGGGGTGCTGTGCGAGTCGACGATGAGCACGTCCTCGTCGTTCACGATGATCGACGCGTTGCAGCCGACCGAGAGGGCGCCGGTGCCCACCGCGTGGTAGATGCCGTCCTGGATCCTGTTGAAGCGGAACGCCGCGCCGCTGAACTCGGCGCCGGGCGGTTTGGGCCGCTGCACGGCGCCGGTCTGTACGACGATGGCGGCAAGACCGGCTACGACGAGAGCGCAGAGCACGGGAAAGCGTCGGGGCATGGGCTCCATGATACGGGAGTCGGCAGTCCGGCTTGCGCGCCGAAGGCTTGGCGAAGGCGGGAATCGGGGACGTCTCAGGAGCGCAGAGCACGGGAAAGCGTCGGGGCATGGGCTCCATGATACGGGAGTCGGCAGTCCGGCTTGCGCGCCGAAGGCTTGGCGAAGGCGGGAATCGGGGACGTCTCAGGAGCGCACGAGCAGGTCGTGGTCCGCGTAGTGCACCAACAGCAAATCGCTCTCTCGAATGGCCTCTTTGAGGAGCGGCTTGTCGAGGGCGCGGCCCGCGCGTGTGCACTGGCGTGTCGCCTCCACCTGCAGCACCGCCCTCGCGACATCCACGCCGCGCATCACGTCGGCAGGCCCGCTTGCGAGGTGCAGCGCCCACGAGGCGTGCACCTTCGAGGCGAGATAGCGGCCGACGACGGAGGTCCAGCGGGGCCACTGCGGCGCCACGTGCCCGGCCCAGGCTTGCTCGACATCCGGTGGCGCGTCGGCCCACGACAGTCCTGGCGGCACCGCCGCCCGCGCATGGGCGAACCGCAGCAGATGGATCGCCGCGGGCGCGCGCCCCTCCGTGGCCACGGCGTGCACCGCCTGCTGCTCCCACCGCGTCACCTCGTCCCAGTCCATCAGGCGCGGCGGTCCAGTCGCTTCCATCCGCGTCGGCGGGAGCCCTTCACGCGCGTCCAGTCCCTCGGGAACTCGCCCGTCGTCGAAGATCGGCGGCCCGTGGACCACCTCCGGCGCTCCGGGCCGGAACAGCATCTCGGCGGCGGTCGGACAGTAATGCGACAACGTGACGTGGACGCCGCGCGCGTCGATCACACAGACGAAGGGGAAGTGCTCGCACGAACGGGGACGGCTGCTGTGGATGGCACAGCCGACAGGCCCGTGGAACAGGCAGGCCCCGCCGGGCCGGTGGGCGAGGATGCCGGCCACCTCTTCTGGGGCAGCGGGATCGGGCTTGAGCCAGGGGGTGACCATCGGCAATACGCGGCCCTCGTCTATGGCGCGCTGAACTCCAGCGGCCCGGTCCCGCTCGATCGGGATGGGCCACCGCGACGAGCAGCACGCCCCCGAGTGCCGGCACGCGTAGCCAAGATGCGTGCTCAGCCAGTAGGTGCGCATGTCGAAGAGAAACCACGACGACCCGAAGGAACACGAAGAAGCATCCTCTGCGTGCCGCCTTCGCGAGCGTCGTGCCTGCGTGGTCTCTTTACTTCCTCACGCCGGAGTACTCCAGCATCTGGGTCGTCAGGTCCATCGGGTAGGAGATCTGCACGTCGGTAATCTGCCCGTCCGGCCCCGCCACCGGGACCAGCTTCGGCATCACGAAGCCGGAGTACGACGGCAGGTTCAGCTTCTCCACGCGCGCCACCACTTCGTCTCGCAGCTTCGCGTCGAAGTGCACGCCGTGGGTCTCGAAGAGCGCTTTCGCGCCGGCGTAGTCGCCCTCCGACTTGATGCGCTGGACCTCGGCCAGGAGCTTCCCCACCCCTTCGCGGAACGCGGCCGGATCCGCCATCACGAGGTAGGTCTTGCCGTCGCGCGTGCGCTCCTCGATGGCCTTCGTATTGGCCATCAGCCACCGGATGATCATCTGCCGGTTGCGCATGTGGTCTTCCTCGATCTGGGTACCCTCGCGGATGCGCCGCAGCTGCACCAGCGCGTTGCGCGTGTAGGACTCGTACTCCGCACGCACCACGGCGTCGTGATCGGCGGCGGGGATGATGCCCAGCTCCACCAGCTTCGGGTCCGCGATGAAGTAGAGCCCGATCAGGTCCGCGCGGCCTTCCTCGAGCGCGGAGAAGTGTTCCTTGATGAGTTCCTGCGGCGTGCCCTTGCCCTCGGCCTGCCGCCCCGACGCGTGCCCGATCACCTCGTGCATGTCGGTGGTGAGCGCCGCGGCGAACTCGCCGAACTTCGCGGAGCGTTCCGACTCCTCGGGCGTCCACGAGAACTCCCCCCGCATCGATCCCGGCGTGGACTGGTTGTAGGCCTCCGTCACGTTCGACAGGGCCACGGACTTGCTGCCGTACTGCTCCCGGATGGCCTGGTCGTTCGGAAGGTTGATGCCGATGGGCGTCACGGGGCCCGAGTCACCGGTCTCCACCACGACATCGATGGCGTTGGCGACAATGCCCTGCACGTTCGGCTTGCGGTACTTCGCATCCCACGGCATGCGATCCTCGAACCACTGCGCGTTGGTGGCCAGGGTCTTGATGCGCGCGGTCTTCTCCTGGTTCACGTAGTAGACCAGGCCCTCCCAGCTGCCCTTGATGCCGCGCGGGTCCATGTAGACCTCGATGAACCCGTTGATCGTGTCCACCGGCGAATCCTTGTCCTGCACCCAGGCGATGTCGTACCGCTCGCGGTCGGCGACCTCACCCGTCTGGTAGAACCGCACCAGGGTGGCCAGGGCCTTGACCATCGGCTCGGGCGCATAGGGCTGCGCGGCCTCGAGATGCTTGACGATCTCGGTAATCTGCTTCCCGTACATCCCGTCGGCCTTGTAGACCTCTTCGACGAGCGTGCCGTCGCGCTTCACGAGGCGTGAGTTGAGCCCGTACTTCTCGGTGAAGCCCTCGAGGTCCGCCATCGACACGCCCGAGTACAGGTTGTTGGCGCTGGCCTGCAGGATGTCCCTCCCCGCGCCCGGGTTCTTGTTGGTGACGATGGGGTCCACGTTCGGGTCGAAGAACATGGGCTGCAGCCGCGCCAGCATGGCGTCCAGCGACTCGCCGGCGGGCGTGGTGAACCTGGCGCCAGCCGCGGCCGAGGCCCTCGCCGCCGCTAGAAACGCGTCGGGCGTGCACTTGAGCACGAACTTGCGCGCGGTCAGGTTGTTGTAGGGCCCGTTGTTCAGCCAGAAGAGTTTCGTGTAGCGCTGGATCTCGGCGAGCGTCGCCGGGTCCACCCCCGCGGGATGGGCGACGATCTGTTCCAGCACGCCGCGCATCTCGAGCGCGTTGCGGTGCTTCTGATCGATGAAGATGTCGCGCCCGGCCAGGGCGGCCTGGTAGAGGTGCCAGGTGAGAATCTTCTGCTGCGTCGGCAGGGAAGCGAACCCGTCCGCGTACAACTGGACGACCGCCGCATCGTCGATGCGCTCGAGCAGGTACTTGCGGTCCGGCGATGGTGCGGAGGGTGTCGAGGCCGTGGCGGCCGGCGCCTCGGTGGGGGCCGGGGTCGAACAGGCGGACGCCAGGGTGGCGGCCGCCAGGATGAGGGCTGTGACTCGCATCCGTTAAGTGTAACGGGGTCTGACCCCAAACTGCCCAGAACGCGGCAGTCCCGGCGGACTCACCGCGCTGCCCGCGGCGGTCCCATCGCACGCGCGCGGGACGTGGCGAAGGTGGATCCCCCCTCCGCCGTGCGGCACAATGATGGCACCGTGCCTGTCCTTCTCCTGCTTGCGCTGACCTCATCAGTCCCCGACGCCGCCGCCCAGTCGGCAGCCGGGCAGACTCTTTCCCAGTTCGTCGCCACCCTGCAGCAGGCCGCGTCGCAGAACGACCGCCGCGCGCTGGCCGGGATGATGCGCTACCCGCTCTCGGTGACGGCGGCCGGCCTGCAGATTCCGGTGGCCGACGCCAACGCATTCGTCTCGCTCTACGACTCCATCATGACCCCGGCCATGAAAGGCGTGATCGCACGGGCGCGCGTACCGGCCGACAGCAAGCCGCGGCCCGACGTCATCATGCCACCCGGCGGCGGCATCGTCTTCGAGAACGCCGTGACCATCGCGCCCGTGGCCCCCGGGTTCAGGATCACGAAGCTGTCGGTGCCGCTGGCGCCCGCCTCCGCCACTCCCGGTGAGAGGGTCGCACGCCGCCTCACCTTCCGTGCGGGCCGGCCCACGCAGGTGAGCGGCTCGCTGCTGCCCGGCGGCAAGGACGTCTTCGAGTTCCACGCCGTGCAGGGCGCGCTGCTCGACGTGCGGCTCACCGGCGTGCCCGGGCGCACGGTGCTGCTCCGCATCGTGGACAGCGGGACCGGCAAGCCGCTCGACGCCCGAGCCGATGCGGGCACGCGCGTGTGGACGGGCCGCGTGAGCGCCTCGTCCGACTACAGCATCCAGGTCGTGCGCCAGCCGGAGTCGGGGCAGGAGACGCTCATCTACACGCTCGCGGTGGGCGTGAAGTAGGCGCCCGACCATGAACCTCGCAAGGAGTCGCCGATGAGTGCCCGTCTCCGTTCCCTCACCCACATCGGACGCGGGGCGATCGCGTTCGCGCTCGGCTTGATGGTCGCTTGCGCTCCACCGGCGCCACCGCCCCCGGCGTCCACCGCCACCACGACGGGCACACCGGACTACTTCGACAACACCGGCCGCGCGGACGTGCTGAGCGGCGGCGTCCGCATGATTCCGCTCACGACACCCAAGGGAACCTTCAAGGTCTGGACCAAGCGCGTCGGCAACAACCCGCGCATCAAGGTGCTGCTGCTCCACGGCGGTCCGGGCGCCACGCACGAGTACTTCGAGGCCGCCGACAGCTTCTTCCCGGGCGCGGGCGTCGAGTACTACTACTACGACCAGCTGGGATCGGCATACAGCGACCAGCCGAAGGACACCGACCTCTGGAACATCCCGCGCTTCGTGGACGAAGTCGAGCAGGTGCGCCAGGCGCTCGGGCTCGGAACGGACAACTTCTACCTGCTCGGGCACTCGTGGGGCGGAATCCTAGCCATCGAGTACGCCCTCGAGCACCAGCAGCACCTGAAGGGCCTCATCATCTCGAACATGATGGCCAGCATCCCGGCCTACAACGAGTACGCGGAGCAGGTGCTGATGCCCGCGATGGACCAGAAGGCGCTTGCGGAGATCAAGGCCCTCGAGGCGAAGGGCGACTTCCAGAATCCGCGCTACATGGAGTTGCTGGTCCCGAACTACTACGTGGATCACATCCTGCGCATGCCGCCGGACCAGTGGCCCGACCCGGCAAACCGCGGGTTCGCGAAGATCAACCACGATCTCTACGTGCTGATGCAGGGGCCAAGCGAGATGGGCGCCAGCGGGCGGCTGGAGAAGTGGGATCGCACGGCCGACCTGCCGAAGATCACCGTGCCGACACTGGCCGTCGGCGCCCGGTACGACACGATGGACCCGAAGGGGATGGAAATGATCGCGAGGGCCGTGGCGCGCGGCCGCTATCTCCACTGCCCGAACGGCAGCCACATGGCCATGTACGACGACCAGCAGACGTACTTCGCAGGCGTCACGGCCTTCCTGAAGGACGTCGACGCCGGCACCTTCTGACGCCCCGGACCGGCCGCGCCCGAACTTCTCGCCGACAGCCTCCGTAGGTTCAACGAGGGAGGCAACCGGATGAGCGAGTTCCTGGGCGACCTGCGGGTCGGTGCGCGACAACTGCTTCGTCGGCCGGGGTTCTCGGCGGCCGCCATTGCCACGCTCGCGCTTGGGGTCGGCTTGAACACGACGCTCTTCAGCGTCGTCAACGCGATGCTCTTCCGCCGGGCCGCGATCGCCGAGCCGGGCCGCCTGGTCGAGATCTACTCCAGCGCAAGCCAGGACATCCCCCAGTTCGCTACCTCGTATCCGGACTTCCTGGCCGTTCGCGAAGGCGCGGATGCGCTGTCGGGCATCGCCGGGCATGCGTTCGTGCGCGGCATCGTGAGCATCAACGAACGTCCGGTCCTGGTGACCGGCGAGGCAGTGACCAACGGCTACTTCGAGATCCTCGGCGTGCGTCTCTCGCAGGGGCGCCCCATCAGCATCGAGGACAACGCCAGCGCCGGGTCCGCGCCGGTCGCCGTGCTCAGCCACGGCATGTGGCAGCG
>Ga0209705_10000152_pt1 | contig 36010 bp, 30 predicted proteins | sample PPLLaktember2015_5_FD_187262 | JGI IMG/M metagenome (GOLD analysis project Ga0209705, IMG submission 187262) | Freshwater sediment microbial communities from Prairie Pothole Lake near Jamestown, North Dakota, USA - PPLs Lake P8 Core (1) Depth... | ecosystem: Environmental > Aquatic > Freshwater... | reverse complement strand
AGAAGCGGCTCGCTTTCCTCTTCGGTCATGTCCTTGAAGCGAACCGTGTGGGCAACGTTGACGTACAGCGACTTGCGGCCGGTTTCCGGGTGCGTGCGCACGACTGGGTGCTCGGCGAGGTATTCCCGGCGAGCGTCCTCGCGTGCGTCGGTTCGGATGCGGTCCTCGCGCGTCTTCGTGACGTCGGCCTTGGCCGAGCTGTTCACGCCGGTCAGGCCATCGAGCAAGCAGCGCATTCCCGACGAGAGCGTCTCGTAAGCCAGATACTGGTTGGCGAAGAGCGTATCACCGCCGACCGGAGGCACCTCGCGCGCAAGCAGCATCGAGCCCATTGGCGGCAGTTCCAGATACGCCGTGTCGGTGTGCCAGACGCCGCCGAAGTTGGTGCGCTCGTGCTCGAGCTTCATCACCTGGATGATCTCCGGGTGCTCGGGCAGACCCTTGACGAACGGATATTCGACGGGCTCGCCCATCCCACGCGCGAAGGCCAGAAGCTGGGCGGGGGTGAGGTTCTGCCCGCGGAAGAAGACGACCAGGTGCTCGAGGAAGGCGCAGCGGATCTCGCGGGCGAGATCCTGCGACAGTGGTTTCGACAAGTCGACGCCGAGGATCTCCGCACCGAGCGCGCCCGCGATTTTCTTGATCTCCAGCATCTGTCCTCCGGGTGTCGGGCGTACCCGCGGGGTTGTTTTGGGACGGGGGTGAAGCGCTGGCAAAGGACAAGCGCATGCGTGGCACCCCCACGCTGTCTCGCCCCGTCCCAGGGGGAGGGAACACCGGTCACATGACTTTACTCTTGCGCCGACCACATTGGGCAAAGCCCTTGCCGATCCCTCGGCAGGGCCGAAGGCTTGCCCCGCTGAGTCACGAGGATGGTATTTGCACCACGGGCGTGCATGTGGACGCCGCCATGCTCTCACCCGGTGCAATCGAATCCGGCCGTGAACGCGCGCGGTCCCGGCAGAACCACGCCGTGAACCGCGATTGCCCCATATTATCCTGAGGTTGGCGCGACCGGGCACGAGCGCGTCTGTTGCACCCGGGCTCTGCATGCTTCTTGCGACTCCGCAGTGCAGATTCGGGCTGATCGAGTACTACGGAACCTTCCAAGGCACACGCTCATGGACATGCCCGTTGCGGGGACTTCCCCCGAGATCTCCTCCGAAGACGAGCGTACCGGCCTCGGCAAGGAGGCGCTCAAGCGCGCCTTCCTCGACAACCTGTTCTACATGCAGGGCAAGTTCCCGGCGCTCGCCACCAAGCGCGACTACTACCTTGCCCTGGCCTACGTCGTGCGCGACCGCCTGCTGCAGCGCTGGGTCAGCACCGCCGCAGCCTACACCAAGCAGCGCTCGCGCACGGTGGCCTACCTGTCGGCCGAGTTCCTGATCGGCCCGCACCTGGGCAACAACCTGATCAATTTGGGCATCTATCCCCAGGTGCAGCAGGCCATCGCCGAGCTGGGCCTGGACTTCGACGAGCTGTTGCAGCAGGAGGAGGAGCCGGGGCTGGGCAACGGTGGCCTCGGCCGGCTGGCGGCATGCTTCCTCGACTCCCTCGCGACTCTGCAGATCCCCGCGCTCGGCTATGGCATCCGCTACGAGTTCGGCATCTTCGAGCAGGAGATCGTGGACGGCTGGCAGGTCGAGCGCACCGACAAGTGGCTGCGCTACGGTACGCCCTGGGACGTTCCGCGCCCGGAGTGGGCGGTCGAGGTGAAGGTCGGCGGTCGCACCGAGCAGTACACCGACGAGCAGGGTCGGCTGCGCGTGCACTGGCTACCCGAGCGCGTGGTCATGGGCGTGCCTTACGACACACCCACCCTCGGCTACCGCACCAATACCGCCAACACCCTGCGGCTGTGGCGCGCCGAGGCTCCCGAGTCGTTCGATTTCGCCGTGTTCAACCGCGGCGACTACTACGGCGCGGTGAACAAGAAGATCGTCTCGGAGAACCTCACCAAGGTGCTCTACCCCAACGACGAGGCGATCCAGGGCAAGGAGCTGCGGCTGGAGCAGCAGTACTTCTTCGTGTCTTGCTCTCTGCAGGACATGCTGCGCATCATGCGCGGGCAGAAGATCCCGATGGAGCGCTTCCACGAGAAGTTTGCCGTCCAGCTCAACGACACCCATCCGGCGATTGCCGTCGCCGAGCTGATGCGCCTGCTGGTGGACGAGGTGGGAATGGAGTGGCCCGGCGCCTGGGACATCACCCGCCGCACTTTTGCGTATACCAACCACACGTTGCTGCCGGAGGCACTGGAGCGCTGGCCGCTGGCGATGTTTCGCCGGCTGCTGCCCAGGCACTTGGAGATCGTGTACGAGATCAACGCGCGCTTCCTCGACGAGGCGCGCATCCGCTTCTGGGACGACGATGCGCGCGTCGCCCGGCTGTCGATCATCGACGAGCAGGGCGAGCGCTACGTGCGCATGGCCAATCTGGCCTGCGTCGGCAGCCATGCCGTCAACGGTGTGGCGGAGCTGCACTCGGAGCTTCTCAAACAGGACGTGCTGGAGGACTTCCACGCCCTGTGGCCGGAGCGGTTCGGCAACAAGACCAACGGCGTGACACCACGCCGCTGGATGGCGCTCGCCAACCCGAGGCTCGCTCGCCTGATCACCGACGCTATCGGCAGCAGCTGGGTCACCGATCTGGACCAGCTTGGCGGGCTCGAGGCGCTCACCGGCGACGCCGGTTTCCGGGAAGCATGGCGCGCGGTGAAGCGTGCGAACAAGGAGGAGTTCGCCGGCTTCGCGCGCCGGCATATCGGCGCGACCCTGAATCCGGAATCGATGTTCGACGTGCAGGTCAAGCGCATCCACGAGTACAAGCGCCAGCACCTGAACATCCTGCATGTCATCGCCCACTACGTGCGGCTCAAATCCGGCCTCGCAGCCGACGCGCCGGCGCGCACCGTGGTGTTCGGCGGCAAGGCGGCACCCGGCTATCACCTCGCGAAGCTCATCATCAAGCTGATCAACTCGGTGGGCGAGGTGCTCGAGCGCGACCCCGAGGCGCGCGATCGCCTGCGCGTGCTGTTCCTTCCCAACTACAACGTGAGCGGCGGGCAGCGCGTGTATCCGACAGCGGATCTGTCCGAGCAGATCTCAACCGCCGGCAAGGAGGCTTCGGGCACCGGCAATATGAAGCTCTCGCTCAACGGCGCGCTCACCATCGGCACGCTGGACGGGGCCAACATCGAGATCCGCCAGGAGGTGGGCGCGGAGAACTTCTTCCTGTTCGGCCTCACTGCCCAGGAGGTTGCCGCTGTGATAGGCCGGGGCTATCGTCCGCGCGACCTCTATTCGGCTGACCCCGAGCTGCGCGAGGCGATCGACCTGATCCGTTCGGGATTCTTCTCGCGCGGCGACGCTGAGTTGTTCCGGCCGCTCGTCGACAATCTGCTGCACAGCGATCCGTATCTGGTGCTGGCCGACTTTCGTGCCTATGTGGAGTGCCAGCAGCGCGTGAGCACGGCCTACCACGATTTCGAGCAGTGGGCGCGCATGTCGATCGTCAACTGCGCGCGCTCCGGGAAGTTCTCCTCCGACCGCACGATTCGGGAGTATTCCCGCGACATCTGGCACGTCCATCCCGTGCCCGTCGCGCTGCTGTCCCAGGATGAGGTGAAGGCCGGGTTTCTGCAGTGAGCCGCTGCCCCGGTATCTGAGTCGGGAGTGCGCGACCAACGGCAAAAGCGCTCACTGCCGAGGGCGAAGGCAAGAGCGCTCAACGCCAAGGACGCAAAGGACGCCAAGGAAAACCAACAGGGGCTTTGTCTGATCCCGCCACTCCCATCCCGGGGAGTCGCGATCGTGGCAGCGGGTTTCAGCCGGACGGTGCAACAGCGCTATAGTGGCGTGACGATCGCTGATTCGCCTTCTATTCTCGTCTGGGTTTCCTTGGCGTCCCTTGCGTCCTTGGCGTTGAGAGTTTGCGATCTGTGGTTACCCCGCCAGAAACTCCTCGATGCGGGACCGCAGCTCCTCGGGAATCGGCACCGCCACCTGCTTGTCCAGATCCATGAAGACTATAGTCTGGACGATCTTGAGATGGTCCGCGCCGTCCTTCATGCCGCGGTACTCCAGCTGCACCGATGCGCGGCCGAGCTTGAGCACGCGGACCTCCCAGTGCAGGACGTCGCCCATGGCGAGCGGCTTGGTGAACTCGCCCTGGATGCTGACGGTCGGCACGCCGAGCCGCTGGTTGCGGATCATCTCCGGCATGGGGTACTTCAGGGCGTCGCGGAACCAGTCCTCCATCGCTGCGTGCTGCAGATCGAAGAAGTCCGGGTAGTAGACAATCGCGGCGGGGTCGCAGTGGGAGAAGCGGACGAGATGGTCGACGGTGAACGGCTTGCTCATATGCTGGTTCCGGTTCGAATGCGACGCCATTGTAGCTGGTCCGCCGCGCTCTCCCAGACCAGGCTGCGCACTACTGTAGCGAAGTCCTCTGCCAGCGGCGCGGTGGACCTCACCGCAGAGGCGCACAGGGGGCAAGGGCGACTGTGAGCCAGAGCGGAGACAAGGGCCGGACACCCACACTGCTCACGCATTTCTGGATCCCCGCCTCCGCGGGGATGACAATCGAGTATCGACCTTCTCTGCGACTCTCTGCGTCCTCTGCGCCTCTGCGTTGAGATAGGCAGTATCAAGCCTCGCCGCCAAGTGCGGCGACGAGGTCGGGTAGGAACTTGCCGAGCTGGCCGGTCATGAGCGCGAAGTCGGCGTCGAGCTGCTCTTCTTCCGACTCCTGGTCCGCGCCGGCTTCCGACTTCACGACATCCAGGAACAAAACCATCTTCACCTCCAGCTTGTCGGTCAGGACGAAGGAGATGCGGTCCTGCCAGGTGAGCGCGAGCCGGCTGGGCTGCATGCCCTGGGCGATGTGGTTGCGGATCTCCTGCGTGTCGAGCGGATGGCGGGCGTAGCGCACGGTGGACTTCTCGTTTTGCTGGGAGCGCAGCTCGCAGTCCTGGTCGACCGTGAAGCCGCGTGGGCCGTCTCCACCGACCAGCCAATCGGTCATCGACGTGGCGGGCGAGACCTGCGTCTTCAGCGGCTCGATGGGAAACTCGTCCAGCGAGCGGCGCAGCGACTCGACGATCTCCTCCAGCTTTTTCGGGCTCGCGGCGTCGACGACCAGCCAGCCCGCCACCGGATCGATCCACGCGAAGGTAGCGCGATAGCGGCTGAAAGCGCGCGGCAGCAGCTCGCCGATGGTGTCTTCCTTCAGATCGCGCAGCTCCTTGCGTCCGAGCTTTCTCCCCACCTTCCCTTCCAGCTCGGCTGCCCGCTCCTTCACGGTCTGCCGGATGACCGACGCCGGGAGCAGCTTCTGCTCCACGCCCAACGCGATCAGCCACTGGCGGTTGAGCGCGTAGACCAGTTGATCGTCGCCGCGCGGCGGGATCCAGCCGCGCGATTCCAGCGCAAAGCTGCCGGCGGGCTGAAACGAGTGGTGCTTGAGTTGCGCCGCGAGGTCGTCGGCGGTCAGGTCCCAGTTCTGCGGGACGCGGAAGAGCTGCAGGTTCTTGAACCACATCTTCTAGGTTCACTCCACCCTACACCCACGCAGAGACGCAGAGGACGCGGAGGCCGCAGAGTGGAATATGGATACGGAAGTTGCGCACGGTCCGGAGCGGAAGGATGCGAGCCGAGCATGCCCAGTTGCACCGGCGTGTGGACTGCTGCAATCGGCGAACAAGCTCTGGCGACGATCTTTGGACTGCCACCGCAGGTGCATTGCCCGGACACAAGCTCGCCTGTCTTTCTCCGCGTCCTCTGCGTTCTCTGCGCCTCTGCGTTGGGTGTAGGGTGTAAGCAGGAGATCACCCAGCAGTCTCGAGCACCAGCCCGGCATGCTCGCGCTGCGCATGGAACCGGATGTCCGGCCACATCTCCTGTATCACCTTCATCTCGTGCTTGGATGCAGTCAGCACGGCGGGCGCATCGGCTGCGTCGAGCGCGACTCGCCCGGCGTTGGCTTCAACAAAGCGATCCAGCTTTGCGGGATCATCGGCCGAGACCCAGCGCGCGACGGTATACGGCGCGGGGGTGACGCGCGCTTCGACGCCGTATTCGTGCTTGAGCCGGTGCGCGGCCACCTCGAACTGGAGAACGCCCACCGCGCCGAGCAGCATAGTGGGGTTGCGCATGGGACGGAACACCTGGATGGCGCCCTCCTCGCCGAGCTGCATCAGGCCGGTGCGCAGCTGCTTGGCGCGCAACGGGTTCACCACCTCGATGTAGCGGAAGATCTCGGGTGCGAAGAAGGGCAGGCCAGTGAACTGCAGCGGCTCGCCCTCGGTGAGCGTGTCGCCGAGCTGCAGGCCGCCGTGGGTGGGGATGCCGATGATGTCGCCCGCGTAGGCCTCGTCGAGCAGCTCGCGGCGCTGGGACAGGAACGAGACGACGTTGTTGGGGCGGAACTCCTTGCCGGTGCGCTGCACGCGCAGGCGCATGCCGCGTTCGAAGTGCCCCGAGCACACGCGCACGAACACCACGCGGTCGCGGTGGGCCGGATCCATGTTCGCCTGGATCTTGAACACCACGCCGGCGAAGCGCTCGCGGTCCGGAGCGACCGGCCCCTGCAGGGCGATACGGGCGCGCGGCGGCGGTGCGATGTCCACCAGCGCGTCGAGCACCTCCTTGACGCCGAAGTTGTTGATGGCGGAGCCGAAGAACACCGGCGTCTGCCGCCCGGCGAGGAACTCCTCGCGGGAGAACTCCGGGGTAGCGGCGCGCACCAGGTCGATGTCGTGGCGCGCCTGCTGCAGGGCGGGGCCGAAGCGCGCGGCGAGCGAGGGATGGTCGAGGCCCTGGATCACCTCTTCCTTGCCCGCGAGCCGGTCCTCCCCGGGCTTGAATACCCGGATGCAGTCCTCGCGCAGATCGTAGACGCCGTGGAAGGACTTGCCCATGCCGATGGGCCAGGAGAAGGGTACCGCGGACATGCCCAGCACGCGCTCGATCTCGTCGATCAGGTCGACCGGCTCGCGCACCTCGCGGTCGAGCTTGTTGATGAAGGTGATGATCGGCGTCCCGCGCGAGCGGCAGACCTCCAGCAGGCGCAGGGTCTGCTCCTCCACGCCGTTCACGGCGTCGATCACCATGAGGGCCGAGTCCACCGCGGTGAGCACGCGGTAGGTGTCCTCCGAGAAGTCCTGGTGGCCCGGTGTGTCGAGCAGGTTGATGACCTTGCCGCGGTACTCGATCTGCATCACCGAGCTCGCCACCGAGATGCCGCGCTGCTTCTCGATCTCCATCCAGTCCGAGGTGGCGTGGCGGGTGGCCTTGCGCGCCTTGACGCTCCCGGCGATCTGGATGGCGCCGGCGAACAGCAGCAGCTTCTCCGTCAGCGTGGTCTTGCCCGCGTCCGGGTGCGAGATGATGGCGAAGGTGCGTCTCTGGGCAACGCGCTCGGAGAGCACTGCCGGGGTGATGTCTGTCATGGTCCTGCGGGCGGCGCGGTGGCGCCGGGGTGGAAAGCGGGCAAAGCCGCGCATTGTACCTGGTCGCGGCCGCCAAGTCGAAGACCAGAATGGCAAGGAGAGCTGAACCACGGAGGACAGTCCACCGTGGTTCCCGCTTCTCCTGGCGTTGGCTGTACCGCGGGTGATGGGTGCCGCTGGTAGGCTATACTTCTCCGCCCTGATGCAGCGACAGGCCACCTTTCCCGCCGATCCGGCTCCACCCCAGCGCACCGGCCCGATCGGCGTGTTCGATTCGGGGGTGGGGGGCTTAAGCGTGTGGCGGGAGATCCTTCGGCAGCTCCCCCACGAGAGCACGGTCTATTTCGCCGATCAGGCCCATGTGCCCTACGGGCCGCGCTCGCAGGAGCAGATCCGGCAGTTCTGCGACGCCATCGCGCGCTTCCTCCTCGACCGCGGCTGCAAGGCTATCCTGGTGGCCTGCAACACGGCCTCGGCGGCCGCGCTCAAACACCTGCGCGAGACCTTCCCACAGGTTCCCATCATCGGCATGGAGCCGGCCGTCAAGCCTGCAGCCGCCAGTACCAGGACCGGGGTGGTGGGCATCATGGCCACGCCCGCCACTTTCCAGGGCCGGCTGTTCCAGGCTACGGCCGGGCGCTTCGCGCGCGGCATCCGGCTCGTCAACCAGGTGTGCGACGGCCTGGCGGAAGCAGTAGAGGCGGGCAACCTCGACGGCGCGGAGACCGAGGCCCTGCTGCGCGGCTTCCTGGGCCCGATCCTCGAGGCCAACGCCGACACCATCGTGCTGGCCTGCACCCATTATCCCTTCGTGATCGAACCGATCCGCCGCATCGCCGGCGAGCACGTCAATGTGATCGATCCCGCGCCCGCCATTGCCCGCCATCTGGGCCAGGTGCTGGAGGCCCAGGGGCTGGCGGCGACGCCAGCCAGCGGTGCACAGCATCGTTTCGTCACCACCGGTGCGGGGCCGGATTTTGCCGCTGCGCTGGTCCGGCTGACCGGCGCGCAGGGCGAAGTCACCGAGATGTCCTGGCAGGAGGAGCGGGCGGTGGTGGCCACCAGCGCATCCCGGTTGCAATTCAGCCGTGCGGAGTCGGCGTAGACGCTCGGACCGCGCAGCGATCGGGCAAAGCAGGGTGCGAAAAAGCGCAGCTTTGCGGCGGCCCGCTGGAGGGCCATGCAGCTGCGCTCACTTGGTGACCGCATTCACGACGAGCTGCAGGAGTTCGCTGGCCTCTTGAATGATCGGCGCAGCAACAGGTTCGCGTTGCATCGCCGAGAACGGCCCCTCGCCGAAGTACAAGCCGTCGGAAACCAGGAACGTCAGGCGAACGTTCCCATTGGACGGCGGTGGCAGCCTGGGCTTGCCCCACGGGCCGAGCCGGTCGACTGCAGTCTGAGAGGCCGCCAGAAGCCTCGCGGCTTTGGCTTCCATGTCGGGCGTCGCTGCTTCGAACACCGCCAGCTTGCCGGTCTGGTTGATGTAGCGAATGCGCCCATCCTGGTATGCGGCCAAGGTGTCGAGCCCGGCGTCGAAGCGCACTTCCACCACTACACCAAGCAGTTTGCGCTTCGGCACCGGATGGTGGTTCCTGCTGAGCCAGTTGTATGCGAGAACTCGGACGCGGCTTTCTTGTGTTTGGTCTTCCGCCAATGCCGCAACGGCTCTTGCATCCGGCTTGTCGTTGAACAGGAGCCTTTGCCAGGGAGTCGGCTGCTCACCGTCTCGGGGTCGAAACCGGGCCGGGTTATCGCAGAACAAGAGGTTGTAGATGAAGTTGATCTCTGTCTGAGGATACGGCCCGGGTGGCTCGGCTGCGATGCCGGGGACCACTGCTGCGGCACCGATTCCAAGCGATGCGATAAGCTTCTTGAACATGTCAGTTGTAGATGAGTGAACGATTGAAAGTCAGCCGCGCTCCAGCGCGGGCCGCAGCTTACTCTATTCCTTCGTGCCGAGGTGGAGCCGCGCCACACCGAGGATGCCCGGGAACATTCGCGGGCGCCGCGGGACGCATGCGCGCACAAGTGTTTGATTGAGCGGAACCAGATATTCGTCGAGCGGCCTATTCAAGCCAATGTGGCTCGGACCCCGACAGCTGCCACCCTGCAGCCGGACCGGATGGCGTCACTTCCCCACATAGGCGATGGCGTCGATTTCGACCAGGATACCGAGCAGCTGGCTGCCCACCGTTGTGCGGGTCGGCTTGGGGTCGGGGAAGTAGCTGGCGTACACCCGGTTGTAGCGCTCGAACAGCGACAGGTCGGAAAGATGCGCCGTGACCTTCACCACGTCGCCCAGGGTCGCTCCCCCCGCGGCGAGAATCGCTTTGATATTCTCCAGTACGCGTGCCGTCTGCTCCTCGATAGTGGTGCCGACGACTTTGCCGGTCTGCGGGTCGAGTGGCCCCTGCCCCGAGACGAACACGAAGTCGCCTGCGCGCAAACCCTGCGAATACGCGCCGATAGGCGCCGCGCCGGACGTGGTGGAGATCTGCTGCTTGGGCATGGTGCGCTCCTCCTACTGTAAGGTGATGGTGGTGCGCAGGATACAGCGGACTCGCGCGTACCGGGTGTCGACAGGGCGCAGTTCCAGTCGGGCGCTGATTGTGCCGGCTGCTGAAGAAGCCACTGCGCGAGGGCCGCCCGAGCGGGGCACCCAGCGTCGCCCGGAAATCGCAGCGGGTAGCCGCGGCCGGCGTAATCGAACCCTTCGAGTTCCGCGCGCTCCAAGTCGCGCGGCAAGGGGGCGGCGAGGTAGGCGCGGATCTCGCGGATCCGGCCCGAGTCGCCGTCGAACTCGACCCACTCGCTGCCACGCAGGACCGGGTTGCGGCCACGCGTGAAGTTGCTCCACTCGATCACCGCGCGCCCGGTTGCGGGATCCAGCATCAGCGCATCGATGGTCCAGCGGGCGCCGGCCTTCTGCACTACCTGCTTCCAGCTCATCGCGATCGTCTGCGCGCCGCGAAACGGCCCGCCGGGCATGCCGGGCGGAAAGTAGTGGACTGCGTCGGGCGTGAAGCAGCCCGCCATCTTGGCGACATCCGCCTCGTTGCAGCCGTCGTAGTAACGGCGGATGACCTGCTCCATGTGCTTTGCCGTGAGCATGCGACCCTCCTGGATGTAAGGCATGAGGCGTGAGGCAGAACTCTAGTAGCGGGCCTCGCCTGATAGGCGGTCCAGTCGGGCACTGCGAGGTTGGCTGACAGACCTGCGCGCCACGCCGCTCGTCTCGCACGCCTGACGCCTCACGCATGGGCAGGGCGAAGGCTACACCGTCTCCTGCCGGCGAGCTACGCCCTCCCGCCTACACCCAACGCAGAGACGCGGAGGACGCACGGGATAAGCGGTTGTTCTCGCGCCTTCTGCCGTGGCTCGGATCCTGTCCCCGTCTTCGCGGCCTACAGGGGAATTCGCGTATGATTTGGGTGCCGATGACGACCCCTCAGCAACCCCTCGTCGAGATCCACGACCTGCACTTCGCCTACGGCGATCGGCCGGTGCTCAAGGGATTGACCCTCAGCATCCCGCGCGGCAAGCTCGTCGCCATCCTGGGCACCAGCGGCTCGGGGAAGACGACGCTGCTTAGGCTGCTCGGCGGTCAACTGCGTCCGGCGCGCGGCTACGTCAAGGTGAACGGGCAGGTGGTGCACAAGCTCAATACGCGCCGGCTCTACGAGCTGCGCCGGCAGATGGGCATGATGTTCCAGGCCGGCGGGCTGTTCACCGACCTGTCGGTCTACGAGAACATCGCCTTCCCGATCCGCGAACACACCACGCTGCCGGAGTCCATGATCCGCGACCTCGTGCTGATGAAGCTCGAAGCGGTGGGCCTGCGCGGTGCGCACAACCTCGCGACTGGCGAGCTGTCCGGCGGCATGGCGCGTCGTGTAGCGCTGGCCCGCGCCATCGCGCTCGACCCGATGCTCATCATGTACGACGAGCCCATTGCCGGCCTCGACCCCATCTCGCTCAACGCGATTGCGCAGCTCATCCGCACCCTCAACGATGCGCTGGGCGCGACGAGCATCGTCGTGACCTACGACGTGTCGGAATCGCTCAAGGTGGTGGACTACGCCTTTTTCATCTCCGATGGCGTGGTCGTCGGCGAAGGTACGCCGCAGGAGATCGCCACGTCGGACAACGCGTTCGTGCACCAGTTCGTCAACGCCGAGCCGGACGGCCCGGTGGCCTTCGACTATCCCGCGACGCCGCTGGAGGCGGATCTCGAGCTGATGCCGAGCTCGAGCTGAGACAACGATTGGCTTACCCGCCAACACCACAAGAACAATGCTCCCCTCCTGCCCGAGGAGGGGTGGCACGCGCAGCGTGACGGGGTGGTGGGAGCCTCCCGCAGGAGGGTGGCAGCGAAGCTGATGGGGCGGAGGGAGCCTGCCCGAGGAGGCATGGCACGCGCAGCGTGACGGGGTGGTGGGAGCCTCCCGCAGGAGGGTGGCAGCGAAGCTGATGGGGTGGAGGGAGCCTGCCCGAGGAGCCATGGCACGCGCAGCGTAACGGGGTGGTGGGAGCCTTGATGAGGAACCGCCTCACCCCGCCTGCTTACCCCACGAATCCCGCAGCGTTACCGCACGGTTGAATACCGGCGCGCCGGGCTTGGAGTCCGCTCCGTCGGCGACGAAGTAGCCGTGCCGTTCGAACTGAAAGCGGTCCTCCGGCTTCGCGTCCTTGAGTGAGGGCTCCAGGTAAGCCGCGATGACCTTCTTCGAGTCCGGATTGAGGTCCTCGAGGAAGTTGCGCTCGCCCGCGCCGGGATGCGGCACCTTGAACAGGCGGTCGTACAGGCGCACCTCGGCGCGGCAGGCGCTCTTCGCGCATACCCAGTGGATGTTGCCCTTGACCTTGTACTTGTCCGCGCCGGGCGTGCCCGATTTCGAGTCGGGGTAGCAGTCGCAGTGGACGGCTACGACATTCCCGGCGGCGTCATGGTCGGCGCCCTTGCACTTGACCACGAATCCATAGCGCAGGCGCACGTCGTTGCCGGGGAACAGCCGGAAGTAGCCCTTGAGTGGCGTGTCCTGATAGTCCTCGCGCTCGATCCACAGCTCGCGCGAGAAGGGCAGGGTACGCTTGCCCCAGTCGGGCTTCTGCGGATGGTTGGGAGCCTCGGTCGTCTCGCTTCCATTCTGGGGATAGTTGTCGACGATCAGTTTGACCGGATCCAGCACGGCGGTGCGCCGCGGCGCGCGCTCGTTCAGGTCGTCGCGCATGGCGTCTTCCAGCACCGAGTAGTCGATCCAGGAGTCGGCCTTGGACACCCCGATGCGCTCGGCGAAGAGGCGGAAGCCCTCGGGCGTGTAGCCGCGCCGGCGCGCACCGACCAGTGTGGGCATGCGCGGATCGTCCCAGCTTTCCACGTGGCGGTCCTCGACGAGCTGGATCAGCTTGCGCTTGGACAGCACCACGTAGCTCAGATTCAGGCGCGCGAACTCGTACTGCTGCGGCAGCGGCAGGTTGAGGAAGCCCAGCTCGGCCAGCCGCTCGTTGAGCCAGTCGTACAGGGGTCGATGGTCCTCGAACTCCAGTGTGCAGATGGAGTGGGTGATGTTCTCCAGCGCGTCCGACACGCCGTGGGTGTAGTCGTAGCTGGGGTAGATGCACCACTTGTCCCCGCTGCGGTGATGGTGCGCATGGCGGATGCGGTAGGCCACCGGGTCGCGCAGGTTGATGTTGGGCGAGGTCATGTCGATCTTCAGGCGCAGCACGTGTGCGCCGTCGGGGAACTCGCCGGCCTTCATGCGCCGGAACAGGTCCAGGCTCTCCGCCGCCGGGCGGTCGCGGTAGGGGCTGTTCTGGCCCGCCTCGGTGAGCGTTCCGCGTAGTGCGCGCATCTCTTCGGCGCTCACGCTGTCCACGTAGGCCAGGCCGTTCTCGATCAGCGCCTCGCCAAACCGGTAGAGCGTGTCGAAATAGTCGGAGGCGTAGTACAGGTGCTGCCCCCAGTCGAAGCCCAGCCAGTGCACGGCGTCCAGGATCGAATCGACGTACTCGGTTTCCTCCGTTACCGGGTTGGTGTCGTCGAAGCGCAGATGGCAGATGCCGCCGTAGTCGCGCGCCAGCCCGAAGTTCAGGCAGATCGACTTGGCGTGGCCGATGTGCAGATAGCCGTTCGGCTCGGGGGGAAAGCGCGTGCGGATCTTCGCCGGATCCTTCGGCGCGCCGGCATGCTCGGAAGCGGTGCCGGGATGGCCGGCCCAGGTCCGCGAGGCGTACTTCCCGCTGGCGAGATCCTGCTCGACGATGTTGCGGATGAAATTGGTGACGTGGCCTTCCCCGGTCGGAGCAGGGGCCTTGGGTGGTGCGGAGCTGGGCATGAGTCGCGTGGACAGAGCGGCGTGCGCCGCGAATGGCAGATTCTACTGCACCGCAGCGGGCCTGCGGCTGCCCCCTGAAGCCTACTTCTCAACGCAGAGGCGCAGAGGACGCAAAGGGCCGCAAAGAACGACAGGAGGATTGGGAACTGCCAAACCTGCGCTCGATGCGACCCGGGGCGCCCATCAACCCAATCAAACGCACTACCACGAAGGACACGAGGGTCACGAAGGAATTCTGCTGCGCCGGAAGGGGATGAGGAGCCGTGGCGCCCGAAAGATCTGCAACCGTCGCTAGCGCCGAGGACCCCCTTTGTGTTCCTTCGTGTCCTTCGTGGTCGATGCGGTCTTGCTTTTCTGTCGCGCGCTTCTGCGTCCTCTGCGCCTCTGCGGTGAGATGCAGGCCCCAAACAAAGTATCATTCGCGCCCATGCGCTTGCACATCTACTCCGACCTGCACCTCGAGTTCGCCCCGCTGGATCCGCCCGAAACCGGCGCCGACGTCGTGATCCTGGCCGGGGACATCCATGTGCAGACGCGCGGGATCGGATGGGCGGCACAGGCGTTCCGCCGACCCGTGATCTATGTCCCCGGCAACCACGAGTACTACGGCGGGCACTTCAAGAACACGCTGGCCAAGATGAAGGACCGGGCGAGCGACACGCAGGTGCACGTCCTGGACCGTGGCGAGGTGACGATCGGTGGCGTGCGCTTTCTGGGCACGACGCTGTGGACCGACTTTTCGTCGACCGGTAACCTTGTGCTGGCCGCGCTGGAGGCGAGGCAGCGCATGACCGACTACCGCCGCATCCGCGCGGCGAACTACCGGCGCCTGCGCCCTTCGGATGTCGTCGAGGACCATCGCAAGGCAGTGACCTTTCTGCGTGCGAAGCTCGCCGAGCCCTTCGAGGGCAAGACCGTGGTCGTCACGCACCACGCTCCTTCCACCCGGTCGATCGCGGCCCGCTTCCGCGACGACGTCGGTCATCTCAACGCCGCGTACGTCAATCGGCTCGAGGACCTGCTCGGCCCGCCGATCAGCGTGTGGGTTCACGGGCACACGCATACGTCCTTCGACTATGAGCTGCTCGGCACCCGCGTGGTCTGCAATCCCCGAGGTTACATTCCCTACGAGCCGAATCCGGATTTCGACCCGGCGCAGGTTGTCGAGATCTAAAGCCTCGAGGGCTCACCGCAGAGACGCAAAGAACGCAGAGGGGCGCGAGAAAACCAAGAGCGGGCCTTGGACCGCTAAGGCGCCAAGGACGCCGGGGAGGATGGGTTTTCGTCTCCTGCCCGAGACTTCTATGGTTAGAGTCAAACCTACCGTGAACTGCTAGGGAGGAGCGTCTGCGCAGTCCGGACGAGGCAAACCACCCCGTCGCTCCGCGCCACCCCTCCTTGGAATGGAGGGGAGTAAAACCGTCTCCCCTCCTGCGCGAGAGGGGGTGGCTGCGCAGCAGGCGGGGTGGAACTTTCCCCTCCTGCCCGAGGAGGGGTGTCAGCGAAGCTGACGGGGCGGTGGGAGCCTGTTGAGGAAACGGCCGCCTCGCGGCGCCGAGCGCCGGCTCGTCGTCCTTCGTTCTCTCCAGCGCGCTCTCTGTTTCCTCTATGGCAAGCGGGGTTTCGGGTTTGCTTTGCGCCCCTTCGCGTCCTTTGCGCCTTTTGCGTTCAGGTGTAGTTCGAAAGCTCGCGGGGCGCCCGCGACTCAGCGCACGCGGCTCCAGCCCGGCTCGTCGCGATCCAGCAGCCGCTTGAGCGCCGCGAAGTGCAGCTCGGACTGCTGGCGCTCGCCCTCGATCTGCTCGCACACCTTGGCAGCCATCTCGTCGGAGACGAGCTTGAGCTTCTTGCCGGTGCTCAGCGCCAGCACCTGCGCCATGCAGGAGCGCTCGAGATAGTAGAGGTCGTCGAAAGCGTAGTCGATGCGGTCGCTGCACACGGTGACGCCGTGGTGCGCCATGAACACGATCTCCTTGCCCTGCGTGGACCTGGCGATTCGATCGCCCTCGTCGGCCTCCAGCGCCGGACCGCCGAACTCCATGTCGTAGGCGATGCGGCCGTGGAAGCGCATGGCGTTCTGGTTGGCGCGCGTCTCCAGGGTCGGGTCTTCCAGCAGCGTGAGCGCAGTGGCCCACGGCATGTGGGTGTGCAGCACGCACTTCTTCTTCGTCACGGTGTGCAGCGCATAGTGGATGAAGAACGCGGTGGGCTCCACTGCGTGCTTTCCCTGCACGACCTCGCCCTTGGAGTTCACCACCATCAGGTCGCCCGGCGTGATCTCGGACCAGTGCAGGCCCTGCGGGTTGATCAGGAACTTGGCCGGGTCGCCCGGCACCTCCAGGCTGAAGTGGTTGCACACGCCCTCCGACAGCCCCATGCGGCTGGCGCTGCGCAGCGCGGCGGTGAGATCGATGCGGGCCTGTTTGATGTCGTAGCGCTTGTTAACCGAGGCCTTGGTGGCGATGCGCTTGATTTCGCTGATGTCCATGCTGGCTCTCCTGGCTGCGGGATGCTGGGCATTCTAAGGGAAGGCGCGCGGCCGGGCACTGACGACACTGGCCGGTGCGCTCAGCCTGCGAGGGTATGGAGCAGTGCCGGGAGTCCGTCGATCGGGAGCACCGCCGTGCCATGACGCGCCTGGGCCGCGTCCCCGGCATAGATCAGGGCGCCACCGTTCGGCGGCGGCGGATCGTACAGCCTGGCAAACGCTCTCAACCCTTTGAAGAAGTCGGGGTTCACGGTCTCGCCCGCCTTGATCTCGATCGGGTAGACACCGTCGCCCAGCTCGAGCAGCAGATCGACTTCGTTGCCCTCGCTGTCACGGTAGAAGTGCAGGCCCGCGCGGCGCGCGCGATGCCAGAACCATTTGAGCGCTTCCCCGACGACCAGTGTCTCGAACAGCGCGCCGCGCAGCGGATGCGACCGAACATGAGACTCGTTCTGGATCCCGAGCAGGTAGGCGGCCAGGCCCACGTCGTAGAAGTAGAGCTTGGGGGACTTGACCAGCCGCTTCGAGGTATTCCAGAAGTAGGGCGGCAGCTGAAACGCGATGTAGCTGGCCTCCAGGAGTGAGAGCCATTTCCTGGCCGTGGTATGCGACACCCCGGCCTCCGCGCCCACGGCCGACAGGTTGAGAATCTGGCCGCAGCGGCCGGCGGCGAGCCGCACGAACTTCTCGAATGCGGAGAGATCGCCGATATTGACTAGCGCCCGCAGGTCGCGCTGCACATAGGTCGCGAAGTAGTCACCGAGCGCGCGGGTCGGATCGAGATCACGGTCGTGGATCCGTGGGTAGAAACCGCTCAAGATGAGACGCTCCACTGGACGGATCGGAAAACGCCCGGTCATCTCCTCGACACTGAACGGAAGCAGTCGGAGGACTCCGGTACGACCCGCCAGGGACTGGCTGACCCGATTGAGGACCTCGAACTGCTCGCTCCCGGTCAGGATGTAGCGGCCCGGCTCGGGCTGCTCGTCGACGATCGCCTGGAGATACGACGGCAGCTCGGGCGCCCGCTGGATTTCGTCTAGGATGGCGCCATCCGCGTAGGCTCGCAGAAAACCTCGCGGGTCATCCTGGGCGAAGGCCCGCACGTCGGGCTGCTCGAGGTTGACATAGGGCTTGCCCTCGAAGGCGGCGCGACACAGCGTGGTCTTGCCGCTCTGGCGTGGGCCGGTGACTGTTACCACCGGATAGTCCGCGGCAAGCGAGCGCAAGACTGGGAGCGCGGTGCGGGGGATCATACCGGAAGATGCTAGCCCGCTTTCCTGCAATCTGCAACTACAAGTTGCAATCTACAGCATCGTGCGCAACCGCCCGTCCCATCGGACCTGCCCTTGCGAGCTCACCGGGTGCGTGGGAGCTCACGCTCCTTTGGCCGGCCGGCTACCCGCCTCTTGATCTTCTGCGGAAGCCGCGAACACGGGGATGTCTGCCGAGGGATGAGCGTCGTGCGCGGGTCGCAAGCCAAGATCGGAAGGGGCTCGAACCGGGATGCATCAGCCCTTGATAGAACGACTCTACGATCGCGTCGGCATCCAGTGCCTTCAGATACCACGCAATCGCCTCGTCCGCCAAGTGTGAATATGTCACATCGCGGGTGAGACATTCGGCACAGTCTGCGTGGGGCGCGGGCTTAGAATGGTGTTGTCGTCGGAGCCCCCGCCGCCCAAGCCTTGGGCGAGCGTGCCTGCCCCCTACCAACGGAGACCAGCATGACGCCGAGCGCAGAACTGACCCATCCCGCCGTAGTAGCCGTGAGTGCCTACCCGTCGGAGCGGCGCCACACGGTGCGGGAGCCGCGCAGGGAGGAATCGAACGGCCGGGAGGAGATCCTTCGCGAGCTGCTCGACGAAGCGCATGCCAGGATCCGAGCGCTGGAGCGCGCCATCGAGCGGCTGCAGCTATTCGTGGCTGCCTGAACCAGCTCGAAACTGGAACTTCGGGTCCCGACGTAAGGGAAATCGACCTTCACGCGTTCGTCCGGCTGCCCGAGATCGGCTGCGCCGGTACACGCGCTGTCCTGCGCTGTTTCGGTGATAATCCCGTTGTCTATGGCTAGCATCTTCGTCAGCTACCGCCGGGACGACGCCGCCGGCTTCGCGGGACGGGTCGAAGACGAGCTCGAGCGCCGCTTCGGCGACGTCGAGGTGTTCCGGGACGTGGACGATATCGCCTCGGGCGAGGACTTCGTTCGGCGCCTGGACCACGCCCTGCAGAGCTGCCGCGTCTTCGTCGCCGTCATCGGCAAGACTTGGCTGACGGCCAGGAACGCGGACGGAACCCGGCGGCTCGACGATCCCAACGACTTCGTGCGTCAGGAAATCAGCGCTGCGCTCCGCCGCGACGTGCGCGTGATTCCGGTGCTGGTGGACGGCGCGCGCATGCCCGCCGAAGCCGATCTTCCGGAGGGCCTCAAGTCGTTGGCGCGCCGGCAGGCACACGAGCTCAGCGACTCGCGTTGGGACTACGACATGGGACGGCTCGCATCCACCGTCGAGGAGACGCTTGGCCCACAACCGAAGCCGAAGCCAGCGAAGCGACGTTGGCTCGCCACCGCGGCAGCTGTAGTGGCGCTGGCTATCGCCGGTGTCGCGGGTTGGCACTACGCTTCCGGGCCCCCAGATCTGGACGGCACCTGGGACCTTCCCAACGGCAGCTACTGGATCGTGGAGCAGGCGGGCCGAGACCTGACGATCCAGGAGGTCCACTACGACTCGCGCGAGGTCTGGAAGAAGGGCCAGGGTTCGATCGACGGCGATTCGGTCGAGTTCAGGCTCGACCTGGTGTTCCAGCCCGACTACTACACCGAAGGGCGACTGCGCATCTCAGGAGATCGGCGGCGTCTCACCGGAGTTGCCGTGACGCAGCCCCGCAATACGCAGGCCGATGTCGTTCTGACCAAACGGTAAGAGTTGCAGGGTCTGGGCGTGCCGCAGTTGTGCAGGGCCCAAGCCGATCAGCCTGCCTCGCCGTACTCCGCGCTTGCGGCCAACGCCATTACCCCACCGCGGGACGGATCGCTCGATGCGACTTGCGGACAGCGCACGCATGCGGCCTTACCCTCCTGCTGCCACCAGCGGCATTCGGCACGGATGGCGCAGGGCTTGAGCTTCTCCACGACGACGGGCGCAAGCTGGACGGTCTTCGCGACCAGCCGGCAACGCTGCGTGTCGTCTTCCCAGTGACGGCACCCGCCTTTGACGCAACCGGCGGCAAAGCGAAAGACTTCGCCGGGCGATACGGGCGCGGCCATCGCGAGCAGCTCATCGGTGACGGGGACCGCCGGTATCAGGGGAACCATCGCGGGTGCATCGACGGAACCGGTAACGACGCCGAACGCGACCGCGTCCGGATAGTGTGGCGGCACACTCGGGCACATCAGGACGCGGTCGCTGGACATGGCAAGCCTCAGAAGGCGATCTTGCCGGCAGCCACGCCTGCCTCGAGCCGTTCGATCGGCTGCGCGACGACACCAACCTGGACTTGGCTCGGCAGTTGGGCCGCCTTGAGGACATCCCAGATCCCGTACCAGCTCGGGTCCTTGATGTAGGCGCCGCCCGACACGCTGGCGATCTGCTCGTCGGTCAACTCCACACCCGCGGCCTCGCGCGCGGCCACAGCGCGATCGACGGCCATGCTGGCAAGCGCTTTCAGGTCCTGCTGCTTCATGATCAATGTTCCTTTCAGTGGATGCCGGATTCCGCACGGGTTCGCGACGTTCGCTGCGGATCCGGCCTGCCTGCGAACGCTCGAAGAGCGATTGGACGCCCTCGGAAACGCGACTCTACGCAGCGGTGCCGGATCCTTGCAGTGGTCGTTGGCGCTATGACGAACGATGGAGGCGTCAGCGCACGCAGCAAGCCGAGAGTTAGTAAGCCCAGGGTCGCAAACGACCCGGAGCCGTCCTGCCCGGATTTCCCTTCAGACCCGCTCGGCTGGCTTGGTCACGGGCTCGAGCGCTTTCCGGCCATGGGTCGTGTGCACTGCAAAGAACGTGATCGCGGCGGCCAACCATGCGCAGGCAGACAGGAAATAGAGCCCCATCTCGAAGCTCTCGGTGCTGTCCTTGATCCAGCCCACGATGAAGGGGCCGAGATAGCCTCCGAGGTTGCCGATCGAATTGATTAGCGCGATGCCGGCGGCCGCCGCTGCACCGGTGAGGAACAGCGAGGGCATCGGCCAGAAGGACGGCCTCGACCCGTAGATGCCGATCGTCGCAATCGACATGGCGGCGATTGCCCAGTACGAGCCGTTCCACCAGGCCGCGCCGGCGAGCCCGATCGCGGTGAGTGCCATGGCAACGATCAGGTGCCACCGCCGCTCCTTGCGCCGGTCGGAAGAATGGCCCCAGAGCAGCAGGCCGATCACGCCGATCGTATAAGGGATCGCCGTAACGACGCCCGTCATCAGATTCGACAGGCCGAAGCCTTTGACGATCTGCGGCAGGAAAAACACGATGCCGTAGCTGGCAGTGGCGCTGGCCATGTAGATGATCGACAGGATGAGGACCCGCCTGTCGGTGAGTGCCTGCAGCAGGCTCAGGCGGCCGGCACTCTCGACCTTGCTGCGCTCTACACGCAGTTCGGCTTCGAGCCACTCCCGTTCCTCGGGTTTGAGCCAGGTCGCAGCGGCGGGGCGATCAGTCATGAGTCTGAGCACCACGAAAGCCAGCAGGATCGCCGGGATGGCCTCGATGATGAAGACCCATTGCCAGCCTCTGAACCCAAGGATGCCGTCCATTCCCAGAATGGCGCCCGAGATCACCGACGCTAGCGCGTTCGCGACCGGGACTGCCAGAAACAGCGTCGACAACACGCGGGCGCGATAGGCGACCGGGAACCAATAGGTGAGATAGAAGATCATCCCCGGGAAGAAACCGGCCTCGGCCACGCCCAGCAGAAAGCGCAGCAACAGAAAGCTGTAGGGCCCAGTGGCTGCCGCCATCAGACCAGAGATGATCCCCCACGTCAGCATGATGCGGGCGATCCACAGACGTGCGCCGGTCCGCTCCAGAATCATGTTGCTCGGCACCTCGAACAACGCGTAGCCGAGGAAGAAGATGCCGGCGCCCCAGCCGTACAGATAGGCACTGATGCCCAGGTCCGCGTTCATGGTCAGCGCGGCGAAGGCGACGTTGGTGCGGTCGATATACGCCACCAAATAGCTCACCACGATCAAGGGCAGCAGCCGCCACGAGACCTTCAGGATCGTTCTTCGTTGGAACTCGGGCGAAACCTGTGCGTCCATCCGGGTGGCCTCCTCCATGAGTGTTCTGTCCCAGCATATTGATGTGGGTCGGGCTCGGCCGGCAGCAAGGCCGGCTTGCAAGCATAGCGCCCAGCCAGGGCAAGCGCGATCCGATCGCGAGAGGTGCGGCGGTGCCGCCGGTCTCGTTCGTCGAGCCAGCTCCTGAGCGCGGACAACAAAGCGTGGGACGGCCGAAATTCGCCCGATACCGTGGCTCTCTAGGATGCCGGCATGGCATCCGTCAGCTTCGCGCTGGGCGAAAAAGCTCGCGGATGCGGACCCATGTGCAGGCTAGTGCTCTCTCCGCCATCGAACAGCAGCCGTGCCGCCGGCGCCGGCGAGCGCAGCCATCACGCCGCAGCTCGGCGTGCTTCAGCAGCTCGAACGGGTGCAAGGGCTCGGGACCGGTCACCGTGCCATCGCGGGCCGGCAGCAGCGCGCGGTTGGCCCATGTGAGCCCCAGAGCGAGCAGCACCACAGCGACCAGGACGGCGAACGTGACGCGATGTCCGAACGAGTCGATCAGCATACCGCTCGCTACCGGACCGAAGAAGCCGGAGATCGATGCGCCCAGAGCCAGCCAGGAGAACGCGGCCGCCCGGTGGTTCGGATCGGCGCGCTCGCCCACCACCTGCTGGACCGACAGCATCGCCAAGGTCGAGCCGGTGCCGACCAGCGCCGCCGATACGAGCAGGGGCGCGACGTCTGCAGTGGCATAGGGAAAGGCCGCCGGCAATATCAGGCCCCCCAGCATCAGCAGAATGCCGGTCACGGTCGGACGCCACGGCCCGACCGCGTCGAGCCAGCGGCCGGCGCGCACGGCGATCAGCATCGGCACCAACGCGAACAGCGCCATCATGACGCCGACGGTAAAGGTCGACTCATTATTCGCCAGTGCGTAAAGGGAACCAGTCATGCGCGCGGACACGAACGCCATGTGGGTCAGGACTGCGATCGCGATGATGCGGGCCAAGGTCATGTGGCCCGTGCTTTCGGCAGCAGACGGCCTGCCCGCCGCGTGTTCAGGCGATCGCGTCTCCGGCACAGGTCAGCGCGGTGGGCAGCCAGTCGAGCAGCAGTCAATCGAGCCCCACCGCGACGAGCGGCAGCGAGTAGATGACAGGTGAGGAAGAAGAGAGGCTGAAATTACCATGCCGGTCCACAGGCGTCCATTGCGCGCGTGCGGCAAGGAATACTGGTCGGCAATCGCGAAGCGGCGAGTGCGGCTTACGTGACCAAGTCGAGTGCCCATATTGAGCCGTGCAGAATCGGGTCGCAGCCCCTCCACACCACCCCGCCGGCGGTGTGGCCCCCTCCTCGGAGAGGAGGGGAGTTTCCGCTCCCCCTGCCAATGAGGGGTGGCGCGGAGGCGACGGGGTGGTTCGTACTGCGGCTTGAGCGTGGCGAGGCGCGACCGCCAACGGGGTCGTCCCCAGGAATCCGCCTGTCATGCGCAACGTAGCCGACCTGCTCCAGGACGGGTTGACCCAGGTCAAGGCGGTGCCGCGTGGCGATGCACATCATGCCGCTTGCCACCATGGGCCCTACCGCCGGGGGTGTGCTGGTCCAAGTGGCGGAGTGGGCGCCCCGCGCCTGCTGTGTTCTGGCCGAGGGCAACGGGCCTGGAATCGAGGGTCGAGCACCCCTGCGCGACGGGCCTCGGGCGAACGCGCGCACGCAGCACACAGAGGAAACTGAGACATGTCCTGCACGACCGATTCCGTTGACAGCCCAACCTCGCTGCGCACCATGCGCTACGTTATGCTGCTGGCACTGCTTTCAGGCTGCGCCAGCAACAGCGTTACGACGCTGCTCAAGGCGTCCAAGCAGACCGACGCCATCGTGCCCAGCGCGTCGGTCATCCAGAGCGAGCTAAGGGGACGTGCTTTCGAAGTTGGCACCGTCGCTTTCGACGTGCGCCAGGCTGGGGACAAGCAAGGGCCCGACATCCCCGATAGCGCATACCTCGAACTGTTCGATGGGCAGCTCAGGAAGGCATTCCGCGGCGCTGAGCTCGGAACGGGGGACATGCCCGCGCATCCGGTCGACGTGGCGATCGAGCGGCTGAAACTGAAGCCGGCCACACCCCTGATTGCCGGGACTTCGATTTTCCGCGTGCGGATGGAGATCCCAACGCCCAGCGGCGAGGTTCTGATGCGGGGGGAGTTTCAGAGCTATCTTGCGGCTCCTACGGTTATCGTCTTCGCGTCCGGCGTAGTGGTGCCGATCTCGCTACCTTGCTCGGGCCAGGAGTACGTGGCGTTGGCGAAGATGTTCCCTGCTGTCGCAGTGGTGATCGCGACGACCGCACAGGGGCTACAGCAGGGCAAGACGCTGGATGCGATCAAGGTCTATCCGGAGGATATCGAAGCGGGAAACATCATCAGCCCGGATCTGTTTCTCAAGCACGCCCCGTTCGGCCTCACCCAGATCGACCACAAGGAGATCGACCGGGTGGTCAAAGACGCCAAAGCTCGCTGCGACCCCTGACCGCAAGCCTTTACCTGCGGCTCAAACCACTGGAATGCCCGGATGGTCTGCAGCCTGGGCATCTTCGTATTCCTCGACGGGAACGAACGCAAAGCAGTGGCCGCGCACGAGCTCGGGCGCCTCGTGCACCGCAGGCGCCGGCGTGGTGTGGTGTTGGCGTCTCACCAGTCGCGCAATCAAGCGCTTCGGCGGAGCTTCTTTGAGAGGGCGCAGAGCACCTCAGTTACCAGGGCGGCCGCTTGAACAGCAATTCATCGCAACCTCCCAGAATGAAATACCACGGCAGTACATTCAGGCAGGCGATGGGGTTGGTGCTGTCCTCGCAAGCCCGCAGAAGCTCGTCGTGCACGGCGCAGAACCCGTGGTAACAGCAATCTCCGCAGACCCAGTTCCAGCACCGGTCGCATCCCGGCCCACACATTCCATAGCAGTTCTGGTCTCGGTTCGGATACGCTTCGCAGGCGTCGGGACAAGTGGCTGGCCGTTCGACATCCGGGAGCTCGGGCTCGGGCAGATCGCACGCGTCGGGCCATAGCGTCTTCAAGAGGTCGACGCCGGCCGCGTCCAGCTCCGGGGGCAGTTCGACGCGGTAGAAGACATCAGGCTTGTCGGGGTCGATGCCCAGTTGCTCGGCCGCCCCCAGGGCGATCGCATGCAGCAGAAGGCTCGGCGGGTATGCGCGCCCGGTGATGCCAAGCTGCCCCAACTGATACGACAATTCGGGAAGCAAGGCGTACTCGGGAGTCCGCCCGAGCTCGGCGATCGCGGTCGTGTCACCCCACACCTGTGTCGCGGCATTCAATCTAGTGAAGGCGAGCCGCGGTGACGTCAACGTGCTCGCTTCCTCGAGCTCGCGCCTGGGCAGGCGCAGAGTCAAGGCGCGCGACTGCACGCTGATTACGAGATCGCCGCTCTCCTGCCGGAGGTAGATCAGTTCCTCGCCGGCCAGCGAGCCGACCCGCACCGACCCGATAGGCCCATCCTTGCATGTCTGAAAGCGCAAGCCAGCTGCACCTCGCAGGAAAGTGCCGGCCATGCAAGGTTTAGTGATCGCTTCGATGACGATATCGGCGGCTTCGGCCGCGAGCGCAGCAGGCATGCACAACGCCAGGCAAACGCTGCAAACCACGGTGGCCGCCAGCAATGTGATCTTCATGAACGCCTCCCGCCCGACAGGCAGTCCGGCAATTCTGCAGCCGAAACGCCTTCGACACCAGGGCGTTTCCGCTTTGAGGCCTCATCCAGCGCAGGGATCTCGCAGACTGTGTCGCCGCCGTATCTGCGGTGCGCATCCGCGGCACGGAGCCCTTTCAGCGGCAACTGACATCGTGGTCCACCCACGGGGTAGAATCCTCGAGCATAAGTGACGGTCTGACGAGAGGGAGCCGCCAATGCGGTTGAGGGAGAAGGTCGCGCTGGTCACGGGAGCGGGTTCGGGGATTGGCCGCGCGACGGCGCTGCGTTTCGGCGCCGAGGGGGCGCAGGTCGTGTGCGTCGACGCGGCCGGCGACGCTGCAACTGAGACAGCGCGCACAATCACTGCGCACGGCGGCGAAGCGATCGCGATGGTGGCGGACGTCACCGACGAGGCCGCATGTGCGCGCATCGTGGCGGAGACGCTCGCGCGCTTCGGGCGGCTGACGACGCTGGTGAACTCGGCGGGCGTGCGGCCGGAGCGACGAGACCCGACGCCCGCGCTGTCCGAGTGGCAACGCGTCGTGGACATCAACCTCACCGGAACCTACCTCGCCTCGCGCGCGGCGCTGCCGGCGCTCGCCGCGAGCGGGGCCGCCTCAATCACGAACCTCGCGTCCATCTTCGGGCTGGTCGGCGGTGCCACCTCGTCGTCCTACGCCGCGTCCAAGGGCGCGATCGTGAACCTCACCCGGCAGATGGCGCTCGAGTGGGCGCCGCGGGTCCGCGTGAACTGCGTGTGCCCGGGGGTGATCGAAACGCCGATGACCGCCGAGTTGCGCGCGGACCCCGCCTGGGCGGACGCAGTGCTTAAACGCTACCCGCTCGGCCGCTTTGGCCAGCCGGACGATATCGCCGCCGCGATCCTCTACCTGGCGAGCGACGAGGCAGCGTTCGTGACCGGCGTGGCGTTGCCCGTGGACGGCGGGTACACGGCGGGTTAGCAGGCTGTTGAAAAAGCGACTGCGCGAGCGCTCGCGGGCTTTTTTCCAGCGACCGACTCGAAGTGCCTACCTGCGCTTTTTAGGCCTCAGTTGATCTCGCGGTTCGGCGTGGCAGCCAGGGTGTCGGCGATCGCGCCAACTAGCTCCGGCATGTCGAAGGCACCCTCTCCGGCATAGACCCGCCACTGCCGGGCCTGCATTGCAGGAACGCCCTCCACGCGAGTTGCGCGCGGCATTTCCGAGCCGGGAATAACCGCTGTGGCGTTGCCTGTGACGAAGATTGGCCGCCGGGAGCCCTGCGCGGTGACAAGGAACCGGATCGTCTGGCCATTGGTGCCAAGGCGCCCGATGTCTTCCAGGTTGTTGGGCACGTAGATGGCGTCGTAGTCCTGCACTGCCACTTGGTCCAGGTACCACGTGACGGCGACGAGTCGTCGGCCGCCCGCGTAGTCGAGTGTCGTCAGCAGCTCGCCGGGCGGTACGAAGCCGGCGAGACCGACCATCGGGGCGCGCTCGACCGGCCGCGGCGCGAGGATGTGCACACGCGCTCCGCGATCCATGAAGTAGTCGCGCGCGGTCTCCAGCTCGAAGGCGCTGGCGCCGTCGCTCGCCAGGATCGCGATGCGCTTGCCTTCGAACTGCGCGGGATCCGCGACCGGTTCCATCAGAAAACTCAGCAGCTCGGCGTGTCGGGCGCCGCTGGCACGGGTGGCGGTTTGAACTGCGCTGCTGGGTGCCCACCCGCTGGCACTCCCTGATGCGGGGGCCAAGCTGATGGCGACCGTTGCGGCGAGCACGAGGGTGATCAAGCGGCGACGAAAAAGCTTCATGGCGTTCTCCTGGGTGTATCGGTAGAGTATCCGCGTGCTACTGCCGACGCCTGCTGGCCGCAACGATTCGGCTGAGAACGATCTGTTCGACCTGCGTGGTGTCGCCGCTGCACGCGAGACCTATTCACGCGTCTCGCGCGCAGGACGATACGCAGTCGTCAGTTGGTGCCGCGGTCGGATGGCGCGCGGCCGACCTGAGTGCGGCCGAGGTCTCCTGCCGGGGTGTCGAGCGGGATCGCGTACACGCTGGCGCGGCCGTACCCCCGCAGCCCTGTCACGTCTCCAGCCACCGGGCTCGACGGCCGCGAAGAGGCCGTCGCATACACGCTATCGCGCCCGAAGCGGGCCTCGACTCCAGCGTCGTCGACGACGCGGACCTGGCGGGCAGCCTGTGCCGGGTTGGCATAGACGCTGTCGCGGCCGAACTGCTGCTCGGCGAAGACGCTTCCTGCCGAGGCGATGAACGCGGTTGCGACGGCTAAGTTGTAAACGCTGTATCTCATGATTGCTCCTTTGTTCCGGTGATCTACCACAGGTGAACATGACTATATGGCTTACTGCATTGCAGCACTACAGCCTGCGCTGCATATTTCTTATGCCCAGAATCGGACAAATGATCCGGAAGACTGTCGTCGTTAAGACACTATTTGCTATTGAAAACTGATCTCCTTGACGAGTCTCTTCCGACACTTCAGACCGAGGAGCTCGTAGAGAGTTGCAATGCAGCAGAAAATCAATCTTCGAGGGACCAGCAACTTCGCTCGGCAGGTGTCGCCCGGGAGGCGGTTCCACCTGAACTGCCCGCCGCGGCGATCCTGTACCTGTCGAGCGACGGGGCAGCCTTCGTGACCGGCGTGGCGCTGTCGGTGGACGGGGGCTACACGGCGGGGTAGAGAGCGGACCCACCAACGGTCCGGATCGAGTCACAATTCCACTTGATATTGGAGCGGAGGCAGTGTGCGGCAAACAGATAACCACTCGTGGGGAGACAAGTGCGATGGCGTTTGATCCGGCTGAGCTGGAGGGACTGCGGGCGAGGTGACGGATGAATGGGATCGTAGTACGCAACATCCGGCGCGCGGATGCCGCAGCGATCGCAATGCTCGGCCGCATGGGCGTGGCCACTGCCCACGAGGCACAGGGACGTACCGGGCTCATGCAGCCGTATATGCGCCCGCTGTGGCGCGGCGCTCGTATCGCGGGGAGCGCTGTGACCGCGCTCTGTCACCCCGGCGACAACTGGATGATCCACGTTGCGGTCGAGGTGCTGGCTCCGGGCGACGTGCTGGTTGTGGCTTGTTCGAGTGAGAGCACGGACGGCGCGTTCGGTGAGCTGCTCGCCACGTCCCTCAAAGCGCGCGGAGCGAAGGGCGTGGTGTTGGACATGGGGTGCCGCGACGCGCATGAGATAAGCGAAATGAAGTTTCCCCTGTGGTCGCGCGCGATCTCGGCCAAGGGCACGGTCAAGGCGACCATCGGCTCCGTCAACGTGCCCGTGGTTTGCGCGGGTGTCCAGGTCAAGCCTGGGGACGTGGTGGTCGCGGACGACGACGGAGTAGTGGTCGTGCCGCGTATCGAAGCAGAGGCCGTGGCGAAGGCTAGCGAGGAACGTGAGAAGAAAGAGGCTGCTTCCCGCGGGCGGCTCGAGAAGGGCGAGCTCGGCCTCGATATCTACGGTATGCGCAAGGCGCTTCAGGAAAAGGGCCTGGAATACGTCGACGGCCCGCTCGACTGACGTGCAGACCAGGCTGCGTACGCTCCTCGGGGATCACCCGATCACCCGGGCGATGAAAAGCGGTGAGATCGGCTCGCCCGACGTGGCTTTCGACTTCGCTGACGTGAAGGTTCCGAACACCGCTTTCAAGCGCGTGGTGCGCGACCTCGAGTTCGACGTCGCCGAGCTGGCGATCGTGACCTTCCTGTTGGCGAGGGCGCACGGCAAACCCCTCGCGCTTCTGCCCGCCGTGGTGACCGCGCGATTCCAGCACCCGCTGCTGGTTTACAACGCCGCCCGCGCGCCGCTGACGCCGGGCGACCTGGCTGGCCGGCGCGTCGGCTTGCGGTCGTATTCCGTCACGACGGCCGCATGGGTACGCGGCATCCTGGCCGACGACTTCGGGGTCCGGTCCGAGGATGTGAGCTGGGTGGCGTTCGAGGAGCCGCACGTCGCCGAGTATCACGATCCCCCGAACGTCGAGCGCGCTCCGGCCGGGAAGGAGATGATCGCCATGCTGCTCGCGGGCGAGATCGACGCGACTATCGTCGGCGAGCGTCCGAGCGACCCGCGGTTGAAGACGGTGATTCCGGATCCGATGGCGGCTGCCGATGCCTGGCATCGGCGCACCGGAGCGCTTCAGGTCAATCACATTCTGGTTATCAAGGAGTCCCTGGCGGAAATCTGTGCGCGCGCCGCTGGGGAGGTGCTTCGCCTCTTCGCGGAGAGCAAGCGCGCTGCCGGGCTGCCTGTGCCGGGTATGCTCGACATGAATCCGATCGGGCGGGAGGCGAACCGGCGCAACCTCGAGGTCGCGATCGACTGTGTGTACCGCCAAGGCATGATCCCTCAGCGGTTCGAACCGGAGGAGCTGTACGCATGATCATCGACTGTCACGGCCACTACACGACTGCCCCGGCAGAGGTGGAGGCTTGGCGCAAGCTGCAGGTCGAGGCGCTCGCCAACCCCTCGCAGGCGCCGCAGAAGGCTGCGCTGCGGATCTCGGACGACCAGATCCGCGAAAGCCTCGAGGGCGCACAGCTCAAGCTGCAACGCGAGCGGGGCACCGACCTCACGATCTTCTCACCGCGTGCGGCCTCGATGGCACACCACATCGGCGACGCGCAGGTGAGTCGCGTGTGGTCCGAGATCTGCAACGAGCTGGTGCACCGCTGCTGCGTGCTGTATCCGGACAATTTCGTCGGCGTCTGTCAGCTCCCACAGTCGCCCGGCGTGCCGCCGGCAACCTGCATCGCGGAGCTCGAGCGTTGCGTGAAGGAGTTCGGCTTCGTGGGCTGCAACCTGAACCCGGATCCCTCGGGCGGGCACTGGAAGGAACCGCCGCTCACCGACCGGTGGTGGTACCCGCTGTACGAGAACATGGTCGAGCTGGAGGTCCCGGCGATGGTGCACGTCAGCACCTCGTGCAACCCCGCCTTCCACACCACCGGCGCGCACTACCTGAATGCCGACACGACCGCGTTCATGCAGTTTCTGACCTCCGACCTGTTCAAGGACTTCCCGACCCTGAAGTTCGTCATCCCGCACGGCGGCGGCGCGGCACCCTACCACTGGGGCCGCTTTCGCGGCTTGGCGCAGGACATGAAGCGGCCGCCGCTCCAGGAACTACTGCTCAACAACGTCTTCTTCGACACCTGCGTGTACCATCGTCCCGGCATCGAGCTGCTGCTGAAGGTTGTCCCGGTGGACAACATCCTGTTCGCCTCCGAGATGGTCGGCGCGGTCCGCGGCATCGATCCCGAAACCGGGTATCACTACGACGATACGCTGCGGTACGTCAACTCGATCGAGTGGCTGAGTGAAGCGGACCGGAACAAGATCTTCGAAGACAATGCTCGGAAAGTCTATCCGCGGCTCGAACGCGATTGAGCAAAGGCTGAGGGCGGCACGCGGCTGGCGGGGCAGGGCGAGTGCGCTGGCGCGGCAGTATCGCGTCGAGCCATCGAGTAACATGGGATGTTGTTCTAAAGGACAGGGTGGAGCAATGAATACCAGAAAGGTCTTGCTGCTCGGCGCGTTGCTGGTGTTGGCGGCGGACGGATGGGCGCAGCAGAAAGCCCAACCGGCCGACCAGGCGACGCAGGTTCGAGCGCTGCATCAGCAGGTGACTGCGCAGCGCAGGCAGTTGGGCGCCCTGCGCAACGAGTTTGCTGCCGAGAACGCCGCGCGCCTGGAGGTGCTGGCTCAGCTGAATGCGTTGAAGGGACAGCAAGCCCAGCTGAGCGCGTTGCAGCAGCAGGTCGAGCTGCTCGCACGCGAGGTCAAGAGCCTCAAAGCGAACACCGTCCTCGACCTCAACGGCTACCTGACGTTCGATGTTTCGAACGGCTATCCGGCTGCTCTGTTTCGCGGCATCAACGTGCAGATCGTGAACGGCACCGGCCAGACGCAGACCATGAACGGACTGGGCAATCTTATCGTCGGCTACAACCGTCCCAGCGCCGGCAGCTTCATCTGCTCGCTGGGAGCCGCAGACACGGAAGCGGTGTGCCTGGCGGGCGGTGGGGTATGGGCGCAGAGCCACAAGGGCGGCTCGCACAACATTGTCGGCGGCGATTTCAACAGCTACGCGAGCTGGGGCGGTCTGGTCCTGGGCGTGGAGAATGCGGTCAGCGCCCCCTATGCTGCGGTGCTCAGTGGTGCCCGCAACCGTGCCGGCGGAAGCCTGGTGAGCATCAGCGGCGGCAGCTACAACACGGCGAGCGGCATCTACAGCACGGTGAGCGGAGGCTTCGATAACCGTGCAAGCGGTGACTTCTCGGCCGTCGCCGGTGGTGCCCAGCGGATCGTTCCAAGCTCACACGATTGGGCGGCAGGCGCGCTGTTCCAAGACAAGTAGGGCCGCGCCTCCACCGCTTGTTCTTCTCTCTCGCGATCTCTTTCTGGCCGGTCCTGGCGCGATTTGGGTCACGGGACAGGTCATGCGCACCAATGGTGGGTGGATCTGAGCGAGATCCCCGGCAATCCCGCCGGCAACGCAATATGAGCAGGAGGACACCGATGACCGTCAAGAAAATTGTCGCGTGCCTCACAGCAACGCTGTGGTTCGCCACATGCGGCTCCGGCGCATTGGCGCAGGAAGCGAAACCGGTGCGTATCGGCGTGGTTACCTTCCTGTCCGGTCCCGGTGCCGGGCCGATGGGTGTTCCGGCACGAAATGCGGCCGAGCTGACCTTCGAGGCCTTGAATTCCGGCTCGGTTCCGGCGCCGCATGGCATGAAAGGTTTCGGCGGCAATCCCGTAGAAATGCTGCTGATGGATGAAGCCGGATCGACCAGCAATGTCGTGACGCAGTACCGCAATCTGGTGCAGGGGCGGAACGTGGACCTGGTCATCGGCTACATCTCGAGCGGCAGCTGCCTAGCGGTCGCGCCGGTGGCCGAGGAACTGAAGACACTGACGGTGATCTTCGACTGCGGCACATCCCGGTTGTTCGAAGATGCGTCGCACAAGTACTTGTTCCGTACGGCCTCGCACGCCACCATGGACGGCGTTGCCGCGGCCAAATACGTCAGGGAGCGCTTGCCGAACGCACTGCGCATCGCGGGGATCAACCAAAACTACGCGTGGGGCCAGGATTCCTGGAGGGATTTCGAAGCGTCGATGAAAGTGCTGCTGCCCTCGGTGCAGATCGCGACATCGCAGATGCCCAAGCTCTTCTCCAGCCAGTACGGAAGCGAGATCTCCGCCCTGCAGGGTGCGAAGCCCGATGTGATCCATTCCAGCTTCTGGGGTGGCGATCTGGAGGCGTTCATAGTTCAGGCTGTCCCCAGAAACCTGTTCAGCAGGAGCCCTGTCGTGTTTACCACCGGCGAGGCGGAGATTCACAGACTCCAGGGCAGGATTCCTGATGGCACGATCATCGGCGCGCGCGGCCCGCATGGTGTGTTTGCGCCGGACAACGAACTCAATCGCTGGTTCAGGAGTGCTTACGAGAAGCGCTACGGCGCACCGCCGCCCTTCGCCGCCTACCACATGGTGCAGGCGATCCTCGGCACCAAGGCGGCGTACGAGAAGGCCAAGGCGGCGGCCAACAGCAAGAACCCGGACCAGGACCAGATCATCGCTGCGTTCACGGGTCTGAGTTTTGAAACCCCGAGCGGGACAACGCGCATGGCTCTCGGCAACGGGCATCAGGGGATCCAGGGCACGGCTTACGGAATGACCAAACTGGTCGGCGGCCGGCTTACCATTGTGAACGTGACGCGCTACGCCGCGGAGGAGGTCAATCCACCCGAGGGCGTGAAAAGCGAGGATTGGATCAGGTCCGGCTTCGCCAGAGCAAAGTAGGCGGCATCTATGGCTTGGGCGTGCGCTCCCACGCATCGCATTCCCGACCACGCCGGGGCTCAAACGATTTCCCGAGCCCAGCCGACTGGGGTGGTCGTGGCGCCATTCAACTAGCCCGCATTTCTCACGAGAGCGCCGGATTCCTGTCGCAGGAATCTCGCGAACTCCTGGGCCGGCATGGGACGGCCGAACAGATAGCCTTGGGCTTCGTCGCAACCCTCCACGCGCAGAAACTCGAGCTGCGACTGCGTCTCCACGCCTTCGGCAACCACCTTCAGGCGCAGGCTGTGTCCCATGCCGATGATGGCGCTGGCGATCGCGCGGTCATCCGGGTCCTCGGTGATGTCGCAAATGAAGGACCGGTCGATCTTTACCTTGTCGATCGGCAGCCGCTTCAGGTAGGCGAGGCCGGAGTAACCCGTGCCGAAGTCGTCGATGGAGAGCTTGACCCCGAGATCCCTGAGCCTGCGCAGTGTCGCAAGCGTGGCCTCGGAGTCCTGCACCATGTACTCGGTCAACTCCAGATCGAGGCAGTCCGCATCCAGGCCAGTGTCCGCCAACGCTCGCGCGACAGTGTCCGCGATGTGCTTGCGCAGCTGCCGGGCGGACAAATTGACCGCCACGGGGATCGTGGGCAGCCCGTCGAGCTGCCACTCGCGGTTCTGCCGGCAGGCCTCGTGCAGCACCCACTCGCCGATCGCCACGATCAGCCCGGTCTCCTCGGCAACCGGGATGAACCTTCCCGGCGGGACGAGGCCCAGCTGCGGATGCCGCCAGCGAATCAGGGCCTCGGCGCCGATCGTCTGCCCGGTCTTGATGTCGATCTGGGGCTGGTAGTGCAGGACGAACTGTGCGTGATCGAGCGCGTGCCGCAAGCCGTTCTCGACCGTGAGCCGCTCGAACACGGCGAGGTTCATCTCACGGGTGAAGAACTGATAGTTGGCCGCGCCGTTCTCCTTGGCGTGGTACATCGCCGTATCGGCATTCTTGATCAGCGTTTCAACGTCCGTCCCATCATGGGGATACAGGCTGATGCCGATGCTGGAGCTAATGCTGAGGTGATGACCGTCGATGTGGTAGGGCCCCAGCGCGCGCTCCAGGATGTTCTGGGCAACGTGAGCCGCACCCTGCACGCCGGCTTCTGGGAGCAGGACCACGAATTCGTCCCCACCCAGCCTGGAGATGGTGTCGGCCTCACGCACACAGCCGCTCATACGCTGCGCTACGGCCTGCAGAAGCCGGTCGCCAATGTGGTGTCCCAGCGAGTCGTTGATCGTCTTGAAGCGATCGAGGTCGATGAACAGGATGGCCATCTCCTTGCCATCGCGCTCCGCCCGGGCCAGAACCTGCGAGACACGGTCGTGGAACAGCGAACGATTGGGCAGCTCCGTCAGCGCATCGTAGTACGCCAGGTGCTCGATGCGTTGCCCCGCGCGCGTTCGCTCGATGGCGATCGCGGCGGTGTGGGTCGCCATTTCCACCAGGCGCCGGTGGTCCGACGATGGTGAGCGAGGTTCGCGGTAGTACACAGCGAACGTGCCTACAACGCGCTGCTGGGAATCGAAGATCGGCGTCGACCAGCAGGCGCCGAGCCCGTGGTCCTTCGCCATTGTCCGGTAGCTGGCCCAGAGCGGATCGCTCTGGATGTCGCGGACGATCACCGTCTGCTTCGTGTACGCGGCGGTTCCGCACGAGGCTGCCGCCGGCCCGATGGCCAATCCGTCGATCGCGTCGCAGTAGCTTTCCGGGAGCCGGGATGCGGCGGCCGAGCGCAGACGTACTCCGTCGGCATCCAGCAGGCAGATCGCGCACAGGATCTGGCTATCCTGCTGCTCGATCGAGCCGATCAGGGCCTTGAGCGTGTGGGGCAACGACGCGCCCTTGGCAATCATCTCGAGCACGTCGCGCTGCCCCCGAATCAACGCCTCGGCCCGCTTGCGCTCGGTTTGCTCGATCGCAAGCGCGGCCAGATTGGCGATCGCGATTGCGAACAGGCGCTGATCGGGAGTCCATTCGATCGCAGGTCCCACGTGCTCGTGGCAAAGCACCCCTTCGAGCTGCCCATACAGATGGATCGGCACATCGAGCATCGAAGTGATGCCGAACTGCGTTAGGTAGTCGGCGGAGAACTCGCGAGTGAACGGATGGCTGCGGGCATCGTTGGCGACGATCGCCTCCTCCGCAGCCAGCCCGCGGAAGTAGTGAGGGTAGTCCTCGATGCGCAGGATGGCGCCGCCCGCATGCAAGTTGCGGCTCTGCTCGTAGAGGTCCTCGCAACGGATGGCCGTTCGGTCCTCGGTGATGCGCCACAGGCTGGCGCGCTCGACGCCCATCTGCTGCGCGGAGGTCCGGGTGAGCAGCTGGATCGTCTCTACCGGGCTGTCGCCGGTGAAGATGTGGCTGCGGGTCAACGCCGCCAGGGTCCTCTGCTGCTCGAGCAGCCGGTCGCGGCTGCGCTTCCATACTCTCACTGCCGGTTTGCGGGCTGGGATCTTCGCCATTGCTGCAGGCCCTTAGGATTACTGTCTTATCGTGCCCGGGGAAGCGTTCTGAAGGGGTACGCCCGGGCGATCCGCAGCAAAACGAACCGTCTCGGTCCCGTCGCTCGCCAGATCGCTCCGAATCCGTCAGCGGCCGAACGGATAGCGGATAGGAGATCGAACCGTATCACGCGTCGCGGGAGGGCTCAAGTCGAGGGTTGGGACCTGGCGTGAGACAGGTGGCTGAGCGAGGCGGAGAGGAAGAAGATCTTCGAGGACAACGCCCGGTAGCCTATCCGCGGCTCAAGCGCGGTTGAGCAGCGCCGGGCGCATCGGGTATTGCGCCCTTGGGCCGGTGGCTGTACCTCTTCGGGCCATCGAGTCGAGCAGTATTGGACGCTTACTCTGAGGGTGTTCGTAATGGGTGTGCTGCTCGCAGGGCAGGCCGCTGGCATGCAGCACTGGAGTCGATATATCCTGAGTGTCCAACATCGCCCTAACTATCC
>Ga0209705_10000142_pt1 | contig 36916 bp, 35 predicted proteins | sample PPLLaktember2015_5_FD_187262 | JGI IMG/M metagenome (GOLD analysis project Ga0209705, IMG submission 187262) | Freshwater sediment microbial communities from Prairie Pothole Lake near Jamestown, North Dakota, USA - PPLs Lake P8 Core (1) Depth... | ecosystem: Environmental > Aquatic > Freshwater... | reverse complement strand
CGCGCAGTGCCAGCCCGAGCAGGCCAGAGGCCACTACGAGCATCGCCTTGCCCCAACCGCCAATGATTCGACTCTCGCCTCTCAGGGTCGCGAAGGCGAGCGACACGGAGCCCAGCAGTACAGCGCTGAGCAAGCTTGCAACGACTAGGGTTCGGGGGTCGAGTTCCATGGCCTGAAAGGCCATGGTGATGCCTCGGAGGAACCCTTACAAGACTGAAAAGTCAGGAATTGTTGCGCCGCACCAATCCACACACCGTCAGTATCGGTACGGCTCCGCGCACTTCACGATCTCCGCCGTGGTCGGCAGGTCGAGGCAGTGGCGCGCATCCTCGTTCATCTTTACCGGGCGCTTGCCGGCTGCAGAGGCCGTCTGCATGGGCTTCGGGGCGGTCTGCGCCGGTTGCGCCCCCTGCTCGACCTTCATCCCGGCCGGCTTCGAGGCCTCCGCCTGCGCCAGTGCACTGCCCGTGGCGACAACCACAAGTAGTGCGATAAGTGTGCTCGCTAAACCTTTGTTTGCCATGGGCCCATCCTTATGCGCAACCCGCCACCGCCATGCTAGGCCGAACCGGCGGCGGAAGCAAATCCCCTGCTAGTCTTGCGCGCATGCCCTCCATCGTGCGCTACGCGTGGCTCTCGGTCGCCGCCGCGCTCGTCACCATGGCGCTGAAGGGCACGGCGGCCTGGCTGACCGGATCGCTCGGCCTGCTGTCCGATGCGCTCGAATCCTTCGTCAACCTGGGCGCCGCGTTGATCGCCGTCGTGAGCCTGAAGGTGGCGGCGCGCGAGCCCGACGAAAACCATCACTACGGCTACACCAAGGCGGAGTACTTCTCCGCCGCAGTGGAAGGCGCCCTGGTGGTGCTGGCCGCGCTGGCCATCGTTGCGGTGGCCGTGCCGCGGCTGATCGAGCCGCGCCCGATCGCGCGCTTCGACATCGGCATTGTCATCTCGCTGGTGGCCGCCGCGGTCAACCTCGGCACGGCGCTGGTGCTGCTGCGGGCCGGCAAGCGCCATGACTCCATCGCGCTCGAGGCCGACGGCTATCACTTGCTCACGGACGTGTGGACCTCCATCGGCGTGGTTGTCGGCGTGGGCGCGACCGTGCTTACCGGGTGGCTCGCGTTGGATCCGCTGATCGCCATCGCGGTTGCCGCGCATATTGCCTGGACGGGCGCCAAGGTGCTGCGCCGGTCGCTGCTCGCTCTGATGGACCGCGCGCTGCCCGAGCCCGAGATGGAGCACATCCGGGAGATCCTCGAGCCCTATCGCGTGCGCGGCCTGGACTACCATGCGCTGAGAACCCGCCGCGCGGGCCGGTTGCGGCTGGTGGACATGCACCTGCTCGTGCCGGGAGCGATGACGGTGAGCGAGGCACATCGCGTGGCCGACGAAATCGAGGACCAGATTCGCGCTGCGCTGCCCGGCAGCGCGGTGCTGACGCACCTCGAACCGATCGAGGATCCGGCGTCCTACCAGGACCAGGACCTGATCCGCTAGCCTTCAGAGCGCCTTTGCGCGCTCGCGCAGCACGAACTTCTGGATCTTGCCGGTGGCCGTGGTCGGCAGTTCGCCGAACACCACTTTCTTCGGCACCTTGAAGCGCGCCAGGTTGTCGCGGCACCACTGGATGTAGTCGTCCTCGCTCGCCGTGGCGCCCGGCTTGAGTTGCACGAAGGCGCACGGGGTCTCGCCCCACTTCTCGTCCGGCCGCGACACCACGGCCGCCAGCGCGGTCGCCGGGTGCTTGTACAGCGCGATCTCCACTTCCACCGACGAGATGTTCTCGCCGCCGGAGATGATGATGTCTTTCTTGCGGTCCTTGATCTCGATGTAGTTCGTCGGATGCCACACGGCAAGGTCGCCCGTGTGCATCCAGCCGCCCTTGAAGGCGTCCGCCGTCGCCTTGGGGTCCTTCAGATAACCCAGCATCACCGTATTGCCGCGCACCAGGATCTCCCCCATCGTCGCGCCGTCCTGCTTCACGGGCTTGCAGGTGCGCGGATCGCCGACGATATGGCCATCGACCACCTGGTAGCGCACTCCCTGGCGAGCCATCTCCACCGCGCGTTCCTCCAGCGCCAGCTTCGACCAGGCATCCTGCTCCGCGCAGTAGGTCGACGGCCCCTGCAGCTCCGTCATGCCGTAGATGTGCAGGACCTTGAAACCCAGTTCTTCCATTGCCTTGATGACCTTTGCCGGAGGCGGCGAGCCACCGGTCATGATGTGCACCGGCCGCTCGAAACGGCGCCGCTGCTCCTCGGGGGCCGAAATCAGCATGGTGAGCACGGTCGGCGCGCCGCACATGTGCGTCACGCCGTGCTCGACGATCATCGGGAAAATGAGCGCGGGGTCGACGGCGCGCAGGCATACGTGCGTTCCCGCCATCGCCGTGACCGACCAGGGATAGCACCAGCCGTTGCAATGGAACAGCGGCAGCGTCCACAGGTACACAGGATGCGCCGGCATCGCCCAGGCGACGATGTTGCCGAGCGATTCCAGGTACGTGCCGCGATGGTGGTACACCACGCCCTTGGGCCGTCCCGTCGTGCCCGAAGTGTAGTTGAGCGCGATGGGATCGGCTTCGAAGGGCGGCATACGCCAGGCGTAGTCGGGGTTCCCGGTCTTCAGGAACGCCTCGTACTCCACCGACCCAAGACGCGCTCCGGGACCGGTGTAAAGGGGATCGTCGACGTCGATGACCAGGGGCTTTCTCTTGAGCCTGTTCAACGCCGGCCCCACCACGCCCGCGAACACACGGTCGACGATGAGCACTTTCGCCTCGCCGTGCTCGAGGATGTAGGCAATCGTCTGCGCATCGAGGCGTGTGTTGATCGCGTTCAGCACCGCACCGAGCATCGGCACGCCGTAGTGCGCATCGAGCATCGCGGGCACGTTGGGCAGCATGGCCGACACCACGTCGCCGGGCTTGACGCCGCGCTTGGCGAGCGCGGAGGCGAGGCGCTTCGCGCGTTCGAAGAACCGCGCATAGGTAATGCGCGTATCGCCGTGGATCACGGCGACCCGTTCGGGATAGATCTCCGCCGCGCGCGGCAGGAACACGATCGGCGAGAGCACCTGGAAATTCGCGGCGCCGGGTTTGAGCGCAGACCACAAGTCGGCCTTGCGCACCGCAGCAACGCGTTTCTTCTTTGCCATCGGGTCCTCCCCGTTCTACACTCCCCGCACGAATCTACTCCTAGGAGGGGGTCCCCGTGAAGAAACTCGCTTTGGCCGTATCGCTCGCGCTCGCAGCCGGCGTGGCGCAGGCGCAGACCATCAAGATTGCCGGCTTCGGCGCCAAGTCAGGCGTCGTGCGTTCCTTCGGCATCAACAGCGAAGCGGCGATGCTCGCCGCGGCAGACCAGATCAACAAGGCCGGCGGCGTCAAGCTCGCCGACGGCTCGAAGGCGAAGATCGAGGTCGAATTCCTCGACGACCGCTGCGACGCCGCCGAAGGCATCTCGGTGATCCGGCGCATCGCCGGCACCAACGCCGTGGTGGCGGTCGGCCCGACCTGCTCCAACGTGGCCGAGCCGCTGTTCGGCATCCTGCAGAAGAAGGTCGGCGACGCGGGCGACTCCGGCCTGCAGATGCCGGTGTTCACCGACGTCGCCATCAAGGTCGGCCTCGCCAAGATCTCGGAATGGGCGTTCCGCAACGTGCCCAACGAGATGACGATGTACAACTCGCTGTTCTACTGGCTGCATACCCAGCATCCGCAGCTCAAGACCGTGTACGGCGGGGTGGAAGAGGACTTCGCGCACTCGCGCGCCACGTGGTACATCGTGATGAAGCCGCGCGCCGAGGCGAGCGGCTTCAGCGTGGTCGGCAATACCAAGTGGCTGCTGGCGGACACCAACTTCGCCACGCAGGTGCGCGAGATGAAGAAGGCCAACGCCGACATCGTCGCCATCTCGGCGCATCCCTTCTCCACCTGCGGCGTGCTGAAGGAGATGCAGCGCCAGGGGGTGAAGCCCAAGCTGCTCGTCGGGCTCACCAGCTCGTCGAGCCTGGAGACGCTGCAGGGCTGCGCCAAGCAGGCCGAGGGCATCATCATTCCGACCTCGTTCGCGCCGATCAACAAGGACGCGGTTGCCGCCGCCAAGACCACGGCCAAGTTCAAGGGCGCGGCCGACCTGCACTCCATGGCGGCCTGGGAGAACATGTTCATCCTCAAGAACGTCATGGAGGCCGAGGGCATCTCGGGCAAGCCCGGCGACGTGCAGTCTGACCGGCGCAAGATCCGCGACGGCCTGGCCAAGCTGAAGACCACCAACGGTCTCATCGGCGTCACCAAGCGCGACGCCGAAGGCGAAGCCGACAAGCCCTACGTCTTCGTGCACGCGAAGAAAGGCGAGTGGAAAGTCCTGTACAACCCGCTCTGAGCGCGAGCCGAGGAATCCACCGGGCGCGGTGAACCCGCGCCCGTTTTTTTGCCCATGCTGGACTTCTTCCAGACGCTTTCCGACGGCGTGCTGTTCGGCGCGACCTACGCGCTGATCGGCATCGGCTTCACGCTGGTGTTCGGCGTGATGCACAAGATCAACATGGCCTACGCCGCGGCTTCGGTGGGCGGCGCGTATGCCGGACTGCTGGTGCTGAAGGTGATGGCCACGGCGCCGCCGGCCCTCGTGTTCTTCTGCGCATTCGTCGCCGGCGGGCTGCTCGGCTGGATGGTCTACGTGGCCTGCTTTCACTTCATCCCGCTGTCCAGCCCGCTCGCCACGCTCATGTCGACCGTGGGCATGATGCTGCTGATCGACGAAGTCATCGTGCACGTCACTGACGGGATGCCGCAGGGCTATCCGGCGATGTTCGACGACGTCATGCTGCGCGCGGGCGAATTCAGCATGCGCGGCGACCTGCTGCTCGTCTTCGGCGTGGCGGTGCTGGCGATGATCGGGCTCCTCCTTCTGCTGTACCGCACGCGCCTCGGCCTCGCGACGCGCGCGGTGTCGCAGCAACCCGTGGCGGCGCAGCTCTGCGGCATTCGCCTGGTGCGCGTCAACGCCCTCACTTTCATCGTCACCGGCCTCCTGGGCGGACTGGCCGGCGCGCTCATCGGCGCCTCGGTGGGCACGCTTTCGCCGCTGCTCACCGTGCCGCTCACCGTCAAGGGCCTGATCGTCACCGTGATCGGCGGCCTGGGCAGCGTTCCGGGCGCCATCGTCGCGGGCCTGCTGGTGGGCGGCTTCGAGAACGTTCTGCAGCTGTACCGCGGCGTTACCGAGCGCGACCTCTACGTCATGCTGCTGCTGTTCGTGTTCCTCGTGTTCCGGCCCGGCGGCATTTTTGCGGCCAAGGGCGGGCGGGACTGACATGGATTTCTACTTCGGCCTCGCGCAACTGATCGGCGTGCACACGCTGCTCGGCCTTTCGGCCTACATCGTGCTGCTCACCGGGCAGGTGAGTCTCGCGCAGGCGGGATTTTTTGCCGTCGGCGCTTACACGGCGGGCATGCTGACCGTGCTCGCCGGCTGGCATCTGGTGCCGGCGCTCGGGGTAAGCGCGCTGTCCGGGGCGGCCGTGGCCTGCGCCGTGGGTTTCCCGGCGCTGCGCGTGAAAGGCCTGATGCTGGTGATCGCCACCCTCGCCTTCGGCGAAGGCGTGCGGCTTTTCTTCTTCAACTTCGACTACCAGATCGCCAAGGGCGGCATCCAGGTGGGGCCGCTCGGCGGCGAGGGCTTCCGCCAGATCCGCTTCTTCCCCGAGAACGGCTGGGAAACGGGCGAAGTGATGCTGTTCATTTGGGCGTTCGTGGCCGCGGCCATGGCGTTGCTGTGGTGGTTCGACCGTTCGCGCTACGGCACGGTGCTGCGGGCGGTGGGCGAGGACGAGCTCGCCGCGCAGTCCGTGGGCATCAACCTGACGGCGGTGAAGGTGAGCGCGATGACCGTGGGGGGTGCGATCGCCGGCATCGGCGGCGGCCTCTACGCGCACTACACCACGCACATCGAGCACGCGAGCTTCAGTATCCTTCTCGCCACCTTCGCCATCGCCTACCCGATCGTGGGCGGACTGCGCAGCGTGTTCGGCACGCTGCTCGCCGTGATCTTCGTGCAGGGTTTCCTCGTCGAAGGCCTGAGGTTCCTCGGCGACTGGCGCAACCTGCTGTTCGGCGCGCTCATCGTGCTGGCGATGAACCTGCGGCCGAGCGGCATCCTGGGGCGCCGCCGTGCTTGAGCTGCGGACCCTGTCGCGGCATTTCGGCGGCGTGCGAGCGGTCGACGGGCTCGACCTCACGGTGCAGGAAGGCCAGATCTTCGGCCTCATCGGCCCGAACGGCTCCGGCAAAAGCACCACCGTGAACGTGATCACCGGGCTGTTCCCGCCGACCTCGGGCGCCATCGTCTTCCGCGGCCGGGACATTGCGGGATTGCCGACGCACCTGCGCCTGCGCGAAGGCATCGCGCGCACTTTCCAGAACATCCGCCTGTTCGGGCAGCTGAGCGTCTGGCAGAACCTGTGGGTGGCGCAGAACTCGGCGCAGGACCTGGCGCACCAGGGGTTCTTCGCCCGCTGGCTCGGCGGTCAGCGCGGCGTGCGCGAGGAGATCGGGCGGTTGCTCGAATTCTCGGGGCTCGCACACAAGCGGGACGAACTGGCTGCCAACCTCGCTTTCGGCGAGCAGCGGCGCCTCGAGCTGGCGCGCGCCATGGCAGCCAAGCCGAAGCTGTTGCTGCTCGACGAGCCCGCGGCGGGCATGAACAGCGAAGAGATCGGGCAACTGCGCAGCCGCATCCTCAAGCTGCGCGAAAGCGGTGTCACCATCCTGCTGGTCGAGCACGTGATGGAGCTGGTGATGGGCGTGACCGACCGCATCGCCGTGCTCAATTTCGGCCAGAAGATCGCCGAAGGCACGCCCGCGGAGATCCAGGCGCACCCTGCCGTGCGCAAGGCCTACCTGGGAGGCGAGGCGGCATGAGCCTTCTCGGCGTGCAGGACGTGGTCACCGCTTACGGCAAGATCGAGGCGCTGAAGGGCGTTTCGCTCGACGTGGCCCAGGGTTCGATCACCTGCCTGCTCGGCCCGAATGGCGCGGGCAAGACGACGCTGATGATGAGCATCGCCGGCATCCTCAAGCCGAAGCGAGGCCGCATCGTCTTCGAGGGCCAGAACATCGCGGGGACGCCGCCGCACGCCATTGTGGCGAAGGGCGTGGCGCTGGTGCCGGAGAACCGCCTCGTATTTCCGGCGATGACGGCGCTGGAGAACCTGCAGGCGGGCGCATACCAGCGTGCCGACAGGAAAACCGTCGGCGAGGACATCGAAAGGTTGTTCACGCGCTTCCCGCGGCTGAAGGAGCGCGCCGGCCAGCAAGCCGGCACGCTCTCCGGCGGCGAGCAGCAGATGCTTGCCGTGGCGCGCGCGCTCATGTCGCGGCCAAAACTGCTGCTGATGGACGAGCCGTCGCTTGGACTTGCGCCGCTGGTGGTGGAGGAGATCTTCCGCATCGTCACCGAGCTGCACAAGGACGGCGTGAGCATCTTCCTGGTGGAGCAAAATGCGCACATGGCGCTCAAGGTCGCGCAGCATTTCTACCTCATGGAACAGGGCAAGGTCACCTTCAGCGGGAATCCGGGCTCATTGGCGGAGGATGAGGTCATCCGGCGCGCCTACCTGGGATCCGCGCAAGCGTAGGCGTGCTTGCCGACCTGATCCAGAACTCGCTCGACGGCGTGACTGCGGGCGCCGCCTACGCCCTGTTCGCCCTCGGCTTCACCCTGATTTTCGGTGTCCTGCGCCGCGCCAACTTGGCCTACGGGCCGGCGATCATGTTCGGCTGCTACGCGGCGACCTGGACGCACCTCAATTTCGGCGCCGGGCTCCTGCTCCTCGCCGTGATCACCATTGCCGGCGGGGTGCTCGCGGGCGCCTATGTCGAGCGGCTGTGCTTCGCGCCGCACCGCGGCGGCTCCGCCATCGCCGCCATGGTGGCGAGCTTCGCGCTGTGGATGCAGTTCGAGGAGCTGGCGACGATCGTCATGCCGCGCCATCTGTATGCCTTTCCGGCCCTGTACGACGGCCCGCCCCTCGAGCTCGGGCCGTTCACCCTGCGCATTGACGGCTTGGTGATGCTCGCGACGGCGATCGCCGCGTGCGCCCTCCTCTGGTGGATCCTGTACCGCTCGCGCTTCGGTCTTGCGGTGCGGGCGGTGATCGAGCAGCCCGCCGCGGCGTCGCTTGCGGGCATCAACGTGCCGTGGGTATTGGTGCGTGTCTTTGCGCTGGCCTCCGCCCTGGGCGGGGTCGCCGGCTACCTGGTGGTCGCGAGCCACGGCCAGATCACGCCGATGCTCGGCATGTGGTCGACGCTGAAGGGCCTGCTGGCGATGATGCTGGGAGGATTGGGTTCCTTGCCCGGCGCCGTGCTGGGCGGGCTGGCGCTCGGGCTGATCGAGGCGCACAGCCAGTGGTTCTTCGGTCCGCAATGGCGCGACCTGATCGCTTACCTCCTGCTTTTCGTCCTGCTCGCCGCGAGAGTGCCATGGATGACTACGCGATCGGCGTCCTGACGAACATCGGGCTGTTTTCGTTCCTCGCGCTCTCCGCCTACCTGCTGCTCGTCGCGGGCGAAATGTCGTTCGGCCAACAGGCCTTCTTTGGCGTCGGTGCGTACGCCGGGGGCATCCTCACGGCCCTCTATGGCTGGCCGCTGCCCCTCGCGGCCCTGGCCGCGATGGCGCTGGGGGCGCTCGCGCAATTCCTCGTGGGACTGCCTACGCTGCGCTTGCGTGGCTTGTACTTTGCCATGGCGACGCTTGCTGCCGCGGAGATGTTCCGCATTCTGTTCGAGCTGTTCCACTGGCGTGTCGAGCGCAACGGCGAGCTCGCCGGGCCCGACGGGACGCAAGGTTTCCGTGGCATCCGCTGGATCTTCGAGCACGGCATCGAGCCGGTCCACTACCTGATCCTGGTGTATGCACTGCTTGCCGTGATCCTGCTCCTGCTCGTCTGGGTGGAGCGCTCCCGGCTTGGCGCGGTGCTTCGGGGCGTGGGTCTGGATCCGGAGCTCGCGGCCTCGGTCGGCATCGATGTGCAGAAAGCGAAACTCGGCGTGGCCGCCGCCGCCGGTGCGCTGGCCGCCCTGGGCGGCGTGCTCTACGCCCATCACAATACTTACATCGAGCCGCGCAACTTCGACATCATGCTCGGTGTCCACAGCCTGGCCTACGCCCTCATCGGGGGCTTGGGCACCGCCTTCGGGCCGCTGCTGGGCGTGCTGCTCGACATTGGCGTGCTGGAAGGCACGCGCTTCTTTCACGGTTACCGCATGATCGTGTTCGGCGGCTTGGTGGCGGTGCTGCTCGTATTCCGGCCGCGCGGATTGCTGGATGAAAGGATGGTTCTATGGATACGGCGACGTTTCTCCTGAGCCTGGTACTGGCGCAAACGCCCCAGGCGGACCTGCGCTGCACGCCGACGGGCGAGGACTTCATCTACGACTGCACCGTGACGCTCGCGCGCGGCGGCAAGCCCCTGGAACGCGCCGAGATCACGGTCGGCGCCGACATGCCTTCCATGCCGATGGCACACAGTGTCCGGCCGTCCAAGGCGCGGCCCGGCACAAAGCCGGGCGAGTACCATTTCCGGCTGGACCTGGAAATGCTCGGCGAGTGGGCGGTGAAGTTGCGCCTCGGCGGACCGGTGCGCGACCAGTTGACTCTGCATTACGAGTTCGACAGCCAGGGCGCCACGCGCAGGAAATGACGCAGCTGCCCTTCAAGCAGGTCGACGTCTTCACGGCGAAGCCGTTCCTCGGCAACCCGGTGGCGGTGGTGATCGGCGCCGAGGGCCTGGCTACGGCGGCGATGCAGCGCATTGCCGCGTGGACCAACCTGTCGGAGACCACCTTCCTCCTCCCGCCGACCGTGGCCGGTGCGAGTTACAAGCTGCGCATCTTCACGCCTAGGCAGGAGTTGCCGTTTGCCGGGCATCCCACCGTTGGCAGTGCCCACGCCGCGCTGGAGAGCGGGTTCGCGAGGGCGGCAGGCGGAAAGCTGAAGCAGGAGTGCGGGGCCGGGGTGCTCGATCTCGCCGTCGAGGACGGGCGCATCTTCGTCACGGCGCCGCAACCGAAGGTGCAGGCGGTGGACACGACCTTGTTCCAGGGAACAACGCTGCGCGTGGATGTCGGTCCGGTCTGGATCGTGGCGGATCTGGGCAATGCCGGTGCGGTGGACTCCCTGGCACCGGACATGGGGGCGATAGCGCAGATGTCCCGCGACCTCGGCGCCACCGGCGCTACCGTGTTCGGTCGCACTGGAAATGCACTAGCGCCGATCCATGTCCGTTCTTTCGCCCCGGCCCACGGCATTCCGGAGGACCCGGTGTGCGGCAGCGGGAATATTTCCGTCGCCGCGTTCCTGCGTGAAACGGGGTTGCTGAAGGAGTTCGGGCCTTCCTACACCGCGCGCCAGGGCATGCAGGTCGGGCGCGACGGGCGCGTGCAAGTGCGCGTCACGGCGGACGCGATCCAGATCGGCGGCGAGGCCGTGACCTGCGTGGAGGGAAGCCTGCGCCTCGACTAGAACCGCAGGCGATCGCCCGCGCCGATCAGTGGACGACGACTGGGCGGTCCAGCAGCGCGTCGAAGCCGTCGAGGAACTCGTCGACGTGCTCGAAGGAGGCGTCTACGGCCACGGCGCTTCGCATGCGTTCCATGAATCTGGCCGCAACATTCCCGTGGACAAACATGGTGCGCGCGCCACACCTGTCCACGAGCTCGTAGGCGCGCTCGGCGGCGTACTCGACCACGTAGTAATGCTCGCTGCTGTAGATCACGTTCATCATGCTTCGCTCGTCCGAATGCTCACCGCGGCGGCGCAGTTGCGCCGGCGCACGGCACCGACGCGCCCGAGCAACGGCAGCCTGATCGCCGGCGAGAACGGATCGACCCCGAAGCCCAGGCCGAGCACGTTGACTTCGACCCCTTCGATGCCGCTCACCAGCACGCTGAGCAGTCCGAACAGCGATACCTGGAAGCCGCTGCCGCTCGGCGCCGTCGCCAGCAGCCGGTCGCCGAGATAGTCCTTGCCGATGGCGGTCGGCGGCAGGTCCGCCTCGAGCCCGGGAACCGCGCGAGCGACATGCGCGGTGAAGGTGTTGGAATTGGGTCCCGGCCAGACGACGTATTCATGGGCGTAGGGATACTCGCGCACGGCCTGGTCGATGCGCTTGATCAGCGCGTCGACGCCCTCGCCGCGCTTGTCCGCCAGAAGCCCGGGGGTGTTGCCGAACCAGCGCGCATCGGGTGCACGTTTCCGGATCACCACTGCGGAACCGGTGCGACGGAAGTACGAGTCCATGACCTCGTAGATCGTGTACGCTTTCGCGCCGGCCGGCTTGACCGCGATCCAGGTGTGGATGCCGATATGGCCGCGCCAGCGCGAGCAGCGGGCACCGTACACCTGGACCACCGCGTCCGGGGTGGTCGCCGGATCCGGGGCCAGGCGGCCCCCGCGCCGTCCTGTCCCTAAGGTACCCGTACCAGAAAGACCCAGATTCATGAAACCCCGCAATTCTCGTATTCGAGTGTATGCGGGCTACATAACGTCAATGCGCGTCCGTCACGGCCTTTCTGTGGTCCCTTAGGATTAAGTCGACGCCACGCACTCAGAGCGACTTCAGGTATTCGACCAGATCGGCTTTCTGCTTGGCCTTGAGCTTGAGTTTGAACAGCCGGTCATAGTGATTGACCACCGCGAGAAGATCGGGCGCACTGCCATCATGAAAGTACGGCGGATGCTGCCAGAGTCCACGTAAAGGCGTCGTTCGATATTTCCCGGTGGCGGTCCGGGCAGCATAGGCCGGATCCATGCCGACCTCAGCCGGATCGTGGAGGAATGGCTCTGTTCGGGCGGGGCCGCTCAGCACGTCCGTGAAATTCGACGACTGATGGCAGACGGCGCACCCGGCCGCGTCGCGGAACAAACGCTTGCCGCGCTTCGCGGCGTCACGATCGAAACTGCCTTCCGCAGGCTCCGGGGTGCGCAAACTCAATTGATACTCCAGCAGCGCCGCCAGCTTCGGGGTGACGAGATCCGGCGTCTGCGTGATAAACAGTCCAATGCGCGGATCGCTAAAGCTTCCCTGCCCGCCCATCTGCGACACGCCCACGTAGCTGTTCCAGTACGAAATGGTCCCATCGCCCGTGAACGTCTCGTAGCCGACGCCCTTCAGGCCATAGATCGGCGGAAGGACGACCGGCAGTGACGGGCTGTTCAGCGGCAGGATGTTCGCGCCGTCGAACGCATGGTGGCGGGGATCATATTTGCCAGGGCCCCAGGCGTTGAACTCGGCCTTGGTGGGCGCGTCCAGCGCCGGTGAAAGCGCCACAATCGCCCCCACGTTCAAATCGGTGTTCGCCCATCCGTCCAGTCGCCGACCGATTCCCGTCGTGAAGGAGTTGTCGACCGTGGAGTGGCAAAGGGCACACGTGATGCCGACGCGAGTAAGCTGCCCCGCGTCAACCGTACCGCGGACCCCCACGACCGCGTTCAGCCGCAGCAGTTCGAGGGTCACGGCGGGATTGGTCAGGTCAACCTGCCCGGCCTGCAGCGCAGCGATGATTTCCGGCGGCACGGCTTCGACATCGACCTTGAGGCCCACCGCCAGCGCGGTCGCCGGGGAGACCGTTGCAATGGCTTCGTGCATCCGCAATACATCGGTCCACAACTGCTCGTCGCCGAAGGTGTCGTGGCGGAAGATTTCCCTGCCTACCTCGGCGAGCGCGCTGATTGGGTCGTCGTTTTCCGAAAGCGCCTTCCCGGAGGCCTGCGCTTGAGCCTTCCCGTGCTTGTCGGCGCTCAATCCGGGCGCGGCGAAGTAGGCAAGCCCGATCAAGATAGAAACCGACACCGAAAAAATCGTCTTGTGGTTCATGGGAATCCTTTCCGCGGCCTTTGGATTGTCGATAGGGCCACCCATGAAACCGGCAACCCGCGACGACTCTGCGCCACCCGGCGACGGAGGCTCGGTGCGGTCTCGCGCATAAGGCAGGACTGAATATTTTCAGACTGGTGGATTAGAAAGCGCGGATGAAATGTGCCCCTGCACCGCGCTGCGCCACTCTGCCCGCGCCTGACTAGAGGACCCGGCAGGCCTCCTCGAACGTCAGCCGCGGATTTCTCGGAAACACCTTCGCCGGGTCGGCCTTGCCGAGGTTGATGAGGAAGTTCGACTTCCAGCGCCCATCGGCAAAGAACGCCGCGTCCACCTTGGCGTTGTCGAACCCGGACATCGGTCCGCAGTCCAGCCCGAGCCCTCGCGCGGCGATGATGAAGTAAGCGCCCTGCAAAGTACCGTTGCGCAGCGCCACGCGATCATTGCTGGCCTGCTTGCCCTCGCCCTCGAAGCCGTCCTTCGCCTTGGGATTGTTGGGAAAAGTCTTCGGCAGGAATTCGTAGAAGCGCGAATCGTAGGCGATGATCGCCGTCACCTGGGTCTTCATGGTCTTGTCGAGGTTGCCCGGCGAGAGCGCCGGCGCAAGCTTCTCCTTCGCCGCTTTCGAGCGCACGAACACGATGCGCATCGGCTGCGTGTTCATGGTCGTCGGCCCCCACTTCATCAGCTCATAGACCTCCCGCAGCTTCTCGTCGCTCACCGGCGTATCGAGAAATCCCTGCGGCGTGTGGGCGTCGCGAAACATCAGGTCCTGCGCTTTGTCGTCGAGCATTGGAGCCTCCTCGGCCGATGTTAGCATCGGCGCCATGCAGCTTTCGCAGTGGATCCGCCCCGGCGATGGCGTGGTTTTCGGCCAGGCCACCGCCGAGCCGCAAACGCTGGTCGAGGCACTGGTCGCGCAACGCGAAGCCTTCGCCGGGGCCACGCTGTTCATGGGCGTGAATTGGTCGGGCACGGTAAGGCCGGAGCACGCCGACCACTTGCGACTCACCGCCTACTGCGGCTCGGGTCACAACCGCAAGCTCGCCGACGCGGGCGTGTTGGACATCCATCCGCACCCCTATTCGCAGCTGGCGTCGCTCCTGCGTTCACGCAAGATCCGCGCCGACGTGGTTCTGGTCCAGGTAAGCCCGCCGAACGCGAAGGGCGAGTACAGCCTGGGGCTCGCCGCCGAGTATTTGGTCCCCGCGCTCGAAGTCGCACGTACGGTGATCGCGGAGGTGAACGACCGTGTGCCCTGGACCTACGGCGACCGGCTGCTGAAGCGCGAGGACTTCGCGGCGCTTTTCGAGACTTCGCGCGAGCCCGTCGCCCTGCCCTATGGCGCACCGGGACCGCAGGAGTTGGCCATCGCGCGCAATGCGCTCGACTTCATTCCCGATGGCGCGACGCTGGAGACGGGTCTGGGCGCCCTTCCGGATGCCGTCCTGCGGCTCCTCGGGGATCACCAGGACCTGCGCATCCATTCGGGGTCGGTCGGCGACGGCGTCGTCGAGTTGCTGGACAAAGGCGTCGTCTCGGAGGTCGACGGCGGGACGCTCATGGGCACGCGCCAGCTCTTCGACCATGCGCGGGACAACCCCCGTTTGCGCGTGCGCTCCGTCGAGTACACGCACCATCCGCGCGTGCTGGGCGGCATCGAGCGCTTCGTGGCGATCAATTCGGCGATCGAGGTGGATTTCACCGGTCAGGTGAACGCCGAGGTGGCCAAGGGCAGCTACCTCGGCGCCGTCGGCGGCGCGCTCGACTTCGTGCGCGCCGCGAACCACTCTCCCGGCGGCGTGTCCCTCCTGCTGCTGCCTGCGGCACGCATCGTGGAAAAGTTGCAGGGTCCGGTATCCACGCCGCGCAGCGAAGCCGGCGTCATCGTGACCGAGCGCGGCGCGGCAGACCTGCGCGGCCGCACGCTGAAGGAGCGCGAGCGTCTGATGCGCGAGCTCAGCGGAACTCGCTGAGCTCCTTCACGGTCCAGAACGGCGCCACCGCGAGCCCCACGGCACAAATCGACAGCGCGAATCCGGCGAGGTAGCCCCCGCTGAGATCGTGCAACACGCCGCCCATCAGGGACCCGAACGCCGCGCCGATGGCGTTCGCGGAATAGATCAAGCCGTAGATGGTTGCCACCTTGGGACCGGCGAAGTTGCGTGTCGCGATGGAGGAGACGATCGGCCCGCGCACCCCCATGGACAGGCCGAACACCGCCACGAAGGCCGCCAGCAGCAGGCCCGAGGGCCAGACGGACATCACCGCCAGCACGGCCACGCCGAGGGTCGTGCCGGCGAAACTCGCGCTGACCGTGTTGCGATAGCCGAAGCGCTCCGCCACCAGGCCGCTCATCGACACCGACACCACTGAGAGCATGCCGGTGATGCCAAAGGCCGTGGCCGCGGTGATCGGCGAGAACTCCAGGTCGATGAAATACACCACGGCCTGCACCAGGACCGTGAACATGGCGGTGGCCGTGAAAAAGAACACCTGCACGAGAGCCCAGAACGTGCGCGTGCGCACGGCTGCGCGCACCGTCCAGCCCTCGCCCGCGGCGCGCCCCCGCTGCCCGCTCACGCTGTCCTGCAGCCCGGCGACATACTTGCGCCACGGCACACCGAACGCAGCATAGGGCACCGCGAGCAACATGACCCCCGCCAGGATCTGGTACGACGTGCGCCACCCCAGTTGGCCAATGAGCCACTGCGACAGGGGCACCAGCACCAGCACCCCCATGCCGGTGGCCGAGAACGCGATGCCGATGGCAGTGGACAGGCGCGCACGGAACCACCGGGTAAGCAAGGCCGACGCCGGCACCATGCCGACGAGGCCTACGCCCACGCCGATCATCACGCCGACGAACAGATAGAACTGCCACAGGTTGCCCAGGCTCGACGCGAGGTAGAAGGCGGCCGACAGGCACAGCAATCCCGTGGTGTACGTGACGCGCGGGCCGAAGCGGTCGAACAGCGTGCCGGCGAACGGCGCGATGAACGCGCCCACCAGCAGGTACATGGAATACACGCTGGTCAACTGCGAGCGCGCCCAGCCGAACTCGCGCTCCAGCGGCAGCAGGAACACGGCATAGGTGTCGCCGCTGCCGCGGCCCAGCAGGTTGAACAGGAACACGGTCGCCAGCACGGCGACCGCGCTGCGCTCCTGGGCGGTCAATGCTGCGCCGGCTCGAGTCCGTACACCTGGCGCAGGTACGCGAGGTAGCGCGCGTCCTTGCTGATCGTCTTGCCGGGCGCATCCGAGACCTTGGCCACCGGCTGGCCGTTGCATTCGATCATCTTGATGACGATGTTGATCGGCTCGAAGCCCAGATCGTTGGTGAGGTTGGTGCCGATGCCGAAGGACGTCCTGGCGCGACCGCGAAAGCGGCGCGCGATGTCGATGGCGAGCTGGAACGACAGCTGGTCGGAGAAGATCAGGCTCTTGGTGCGCGCGTCCACCCGGTTCTTCTCGTAGTGCGCAATCAGCTTCTCGCCCCACTCGAAGGGATCCCCGGAGTCGTGGCGCGCGCCATCGAAGAGCTTGCAGAAATACATGTCGAAATCGCGCAGGAACGCGTCCATGCCATAGGTGTCGGACAGCGCGATGCCCAAGTCGCCACGGTACTCCTGGGCCCATATGTCAAACGCGAATACCTGCGCGTCGCGCAGCCGCGGGCCCAGCGCCTGGCAGGCCTGCATGTACTCGTGTGCCATGGTGCCGAGCGGCGTGACGCCGTGGCGCATCGCGAGCAGCACGTTGGAGGTGCCGGCGAAATGCACCGGCAAGTCCCGCTTGAGCGTCTGGATCACCTCTTCATGCCAGGCGAGCGAGAAGCGCCGCCGGGTGCCGAAATCCGAGATCCGGATGAGCAGCTCGGGGTCCACGCTGCGCAGCAACGCCATCTTGGCGCCCAGGCGGTTGCGGCCCTCGGCCAGGTCGGCGCGGGGCTGGGTGCGCCTGAAATAGACCTCGGAGACGATGGCGAGGACCGGGATCTCGTACAGGATGGTGTGCAACCACGGCCCGCGGATCGTGATGTCGATCTCGCCGGGCGTCGAGGCGGGCGTAATGCTGATGTACTTCTGGTTGAATTGAAACAGGCCCAGGAAGTCGACGAAATCCGACTTCATGAAACGCATGGCGCGCAGGTAGTCGAGCTCCGCGTCGCTGAAGCGCAGCCGGCACAGCTGCGCCACCTCGCGGGCGATTTCCTCGGCGTGCGCCGCGAGGTCGATCCCCGGGGTGCGGCACTTGAAGCGGTACTCGACCTGCGCGCCCGGAAAGTGATGCAGCACCACCTGCATCATGGTGAACTTGTACAGGTCCGTATCGAGCAACGAGCGGATGATCATGTGCGGATTCTACCGGCAGGGCGCCGGCGGGAACGCGCGCCCGCGCCCGGGGCTCGCTTGCACCCGTTCCAATACTGGATATACTTCCATGACTGTAAGAAGACACAGTACACGGTAAAGGATGCCGACATGGGTGCCATGGAACCGCTGACCGAACGCCAGGGCGAGATCCTCAGGCTGATCCGCGACATGACCGAGGCCTCGGGCTTTCCGCCCACGCGCGCCGAAATTGCCGAGAAGATGGGCTTCCGCTCGGTGAACGCCGCCGAGCAGCACCTGCGAGCGCTGGAGCGCAAAGGGGCGCTGGAGATCCTGCAGGGCGCTTCGCGCGGCCTGCGCGTCCGGGAGAAGTCTGCGGCGCGCATGGGGCGCCTGATGGATCTCCCGGTGGTGGGCCGCGTGGCGGCGGGCAGCCCGATACTCGCCGAAGAACACCTGCAGGGGCGCTACCAGGTCGACCCCAACCTGTTCACGCCGCGCGCTGACTATCTGCTGCGCGTGCGCGGCCTGTCGATGCGCGACGCCGGCATTCTCGAAGGGGACCTGCTTGCGGTGCACCGCACCTCCGAGGCACGCAGCGGGCAGGTGGTCGTGGCGCGCCTGGCCGATGAAGTCACGGTGAAGCGCTTCCGCCGCCGCGGGCACGCCGTGCAACTGCTGCCGGAGAACGCAGACTTCGAGCCGATCGAAGTGGACCTGCGCCGTGACGCATTTGCCATCGAGGGCGTGGCGGTCGGGGTCATTCGCAGCGGCAGAAGCCTCTAGGCTCGACGGGCGGGCGCCCGCCTGCCGATATAATTGGGGCGGATCCCACCGCTCCCCCATGAGTTCCAGCCGCGCAGCGCCCTCGCCGGGCGCGCCCCACAGTCCCGCCCATCCGCGCGACGGCTTCGATCCCCAGCGCGTGCTGGCCGACCGTGTGGAGCAGCTCTACAGCCAGATGCCGCTCGGCATGCTCGCCACCTTGGCCATCGGCGGCATCGCAACCTACGAACTGTGGGATGAACGAACGCGCGATCTGGTGCTGTTCTGGTGGGGCCTCGTTCTGCTGGTCACCGCCGCGCGCGCCGTGCTCTATTTCGGCTACCGCGCCAGCACCCGCAAGCTGGGCGAAGGCGCGCAATGGCTGCGCTGGCTGGCGATCAGCGCGCTCGCCAACGGCGTCATCTGGGGCTTTGCCGGCGCCGTGTTCTTTCCTTCCCATACGGACGAGCAGCAGGTGTTCCTCGCCTTCCTGCTCGCTGGCATTACCTCGGCGGGGATCCCCGCCTATGCCGCGTCATGGCCCATGTTTGCGGTCTACGCCGCCGCCATCGTGCTGCCCTTCACCTATGTGCTGGCGAGCTTTGGCAACCGTTTGTTCGCCGAGATCGCGTTGCTGGTTCCGCTGTTCTACCTCGCGAACGTCGGCATCGCGCACCGCCTGAACCGCGTGTTCCTGTCCGGCTACCGGCTACGCCACGCCTACGACCGCTTGACGGACGATTACACCCGACTCAACAAGCAGCTCGAGCAGCAGATCGAGGATCTCCTGGAAGCGCGCCAGGAGGTGGAGGCCTCGGGCCGCAAGCTCGCGCTGTTCGCGGAGCGCGCCCCCATCGCCGTGTTCGAGATGGACGCGAACTCCACCATCCTGGAGATCAATCCGGCCGCGGAGGACCTGCTCGGCTATCCTGCGCTGGAGTTGATCGGCCGCAGCGCGCTGCACGCCCTGTTCCCGACGGACGAAGCGACCTTCAATGCCCAGTGGTGGGCCCGGTTCATCGCGGACAAGCAGCCCGCCAACCGCATCCGGGCACGCTGCCTGCGCCGGGATGGCCTGGAACTGGTGTGCGAGTTCACCCTCACGCCGTTGATCAACGATGCCGGCGACCTGGTGTCCATCATCGCGCAGTGCCAGGACATCACGCAGCAGCTGGAAGCCGAGCGGTTGAAAAAGGAATTCACCTCCACGCTGTCCCACGAGCTGCGCACGCCGCTCACCTCCATCATCGGTTCCCTGCAACTGGTGAACAGCGGCGTGATCGGCGAAGTCACCGGGGAGGTGTCCGAGCTGACACTGGTCGCCGAGCGCAATGCACAGCGACTGCTCGATCTCATCAACGACCTGCTCGACATCGACAAGATCGAGTCCGGCAAGTTCACGCTGTTCCCGGAAGAGGTGTCGATCGGCGAGCTGGTACAGGAGTCGCTGATCCTCAACAAGTCGTTCGCCGAGCGCTACAAGGTCGCCCTGGTGGTGCGCGGCGAACTCACGCCGGCCCGCGTGCGCGCCGACCGCAAGCGCCTCATGCAGGTGATGACCAACCTGCTGTCGAATGCGGCCAAATTCTCGCCGGAAGGGGCCGCGGTGGAAGTGTGCGCGAGCAGCGCCGAGGGCATGGTGCGGGTCGAAGTCAGCGACCGCGGATCCGGCATCCCCGAGGACTTCCGCCATCGCATGTTCACCCGATTTGCGCAGGCCGACTCGACCGCCACGCGCAACAAGGGCGGCACGGGCCTCGGCCTGGCGATCTGCCGCCGCCTGGTCGAACTGATGGACGGCCGCATCGGCTTCGAGAACCGCGATGGCGGCGGCACGATCTTTCACGTCGAGCTGCCGAAGCTCGTGCCCGCTCCTGCGCGCTGACCCAAAGGAGAGTCATGCCCGAACGTGAACTGCACAAGATCTGCTACGTGGAAGACGACGAGGATATCCAGCGCATTGCGCGCCTGTCCCTCGAGCGCGTGGGCAAGATGCAGGTCGAGATCGTCGGCGATCCGCTGCTCGCCATCGACGCGATCCTCGCGTTCCGGCCGGACCTGGTCCTGCTGGACTGGATGATGCCGGCCATGGACGGGCCCACGCTGTTCAAGCGCATGCGCGAAACCACCGAGCTGCGCGACCTGCCCGTCGTCTTCATCACCGCGAAAGCGTCGCACCGGGAACTGGAGGAACTGCGCGACATGGGCGCCGCGGGCGTCCTGTCCAAGCCGTTCGCGCCTAAGGAACTGCCCGCCCAACTGCGCGCCATCTGGCGCGCGCTGCCCTAGCGGGCGCCGGCCGCGCCGGCGTCAGCTGTCGATGACTTCCCGGAGCGACACGCCTGCGCGACCGTACTCGAGGGTGCGACGGATGCGGTAAGGCTCGTCGGCCGAGGCTTTCGGCAGCTTGGCCAGGTTGAGGAACTTCTGCGGCCGCAGCGCCTGGCCCTGCGCGTCGCGCACCACCATCACCTTCGGTTGCAGGCGCTGCTCCACGTTCTGGGCGATGACGACGCCGACTTCTCCGCTGTTCAGCTCGACGACGCTGCCCACCGGGAAGTAGCCGACGCAGCGGATGAATTGTTCCACCAGCACCGGATGAAACGTCCGGCCGCGCATCCGGAATAGCAGGTTGAGCGCGTTCGAGGGCGACATCGCTTCGGCGTACGGTCGCTTGACCGTGAGCGCATCGAAGGTATCGACGATCCCGGCGATCGCGCCAATCACTCCCAGGGCATCGCCCTTCAGCCCTCGCAGATACCCGGAGCCGTCGTAACGCTCGTGGTGCAGGGACGCCAGCGTTGCCACGGCGGGCGGCAGGCCGCTGGTCTTCGCCAGGATCTCGCTGCCGCGCGCCACATGGCTGCGTACGACCTTGTATTCGGCAGGCTCCAGCCGCCCGGCCTTCTGCAGCATCGCCGCGGGCAGTTCCAGCATACCGATGTCCTGCAGCAATCCGACCAGCCCGGCCAGCTCGATGTCCTCCTCGCTCATGCCGAGAAAGCGCGCGAACGCGATCATGTAGACGGAGACATCGACCGCCCGCTCCAGCTGATACCCGCCTCGCTCCCGCATGGCGGCGAAGAGCATCAAGGCGTCCGGGTTGCGAAGCATGCTGGCGGTCATGCTGCCGACGGCCGTGCGTGCCTGCGTCGATTCCAGCATGCTGCCAGCCTGGACGCGCTGGAAGACGTCCTCCAGCGCCGCCCGCCCGCCCGTCAGGGATTCACGCGCCCTCGGCCATTCAGCCTCCGGTTCGACGCTCTCACGATAGACGACCCGCCCGGTCCCCGGCAATGCGCTCGCGCCCGTGGTGGCGCCACCCGCAGGCGCCGACGTCAAGCCGTCCGGGTCGGCCTTCTCCGTGTCGATGAACACTTCCCGGCAATATCGCTTGAGACCCTCGAGTTCCTGCTGGGTGCGCAGCACGAATCCCTGGTAGAGGAACGGCGTGCCCAGCCAGGGCCGGTCCAGACCCCCGACAAACATGCCGAACTGCAGTTCCTCGACCGGAATCCGCTTCTTCATCGCGCCCCGCGCAAAGTAATGCGGCTACTGGCCCTGGTAGAACTTGCGCGACAGGTAGCCGATGACCTCGTCGGCGTTGCGAAAGCGTGCATCGCGGTCCTTCTCCAGCAGCTTGTCGAACAGCCGTTGGTAGCGCTCCAGGCGCTCGGGCAGGCCCGGCGGCGGCGTATTCAAATGGTGCAAGGCCACTTCCACAGCGGTATCGCCCTCGAACAGGTGTGTTCCCAGCATCATTTGATACAGCAGCACACCGGCACTGTAAATATCGGTTCGCAGATCGAGCGCTCTGCCCTGTACCTGCTCCGGACTCATGTAGCGCGGCGTGCCCAGGATCTCCCCCTTGTTGGTCTGGTCGATGGAATCCACATGCTTGGCGATGCCGAAATCGACGATCGCCAGGCTGCCGTCGGAGCGGAACATCAGGTTCTGGGGCTTGAGGTCCCGATGCAGAATGCCCTGCTCGTGGATGTCACCCAGCGCGAACATCAGCTCGCGGAACAGGCGCAGCGCCTCCTCGGCGGGCAGCGCCTTTCCGCCCAGGCGCTTGTTGAGATCGCCGCCGTCGAAGAACTCCATCACCAGGTAGGCGTTGTCCTCGGACACGCCGTGCCCGTGGATGTGCGCCACGTGGCGACTGCGGAGGCGCTCGACCAGGTTGTACTCCTCGATGAAGCGCGCCAGGGAGCGCTTGTCCTGCGTGATTTCGCTTCGCAGGATTTTCACCACCAGCGGCTCGTCGTCCGACTCGCGCGAGGCGAGGTACACGCGGGACATGCCGCCCTCGCCGATCAGGCGCAGCACCTTGATGCCGGGAATCCTGACCCGCGATCCGAGGATGTGGCCTTCCATCCGCGCCGCGATCTCGGGCGGGACGGTCTTCTCGATCTTGTCGTGCGCAACGTCCCGGATCGCCGTGATCAGACGTTCCTTGGTGAGCTCCTGCTTGCGCTGGTACTCGTCCGCACCCGCTTTCATCGCGCGCACCGCGATGATCTCGTTGCCGGCGCCGGTCAGGAAAATGATCGGCGGGCAGTCGGCGCGCTTCTTCAGCTCCACCAGCCACTGCAGGCCGTCGCCGCGCCCCAGCATGTAGTCGAGGATGATCACGTCGTAGGAGGACAGCGGAAACTTGGCGTCGGGAACGGTCCGCTCGAGCGGGTCGTACTCTTCGACGTCGCCGGCCGGCCACTGCTGGCGGATGTAGTGCACCAGCAGATTGCGCAGGTCGGGGTCGTCGTCGATGATCAGCACCCTCATGCCGCCACTCCCGCAGTCGCCTGGACCGCATACACGGGGATCGGCTCCAAGCGGCCGCGCAAAGTGACGTCGCCCCGTCCCTCGACCGAGCGCCCGGTCACCAGATGCCGGATGCGCTCGTACACCGGGCCGCACACCAGGACTTCGCCCGCCGCGGCCATCTGCATGAGGCGGGCGGCGGTGTTCACGGGATTGCCGATGATGGTGTAGCTGGCGTAGTGCGCGGAGCCTACGTTGCCGATGATCGCGTCGCCGGCGCAGATGCCGACACCTACGCCCAGGTCGAGCCCATGGCGCTTGCGCCAGGCCAAAGCCACGGGCGCGAATCGGCCGACCATTTCCAGCGCCGTGCGCCAGGCGCGCTCCGCGGCATCCGGCTGCGGGAAAGGTACGTTGAAGCCGACGAGCAGGCTGTCGCCAGCCATGTTGAAAATGGTGCCGTCGTGCTGGTAAGCGGCCTCCGTGAGCACGGCGAAATACTCATTCAGCATCCCGACCACCGCGCCCACTTCGGTCTTCTCGGTCAGGCGCGTGAACCCCCGCAGGTCCGCGAACAGCGCGACCAGGCTGGTACGCTGGGCGCGCCCCTGGAACGGATCTCCCTGCTCGCCTGCGGCATCGGCGATCCGGTCCGCCAGCCGCGGGGAGATATAGCGCGAGAACGCCTTGCGGATGGCATCCTTGCGCTGGACCTCGGCGGCCAGGCGCCGGCTCTCGAGTTCCTTGCGCGTCTCGTGCAATCGCCGCAGCGTCTTGACGCGCGCGATCAGCTCCTCGCGCTTCACCGGCTTGGAAAGGAAATCGTCCGCTCCCGCCTCGATGCCGCGCACGCGGCTTTCGCTGTCCTCGAGCGCCGTGACCAGAACGACCGGGATGAGCGCAGTCGCCTCATGGTCCTTGAGCTGCCGGCACACATCGAATCCACTCGCACCGGGCATCATGACATCGAGCAGCACCAGGTCGGGCGCTGCCGCCGTCACCTGTGAGAGCGCGGACTCGCCGTTACTGGCGCTCTCCACGATCATGCCCTCCGCCTGCAGCATGCGCGCGAGAAAGGCCACCATGTCGGCATCGTCGTCCACGACCAGCACGCGGAAAGGGACGGGAGCCGGGGGCGCACCAGGTCCGCCGGCGCGCTCACTCATAGACCACCTGGACCTTGGACAGGTAGTCCGCGTACTCGCTGATGCAGGCGTCGATGGCGCCGCGGTCCGAACCGCGGGCGCGGTCCTCGATGCGCTGGCCGATCTCGGAAACCTGCGCGAAGCCGTAGGAATGGCCAACCCCCTTCATGCGGTGCCCGAGCTGGCGCAACTGCTCAAAATCCTCTTCGGCGAGCGCGCGGCGGAGCGTCTCGAGCTCCTTTTGCCGGTTCTTCATGAAGACGGGGATCAGGTCCGCCAAGTCCTTGGCGATGGTAACGGTGAGGTCGGGGGCGGTCATTTCGCAGGCGATTATAAGGGGTCGGCCGTCGACTCACGTGCTGGTTTGTCAAAGCCGTCAGTGGCTTAGGGCAGCTCAGTGAAAATCGCGCGAGGGGGCCAGCAACCCGCCGAGCAAGGCGCTGCGATCCGCGAGGCGCCGGGCCATCAGGTGCACGACGTCGCCGTCACGCTCGATCCGTCCGTCGACCGCGAGCAGGCGTGCGCCCAGCAACTCGCGGCGCTGGCGCTCCGCGAGATCCCGCCAGACCACGACATTGACGCAACCGGTCTCGTCCTCCAGGGTCACGAAAATCACGCCACTCGCGGTGTCGGGGCGCTGGCGACAGGTCACCAGCCCTGCGGCGCGCGCCCGGCTGCCGTGCGCTAGCGCCTGCACCGCCGCCGCAGGAATCAGGCCCAAGTCGCGCAGGCGCGGGCGCAGGAGCGCAAGCGGATGACGGCCGAGCGTCAGGCCCAGGCTGGCGTAATCGGCGACAACCTCCTCTGCCTCGCCGGGGGCCGGCAAGCGCAGCGCAGGCTCGTCGACGCGCGCCTGGCGCAGCACCCCCATCCCCGGCGCCACCCCCGCCGCGGCCCAGTGCGCCTCACGCCGATGCCCGGCGAGCGGGGCCAAGGCGCCGGCCGACGCCAGGCAGCGCAAATCGCGGCGCCCGAGCATCGCGCGACCCGCAAGCTCTTCCACGGCAGTGAATGCGCCCTGCGCGCGCACGGCGACGATCCTGTGTCCTGCTGCTTCGCTCAGGCCACCCACCATGCGCAGCCCCAGGCGCAGCGCACCAGCTTCCAGCGTGCAGTCCCATGCGCTGGCACAAACGTCGGGGGGATGTACCTCCACGCCATGGCGCCGCGCATCCTGCACGAGCTGCGAGGGCGCGTAGAAACCCATCGGCTGGCTGTTGAGCAGCGCGGCGCAGAACGCCGCCGGGTGGTGGCACTTCAGCCAGGCCGAGACGTACACCAGCAGCGCGAAGCTCGCCGAGTGCGACTCGGGAAAGCCGTACTCGCCGAAGCCGAGGATCTGGCGGTAGATGGCATCGGCGAACTCGCGCCGGTACCCCCGCTCGAGCATTCCCTGCACCAGGCGCTGCTCGAACGGCTCCAGCCCGCCCTTTTTCTTCCACGCCGCCATCGAGCGCCGCAGCCGATCGGCCTCGCCCGGCGTGAAGCCCGCCGCGACCACGGCGAGCTGCATCACCTGCTCCTGGAATATCGGCACGCCGAGCGTCCTCTCCAGCACCCCTTGCACCGCCGCGCTTGGATAGCTCACCGGCTCCAGGCCGCGGCGCCGGCGCAGATACGGATGCACCATCCCGCCCTGGATCGGCCCGGGGCGCACGATCGCCACCTCGATCACCAGGTCGTAGAAGCTCTCCGGGCGCAGGCGCGGCAGCATGCTCATCTGCGCGCGCGACTCGATCTGGAACACGCCGATCGTGTCCGCCTTCTGGATCATCGCGTACACCGCAGGATCCTCCGCGGGCACCTGGTGCATCTGCATGCCTAGAAAATCCAGCGCGCGGCGGATCGCCGAGAGCATGCCAAGCGCGAGCACGTCGACTTTCAGCAGCCCGAGCGCCTCGAGGTCGTCCTTGTCCCACTGGATCACGGTGCGCTCGGGCATGGCCGCGTTCTCGACCGGTACCAGCTCGGCGAGCGGCCCGCGCGAGATGACGAAGCCGCCGACGTGCTGCGAGAGGTGGCGCGGAAAGCCCACCAGCGCCTCCGTGAGCGCCACGAGCCGCTGCAGCACCGGGCTCGCCGGGTCGAGGCCCGTCTCGGCCAGGCGCTCGGGCAGCACACGGCGCCCGTCCCACCACGCGAGCGACTGGGTGGCACGTTCCACCTGCTCCGGCGCGAGCCCCAGCGCCTTGCCCAGATCGCGCACGGCGCTGCGCGGCCGGTAGCAGATCACGGTGGCAGCGAGCGCGGCGCGGCTGCGGCCGTACTTCTCGTAGAGGTACTGGATCACCTCCTCGCGCCGCTGGTGCTCGAAGTCGACGTCGATGTCCGGGGGCTCGTCGCGCTCCTTGGATACGAAGCGCTCGAACAGCGTCTGCAGGCGCCCGGGATCCACCTCGGTGATGCCGAGCGCGTAGCACACCGCCGAGTTCGCCGCCGAGCCGCGGCCCTGGCACAGGATCCCCCGCCCGCGCGCGAAGCGCACGATGTCGTGCACCGTGAGGAAGAACGCTTCGTAGCCGAGCTCGACGATCAGCCGCAGCTCGTAGTCGACCAGCGCTCTGACCTTCTGCGGCACGCCGCCGGGAAAGCGCCAGGCGAGCCCCTCGGCCGTGAGCCCGGCCAGATGTTCGGCCGGCGTTTTCCCGGCCGGCACCAGCTCCTCGGGATACTCGTAGCGCAGCTCGTCGAGCGAGAACGTGCAGCGCCCGGCGATCGCAGCGCTCTCGGCGAGAAGCTCCCGCGGATAGAGCTGCGCGAGGCGCACGCGTGCGCGCAGGTGCCGCTCGGCGTTGGGGAACAGCGCGCGGCCGCAGCGCTCGAGCGGGGTACCGAGGCGGATCGCGGTGAGCGCGTCCTGCAGCGGCCGGCGCGAGCTCAGGTGCATGTGCACATCGCCCGCCGCCGCGAGGGGCAGGCCGCTCGCGCGCGAGAGCGCACGCAGGGAGTCGAGCCGGGCCCGGTCGTTGGGCCCGCGGTGCAGCTCCGCCGCAATCCAGGCGCGCCCCGGGAAATGCCCGGCGAGCCAGTGCGCATCGCCTTCGAGCAGCAGCGCAAGCAGGCTGCTCCCGGCGCAGGTTTCGACATCGGCGCGCGCCAGGAGGTAAGTGCCCTTCTTCCCGCGCCGCCGTCCTGTCGTGATCAGGGCGCAGAGCTTGCCGTAGGCACGGCGATCCGGCGCCAGCAGCACCAGACGCGTGCCGTCCTCGAGCCGCAGCTCGGTGCCGGCGATCAACTTGAGCTTGTGCGCCTGCGCCGCAACGTGTGCGCGCACGATCCCCGCAAGGGAACATTCGTCGGTGAGCGCGAGCGCCGTGTAGCCGAGCGCGGCCGCGCGCTCCACCAGCTCCTCCGGGTGCGAAGCGCCGCGCAGGAAGGAGAAGTTCGACAGGCAATGCAACTCGGCGTACTCAGGCAAACCATCCATGCAGGAACCAGCCTTCACAGGCGCGGAAGATCCAGCCCAGGGAAGTTCCGCACGCCGCGATGTAGTAGTCGCGCCTCACGTCGCCGCCGTCCCACCATCCCGACTCGATACGCTCGGGCCCCGCGAGCAGCACGAAGTCCCCCTCGTTCAGGGGACGCGGCGGCTCGAGCAGCCATAGCGGGCGCGGCCCGGGCGCGGCTTGCGCCGGGCCTCCGGCCGCACCAGGCGGAACCGGGCGCCCCGCAAGCTCGGGCCGGTGCTCGGCGTGCATCGCCAGTCCGTGCACCCGGGCATCTCCCAGCCGTGCCTGCAGGCGCTCGGTGAGCTGCTCCCATTCCTCGGCATCGCGGCACGCATCGCCGAACAGGCCGGGTGCGACGCCCGCGAGCGGCGTGAGCTGCTCGGCCCCGAGCCGGATCGTTTCGGCCGGACAGGCCAGCGGGAGCCGCGCCAGGCGCTCGCGCAGCAGCCGCAGGGCATGCTCGACGTCGCGGCGCGGCGCGGCGAAGCTGACCTCGAGAAGCGTCGCCGGCCGGCCGCGATGCAGCAGGCCGAGCGTGAATCGGCGCACCCCGGCCTGGCGCGCCGCGAGGAAGCCTTCCATCTGCACCAGCAGCCGGCGCGCGGCGAACAGCACGCGGTCGGCCTCGCTCACCGGCGCCGGCAGCTCCAGCGTTGCGCTGAAACGTTCGGGCGGCTCGAAGAAGGCGCGCGGCTCGGGCAGCGCGCCCGAAGCGCGGTCCAGCGCGTCCAAAAGAGCCTGACCGCATCGCGCCGCGACGCCGGCGCGCGGCAGCCGCATCAACTCGCCCAGCGTGCGGATGCCGAGCCGGCGCAGCAGCTCGAGCGCCTCGGGAGCAGGCTCGATCGCCTCGATCGGCAGCGCCTCGAGCGTTTCAGCCCTGCCGCGGGCAAGCCACAGCGCCGCGCGTGCCGTCGGGCCGGTGGCCAGCAAAGCGTCGAAGCCGAGCTCGGCGAGCCCGCGGCGCAGGCGCGCGATGAGGCGGCCCGCACCGCCGAACAGCCGCAGGCTGCTCTCGACTTCAAGCAGCACGGCCCGCGGCGGTTCGAGCGAGACCCTGGGCGTGAACTGCCCCGCCCAGACGGCCATGTCCTCGAGTGCCTGCTTTTCTGCGGCGGGATCACGCGGCAAGGCGCGCAAGTGCGGCGCGAGCGTCCAAGCTGTGGCAAGCGCACTGCCTCGACGCACCCCCAGAGCGCGGGCAGCGGCGTTGCAGGCGAACACCGCGCGGTCCTCGACGATCGCCCAGGGCGCCCCCGTCGCCTCAGGCGAGGCACAGCCGCGCAGCCGCGCTTCGAGAGCGAGATGGGGAAAGCAAAGTGCTACCCACAGCATGAACGGGTCTCGGAATCGTGAGGCGCAGGGGCGCAGCGAGCTGCGCGCCCCGGCGCTTGAGAATGCGCACGGCAAGCTGCGCGCCATCGGGCTCGAGCGCCAGCCGCAGGGGAGCGGGCGAAGCGTCCTGCGCGGCCTGCGGCGGCCGGAACAGCAGCGCGACGGCCGAGCCTGCTTCCGCAGCCACGGCCAGGCGCTTGAGCTCGCCGTAGCCGGTGCGCGGCAGCCACAGGAGCAACCCCCGGCAGGCTCCCGCCCGCAGCACCTGCTCGGCCGCCCACAGCGCATCGCGCCGGCCCGGGGCCCGGACGACGGTCAGGAGCTCGAGGCGGAGGCCGGCGGCCGCCAGCGCCGGCGCGTAAGGCAGGTGCGGCGGTGCGAGCCAGGCGATGCGTCCCTCGGCGCGCGTCAGCGCGGCGAGCGCGGGCATGACGAGCTGCAGCTCGCCGACGCCATGGCGCGCGCACAAAAGCTCGGTCAGCGCTCCCGCGGGCCAGCCGCCCCCGGGCAGCTCGCGATCGAGCGCGGCGTGGCCGCTCGGCACGGCTCGCGCCGCGGGCGCCAGGCCCGCGCCGCGCCAGACGGGATGGCGATGGAGAACGGCCTCGAGGGCCGCGTTCGGGATTGCCATGGGGGAGAAGCCTCCAATACTGTACTTATATACAGTATCGGGGGCGCAGGCAAGCGCCCGCCAGCGCCTTCCCGCCGGGCGCCGCTAGCGCCGCAGGCAGCGATAGACGTCGAAGGTCTGCTTGCCGTCCTGGACGCTCGAGGCCGGCACGATAGTGTCGCCCCCCATGCCGGCAGCCGAATTCCTCGCGGTGACGTTGAGGTTGTCCTGCACCGCGTCGGGGTGACGGGGAATGAAGCCCGCCTTGTGCACCACGCTCGCCGTGAGCTTGCCCAGGCTGGTGCACGTGGCGACCGCTTCCGGACTCGCCAGCCGTACACCGGCGCCCGCCGGCGTGAGCTCGACCAGGGCGCATCCGCCCAACAGGGTTGCCGCAAGCAGAGAAAGCATGACTCGCATGGGGCGGTCCTTTCAAGAACGCGGAAGGGTCGGGAGATTCTACACGCGCCCCATGCCAAACTAGCCGCGCCGATGGCCGCGAACGCACACCCTCAGGACACCCTCCGCAGCGAGCGCAGCCCGCGGTGCATCGCCTGTGGACGCGAAGGCGTCGAGCTGTACGACGCCCTGGTGGATGATCTGTACGGGGCGCCCGGTGCCTGGCGCATGGTGCGCTGCCCCGATGCGACCTGCGGCATGCTGTGGCTCGACCCGAGGCCGCTCCAGAGCGACCTGATCATGGCCTATGCCCGCTACCACACGCATGAGCGTGGTGCGCGCAGCGCACGCGAGCTCGGGTTGAGCGCACTCAACGCGACCTGCAAGCGGGTGAGCCACGCCGTCGATCTCGCGACCGGACTCGCACGGCAGCGCCGCGCCCTGCGCATGATGTTCCTCGGCGACATGACACCCGGGAGGCTGCTCGAGGTGGGATCCGGCTCCGGACGCTTCCTGCATCGGATGCACGTCGCGGGGTGGGAAGTCCAGGGCACCGACTTCGACCCCGCGGTGGCCGAGCGCGTGCGCCGCCGGTACGGCTTGCGAGTGGATATCGGAGATCTGGCCGCGCTGCGCTATCCGGCGGAAGCTTTCGATGCGGTCGCGCTGAGCCAGGTGCTAGAGCATGTGCATGACCCGATCGCTCTGCTTCGTGAATGCGCCCGGTTGCTGCGCACCGGGGGGCGATTGGGTCTCTCGACGCCGAACGCGGCCGGCTTGGCGCATCGCCGCTATGGTCGGAACTGGCGCGGGCTGGAGCCGCCGAGGCACCTCCATCTATTCACGCCAGCTGCCTTGGAGCGTTGTGCCAGTCTAGCCGGCCTGCGCGCCGTGAACGTGCGCACGCTATCGGCCGAATCGGCGGGTGTCTACCGGGCGAGCGACGAACTCAGGGGTTCGCGAGGACCGTCCAGGGTCATAGTGTCGTGGGTACGGCGGCATCTCGAGTACCGGGCCGCGCGCGACGACCCGGCCGCTGGCCAGGACATCTTCCTGACGGCCACGAAGTAGCGCGCTGCTACTGCTGCTCGAGCGCCACGTCGCCGCTGCTCGTGGAAACGATGGCGACCACGTGGCTGCGTGCGGTGTAGCGGTCTCCGTCAGATACAAGGAACAAAAAGGCCCCGCAGGCAACCACCGAGCTCAGCCTTTCCGCAGCACGGCGTTTTTTTGCTATCGTGCGCCTCATGCGCCCGACGACCGGCACGCAGCGCCACTTGCCCGCGGCTGCCAGCTCATAGCGATGCCGCATGTTTCCGTCGTCACACCGGTCTACCGCGCCGAGGCTTGTCTCGAGGAGCTCTACCGCCGGCTGGTCGGCGTGCTCCCGGGCATCACGCAGGACTTCGAGATCATCATGGTCGAGGACTGCGGGGGCGACCGCTCGTGGGAGATCATCCGCAGCCTCGCCCGGCGCGACCCGCGGGTTAAGGGCATCCAGTTCAGCCGCAACTTCGGCCAGCACTACGGCATTACCGCGGGGCTCGACCATTGCGACGGCGACTGGGTGGTGGTGATGGATTGCGACCTGCAGGATCGGCCGGAGGACATTGCGCTGCTCTACGCCAAGGCGCGCGAGGGCTACGACGTGGTGCACGCGAAGCGCGACAGGCACCGAGACGCGCTGCTGAAGCGCTGGGGATCCAATTTGTACTTCGAGCTGCTCGAATATTTCGCGGGTGTCACGTACGAAACTCCCGGCAATTTCCGCATACTGTCCCGCAAGGTGGTCGAGAACTTCCGCCGCATGCGGGAGCAGCTGCGGTACTCGACGGGCCAGCTGCACTGGATGGGATTTCCGACAGCCTATGTCGAGGTACAGCAGGCCAGGCGCCACGCAGGCGAGACGACCTATACCCTGGCGAAGCTGCTGAAGCTCAGCTTCGACATCATCATCGCCTTCTCGGACAAGCCGCTGCGGCTGTCGGTGCAGCTGGGATTCATCATCGCGTTCCTGGCGTTCTGCTACGGGTTGTACATCCTCGTGCACGCGATGCTTTACGGTTCGCCGATCACCGGCTGGAGCAGCCTTATCGTCTCGATCTACTTCATCGGCGGCATCATCATTGCCATCCTCGGCGTGATCGGCATCTACCTCGGCAAGACGTTCGACGAGGCGAAGAAGAGGCCGCTCTACATCGTCATGCACACGACCTTCGAGGAACGCACAGCGTTCGTTGAGCGCGCTCCTCACGTCCAATCTCCGACGCCCCGGTGATCACATGAGTTACGCCTACGTCGCCGTCTCCATATCGCTCATGGTCTACTGCCAGCTCGTCATCAAGTGGCAGGTGGCCAGTGCCGTTGCGTTTCCCGAAAACGCGGCCAGCAGGCTCGGGGTGGCAATCGGGCTCCTGATCAACCCGTGGGTGATTTCGGCGCTGGCCGCGGCGATGCTGGCGGCGGTGTTGTGGATGGCCGCGCTGACCAAGCTCGACCTGTCGCGCGCCTATCCGCTCGTAAGTCTGTCGTTTGTGGCGGTGATGTTCGCGTCAGCGTGGCTGTTCCAGGAACCCCTCACGGGGCTCAAACTCGCGGGCGTGGCGCTGATCTGCCTCGGCGTCGCGATCGGGAGCCAGGGTTGAGCTTTGCGGCGTGCGGCACGTGGCCGGCAGGGCTCCGACCAGGCTCGACTGGCCGATGAACTGCGTGCTGCTCGGCGGCGCCGGTTTCATGGGCTCGCACCTCGCCGAGCGGCTGCTTGCCGCAGGACACGCCGTGCGCGTCTTCGATCGCTGCGAACGCGGCTTCGCGGACGGCGCTGCCATATGCCGCGACGTCGAGTGGCTGCGGGGCAATTTTCTTGATGCGGCGGATGTCGCGGCCGCCGTCGCGGGCTGCCAGGGGGTCTTTCACCTGGTATCGACAACGTTGCCGCAGTCCTCGAACCAGGATCCCGCGCGCGACGTTGCCGACAACGTCATCGGCACGCTGCACCTGCTGGAAGCCTGTCGGCGCCAGGGCGGCTGCAAGATAGTCTTCGCGTCCTCCGGCGGCACGGTCTACGGCATGCCGCACGCACGGTCCATCACCGAGGATCATCCGACGCACCCGATCACGTCCTACGGCATCAGCAAGCTGACCATCGAAAAGTATCTGGAGCTCTATCGCGTTCTGCACAGGCTGGATTACTGTGTGCTACGCATCTCCAACCCCTTCGGCGAGCGCCAGCGCGTCGCTTCGGGGCAGGGCGCGGTCACCACGTTTCTCCACCACGCCTGTCGCGGCAAGCCGATCGAAATCTGGGGCGACGGCAGCGTGGTCCGGGACTACCTGTACGTGGGCGATGTCGCGGAAGCGATGGTGCGGGCGCTGGACTATCGCGGCACGCACCGGGTCATCAATATTGGCAGCGGCGTCGGCCGCGACCTCAACGAGCTCCTTGGGGCAATCGAATTGGTGATCGGCCGGCCGGTCGAGCGGCGCCACGTTCCGGCGCGCACCTTCGATGTGCCCGTCAACGTACTCAACATCGGACTTGCCCGCGCCGAATTGGGCTGGGCGCCTGCCACGCCTTTCGAGGAAGGCTTGAGGCGCACGTTGCGCTGGGTCGCGAGCGCCCCGTTCGTGGGGACAGATCCCTCTTGAACCCATCTCCTGATTTCGCGGCCGTTCCTTCGACCAGCAGGCGTTCCATGGTCGCACGCGCCATCCTCGGGCTGGTGATCGTTCTCTATTATTTCCGCTTCGCCGAGTACGACTGGGGGATGATTCCCACGTTCTCGCCGGTTGGGGACTGCCTGATGAGGGGAGAGCATCTGGCAACGTGCGCGCACGCCTTTCCCTACCCGCCGCTATTCGCCCTGCTCATGGTCCCGCTGACGTACCTGCCCATGTGGGCGAGGAACGTGATGTGGTACGGGGTCCTGGTCAGCGCCACCTATGGGTGCTTCAGGATATGCGAGTTCCTCGCGGTCAAGGCGTTTCAGATGGCACGGGAGGAGTTGTTCTGGCTCAGGCTATTCTCGGTGCTCCTGAGCCTGAAGTTCGTCCTGTCCGTGTTCGAGAACCAGGCCTACGACTCGCTGGTGTTCTTCTTCATGCTGGTGGGGCTCCTGGGTCTGTCGCAGAACAGGAACTTTGCCGCCGCCACGGGTCTCGCCGCGGCGACCGCGCTGAAACCAACTCCTGTTCTGATGCTTTTGTACGCCCTGTTCTTGCGCAAATGGAAAGTCTTTGCGCTGGGCGTCGGCGTGTGGCTGGCGCTCTCGCTACTGCCGGACGTGTTCTTCACGCCCCAGCGGCCCGGACCTGGCTACCTGCAAACGTGGGTCATCGAAGTCGCGATCGGCGGGCTCCTGGGCACTTCTCCGGATGCCTACTATCCCCTGCTGGAGCACGTGGGTCTTCTCAACCAGTCGCTGAAGGGCCTCGTCTTCAATATAATGCACGGACAGTCGGACGCGGACATCGCCGTGCACGCTCGGATGGTCCTGTACGGCGTTTACCTGGTATACGGGCTGGTGGCGCTCGCGGTCCTTCTGCTCGCGGCGAGGCTGCAAGACGCCTTGCTGTGGGGTGCGTCGGTCATCCTGATCAGCATGCTGCTGCTCTCGCCGGTATCGAGCAAGTCCCATTTCGTGGTCCTTCTGCTCCCGCACATGGCGATCGTCGCGCACCTGATCAGGCACCGTGAGGCTTGGGGCGCCGTCGTTCCCATTCTGGGCGCAAGCTTTGCGCTGAACACGCTCACGTCCAAGTTGTTCGTGGGGCGGGAGCTGTCGAACGAGATGCTGAGCCGCGGATGCATCACGCTGGGAACCCTGCTGCTGCTTGCCGCGGTGGCGGTGATAGTCCTGCAGAGCAGGAAAGCCGAGATACGCCTACCGCAAGGGATGCCGCGCACCGGATGAACATCGTTCGTGGCCGCAAACAAAAAACCCCGGCACTCTGTCGAGCCCGGGGTTCCTTGTTTGAAGATGGCCTGGCGGTGACCTACTTTCGCATGCGATTGCACACTATCATTGGCGCAAACCCGTTTCACGGTCCTGTTCGGGATGGGAAGGCGTGGGTCCAGGCTGCTATGGCCGCCAGATTGACTCTGGGCCCGCCCCGCGCGCGGAGTGATCCGCACTTGGCACGAGCCGCGATCCGGAATGAAGTGAAGCCTGGGGTAAGACTGCGCCAAGCGCGCTAACAACCGTTTGCTGTGCTCACGGTTATAGGGTCAAGCCGCACGGGCAATTAGTACAGGTTAGCTCAAGACCTTGCGGCCCTTGCACACCCTGCCTATCAACGTCCTGGTCTAGGACGACCCTTCAGGGAGGTTAAACCCCCGGGAAGTCTCATCTTGAGGCAAGTTTCCCGCTTAGATGCTTTCAGCGGTTATCTCTTCCGCACATAGCTACCCGGCGATGCCACTGGCGTGACAACCGGTACACCAGGGGTGCGTCCACTCCGGTCCTCTCGTACTAGGAGTAGCCCCTCTCAAACTTCCAACGCCCACGGTAGATAGGGACCAAACTGTCTCACGACGTTTTAAACCCAGCTCACGTACCACTTTAAATGGCGAACAGCCATACCCTTGGGACCGGCTACAGCCCCAGGATGTGATGAGCCGACATCGAGGTGCCAAACTCCCCCGTCGATATGAACTCTTGGGAGGAATCAGCCTGTTATCCCCGGCGTACCTTTTATCCGTTGAGCGATGGCCCTTCCATACAGAACCACCGGATCACTTTGACCTGCTTTCGCACCTGCTCGACTTGTCAGTCTCGCAGTCAAGCACGCTTTTGCCAATGCACATTGAGCCACGATTTCCGACCGTGGTAAGCGTACCTTCGTACTCCTCCGTTACTCTTTGGGAGGAGACCGCCCCAGTCAAACTGCCTACCATGCACGGTCCCCGGCCCGGTTGACGAGCCTAGGTTAGAGCCGCAAACAAATCAGGCTGGTATTTCAACGACGGCTCCACGATGGCTAGCGCCACCGCTTCAAAGCCTCCCAGCTATCCTACACAGATCGGTTCACAGTCCAATGCAAAGTTACAGTAAAGGTGCACGGGGTCTTTCCGTCTAGCCGCGGGTAGATTGCATCATCACAACCATTTCAACTTCGCTGAGCCTCGGGAGGAGACAGTGTGGCCAGCGTTACGCCATTCGTGCAGGTCGGAACTTACCCGACAAGGAATTTCGCTACCTTAGGACCGTTATAGTTACGGCCGCCGTTTACTGGGGCTTCGATCAAGGGCTTGCACCCCATCACTTAACCTTCCAGCACCGGGCAGGCGTCACACCCTATACATCCACTTTCGTGTTGGCAGAGTGCTGTGTTTTTAATAAACAGTCGCAGCCACCGATTCTCTGCGACCCCATTGGGCTCCGGCTGTACGCCTTCACCTACTAGGGGCACACCTTCTTCCGAAGTTACGGTGTCAATTTGCCGAGTTCCTTCTCCCGAGTTCTCTCAAGCGCCTGAGAATATTCATCTCGCCCACCAGTGTCGGTTTTCGGTACGGTCCCACCGTGACTGAAGCTTAGTGGCTTTTCCTGGAAGCAGAGTATCTGCAGCTTCCCGCCCCGAAGGGCAGTCGTATTCGCATCTCGGCTAAGCCACGCGGATTTGCCTACGCGGCACGCCTACTTGCTTGAACCGGGACAACCAACACCCGGCCTGCATAACTTTCTCCGTCCCCACATCGCATCACGGCGAGGTACAGGAATATTGACCTGTTTTCCATCAGCTACGCCTTTCGGCCTCGCCTTAGGGGCCGACTCACCCTGCGCCGATGAACGTGGCGCAGGAAACCTTGGGCTTACGGCGTGCGGGCTTTTCACCCGCATTAACGCTACTCATGTCAGCAGTCGCACTTCCGATACCTCCAGAGAACCTTACGATTCTCCTTCGCAGGCGTACGGAACGCTCCCCTACCATCCGTGCTTGCGCACGGATCCGCAGCTTCGGCAGATAGCTTGAGCCCCGTTACATCTTCCGCGCAGGACGACTCGATCAGTGAGCTATTACGCTTTCTTTAAAGGATGGCTGCTTCTAAGCCAACCTCCTGACTGTTTATGCCTTCCCACCTCGTTTCACACTTAGCTATCGCTTGGGGGCCTTAGCTGGCGGTCTGGGTTGTTTCCCTCTCGTGTCCGGACGTTAGCACCCGGTGCACTGTCTCCCGTGAATTCACTCGTCGGTATTCGGAGTTTGCCATGGTTTGGTAGGGCG